>Ga0208733_100134_pt1 | contig 39076 bp, 36 predicted proteins | sample SubbioR11Jul_8B1_FD_184816 | JGI IMG/M metagenome (GOLD analysis project Ga0208733, IMG submission 184816) | Serpentinite rock and fluid subsurface biosphere microbial communities from McLaughlin Reserve, California, USA - CR11Jul_8B1 (SPAdes) | ecosystem: Environmental > Terrestrial > Deep... | reverse complement strand
AGCAAGAACCCGCTTCTTTCGTTCTTCTCCCCCGTAGCGATAGGTCTTCTCCATGATGGCCGGCTCCTGAGTCCAGCAGAGGGTATCCAGCGGCAGAGAAACAAGATACGTCACCCCAGCCGTTTTCTCCACCGCGTCTATAAATTCCGGGCTGCTGCCATAAATCGTATCCGCTACGACATACCTAAAGGGAATGACATTCTTACGAACGATTTCCTCGAACATCTCCGCCCCAAGCTGCGGTTTGGTCCTGAAGACGATCTTTGTGGGAAGCTTACATTTATGCCTGCGCGTCGCATATTCCGCGCCAAACCACTTCTCCGGAAGGAACAACCGGTTCTCCAGAAAACAGTAGCCATGACGGGAGGCATAGGCGGCAAAGACGCCCACCTGGCAGTTCTCAACCTTGCCGATTCCTCCGCAGTACTGACGTTCAACACCGACCGAATCCTTCCCCTTCTTGACAAACCCCGATTCGTCAAAAATCAGGACGCCATCGGCATCACCCAGGTCTTCCAGCACCATGTCGTGGTAGCGGGAAAGGATTCGATCATCGTCCCAGATGACATCGCTGACAAAATGCTGCATCGCCCGCACCTTGGCATCCTTCACATTGATGGCAATGGGTTCGATGGACTTTCTTTCCAACTGGCTCATCTGGCCCGCCATGTATTGAAAGAAATTCTCCCGAGGCTCCTCTCGGGAAAAGCAATCGGCAAACTGGGCATGAAAGCCTCTGAACTCCTCAATAAACTGGCTGATGTCCTTTTTTCCGATCAACAACTTGGGTATGGGAAAACTCCCGTCCTGCACTCGGCTTTCTGGAACCATGGCCTGACACCTCCCATGTTTTTCTAAAACATGTAGCATAGTCAGGCATTGATGTCAACCATATAATTTATTATGTATCGTTGTAGTGATAAACAATCACAACATACGTTTTTTGTTCTCGCCCGACAATCGACAAATCCATTTGATGTGGACGCATGATGTTGATTCAAATTATTTTGTGTTTCCAGAGCAGTCGATCTTAAATAAACACAAGAAGCGCAAGGATGCTCTCCAAAAGATCAATGATAGGGATATGGAGGTTGTGATCGATGGGTTGATCTGTCATCCTCATGCACATCAGCATATTGAGTCGCCTATCGAAAAACATGAAATTCGCATAGGGGGAGGGATAAGTAATCCCTTTCTCTTCCTATTTCATCTGCGGTATCAGCTTTGCCCGATTAAAGAAAAGAGAGAACATGAGAAGGGCAGACTTATGAATCTATTCAAGCAATCAATTGTAGAGAAAAAGAGAACGGTTCAACCCGATTCATTGATGGCCCTACCTTAAGGGGCCTCATGACCGAAATGACTTTCGAGAAGAAGGCGACAAGCTGATTTGAGAATTGGTTTGCCCCGCCAAAATGGTTTAGAGCATCATGAGTGGATGAACACAGGAGAGCTATGATGGAAATAGATAAGGTTGACCTTCGTTCTCACGGTATCGCCGAAGACAAAAAGCAGGAACTCTTACGGCTTTTTCCCGAAATCCAGACCGAGGGGAGAAAGATTGACCTTGAACGCCTGAAACTCGCCCTTGGCGAAACGGTGGATGTGGGCAAGGAGCGCTACGGCATGAACTGGCCCGGCAAGGCCGATTGCTTCAAAGCGATTCAATCTCCCAGTCTTGGAACCCTGCGCCCATGCCCGGAAGAAAGCGTCAACTTTGATACCACGAAAAACCTCATTATCGAGGGGGACAATCTTGAGGTGCTCAAGCTCCTTCAGAAGTCATATCTGGGTAAAGTCAGCATGATTTACATCGACCCGCCCTATAACACTGGCAATGATTTCATCTATCCCGACGACTACACAGAATCCTTACAGACCTATCTCGAATACACCGGTCAGGTAGACGCGCAGGGCAAGAAGTTCAGCACTAACACGGAGGCGGATGGGCGTTTCCATTCCAAGTGGGTCAATATGATGTATCCGAGGTTGTACCTGGCGAGAAATTTGCTGCGGGAAGATGGCCTTCTTGTTTGCCAGATTGGTGATACAGAACTGCCAAACATACGCAAGGTAATGGACGAAATTTTTGGAGAAGAAAACTACATAAACATTGTAACTATTAAAGCAAAAGTGGCGGCGGGCGCATCCGGTGGTGGTGAGGACAAGCGTCTTAAGAAAAACATGGAGTTTGCTTTGGTTTATGCCCGTAACCTCGACGCCATTGAAGGCTTTACTCAGTGCTTCGTTGAAGAGCCTCTAACAAAGGTCATCCAGGACATGCGCGAGGCTAACCAGAGCTGGAAGTACACGAACGTTCTACTCAATGAAGGTAATCGCCGAAAAATTGCCACGACGCACGACGGGGAAGGGAACCCAATCGAGATCTTTCTACATGAGGAGATTCAAAGAACATCGATTAGGGAACTCTGCGAGTCCGAGGGTCTTACGGAAGAAGATGCTTATCGGAAGTATCTTCCCAAACTTTTTTCGGACACTAATGCGCAGACAAGTATCAGAAGTCGAGTGATCAATGCAACGGGCACTCTACACGAAGGACAAATGTACTCTGTTGAGTATGTGCCGAGTTCCGGGCGCGATAAGGGTAAGCGTGTTTGTCATTATTACATCAGTCCCACTGTTCGTCGTGTCATTTGGCTTGCAGACGTAGCTTACAAACGTGATGGGCAGGTGATAAAAAAGGAAAGGACCGGGACACTTTGGGACGACATTAGCTATAATAACATCGGAAAAGAGGGTGGTGTACAGTTCCAGAATGGAAAAAAGCCGGTTGAGCTCTTACGGAGGGTCCTGCAACTCTCCGCCGCTAAGGATGACCTCGTTATGGATTTTTTTGCAGGGTCAGGAACCACAGCTCATGCTGTATTAGAACTAAATAAGGAAGATGTTGGCAACCGCAAATTTATTCTTGTACAACTTCCTGAACCTTTTGATTCAACCAACAAAGATCAGAAGTTGGCTTATGATTTTTGCAAAGCGAACAATCTTGCGCCAAACGTTGCCGGGATCACCAAAGAGCGGGTCCGCAGGGTAATCAAAAACCTTGAGGATTCGGAAAAACAAAAACTGCCACTGCAGGGAAATCGAAAGCAAGACCTCGGCTTCCGGGTTTTCAAGCTGGCCGAATCCAATTTCAAGGCCTGGGACGCCAACCTTCCAACCGGTGATGTGGCTGTATTGAAGCAACAGCTTGAGCTGCACATTGATCACATCCGGGACGCCCGCACACCCGATGACATCCTCTACGAAATCCTTCTGAAGAGTGGGTTCCAACTTGCCACGCCGGTGGAGAAGATTATCATGGAAGGCAAGACCGTATTCAGTGCGGCGGGTGGGGCACTTTTCATTTGCCTTGAGCGGGAACTGACGATGGAGCTTATACGCGCTATGGCAGATCAGAAGCCCGAGCGTGTGGTCTGCCTTGATAAAGGGTTTACCGGCAACGACCAGCTCAAAGCGAATGCTGTACAGATCTTCAAAAACAAAGGGGTAACAAGTTTTAAAACGGTTTAACCATGAGCGAACCTCAAATGATTCTGTTTGAGCAGATACGTACCCTGGTGGAGCAGGCACGGGGACGCGCCGCACGCGCTGTGAATCAAACCATGACTGAGACTTACTGGCATATCGGGCGTCTGATCGTGGAGGAGGAACAAGGAGGAGAGAGCCGAGCGATTTATGGCGTGAGACTTATTCCTGAGCTTTCTCGGCGGTTAACGCTTGAATATGGCAAGGGTTTCGATGAATCCAACCTTCGCAATATGAGGCGGTTCTATTTGGCCTTCCCTCAGCAGATTCAAGACGCAGTGCGTCTTGAATCTGCGCCATCCACCTCAAAACGGGACGCAGTGCGTGCCGAATCTTCGGAGGGGTCAAAGTTTGCGATTTTGAAAGAGAACTCACCCATTCCGACAACGAGCAATGCTGCTTCAAGTCCATGACAATGATGAAACTTGAACGAGCGTAGAAAACATGATGAAATGAAACTCCAATTTGATCCCAACCAGCAATATCAACTTGACGCTGTTGCCGCCCTGACAGATCTTTTTGAGGGCCAGCCCCAAGGCGCACCCGAATATTCTGTGATCCATGTCGAGGGAATGGGCGGCCTCTTTGCAGGACAGACCCGTACCGAACTGGGCGTGGGGAACCATTTGCTTTTTTCTGAAGAGAAACTTCTTGCCAATACCCGGGGGGTACAAGTACGAAATGACATAGAGGTGACACACCCCGATGCGTCGCTGGAGGCATGGGAACTCTTCGATGCAGCGGCGAACGAGCCACGTCGTTGCCCCCATTTTTCCGTGGAAATGGAGACCGGCACAGGCAAAACCTACGTTTATCTGCGCACCATCTTTGAGCTTTCTCGACGCTATGGATTCCAGAAATTCGTCATTGTGGTGCCCAGTGTGGCCATTCGTGAGGGTGTGCTCAAGAATATCGAAATCACATGCGAACATTTCCGGGCGCTTTAAAACAATCTGCCCTATGAGTATTTTGTTTACGATGCCAGAAAAGTAAACAGGCTTCGTCAGTTTGCCGTGAGCAACACCCTCCAGATATTAGTCATCAACATTGATGCCTTCCGTAAAAACTTCATGGGAACCGAAGAAGAGCAGAAGAGCAATGTCATCTACAAGGAAAGCGACAAGCTCTCTGGCCGCCAGCCCATCGAGTTCGTGCAGGCAACGCGCCCCATTGTGATCATAGACGAACCGCAGAGCGTTGATTCCACCGAAAAAGCACAGGAGGCAATCAAGGCCCTCAACCCGCTCTGTACCCTGCGTTACTCGGCCACGCATCGTAATCCGTATAACCTTGTTTATCGGCTCGATCCGGTACGGGCCTTTGAGCTGAAGCTGGTTAAGCAGATCGTAGTAGCCAGCGCAAGAGCAGATGGCGGGATGAATGAACCGTTTGTCAGGGTGGAGAGGATCGATTATAAAAACGGCATTAAGGCCAAACTGCGTATCCACGTGCAGACTTCCCAAGGACCGAAGGGAAAAACGGTGACGGTCAAAAATGGGGCAGACCTATACATACTTTCGAATGACCGGGCCTGTTATAAGGATGGTTTTGCGGTGGCTGAGATCAACGCTGAGCTTGGCAACGAATACTTGAGGTTCAATAACGGTCGCGTGCTCCGGGTGGGCGAGGAAATGGGCGGTCTGCGTGAAGACCTCTGGCGGGTTCAGATTAAGGAAGGCTGCAGGGTCAGGCATCGGTAATTCGGTATTTGCGTAAATCTTAGGTCTCATCCCTAAAAAGTTGGCCCATTTCTAATGTGGAATGAAGATTGCAGAGTGCGGAGTTTTTATGATTTATAAAATCTCCCCTGCCCCCTCTTTGCCAAAGAGGGGAAAGCAAGCCTTGTTTTTAGAAAGTGCTGAAGAATTAAGTGGCAATCTCCTTAATAATCTCCACCAGCATCTTCGTTCCAGACCTTAGATTCTCCAGGTCGATCCGTTCATTGTTTCCGTGAACTCTCATCAATTCCTTCTCGGTCAACCGGAAGGGGGAAAAGTCGTAGGTGATGATCCCATTCTCCCTTAAGAAGCGGCTGTCAGTGGCCCCTGGAAGGAGAAACGGAACGACCGGGCAGCCCGGATCATTCTCGGAGGCAAACTTTTCAATGGCCTGATATAGCTCTGAATCGAGGGAAGAGGGGGGAAGGGATTCACTCTCCGAAATGACCTCGACCTCAATTTCTTCTCCCAATCTCCTTTTAACCTCTTTTAGAAATTCTTCTTTGTTTGTTCCGGGGATGAGCCGGCAGTCGAGAATGGCAGTGGATTCCGAAGGGATGACATTGGCTTTGTTTCCGCCCTGAAGAACGGTGAGGGAAATGGTATTTCTCATCATGGCATTATAGATCGGGTTGGAGGTCAACCAGAGGGCGAAGGAAGAATCGCTGAGCCCTTTCTCGATATCTTCAAATAGAGGCCTCTCATAAGGAGGTTGTTTCGGAGCCATCTTATAGAAATATTCTTTTACGGTAGGGATGATATGATAAGGCGTTTCCCATTTTGTGAGGGCGTCCAGACCATGGATCAGTTTTACATTGGGGTTGTCCGGATGGGGCATGGAGCCATGGCCCGGTGTGCCTCTGGCCTTCAGCTTGAGCTGGAAGATGACCTTCTGGCCATTTGAGATTGCATACCGATCAGGAATCCCATCTTCATTGAGAATGATATGTCCCCCTTCATTGAGGGCATATTCAGTCTTTTTGAGTGAGGGGATATTCTCCACGGCCCATTGAACACCCCATCTTCCGCCGGTCTCCTCATCCGCCGTTGCAAAGAAGACGAGGTCTCTTTTTAAGGGGATCTTTTCTCTCTTGAGGATGAGAAGGGCCATCATCTCAATAATCCCCAGGGATTTACAATCGAGGGTTCCGCGGCCATAGAGGTATCCGTCTTTGATAACCCCCGCAAAAGGAGGAGCCTCCCAGCCTTCCTTCTCAACAGGGACGACATCGATATGGCTGAGAAGGAGGATAGGTCGCTTTGATCCATCTCCTTTCAATGTCGCTAAAAGACTTCCCCTGCCCGGAGAAGGCTCATAGATTTGGCAGGGGATGGCTTCTTGATCGAAGATTTTCTTAAAAAATCTTGCTCCCTCTATCTCATTGCCCGGAGGGTTAACCGTATCGATACGGATATACTCCTGAAAGTAGTGAGTGGCTTCGTTGAGCAGTTTATCCCAATCCATAGAAACCTCCAATGGGCATTGTAAAATTAACAATTAGCAATGATCAATGATGATCTCGCAAAAAATCGTCTCACCGGTCCTGCGCCAGGAACCGATGTCCAGGGTTTTGTTAATTGTATTAAATAACTGGATTCCGGCCTCCGCCGGAATGACGATCTTTAACTTATTTCGAATTTTTACGAATCCATCATAAATGGGAAATCGAAAAAATACACTGCTAATTTTGCATTTTGCAATTTTCAATTTGCAATGTTCTTTTGTCAGTCTTCTCCAAACACCGGCACGATCTTAAACTGGTTTACATCGACCAGTCCCTTATCCGTAAGTTTCAATTCCGGGATGACGGGCAGGGAGAGGAAAGAGAGGGTCATAAAGGGGTCGGGAATGTTGCATCCGAGCCTCCTTACGGCTCGTTGCAAGACCTCTAACTTTCGGTGGACTTGAAAGACCGGTTCCTCTGACATCAAACCAGCGATTGGAAGGGGAAGATCCGCCAACACCTTTCCGTCAGATATAGCAACCAATCCTCCGCCCATCTTCCTGATCGTTTCAACAACCTTTAACATATCCTGATCGTTCGTTCCAACGATGACAAGATTATGTGAATCATGGGCGACTGTCGATCCTATGGCCCCCCTTTTCAATCCGAATCCCTGGACAAAACCGATTCCAACATTTCCGGTGCCATGATGCCTTTCGACCACAGCAATTTTGAGGACATCCTCTTTTATATTGGGATAGGCCACTCCCTCTTTTAAAAGGATTTTCTTCATCACTTTTTTTGTAACGATTTGATCCGGGATCAGTTGAATGACTTTGGCGTGGGGTTGGTCGCTTCGAAGGAGGAAAGATTTCTCATTGATTGGTTTTATCCGAAGTTCTTGCTTTCGTTTCAATTTGACTGATGCAGAGGGTTTGATCGAACGGGGGAGCATTTTCCCGTTTTCTGCAACCAGAATACCGTCTTTAAAAACTTTTTTAACCTTGAATCGACCCAAATGGTCGAAACTGATGAGATCAGCCCTATATCCTGGAGCAATAGCGCCAGTGTCGTCGAGCCTGAAGTATTCAGCGGCATTGAGTGTCGCCATCTGGATGGCCAGAATAGGATCGAGCCCTCTACGGATGGCCTGTTTAACCATTGAATTGATGTGACCCTCTTCAAGAAGTTCTCCGGGATGCCGGTCATCTGTGACGAAGAAGAACCGTCTCGAACTTTCAGGGGTGACAAGAGGAAGAATATCTTTAAGATTTCTTGCTGTCGTTCCTTCCCTGACCATGATCCACATTCCGTTTTTCAATTTCTCCTTGGCCTCTTTTGCAGTGGTGCATTCATGGTCGGAACGGATTCCTGCGGTGAGATAGGCATAAAGACCTTTTCCAGAAAGGCTCGGGGCATGGCCGTCGATTCTTTTTCCCTTAGCCATCTCAATTTTTTTAAGAACTTCCGGATCCCTGTAGATGACACCGGGGAAGTTCATCATCTCTGCCAACCCGATAGCCCAGGGTTCTTTGAAGAGAGGCTTTAAATCATTTGCTTTGAGATTGGCTCCCGCAGTTTCCATATGGGTAGCAGGAACACAGGATGGAATCATAACAAACACATTTAATGGGACTTTCTCTCCAGATTCACCCATGAAGCGAATGCCTTCGATCCCAAGAACATTGGCAATCTCGTGGGGATCGATCACGACCGTGGTTGTCCCATGAGGGAGGACAGCCCGTGCGAATTCCGGGAGGGCTGCCATGCTCGATTCAATGTGGACATGACCGTCAATTAAACCGGGGCAAAGAAAATCGCCGTTCACATCGATCGCTTTTTTTGCCGGATAGTCATCGAATCCTATGATGATGCCGTCGAAGATGGCCACATCCTTCTTTTCAATCTCCCCAGAAAAGACATTGATGACTCTCCCATTTTTAATGAGGAGGTCAACCTCTCCTTCACCTGATGCAGTCCGTATTCTTTCCTCCAGTGAGGCCATATCCCCGGTTCCTCCTGATAGCTTTCATAACAAATCTCTTATTGAGGATCAAGGAGAGATTTCCGAAAAAACCAGAACTCTTATAGTTCTACGGCAGGGTCACTGTCTGTCCGGCCAGATCTTCCGGATCAGCGGTGATGACCAGGTTGCGCGTCGAATTTTTGCCTTTGTACATCGCGCGGTCAGATAGAAAGATCAGGTCTTCCGCGCTCTGGGTGTGGATAGGATAGGCGGATACTCCAATGCATGCGGTAATCAGAACATTCAACCCCTCACGGCCCAGGAAGAAATGTCCGGCCAGCATGGCGCGTATGCGTTCAGCGATCTGTTCAGCTGTGGTCAAGTTGGCGGCCTTAAGGACGACAATAAACTCATCGCCGCCGTAGCGGACCACGATGTCATCATCCCGAACGCAACGGCGAAGCACTCGCCCCACCTCCTTTAGCAGTTGGCTGCCCACCTGATGGCCGTGAAGGTCGTTGACTTGTTTAAAATAGTCAAGGTCCAGAAACAGCACGGCGAACGGAGACCCCGACTCCCTGCTATTAGCGATTTCGCGGTCGAGAGCCAGCGGCAAGTAGCGGGCGTTGTATAAGCCGGTCAAGGCATCCTGGAAGGCCATTTTTTTAGCGTTGGCGTAAAGGGCGGCGTTATGCCAGGCAAGAGAGGCGTGTCGCCCAATAAAATTAACCTTATCCATTGCCTTTGCCGGCCAAGGGTTGTCTTGCTCGTGGCGCAAAAGGATGAAGACACCCAATAACGACTCGAGATTGCGCAGGGGGACAATCAACGCCTCGGCGAAACCATTTTCACGCAGATTTTTGAATTCACCGCCTGAATTATTGAAAACGATTGTGCAGGCTTCGCCTTTGTCGGCGCGTTGGCGAATCGACGGGAGAAGTTCATCCAAAAAGTTTTTGGATTCGCTGTCTCCCAAACCTATAAGTCCTTCAATTCTGGGCACAGTGGCTATGGACAGCCAGTCCAGATAAAATGCAGATCGAGAACCTGTCTCCGCAACAAGGGCTGTTAAAGTTGCAGCACGCACACCCTCCCCCTCAAGTTGGGTCGTAATTCGCTGGCAGGCGCTATAGAGCTTCATATAATTCCGCAGCTCCTCGTTTTCCTTGAGCAAGCGGTCTTCCTCCAGAACCCGGTGTAAGATCATCAGTATCAATTGCGGCTCAACCGGCTTGGGCAAGATCTCGGCTGCGCCGGAGCGGAAGGCTTCACCAGCGAAACTGAAATCCTCAAATTCGACCGACAGAACCACTGGAGTGGCGGGCCGGACCCGAAGAGTCTGAGCGATGTATCTTTGGGAATCTTCCTTGTGCGGCAGGTCGATGAGCACGAGATCGGCGGCGAAGCGGGCAAGGGTCGTTTCCAAATCGCACAGGGCTGCGCCTTCCGCCAGGTAACCGGCGTCGTTGAGGTTTTTCAAATACCAATCGCGCAGAAACTGATCGTCTCCCGCGATTAGGATCATTTTTTTATCCGAAGCAGGCATAACGACTCCTCCCCTGAAATCGAAAACCTTTACCTATCTACAGTAGATTAAGCCGTTTAGTCATTTAATTATTCATCGGGGTTGAGACGTATCCCCATTGCGACTTTGCACCTGGAATATACACCCTTTCTAAACTTTTTGGAAGCCCGAAGTTCAGGAAGTTATTTTTACCTTTTTTGCACATCAATCCCGAGAAGATAAGTTTAGAAAGAAAGGGTTAGAACCTGACGAAAAAGTCCACGGAGATTCAGTGGACACCGGACATCAAAACTATATATTGCTTAATGAGGGTAAAAAAGTGTTCAACAATTAAAATAGCCTATTATTACAATTAGATAAATTCTATTGACCCATTCGGCGGCGCCAAGCCCCGCCTTTTAAGGCAGGGTAAATAAGTGCCGCTCAGGGTCAACCCTGATCAAGCCCAGACCTTCAGGCGGGGGAGTCGAAGGGTTGACTTAAGGGATTAGGTATGGTAAAAAGGAAACGTAAATTCCAATTTTAGACTCAAAATGGAAATAATAGACCGATTTTTACAGACTCCTAAAACAAGTTTTTTCCTTTTCGGTCCCCGAGGAACCGGCAAGTCAACATTTGTCCATCGATATTTTAAGAATGCTATTTACATTGACCTGCTTGATCCGGAGCGGGTTCGCTTTTTCTCGGCCATGCCTGAGCGACTCAGGGAGATGATAGACGTTCAACCCGAATCGGGTTTTATCGTGATCGGCGAAGTGCAAAGGGTTACTGAATTGCTCCCGGTGGTTCATAGCCTAATAGAGACCAGGAAAGGCTGGAAATTTGTTCTCACAGGTTCCAGCGCGCGTAAACTCAAACGGACAGGGATAGATCTGCTTGGGGGGCGAGCTCTCCTGTATACCATGCATCCTTTCATGGCAGGAGAGCTTGGGCGCCACTTTAACTTTGATAAAGCCCTTCGCTATGGACTCTTGCCTGTTGTTGTCGGTTCAGAAGATCCTGAGGAGGCGTTGCGTTCCTATGCAGCCTTATATTTGCGGGAAGAAGTTCAAATGGAAGGATTGGTCAGGAACATCGGTAATTTCTCGCGTTTTTTGGAGGCCATCAGTTTTTCCCATGCGTCTATTCTAAATGTGAGCAATGTTGCCCGGGAGTGCGAGGTGGAACGGAAAGTTGTGGAAGGCTATGTGGGAATTCTCGAAGATATCCTATTGGGCTGGCATCTTCCCATCTTCACCAAACGGGCAAAACGTAAACTGGCGGTTCATCCGAAGTTTTATCTTTTCGACACAGGCGTTTTCAGATCTCTGAGACCGAAGGGCCCTCTGGATCGCACAGAGGAAATTGAGGGACAGGCCCTGGAAGGATTGGTGGCCCAGCATTTGAAGGCGTGGACGGCCTACTCAAAGGGCCAAAGGAAATTGTTCTATTGGCGGACAAGATCCGGGGCAGAGGTGGATTTCGTCGTCTATGGGTCAGAGGGACTTTGGGGAGTGGAAGTTAAGAATACACGTAAAATACATCCAGCCGATTTAAGAGGCCTTCGTTCATTTAAAGAGGAGTATCCGGATAGCAAGAGGCTATTTCTTTACCGCGGGAAAGACCGACTCATGAAGGAAGACATTCTCTGTTTGCCGTGCATGGATTTCCTCAAGGAACTCCACCCCGATCGATTGCCGGATGAAGCCTTCACTTGATCAAATGAGAATGAATATTTCCCTTCTTCTTGGCGGGAAGAGGTGGTGGATAGATTCTTTCACATTAAATTCTGAGAATTTATCTCTAACTTTCTCTGAGATGTCTCCAATAAATCTCCCCTCCCCACCGCGGGAGGGGATGAAGGGGAGGGGGGACCACATGGTCTCTATTTTGTCCACCCCCACCCTCGCCCTCCCCCATCGAAAGGGGGAGGGGATTATTAGAGAAATTTCAAATATTTTTGTTTAGGTTTTAAAAATGCAATTCACTTCTTTTCCACAAAAAAAGGATATCTATGTCATTTCGGTGATCGGACAAGACCGGGTTGGAATCGTCTCTGAAGTCACGCAGTTCCTCTTTAAAAAAGGGTTTAACATCGTTGATATAGAACAGTCCGTGGTCCATTCCCAGTTTACCATGGTCCTTCTCATTCAGCCCCTCCGACCCCGTTTCCATCTAAACCAGCTCAGAGCAGGTCTCAATCCCCTTGCTCGGAAACTGGAAATGAAGATCACGATAACGCCCCTCAAAGAATTTAAAGGGCTTAAACTGGCAGAAGCGAGGAAGCCTTATGTGTTGACCATTTTGGGCGAGGACCGGTCCGGAGTGGTGGCCGGTTTTTCCTCCGTTCTGGCAAAACATCATTGCAATATTGATCGGATCAAAATGATTGCCAGGGGTGAATTTCTTGCAATGGAGATGTGGGTCGACCTCAGGGAAGCCCATTTTCCTCTTCTCCGTCAGGACCTGAACGAAACAGCAAAGGGGGTGGGGATGGATATCATCGCTCAGCCCGAATCGATCTTCAAGAAGAGAAGGAAGGTGATCGTCTTCGATATGGATTCGACCATCGTCGACGGAGAGATCATCGACGAGATGGCAGAATTGGCCGGCGTGGGCAAAAAAGTGGCGGCCATCACTGGAAAGGGGATGCGAGGAGAAATCGATTTCTCAGAATCCCTGCGGACGAGGGTTTCTCTTTTGAAGGGGTTGAGGATCAAGAGTCTCGAATCGGTTGCAAAGACCGTTCAGCTCACCAAGGGGAGCGAAGAATTGATCGCCGCCCTGAAAGAGATGGGTTTTAAGGTGGCGCTCATCAGCGGTGGATTTACCTACTTCACCAATATTTTGAAGGAGAGACTTGGATTCGATTACGCTTTTGGAAATGAGCTGGAGATCAGGAATGGAAAACTCACGGGGAGGGTGAAAGGAAAGATCATCGATGCGAGAAGAAAGGCTGAAGTCATGGATGATATCTGCGAGAGGGAGGGGATCACCCGTGATGAGGTAGTGGCGGTCGGGGATGGCTCGAACGACCGGATCATGCTGGCCAATGCGGGCCTGGGAATTGCTTTCAATGCAAAGGAAATCCTTAAGAAGGTCGCTGACGGAGCGATTACGAGAGACCACATGAAGGGCGTGCTTTACTGCCTGGGGATTACGGACCGGGACCTCTCTCCCCTCTCCCCACCGGGGGAGAGGGATGGGGTGAGGGGGAGATGATGAGTTTGCCAATCCTCCATCCTATCAAAGCCATCATCTTCGATTTTGACGGGACTCTCGCCGTTCTCAATATCGATTTCCCTTTGATGAGAGAGAGGATCATTTCGCTGATCAACCATTTCGGTATAGAAGAGAGGGCAATCAGGGAGAGATATCTTCTGGAGATGATCGATGAGGTCTATCCCATGATACGGGAGAAGGATTTTGCAGGTGCGGAGGAGTTTTATGATAGGGCCCATCAGATTCTCCACGAGGTTGAACTGAAAGCGGCGGAAGAGGGAAGCCTCATCCCGGGGGCAGGGGGGACATTAAGAACGCTGAGGCTGTGGGGGATCAAGGTCGGGATCGTCACAAGAAACTGTGAAGAAGCAGTCCGTAGGATCTTCCCGGACATTGATGATTACTGTGATGTCTTCATTTCAAGGGATTCCGTCGATAAGGTCAAACCCCATCCAGACCATCTCAACTCCATGTTGGGAGCGTTAAAGGTCTCCGGAGAGGAGGCGGTCATGGTGGGGGATCATATCATTGATATTCAGGCGGGGAAGAAGGTTGGGATGAAGACGGTCGGAGTTTTGACGGGGAGGATCAACAGGGAAGAATTTGAGAAGGCAGGGGCGGATTATATATTAGAGAATGCCACAGAAGTTTTGGGATTGTTGAAAAAGTAGGAAACAGGAATACTGGAATATTGGAATAGTGGAATAATGGATTGATTTATTTTTTGTTTCATTTCCCAACGTTCCAATATTCCATCATTCCATAATAGGCTAAGATTAAAAGATGAATGGGCTAAAATTCCAAGACATGAGGAGGTTGTGAAAATGGGTAAAAAAGTCATTCAAACGGAAAAGGCTCCGAAACCGATCGGACCTTACTCACAGGCTATCCGGGCAGGAAATTTTATCTTTCTCTCCGGACAGCTTCCGATTGACCCATCCACCGGAGAGATGGTCAGCGGGGATATCCGGCAGCAGACCCGGCAGGTTCTGGAAAACATGAAAGGAGTCCTGGAATCTCAAGGGCTGGGAATGCAGGATATGGTCAAGGTGAACATCTTTTTAAGGGACATGGATAATTTCAATCAAATGAACGAGGTCTATGCAACCTACTTTTCCTCTAATCCTCCTGCAAGGTCAACCGTGGAGGTAGGCAAACTTCCCAGGAATGCGGATATTGAGATAGAGGCCATCGCATTGACGCAACCCCAATAAAGAAGGGGACGTTGTCCCCGTTAACAATTGTTAGGAAGCGTGAGTTATGAAACCCATTCTTGCCATTGTCGGAAGACCCAATGTCGGGAAGTCTACTCTCTTTAACCGGATCGCCGGGGGGAAAAGGGCCATCGTCTATAACGAGCCTGGCGTCACACGGGACCGGAACTATGCCGATGTGATATGGGAGAAAAGCTCTTTTGCGCTGATCGATACAGGCGGGTTTGAGCCGGTCTCAAAGGACCGGATGTTCATCCAGATGCGCGAGCAGTGTCAACTGGCCATGGAGGAGGCGGATGTGGTCCTCTTCATAATGGATGGGAAGGAGGGCCTGACCCCTTCCGACCAGGAGATTGCCGATATCCTGAGGCGTTTGAATAAACCTGTCTTTTATATCGTCAATAAGATTGATGGACCGCAGAAAGAGGAGAAGGCATTTGAATTTTACGAACTGGGTGTGGACAACCTCTTCTCCATTTCAGCAGAGCATGGGTACGGCCTGAATGATTTGATGGATGAGGTGATGGAGGTCCTTCCGGAAGCCATTGAGGCAGAAGGGGATGGAGAGGCAACGAAGGTGGCGCTGCTGGGAAGACCGAATGTGGGGAAATCTTCCCTGTTCAATCGCATCCTGGGATATAAGAGGGTGATCGTGGACGAGGCTCCGGGAACGACCCGTGATTCAATCGATACCCGGTTTGAAAGGGATGGGAAGAGATATACCCTGATCGATACCGCGGGGATCCGGAGGAAGAGCCGGATCAGTCTGCGGCTGGAGAAGTATAGTATCGTGGAGGCTCTCCGGACGATTGACCGATGCCATGTGGCGCTTCTTCTCCTTGATTCGAAAGAGGGGGTTACAGATCAGGATGCAAGAATCGGCGGATTTATCCATGAGAAGGGAAAAGGATGCATCATCGTGGTCAACAAGTGGGACCTTGTAGAAAAGGATTCCCAGACCATGGTGAAATATGAAAAGGAAATCTATGAAAACCTGAAATACCTCTCCTATGCACCCATCCTCTTTATCTCCGCCCTGACCGGCCAGAGGGTGAAGAAGGTTCTCGATACGATAGACCGTGTGGCGGAAGAAACGGAAAAAAGAATTCCCACTTCACCCCTGAATAAAGCCCTTGAAGGGTGGGTGAAAAGATTTCCGCCTCCATCCTACCGGACCCGTCAGGTCAAGTTGAACTATATGACCCAGGTCTCTGTTGCCCCACCCACCTTTTTAATTTATACTAATTTTCCGGAGGGAATCCATTTTTCGTATGAGCGGTATCTATTGAACCAGATGAGGGAATCTTTTGGCTTTACAGGGGTTCCGATACGGCTTCAGTTCAGGAAAAAGAGAAAGGGATGACGAGATGAAAAGACGGGTTAAGAAGTATCTGATTCTGATAGTCATCCTGGTCGCCCTGGGTTTGATCGGAGGGTTTTTCCTCTACCCGACAATCGGGGAGAAAGGATCGAATCAGAGGTTCCGGACGTTGAAAGTGGAGCGGGGCGAGATCAGTTCCGTGGTGACTGCGACAGGAACGATCAATCCCGTAACTACGGTTCTGGTGGGAAGCCAGGTTTCAGGAACGATCAAAGAACTCCATGCCGATTTCAACTCCCGTGTGAAAGAAGGGCAGGTGATCGCACAGATCGATCCGGCCATCTTTGAGGCCCAGGTTGAGCAGGGGAGGGCCAATCTCCTGAACGCCCAGGCCAATCTATCAAATGCGCAGGCCAATCTATCAAATGCGCAGGCCAATCTCAGCAAGGCGGAGATTGGTGTCGTGGATGCGAAGAGAACACTGGAGCGGAACAGGGAGCTGACAGAGAAGAAGGTCATTGCCCAGGCCACCCTCGATACAGCACAGACCAATTTTGATACAACCATCGCCCAGAGAGAGGTGGCGAAGGCCCAATTGGAATCGGCCAGATCACAGGTGGAGTCGAACAAGGCGCAGGTGGAACAGGCCAGGGCCGGTCTCAAAGTGGCGGAGACGAATTTGAGATATACGACGATCCGCTCACCGGTTAATGGGGTTGTGATCTCAAGAAATGTGGATGTGGGCCAGACCGTTGCGGCCAGCCTTCAGGCCCCGACCCTTTTCACGATTGCCAAAGACCTGACCCGAATGCAGGTCAATACGAATGTAAGCGAGGCGGATATCGGCCGCATTGAAAAAGAGATGGTGGCAACTTTTACGGTGGATGCCTACCCTGAAAGAACGTTTCAAGGAAGGGTTTCGGATATCCGCATTGCGCCCATTACCATTCAGAATGTGGTGACCTATGATGTGGTGGTCCAGGTGGAAAACCGCGAGTTGAGGCTCAAACCCGGAATGACAGCCAATGTCTCTGTTCAGATCGAGCATAAGGGAAACGTCCTGAAGATTCCCAACTCCGCTATGAGATTCAGACCGGAGTCTGCAAAAAAAGAAGAGACCAGCAACAGGAAACAGGAGGCTCCGTCATCGGATAAGGGCGGGGCCGTTTTAGAGCGATTGGCCAAAGAACTTAACCTGACCGCTGATCAGCAATCGAAAATTGAAATGGTTCTTCGGGCCTCCAAAAGCGAATTTCAGGAAATACAGGAGAAATCGAAACCGGAGGAGGCGAGGGTTCGAATCCGGGCTTTGATGCGGCAGAAGATATGGGGATTTTTAACCGAAGAGCAGAAAGAGAAGATGAAAGAGATGGGGCAATCATTCGAGAAAAGGCGGGCAAGGCCGGGCAGGGTGTGGATCTCCACTCCGGAAGGAAAACCGATCCCCGTGGAGATCACGGTTGGAATCACGGACGGAACGTTTAGCGAGGTGGTGACAGGAAATCTTCAGGAGGGATCTGAGGTTGTGGTTGAGGAGATGATGAATAAAAAGGCCCGGCCAAGCACTCCTTCCCCCTCCACAAAGGGACTGAGGTAATTCGTCTGATAGTCGCATGGTCTTATCGTCATTAGTCTTAGAATTTAGGGTTTATTAAATGACGATACGACTATAAGACTATTTGACTATATGACTTTATGATGGAACCGCTCATTCAAATTAGAGATCTGGTCAAAACTTATCATCTCGGAGAGGTGGAGGTTCAGGCCCTCGGGGGTGTTTCCCTTTCGATTGAGCGGAGTGAATTTGTAGCCATCATGGGCGCTTCAGGCTCCGGGAAATCAACCTTCATGAATATTCTCGGATTTCTGGATCATCCTACCCGCGGAGAATACCTTCTGGATGGTCGAAGCGGGACAAACCTTTCGAGGGACGAACTGGCCGAGATAAGGAATCAGAAAATCGGCTTTGTCTTCCAGGGATTCAACCTGTTGAGCAGGACATCGGCGCTGGAAAATGTTCAACTTCCACTGATCTATGGTCAAATCCCATCGAAGAGAAGGAAAGAGATGGGACAGCAGGCCCTCTCCGCAGTCGGTCTTGAGGGAAGAGCCCATCATCATCCAAGTCAGCTCTCAGGCGGAGAACAACAGCGAGTGGCCATTGCGCGGGCTTTGGTCAACCGACCTTCCATCCTTCTGGCAGATGAGCCCACCGGAAACCTCGATTCAAAGACGAGCGGGGAAATCATGGCCATCTTCCAGCGCCTCAACGATGAAACCGGGATCACGATCGTTATGATCACCCATGAACAGGATATTGCGGCCTATGGAAGAAGGAAGATCCTCTTCAGGGATGGGAGAGTGGTGGAGGATTCTGTTTCATGACGACACTCTTTGCCAGCCTCAGAATTGCCCTCCGCGCCCTCATGGTCAACAAGATGCGCTCCAGTCTCACCATGCTCGGAATCATCATCGGGGTGGGCGCTGTGATCGCCATGATTGCCGTGGGTTCCGGGGCAAAAAAGAAGATTGCCGACCAGATCGCGAGCATGGGATCGAATATTCTCATCGTGCTTTCGGGAAGTTCGACCAGCGGCGGGATGAGGTTCGGAGCGGGGACTGTTCCAACGCTTACCCTCGATGATTCAAAAGCGATTTTAGCTGAAATTCCAGGCGTCAGGCTGGTGGCCCCGCATGTCTCCGGGGTCGCTCAGGTCATTTTCGGCAACCAGAACTGGTCCACCCTTGTTTACGGGACAATTCCCGACCTTCTCGAGATCAGGGAATGGTCTCTCAATTCAGGTCGCGTTTTCACACAACAGGACCTGGATGGCGCCGCCAAAGTCTGTCTGTTAGGAAAGACCGTGACGGATAATCTCTTCGGAGGAATCGATCCGATCGGTCAAATCGTCCGTATCAAGAAGGTTCCCTTTACGGTCATCGGTGTCCTTGCTCCCAAGGGTCAATCGGCCTGGGGAACGGATCAGGATGACACCATCTTTGTCCCTCTGACCACGGCACAGAAGAGGCTCTTCGGAATGCAGTTTCCAGGAATGGTGAGGGTCATCACCATCCAGGCAAGGGAGCCTGAAGTGATGAAGACCGTGGAGGAGCAGATCACAGAGCTTCTCCGGCAGAGGCACCGGATTCAACCCGGTCAGGAGAATGACTTTTCAGTTCGAAACCTGACCGAGGTTGCCTCAAGCGCGGAGGAATCGGCGAAAGTGATGTCCCTTCTTTTGGGGGCCATCGCCTCCATCTCCCTGATTGTCGGGGGGATCGGGATCATGAACATTATGCTCGTCTCGGTCACGGAACGGACACGGGAGATCGGCATCCGGATCGCCGTGGGAGCAAAGAGCAAGGATATTCTGCTCCAGTTTCTCATCGAATCACTGGCGCTCAGCCTGGCGGGGGGAACACTGGGGATTGGGATTGGAATAGGGGGGACATTGATTCTATCGAGCTTCACCCAGTGGCCTGTTCTCTTCTCGGCCAAAGCGATCCTCCTGGCCTTTTTCTTTGCAGGATCAGTCGGAGTATTCTTTGGGTTTTACCCCGCGAGGAAAGCTTCCCTGCTCAACCCGATCGAAGCGCTGAGGTATGAATAAAAAAATCAATGATCAATTTTCAATTAGCAGTTAGCAATTATCATTGATTATGGGTCATTGACCATTGATAATTGGCCACTGAATCTTTTTCTCGGGAACAATTGATTTGACACTGATCGATTTTTTAATTTTTGTGATGGTGGGATGCGGCGTGGGATTTCTTGCCGGGCTCTTCGGGGTGGGCGGAGGGTTCATCATGGTGCCCATCCTGATTTTCACCTATGAACATTTGGGCTTTTCTCATTCGGCGCTGACCCATATGGCCATCGGAACCAGCCTCTTCGTCGTTGTCTTTGCCTCGATTTCCAGCGCTTATCAGCATAACAAACAGGGAAACATCAACTGGCGCGCGGTCCTGATGATTGGGTTTTCCAGCGGCCTGACCGCTTTTTTAACCACATGGCTTGCAGCCGCCTTGAGCGGGAAGCATTTGCAGATCGCCTTTGCCGTCATTGTTTCGATAGCAGCGGTCCGGATGCTGACGGAAAGCCAGGCCGTGGCTCAGAAGAAGTTGGAACTCTCATCCGAACCAGGCGTCTCCGGCCTGGTCGGAGTGGGGCTGACCGCCGGCGTGGTTTCCGCTCTGGCAGGAATCGGGGGAGGGGTTTTTACCATACCGATCATGTACTACTTTTTAAGGATGCCTTTGAAACTGGCGATCGGGACTTCAAGCGCCACGATCATCATTACGGCTCTTTTTTCGGTGGCGGGTTATATTTGGAACGGGGTGGGTCGGACGGATTTGCCGAAGTGGAGTCTCGGGTTTGTTGATCTGGAGCGAGGGATAGCCCTTGCCATAGGGACGATCTTTCTGGCAAGAGCAGGAGCTTACGTCTCTTTTAAGACACACCCTTTTCGTCTGAGAAAGTTATTTGCCCTTTTCGTGATCCTCATCTCGGTTTATATCCTGGTGAAATGAAAGAGAGAGAGATTAATGGCTGGCGAGATAGTCGAGCGCAGCCATCACTCCGCCTTTGGAAAAAGGTATCTTCGCCACGGCCAATCCCATCTCAATGCCGCTTAACGCCCCGGCCAACATGAGGTCGTTAAAATCTCCTAAATGGCCAAGCCGGAAAACTTTTCCCGCCAGTTTCCCAAGGCCGTTCCCCAGCGACATATTGAATTTTTCGAGGACCAGCTTCCGGAAGACATCGGCATTATGTCCTTCGGGCATGAGCGCTGCCGTCAGGGAAGAACTATATTCCTCAGGCTTCCGGCATAGCAATTCGAGTTCCCATGCCCTGACTGCATGGCGCGCCGCTTCAGCTAAACGGTCATGGCGGGCAAAGACATTTTCCAGGCCCTCTTCCATCAGCATATGAATGGATTCCTGAAGGCCAAAGAGGAGGTTGGTGGCAGGGGTGAAGGGAAAAAAGCCGGACCGGTTGATGCTGATCATGGCTTCCCAGTCCCAATAAGATTTTGGCAGTCTTGCTGACTTTGACAGGGCAAGGGCTTTCTCACTGATCGCATTGAACCCGAGCCCCGGGGGGAGCATCAGGCCTTTCTGGGAACATCCCACTGTGACATCGACCTTCCATTCATCGTGTCGGTAATCGATAGAGGCAAGTGAAGAGATTGTATCAACCAGCAAAAGGGCTGGATGGTTGGCGCGATCCATGGCCTTGCGAATTTCAGACACGCGGCTTGTCACCCCTGTAGAAGTTTCGTTGTGGACAACGGCAACGGCTTTGACGGCCTTTTTCTGATCCTCCATCAACCTGGTTTCAACGACGACCGGATCGACGCCGCTTCGCCAATCCCCCGGGACAAACTCCACCTCCAGACCGAGACGGACTGCAACATTTTTCCACTGTGTTGCGAAGAAGCCCGTTTCGAACATCAAAATCTGATCGCCAGGGGAGAGCGTATTCACAAGGGATGCCTCCCATGCTCCGGTCCCTGAAGAGGGATAGATGACCACCGTGCCGGAGGTTTGAAATATCTGTTTAAGCCCTTCGAACACTTCCTGGACCAACTGTGCGAACTCGGGCCCCCGATGATCGATGGTCGGTTGGGCCATCGCCCTTAAGACCCGATCGGGCACATTGGTCGGTCCCGGGATCTGAAGGAAGTGTCTTCCACGTTGAACCATCGAACGTCCTCCTCTATCTTTCCCCTTTTCTGATCTTTTCAAGAAGCATCTCTGCGCGAACAGGATTGAAGACGCCGCATTCGCAGCATTTGGCCATGATCTTGGCCGCCTTTTCAGGCGTCATTCTCCGAAGTTTCACATATTCAATCATCTTTCGAATGAAGTTGAAGGAGACCATTCCGTGTCCGCACATGGTATTGAACTCCAAAACCTCCCGCTCCGGCAATCGGTCCTTTGCCCCCCGGAAACCGAGGGAGTGCTCAGCGCTATGCCTCTCGATGCCCGCTCTTCGGCAACAGGCCTGAACTTCTTCAAGAAGCCCGCTGATGTTGATCGAGATGCCCAGATCGGCGCGGATCAGATCGACCACCACTTTCCCGAGGGTATCGAGATCGGTGAAGACAGCGGCTGCTCCTGCCCCATCTCCCTGATTGGCAATCAATGCCTGGATATCAGTGTTATCCTTGTAAATACTTCCCTGCTGTCCATCCCCGATATTGACAGGATGATATTTCAGGCATATCCGCATGAACTCTTGAAGTTTAGGTCCGGACCCGTTGCGGGTGATCCCCTTCGCGGTGTGCGCAAAAATCACATAATCCTTCTTTAATTGTTCAACATCACCTTGCCGGTGGAGGGTATTCGTCATGGTTTAATCCCCCTGAAATAAGGGCCGACCTAGTCCTATATTCGTTTTCCCGTTGGGCGAAAGTTTGTAGCCCGCCTTCCTCACCCATTCCTCATGAGGGATGGTCCCGTCGGGCAGACATTTTGATGCGACCCCTACACTGATGACGGTTGTTGCTTCCTTCTGAATCTTTTCGAGCGCATAGAGGAATTCAGGAATCCTATCCAGTCTCGTTTTGATTTCGATGATGGCTGACAGGACTTTTTCATTCAAAATATCTTGTCTCATCTCTCCTGTCTCCGTGTTGACCATCAATTGAGTCACAGGATTCTCTCTCTCAAAGTGAGGCTTGAGCTTCGCAAGGGCCATGGCCGCCTTTTCGATATCCCGGAAATGGGCGCCGATTCCTGGCCGACCCAATTCGATAACCAGTCCCACGTCTCCTTCTCGAAGCCTACCGGTCACATCATTGCTCTTGATCTCATCCGTTCCTCTTCCGGAAACGCCCGTGCCGGGATGGACCGTGGTGGGATCGCTGAATAGCGCCCGCAGGCTCCTCGGCCACTCCAGCTGAGGCGGTGTCAGGGCGCCGGTCGGACACACATCCACATCGGCCAAATAGCCCAATCGAAAGAGAGATAAAACTTTCCGAAGGGCGCGGACGAACCAGGCTGGATAACCCTCGCTTCGGCACACCCTGTAACATGTGTAGCATTCGACACATTCCTCCTGATTGACTGCAGACTTGCCGTCTTCCTCTAAAAAGATGACACCCATTGTGCATACGGCATGACAGTTGCCGCATCCAACGCACTTTTTCTTATCGATCTCCATAGGATTTCCTTTGAAATATTATGGTTTTCCAAAGAGGGATTGCAAAGCATCCTTCCTGGCTTCTTGAATGTGTTCTCGCATCACCCGCTCACAGAGGTCAGGATCCTTCAATTGTAAAGCCATGACGATCTTTTTGTGACCTTCCACCGATCTTCTGCCCCCATCCGGATATCGAAGCGTGTCTTTTCGATGCCTCAATACATATTTTCTGATGTCCACAATGAGGCGGTGAAGCCGGGTCTTTTCAACGACCCGCTCGTGAAGCAAGTCATGGAAGAGAGTGTTCCACTTAAAAACCTCCTCAATCTTATTTTTTATTAGCGCCTCTTCAGCCTTTTGGATAAAACCATTCAACCGTTTAAGCGTTTCTTCGGAAATGGTTTGGGAGATAATTCGCAATGTATATCCTTCGAGAATGGAGCGAAGCTCAAAGAGCTCCTCGACTTCCTCCCTGGAATCTCCGGAAACAAAAAACCCCCTTTTTTTTCGGGGTTTAATGAGTCCTTCCGATTCTAATTTATAGAGGGCTTCCCGGATAGGAGTTCGACTGACCCCCAGGGTTTCAGCAAGGCGCTCTTCGGTCAATTTTTTCCCCGGATCGAGGCGGCCGGAAAGGATATCCGTTTTAAGATGTTCGTAAACGCTTTCCCGGATGGGGAGCCTCTTCTTTTTTCTTATGGACCTGGAGGCCATTTTGTATACAATTCATTGTAAAATAAAATTTCGAAAATAATACAATCCCATTGAACCAAAGTCAACAAAAATTTGAAACCTCCTTTAATATGTGGATATTTAAGCTAAATTTATCACAATTAAAAAATCTATTGACAGGAAAGGTAAAAAATAGTATGAATTTTCAAACCTGCCAGGAGCTTTAACGATATTCACTTTGTATGCAAAAATTAAAAAGGAGGTGTGGAGATGAAAGGAAAATCCATGAGAAGAAATCTATTGCCAGTGGTCTTCATGACGGCGCTGATGACGATCGTTCTTGGAATCGGCATTGAAGCGGCAGAATGGAAGCCAACCAAACCGATTGAGTTCGTGGCTCCCTTTGCTCCAGGAGGTGGCAGCGACGTATTAGCCCGGTCCATTGCCAGCATCATCGAGGGAGAGAAATTATGCCCCGTACCCCTCCTTGTTGTTAACAAGGCGGGCGGGAGCGGTCTGGTGGGGACAACATCGGCCGTCCAGCAGAAAGGCAACCCCCATGTCCTGCTGACCTTCATCCCCGGCCAGGCCCAAGCGGCGCTGGTGGCAGGGAAAGGAGCTCCAACATTCCGCGAACTCACCCTGATCTGCAATCTTGCCCTTGATGAGCAGTTGATTGTCGTAAAAGCCGATTCTCGTTTCAAAACAATTCAAGACATCATCGCTGAAGCGAAAAAACGTCCCGGAGAATTGACCGTCGGGGGAACAGGCGCAGGCCAGGACGACCAAATATGCCAGCGCGTCTTCGAAAAGTCTGCCGGGATCCGGCTTCGCTATGTCCCCTTCAAAAGCGGCGGGGAATGTATCACAGCCCTGTTAGGCGGACATGTCGATATGATCTGGGCCAACCCGCCTGAATTCGTGCCCCAGTGGGAGGCCAAGATGGTGCGGCCTGTGGCCGTTGCCAGAGCCGCTCGCATGCCGGAGTTTCCAGATGTTCCTACATTGAAAGAGATCGGGCATGATGTGACCTACTTTTTTTACCGAGGCATTGCCGCGCCCCAGGACATTCCGGCCGGAGCCGCTGCTTTCTATGAGAACATGTTTAAGCGGATGGCTGAATCATCCTCCTGGAAGGAGAATTATCTGAAGAAGTACATGCTCAGCCCGGCTTGGATGGGGAGCAAGGAGTTTGCCAAGACCGTTGTCCAGAATGAAGAAGAATCCAAAGAAATTCTGAAGGATCTGGGGCTCCTGAAGTAAAGGTTCTTCTGCCTTTTTTATAGGTCCTTTCCCTTTTTAACCCCTCCACGCCTCCCCTTAATGGAAGGGGAGGCTGGATGGGGTTATTATAGAGGGGAGGAGGATTCTGCCGGAGCATAGAGATGCGCGTTGCCGATCTCATCGGGGGAGCGGTCATGCTGTTATTGGGCATGGCCGTGACCTACTTTTCCTCGCAACTCGAATATTATTCTGAATTTGGCCCCGGTCCTGGATTTTTACCCCTGTGGGTAGGGATCATTATTACCGCCTGCGCCATTTATGTTATTATCAAGCTCCTCACAAAGCACAGCGGAACAGGAGAGTTCTTCAAACCACGAACCAAACTGGGTCTTCAAATATTAATTACTATCATCATCACTTTCCTGACATTGCCTTTACTCGGTTTCTCCATTGGACTGGCTCTTTATGTTGGCGTCACCATGCGTATGATGGGAAAACACCGTTGGGTCCCGTGCGGTCTTACGGCTATCGTGACAGCTATCGGGATACGATTGATCTTCATCTCCTGGCTGACCATTCCCTTGCCAAAAGGTTTGATAGGTTGGTAGGAAAAAATAAACATGGAACTTCTTAATAATCTATATACAGGATTTTCCATTGCCCTTACTTTTAATAACATCATCTATTGTCTCGTCGGGGTTCTCTTTGGCCAAATCGTGGGAGTCCTTCCTGGAATCGGCGCGCCGACCGCCATTGCTCTGCTTCTTCCCCTTACCTATTCAGTAAACCCAACATCAGCCCTTATCATGTTTGCAGGCATTTATTATGGCGTTGCTTATGGAGGCACCCTCACCTCGGTGCTCATCAATGTGCCGGGTGAATCCTCCACGGTAATGACCTGTGTCGATGGGTATCAGATGGCTCTGAAGGGCCGGGCCGGCGCTGCATTATCAGTGGCAGCCATAGGTTCATTTATCGCCGGCACTGTCTCCATTATCCTCTTAATGGCTTTTGCCCCTGCACTGGCAAAGTTTGCATTGCGGTTCGGACCGCCGGAGTACTTTGCCTTGACAGCTATGGCCTTTGGACTGCTTACCGTCTTTGGAGGGGAGCAGCCCATCAAAACCGTCATCTCTACCATGCTTGGTCTTTTGATTGCAACCATCGGGCTCGACGTAGTGAGCGGCATTCCAAGGTTTGCTTTTGGCTTCCCACAACTTTTCGGGGGGATCGACTTCATCGTCATCATCTGTGGCATGTTTGGAATTGCAGAAGTCTTCAGCAGTATTGAGGAGCCGGAGGAGGGGGAACTGGTCAAATCTAAATTGCGGCTTCGCGATCTCTTCCTGACCTGGGAGGAGTGGATTGCCTCTCGGTGGGCGATCGTACGGGGAGGGATCATCGGATTCATCGTTGGGATCATCCCAGCGGGAGGCATCACAACCGCCTCTTTTCTCGCCTATCTTGCAGAGAAGCGAGTCTCTAAACATCCTGATCTCTTTGGGCGCGGGGCGATTGAGGGGGTGGCGGCGCCTGAATCTGCTAATAATTCGGCTTCGATCAGTGGCTTTGCTCCATTGTTAGCCTTGGGAGTTCCAGGGTCGCCTACAACCGCTGTGATGCTGGCTGGTTTTATGATGTGGGGGATTCGACCAGGCCCCATGCTTTTCAAGACCAATCCTGACTTGGTGTGGGGTCTCATTTCAAGCATGTATATCGGCAATGTCCTGCTCCTGTTGATTAATATCTTCTTGATCCCCGCCTTTGTGGTGATGCTTCGTCTTCCGTATACTATTATCATGGGGTTCATTATTGTCTTTGCTTCTGTGGGCGCGTACAGTGTCAACAACAATTTCTTCGATGTCTGGTTGATGCTCGGCTTCGCTGTGTTGGGCTACTTAATGAGAAAACTCCAGTACCCCATCGTTCCTCTGGTCTTGGGCTTGGTCCTTGGGAATTTATCAGAAACCTCTCTTCGTCAGGCCCTTCTTATTTCCGGAGGAACTTTTTCCATCTTCTTCACCCGGCCTATTTCGTTGCTTTTCATCGTCGTAGCCATCCTTGCCTACCTCAGTCCATTGATCCGATGGGCTTTTAAGGGATTTCGGCGTGTGCGCGTTGATGTTTCATCCTCCTAATTCCGCAATAAAGGAACCAAAGGGATTGTTTACTATTTGACTCTTTATTTCCAGGGCTTGCCGCTGAGACCATACCCTTCTTCGCCCCTTATGGCTTTCATGATCCAATCCGCTTTGGCGCGGGCCTCCATCTTCTTCTCATTTGTGATCATCAGCTTCGAGCCAAACCTTTCCGAACAGAATTTAGTTAAGGCTTCCATAACCCTAACGCTTCCCGTCACAGGCAGGGCAGGCCAGAAATAGGTTGAAATCCCCATAGCCACCGTCCACATCGCTTCGGTGACCTCCGAACTGCGATTTGCCTCGGGATAGCAGGCTACGATTGGATACCCCGTCAGCTCCTTTTTCCCTGTCTTTGCCAGCTCCAGCAGGAAATCGGGTAGGGCGCCGTCTCCTCCTCCAATATCAAGAACGGAGGGAACTTCCTTTCCCATGGATGAGAGAACACCCGATAAACCTTTACCGCAGTATTTTTCCCTCAAAGCCGGATTTAGAAGTCCATATTTTCCAAGGGCGATGCTTGCCTCGCCCTTGGAAATGCAGAGAATATCATTTTTCAAAAACTCCTGCGCCATTGTTGTCATTTCTTGATCCTGAGTATATTTGACATTGTTGCTTCCGGCCAGAATCACAATCCCCTTCAGAAGACCTTTTTGGAGACCACCCGCAATCTTTCTCACATCCACGCTATCCCTGGAGAAACCCATTGTCGCATATTCTTTCACCTCTGGAATGTCTCTGGGGATGGCGCGACGAAAATCGAAAGATTTTTTAGACTCCTCAACAAGTTTTCTTGCAAAACGGCTGATGTCTTTCTCCTTTTTCAATGTTTCTGTAGAGATGATAGGAACTTCAAACTCTTTGGCCACCCTGACTAAAGAGGGATTAACGGATTGATCGCCCATCACAATGAGATCAACAGCGCCTGTCATCAAAGGGATTTCTTGAGAGCCGTAATTGGTCACGATTGGGAAGGTGAAGGGGGGCAATAATGACTCGGTGCATACGCCCATCACCTGAACGCCCCGCTTTTTGGCCGCTTCGGCTATTTTTCGCTTCAAAATGGGGGAGAAGTGGCCATAGATGAGAAGGTTGGGAGCTTTTTTCTTAAGTCCGCCCAGATTGACTTCAATCTTTGTGGGAACGGTTTCACCAAAGGCCGACCTTTTCAAACTCCCATAAAACCAATTGGCCATGCAACCGAAAAGGGAGGATTTGAATGTCCAGAGAAGGGTTTCCTCGACATCCGTCACCCCTCCCTCCATTTTCTGAGAGGCCTTGAACAGATCCCTTGCTATTCCCTCCGGAGCGATTCCCATCTCTTCCCAGCGACGCATAAGAGTTTTTGGAAATTCTTTTTTGGCCTCTGATCCGCCGTTCCTGTAAAGGTTCTGGATCTCTTTTAAAAGTTGATCTGTTCCTGCCTTATTTTGGGGTTTGACTTCTCCTGCTTCAATCCCTTTTGCGAAATCGCTTAACCGGTCGAGATAGGTCATCGTCCCTTTCAGAACCAATCTCAATAAGGATTGAATGGCAAGGAGATCTTTATCCTTTCCACAGACGCCCAGCTTATTCGAATCCCGGAAGGGGTGGCTGATACAGGGGCCCTGGAGGCAGTCGCGGCAGCTTAAACCCGTCTCACAAAAGCCACACTCGGGAAGCTGTCCTTCGTAACGATCCCATACCAGAGGAATTTCGCTATCGGCAGCTTTCAGCAGAAAATACTCCACTGCGCTATCGGCCGTCTTTTTCTGGATAAATTCCATCTCTAACTCCTTTCTATATTAAAGGGATAGGACCCAACATTCCATGATTCCAGTATTCCAATAATTGATTCATTAAAATGCCTTTGTCCTGTAATCTTTCCGATCCTCCAATTTCAAAGCCTGAGTAGGGCACACCTCCGCACAGATGGGATAGCCCATGTTCCGGCAGCGATCGCACTTGATCGCGACCTTCATCGAAGGGGAGGGATTGATGATCCCGAAGGGACAGGTCATCACACACATCCAGCAGGCGATGCAGGTTGGCTCATGGACATAGACCAGCCCTGTCTCGGGGTCTCTTCGCATCGTTCCATTGGGGCACGCCTCAATGCAGGGCGCCTCATCACAGTGCCTGCACTGGAGGGCGAACCGTTTTCCTTCCACATAAACCCGTGGAACAGGTTGAGGCTCTTCATGGATGGCGTGATAAAGTTCTTTGGAGGTAGATGAAATTTCTGTCCCACACCAGAGCTCGCATTGATGACATCCCGTACATTTACTTTTGTCAACCATTAAAATTTTCACAACTTCCTCCCTCTACCCCTCACCCTTCCCCTCTCCCCTGGGGGGAGAGGGATGGGGTGAGGGGGTCTGTTACAACATTGTATCCATGATCTCTTTGTATTCGGTTTCCGTGAATCGATCCGCATTTTTCCTGATCAATGGCAGAATACTCATGAAATTGAGGTCCCTGCTCATTAAGATGGAAGTGTAATCGGAAACATCAATCTTCTTCTTTAACAGGACATAAAAGAGTCCGGCCTTCTGTGTCTGGCCCACGAGGATGGTTCCCACCAGGCGTCCATTCTTTAAAATGAGTTTTTTATACGTGTCTTTGGTCCTTCTTTTGATTTCCTGAAACGCTTCTCCTCCCTCACAACTTGAACAGGTCTCGGCTTGAGTTAATCCCATCGAGATGGCCGGAACGCCGATAAAATTTCCGATCGAATTTCTTCGGAATGATCCTTCGTACGGAGTTTCCCGACCGGCCATATTCAAACCAGCGATGCGGCCCTGTTCCACAGCACAGGGCCAGATGGCATTGATCCAATTTGTGTCACGCGTGATGTCATAGGTTTCGGTTACATCCCCGGCGGCATAGATATCCTGCGCACCGGTCATCATCCGGCCATTGACCTTGATGCCTCCCAGAGACCCTATCTCTATTCCTGTTGTCTGGGCAAGTTCAATGGCAGGCCTTACACCGACGGCGACCACCACTATATCGCTTTCGATTTCCCTGGAATCTGTGACAACACTTTTTACATGCCCATTTCCGGTAAATTGGAGAGCTTTTTCTCCGGTGATCGTTTTGATTCCGAGGTTTTCGATCCTCTTCCGGACAATGGAGGCAGCTTCTTCATCAAAGACCGTGGGCAGGACATGTCCCAGTTGCTCAAGAAGGGTCACTTCCATTCCCCTTCTTTTAAGGCTGATGCACGACTCGACACCTACGCTTCCGGCTCCGATGACCACCGCTTTTTTGCCTTTGAGATTGTAGATCCTTTCAGCATCGGCCATAGTCTTCAGGGTTGAAATTCCTTCTTTATCGATGCCCTGAATAGAAGGGATGATAGGATTTCCTCCTGTGGCTAAAAGAAGCTTGTCGAAAGGATGTGCGTCCCCGTTTTTGGTCTGAACCGTTTTGGAATCGATGGAGATTTTCCGGACTCTCACTCCGAGATGGGGGGTGACCCTGGTCTGCTCGAAGAAGTCGGCGGATCTGAAATTCAGGAGAGGTTTTGAAAGTTCTTCGGCAATATAGTAAGGGAGAAGAACCCTTGAAAAGAGGGGAGTGGACTCATCGCTGAACAGGTCGATTGGTGATTCATGATCAATGGATCGGATGGCCTCTATCGCACTGATCGCTGCAGCGCTCCCTCCGATGATGATATATCGCATGTTTATCTCCTTCTTTGCAGCGTATAGCCCCCCCCACCCTCTCCCTCCCCCTCGAGGGGGGAGGGTAGGGGAGGGGGTGAATACTAAGCATTCATTTAGTACAGACTGCGTACCATATATAAAGGAAGCAATTCCTTAAACAACTTTATTCCGCGGGTGATATTGTAGTTGCCGCAGGTGCAACATTTGGACATCTCCAGACAGGCGTCTTCAATCGTTCTTCTTCCCCGTTTTACATCCCGGACCATTTTATAGACCAGATCCGATGCGATCATGGCGTGGCCGCACATCGTGGTGGTCTTGAGAACCTCAAAATGAGGCAATCTCTCCGTCTGTCCCCATGTTCCCAGGGAATATTCAATGGTATGGATACGACCCAGTCCGGCCTCCTCCATGCATTGCTGGACGATGTCGCTGACTCCAGATATGATGATCGAGATGCCGGGTTTATTCTCCTTCAGGTCCTTCAGCAATGAAACGATCTTTTCCCGGTTGTCGAAGGTGCACTGGACGATGGTGCTATCGGTCATATTGCTCAAGATGACATCCATCGTGGTATTATAAATGTTACCCGTCTTCATATCGCCCAGATTGACCGGGCCATTCTTATAACAGATGGACAGAAATTTTTTTGTTTTAGGAGCTGAACCCGCCTTATTGATACCGGTTGCCGGGCATCCCAGCACCACGAAATCGTCTTTTAAATCATCCCAGCTTCCTCTTCGGTGCAAACTATGGGTCATGATTTTCTCCTTCTATTGATACATATTCCGTTCATACTTCGATCCCGCATTTCGCGGGACACGAACGGAATATCAATAGATTAGACCGTTCACCCTGAGGCTCTCGAAGGGTGAGGTTGACTTTTTACGAATTCATCATTGATCCTCATAGAACTTAAACGATGGTTCTCCCAGACCCATGTTGTTTTTGGTATTGATGGAATACCAGACCCCGATTCTTTCCAGTATCGGTTTGACCGGAATCTCTCCTTCCGGCGGAACCTTGGTGATCACTTCAACCGTAAAGACGGTGTCCACCTTTTTAGCAACCTCCTGAAGGACTTTTAAGGCTTCGGGGAGTTTTTCCAGCTTACACTTGCCCTCGATGATAGCGGAGGTCGCTTTCTCATTCAGAACATCGTCTCTCAGTTTGCCGGTGGTTTTATCGGACATAAAATGGGTGACCGGATTTTCTGCGGCCAGCTCATAGCCGATATTTGCACCCATCAAAGCCATGGCTATCTTCTCGACATCCCTGAAATAGGAGCCAATGCCGGGTCTTCCCAGCTCGATTCCCACGCCTACTTCCCCGGGGCGGAATCGGCCTGAAACATCATTCGTCTTCATCTCCTCGGTCCCGCGCCCCGGGACTTGAGAGCCCTTAAATTCGATCAGGGGATTGCTTAAAATACCCCGCACCTCCCGGGGCCAGACCATTTCGGGTTGGAAAAGGGCTTTGACAGGGCATATATTTGCCCGGAGACAGACGCCGCAATCCGTGCATTTCTCCTGGTCGATTTCAATAAAAATCCTTCCGGGGAACTCCTCGTGTTTCTTAAAGGTCTGAATCCTTCCCATGGGGCAATAGGGAAAGCATCTTTTGCAGGCGATGCATTTATCCTGGTCGGCTTTCATAAAACCTCCCCTTTAATTGTATACAAACTTGATAAAACAAGTGGACAGCAGAAAATATTTATAATATCTTTATAAGAATGTCAAGGGGGATTAAGTGTCAGTAATAGTTAAAAATAACAATATGTTATAATTATAATTTATGTGTTTAGCTGGTGCGTTTTGATGAAAATCGTCAAATTTCCTCCGATGTCAAAAAAATCAAATTGGATACAATACTTAGATTTCTCTGTTGACCGAACTGATCCCATTGGTGTATATATCAAATAAAAGGGTTGGTGGTTCGTTTTCTTAAATAGAGACTGTTGCATAAAGCCACTTTCCGTGCTTCGATAAGCCTATCCTGAGTCACCGTTCTCCTTCGACAAGCTCAGGACGAACGGCGGTCGAAGGGCTCAGCACGAACGGAAAAAGTCAATGACTTCAATATAAACTCCGTTCACCCTGAGCCTGTCGAAGGGTGTTTTTAGCATTTGTGCAATAGGCTCATTAAGGAGATTTAAAGATGGCGTTTCGGGTGATCGTGGATGGTGAAAAATGCAGCGGCTGTGAGGAATGCCTTGAGGCCTGCACGGTTCAGGTGTTTGAAATGCAGGATGAAAAATCCATTCCTGCCAATCCTGAAGAATGTCTGGGCTGCAAGAACTGTGTTGAAATTTGTAAAGATAAAGCCATCACGGTCGAGGAATTACATCCCGAGATGTCCGAAACCGCCCGCCTGCTTTTGGGGGATATTCTGAGCGATTGAAAAATTAGAAAAATTAGGGACACTTCCCATTTTTTTGATTGATACACTGCGCCATTCTCCGAACTTGAATTACACGAGGAAGCCGCGTAACTCCCCCTCTCCCCCTCTTAATTGATATACCGCGCCATTCTCCGAACTTGAATTACATGTCGTTTCGGGGCTTGTTTTTAAAAATGGGAAGTGTCCCTAATTTTTGTTTTACCCTATTGCAAAAATTTACCTGATGCTTTACTCCAAAGTCAACAAGTATCCATCACTCTTGAATTAAGACAAATAGGGTTTTAAAGTCATCTATGACGCTACGGACAAAAACATCACTGTTTCTGACAAGCTTCCTTGTTGTGATATTAGGCATTGCCGGGTTTTTCTCTCTTCATTTTCTGGAAAACTCCCTCCGGAATTCGATCTATGCAGGATTGGAAAGCGTTTCGATCGCCGAATCACAAGACATTTCAAGATTTTTAGATGATACCCTGAGAGATGCGCAGGCGATCGCTTCTTTTTTACCCCAGAAAGCGCTGGAGGAGAAGAATATTACGGCCATTGAAGAATATCTGAAAAAGGCTATGAAAAACTACCCGAAGTTTGAAAACGGGATATTCCTCCTCGATGCGAGCGGGACCCTGTGGGCAGATTATCCTGTTTATCCCGGGACCAGAGGGAAAAACTTCGCTTTTCATGAATATTTTAAGACAACCATGGAGAAGCAGAAAGGCATTATCGGAATTCCTTATCGATCGGCCAGAACCGGAGAACCGGTTCTGACATTTACCGCATTGTTGAGAGGATCGAACAATCAAGCATTGGGTCTTCTGGGTTGCTCAGTCCAACTGCTTCATCCCAATGCTTTAGGCGGAATTTGGAAAACCAAAATCGGAGATTCCGGATATATCTATGTCTTTGACACTTCCAGATTAATGATTCTTCATCCGGAGGATCGGAGAATATTACAGAGAGATGTTCCTCCGGGCGCCAATAAATTACTGGATGCGGCGATAGAAGGATTCGAGGGAGTGGGGGAAACTGTCGATTTTAGAGATGTGCCCATGCTCCTTTCCCTCAAGCGTGTCCCGGAGACAAATTGGATTATTGGAGCACAGCAGCCCAAAAGCGAAGCGTTTGCGCCAATAAAGGAAGCCCGAAACCGGATCATCTGGGGCACGATGGCTGCTGTTTTCACTGCTATTTTGATAGGCATGGCGGCCGTGCGCAGGCTGACCGAACCTCTATCGAGGCTTCGCAATATTGCCAAACAGCTTGGACAGAATGCAGAGACCCTTGGCGATGATCCTCATAGGAAGAGAGGTCTTCAGGAAGAACTGAAATCCATGCAGTCCTCTGATGAGATCGGGGATCTGACAAAGGCTTTCAAAGAGATGTATGGGATGCTGGATCAAACCCTAACCTCCCTTAAAGGGTCGGCCAGGGATTGGGAACGAACGTTCGATTCAGTTCATGACGCCATCTATCTTTTGGATATGGATAACCGTATTCTCCGGCTCAACCAGTCAGCAGCCAGACTGATGGGAGTGAAAGTTGAGGAAGCAGTGGGACAACACTGCTATCACCTGATGCACGGGGCAGATAGACCCCGCGAGTTATGTCCCCACCTTGAAACCTTATCCAACGGGAAACCCAAGAGGATAGAAATAGAAGAGCCTTTTTTAAAGGGTTTTTTTGAAATTACAACGACCCCTTTGTTAGATGAGTCGGGCCATACTTTCGGCTCTGTCCATGTGACGAGGGACATCACCGAACGGAAGAGAATCGAGGGGGCGCTGCGGGAGTCGGAAGAGAAGCACCGATCCCTGGTGAATCATGCCAACGATGCCATCTTTATTGCCCAGGATGGGATGGTTAAGTTTCCTAATCCGAGCACACTCGCCCTGACAGGATATTCCGAAGAAGATTATGCCACCATCCCTTTTGCGAATCTCATTCATCCTGAGGATCGTGAACCGGTGATCGAAAGGCATAACCGGAGACTCAGAGGGGAAGAGGTTCCCATCCCTTATTCTTTCCGGATAATAAACAAAGCCGGCGAAGAGATGTGGGTTCATCTCAATGCCGTTCTGATCGAATGGGAGAAGAAGCCGGCTATTTTGTGTTTTGTCAGAGATGTCTCAGCTCATAGAAGGCTGGAGGCTCAATTTCAGCAGGCCCAGAAAATGGAGGCCGTGGGCACCCTTGCCGGCGGAATTGCTCATGACTTTAATAATCTCCTTCAGTCCATTCTGGGCTATACGGAGATTCTTTTGATGGACAATCAAATGAAAACCACCGTTCATCAGGACCTTCAGGAGATTAAGCGCGCAACCCAGAGAGGAGCTGAATTGACCCGACAACTTCTGACTTTCAGCCAGAAGGTGCAGAGCAGATTGAGACCCATCGATCTTAATAAGGAAGTGGTGCAGGTAGAGAAGCTGCTTAGAAGGACCATACCTAAAATGATTGAGGTTGAACTTAACCTTGCCGACGATTTGAAAACGGTCAATGCGGACCCGGCCCAGGTGGAACAGGTTCTGATGAATCTGGCGATCAATTCGAGGGACGCTATGCCCGAGGGAGGAAGATTAGCCATCGGAACGGAGAATAGGACCCTGGATGAGACATTTTGTAAAAGTCATCTGGGAGCAAAGCCAGGGGGCTATGCGGCATTGACGGTCTCCGACACCGGCCACGGCATGGATAAGGAGACTATCAAACATATCTTCGATCCCTTCTATACCACCAAAGGGGTGGGCAAGGGAACCGGGCTTGGGCTTGCCATGGTTTATGGCATCGTCAAAAGCCATGAAGGGTATATCCTCTGCGAGAGTGAACCCGGTAAAGGAACCACCTTCAGAATTTATTTTCCTGTCACAAAACAGGGGAGGGGTGTGGAGGAGTGGAGAGAAGATAAGGGGTTCACAGGAGGCATAGAAACTATTTTGCTGGTGGACGATGAAGAACCCATCCGGAATCTTGGCGAACAGATTTTTACAAAGTATGGCTATACGGCGCTTAAAGCTCCTGATGGAGAGAGCGCCCTGAAACTTTATCAGGAGAAGAATGGTGAAATAGACTTGGTTGTCCTCGACCTGATCATGCCCGGTATGGGAGGAAAGAAATGCCTGGAAGGGCTCCTTCAGATCAATCCGGATGTGAAGGTAGTGGTTGCGAGCGGGTATTCGCCGGAAGGTTCCCACAAGACCTTTTTGGAAGGAGGGGCCAAAAACTTTATCAGCAAGCCTTTTAATATGAAAGAAATGCTTCAAGTCGTTCGAGAAGCGCTGGATGAAAATTAGAAAATTAGGGACACTTCCCAATTTATTTTAATTAATACTCCGAACCAACCTGTCAATATAATTAGAGAATCGTATTAAAGTATCATTTTAAAAATTGGGAAGTGTCCCTAATTTTCCTGCTTCATAATCTTGACTTTAAAGTGTAATAATTATATCATAATGATATGAGCATTATCCGGTTTGTTTGGGATCCGAAGAAACACGCCATCAATAAACGCAAGCATGGCGTTCCTTTTGAGGAAGCACAAACAGTATTTTATGACGAATATGCTCAGTTGATTGATGATCCAGAACATTCAGACGAGGAGGGTCGTTTCATCATCCTTGGTAGAAGTAGCCGCCTAAGAATACTGGCAGTATGTCATTGTTATTATGAAGAAGATGAGGAAATACGGATTATCTCTGCAAGAAAGGCAACCAAACATGAACAAAGTTTTTATAAGGGGTGACGTATGCAAAAAGAATATGACTTCTCAAAAGCAAAACCTAACCCGTACATAGGCAAGCTGAAAAAACAGGTTACAATTCGCCTTGAAACTCCGACGATCGATTATTTTAAGAGGTTGGCAAAAGAACTTGGAATACCCTACCAAAATCTTATCAATATGTATTTGAAAGAATGTGCTCTTGCTGCAAAGCGGCCAGCTCTTAAATGGAGTTAAGATCCAGGGCTATTCTTCGTGTCATTCAGCAAAATGCTGAGTGTCGTCTGAGGGTCTCATTCCTGGGCGCATTCCGAAGGGTCGCCCTTTAGTTTGGATAAGGCATGAGGTAATGCAGGGAGGATCACTTCTAAATTTTCTTTCACACTTTTAGGACTTCCTGGAAGGTTAACAATCAAACTCGATCCCCGAATTCCACAGACTGCTCGGGAGATCATGGCATGGGGTGTCTTTTTGAGGCTTTCAGCTCTCATCGCCTCAGAAAATCCGGGAACTTCCTTCTCAATCACATTCAGCGTCGCATCCGGCGTCACATCCCGAGGACTCAATCCTGTTCCTCCTGTGGTGAGGATAAGGTCAGCCTTCAATGTATCTACGCACCTTTTTAAGGCTTCAACAATTTGCCCTTTCTCATCCGGGATGATTTCGTAATGGATGACCTCTCCAGGCAGGTCCTTGATCATCTCTTCGATGAGCGGACCGCTTGAATCTTCCCGCTCGCCTTTGGAACCCCGGTCACTAATGGTTAGAATGGCGACTCTGAATACCATATTGTTCCTCATGATTCACCAAAATAAATAGGGAGATGGGGAGATTGGGAGATAGGGAGATGTAAATAATTCAAAATGTTCATCCAATAAAGATTTCATCTCCCACCTTTACCTCTCCTTCATTGATGACTTCGGCGAAGATTCCTTCTTTCGGCATCACGCAATCCCCTGCCTGGTAGTAGATGGCGCATCTCTCATGACATTCCTTTCCAATCTGGGTCACACGAAGGACGATGGAGTTTCCAATACGGAATTCTGTTCCGATGGGAAGCTGAACAAGGTCAATGCCTTCTGTCGTGATATTCTCTGCAAAATCGCCATAACCCACTTCCAGTCCTTTGGCTTTCATCTTCTCGACCGATTCATTGGCTAAAAGACTTACCTGCCTGTGCCAGGGTCCGCCATGAGCATCGCCTTTCAGTCCAAAATCTTTAAGGAGGGTGCAGGATCCGATATTGGTCTTCTTTGTACCCTTTTCTTCGCTGATGTTGACTGCCAGAACCCTGCCTTTTTGTACTGCGTTCATTTTCTCATACTCCATTGTAGCGCCCTCGTTTAACGGGGGCGGTAGGTCGTCGGCAATAAATGCCGACGCTACAGTTTTTGACTCCGAACTGTGAAGGTGCCGCTCTTCCCCCCTGTTTTTTTGACAAGATGAATATTTGAGAGCACGATGCCGCGATCAATAGCCTTGCACATATCATAAATCGTCAAGCCTGCTGTGGCCACTGCAACCAGGCCTTCCATCTCCACTCCGGTCCGGGCCTTGATCCTGACCTTTGCCTCAATATCGATCCGACTCTCTTTTTCAAAGGGGAAGAAGTTGATCTCCACATGGGAGAGATTGAGAGGATGGCACATGGGGATGATCTCATAGGTCTTTTTGGCAGCCATAATCCCTGCGACCTTCGCCACAGAGAGGACATCCCCTTTTGCAATCTTTCCTGACATGATCTTTTTAAAGGTTGCGGGCTTCATCAAGATAGATCCCCGAACAATAGCTTCCCTCAAAGTCTCTGTCTTGCCGCTGACGTCGACCATCTTAGCTCGACCCTTCTTATCGAAATGAGTCAACTTCCCCATTCATCCCTCCCATTAAATGCACGCAGACTGCTTAGCCAACTGAGTCAAATTCCAATAACCAAATCCCCTGCCTACCGGCAGACAGGCAAGCTCCCAATAAATTCTACCTAAAGTGAGCGATTCTTTCAAAGATTTTGGTGTAACGTAGGGGCGGCCCTCTGTGGCCGCCCAATCTGGAAGCCCACAAAAAGGGCTCCCCTTTAAAGACCTTAACCTGGGAAAAGTATCACCTATTCGGTGATTCGTAGAGCAAGGCTTCAGCCTTGCCTGCCTGCCGCAGGCAGGCATCAGAAGCAACCCTAAAGGGTTGCGCTACGATTAAA
>Ga0208733_100130_pt1 | contig 39438 bp, 38 predicted proteins | sample SubbioR11Jul_8B1_FD_184816 | JGI IMG/M metagenome (GOLD analysis project Ga0208733, IMG submission 184816) | Serpentinite rock and fluid subsurface biosphere microbial communities from McLaughlin Reserve, California, USA - CR11Jul_8B1 (SPAdes) | ecosystem: Environmental > Terrestrial > Deep... | reverse complement strand
GTCAATAGTATTTAATGATTTATACAACATTTTTTATGGACTACATGCTAAAACAACTTAAGTGCATAAATCCAATTAATACAAGATGTTATATGCATTTCAGGCTATCATTTGACCGGAAGTCGGGCTGTAAGTTATAATAGTCTCGTAAAAAGTCGTCTCATCCCGCGAAACGCGGGAAAAACCGGTGTCCAGTGTTTTTATAAGTGCTTGAGATTACTGGATTCCGGCTTTCGCCGGAATGACGATCGTTAGGATTTTTCGACTTTTTACGAGACCATCAAGTTATGACTCTACTCTTTTTGACCATTTGGAGGAGTTCGGGAGAAACTCGAAAAACCCAGAATGAAATTGTCAGGGAATATAAACGGATTTTCCGGCCTATGATATCTACAGAGATGATTTGACCGGTAAATTTTTATAACCAGTTGAATATATTTGCTTATGGATTGATTAAAGATTAGGCAAATCGTTAAAGAATTTGAAGGGCACGCCATTTTAAAACTGAAAACTTTAAGTTATCAACAGGGTTTAAACAAAAAATGTGGGAAATAAGTCTAACTAATTAAAATCATTTATTAAATAGAAAAGGGATCAGTTAGAGGAGGGCTTTAACTGATCCCAACCAGCGCATCAATTTGGGGTGAAACAAGGAGGTGATATGATTTGATGCACTGGCCAAATTAAATGTAACAGATAAAAGAAAAAATATCAAATTGTAAATTGTTTTTGGCACAGGATTTGCTGGTATTATTATATTATGAAGATTATTCTCCTTATTATTCTTCTCATCTTTATTTCAACTCCTGGATTCGCACAGATTTATAAATGGGTGGACGATAAAGGGGGCGTCCATTTTACGGATGATGTGACAAAAATTCCCGATAAATACAGACTTGAAACTGATAAAATTGGAGTGTCCGAAGAAAAAAGCGAAACCAAAATTGAAGGTGATCCATCCTCAAAGAGAAAGGAAGATGCTTATAAAGACCAATTAGGCAGGGGTGAGGAATACTGGAAGAATAGGGTTGAGGAATGGAAGATGAAATTGAGGACAGCCCAGGAAAAAATGGAGAGCACAAGAATAAAATATAATGAATTGACGGAAAGGTTTAATGATTCGAAAAGTTCCGCAGAGAGAAACCAACTCAGGAGAGAAAGAGATCAGGTCAAACAAGAGTTGGATCAATATAAAAGCCAATTTGAAGAAGCGAGGACAATGCTTGAAAAGAAGCTCCCTGAAGAAGCGGAGATATATAAGGCAAAGCAGGAGTGGATCAAACAGTGAAAAGATTTCATAGAAGCTAAAAAATGTATTCAACCATCCCAAAATGGCTAACTCTTTATTTTTAAAGTTATATTCATTTCCACAAACCATACTTCATAATTATTTAAGAAGAATCATTCAAATATTTGGGAATTGGTATCATTTTTGCGAATTGATGATTTAATCGACTTTGACCAAAAATGAGCGTTCATGTGGCAAGAAATTAGCCAATTCAACTTCAAATCGTTGATACCCAGAGAATGGCATTAAAAATGCATATATTTTATTTATAATGAAATTGGATATGAATAACCAAACGACAGAGAGGAAGATGGGGGTTCTTGCCGTCGAGAAAAGACGGTATCCAAGATATACCGCCGAATTTCCCCTGGACTATGCCCGGATCGATGACAAAGGAACTTATGGTGGAATGATCGCCAATGTGAGCGAAGGGGGATTGCTGGTCTACCTGCCTCAACGGATGGAGATGGGAACCGTATTAAAAATCGAAATCCTTTACGTTCAGGGGTTGGAATTTAACACGATCAAAGCTGTTGCGAAAATAGTTTGGTCTGATCTGGCGGCAAAAGAGAGCTACGGAGAGTATCGTTACGGTTTGCAATTCCTCCACATCGAAGAGAAGGAATTTGCCAGATTGATCAATTTGTTAAAGGAGATTGGTAAATGAAAAGATGATCCTCGGATCATCAACCGTCCCAGCCCATCCTATTTGCCATCCCGTGTTGTTTTACCTCGCCTTTTTTAGAAACATAAAAAATCACTTGAACTTTTTTAAAAAATTGTTAAGAATAGGAGTGTTTCTGGGGAGGGCAGGGGCGGGGGATTGCCTCTCCCTTTTTATAAGAATCCGGGACCGTTTCTAACATCAAACTGAATGCTGACAGAAAAGGCATGATGGTTCAATTTCATATGGAAGATGAAAAGTATCGGGTCATCCTCCATCGAATCGGAGGAAACACTGAAGAAGAGAAGGCCCGTTTCTGCGGGGTGGTTTCAGAAAATTATGGAATACCCCTGCCCCTGATGGAAAAGATCGCTGATCGCTGTCCCATTGTCATTAAAAAAGATCTCCCATTTAAAAAGGCGGAAATGTTAGCGATTGCTTTTAAATCCTCCGGAGCCTCTGTCTCAGTGGAAAAGAAGAGGAATCTCTCTCCTGTTTTCCTTGAATTCATGACCACAGGAACCTGCCGGTTGGGATTGGAATCATCCAATCTCCGGAAGTCTCCCGGAGGGGCATGGCAGGTATTCGGGAGGATTCAAAACATCTCCAGCGAAGAACTTCACGATGTCTGGGCTCTGATTCAACTCTTCGACGAATATGAAGAGTTGATCGCCTTCGAAGAGATTCCTCTCCCCATCAATCCCCTTTCTCCCAATGAATCCTCTCCTTTTAAGGCCATTTTTGAAGGGGAGCTTCCTGTGCAAAAAATTTCCATCGCTTTTAGGAACGCTTCAGGGAATCCACTCCCGGCAATGGATAAGAGGCAGAAGAGGGAATGGGTGGAAGTGAAGATAGCTGAAACCCGGGAAAAAAGCGGACCCCTTCCTTTGACCGAAATATCTGAAGAGGTTCTTCCCGCCTTTGAGCCTCAAATCTCTCTTATCCCCGAAGGGATTGAAGAGAAGCTCGAAAAAGAGGGGACGGAAGGGGCTTCGGTAGAAATCTCGCCGCCTGGGACAGAAGAGCTCCCTTTAACTTCAGATGAAGAAATAAAAAGCCCCGGAGAAGAGTTTGCCCTGAATTTCTTTGAAAAGGGCGGACCACAACAGGAGGAGAAGAAAGGAAAAGAAGAAGAGAGATTTGAAATTGTGACGGAAGAAGATCGCGCCCAGGAAGTGATTCGGGCTCTTATGGACGAAGGAACTCCCGATGAAGAGGATCTTCGTCTCGATTATCCCGCGGATGATCGAACAGAGGATATCCGCCGTATTGAACCGGACTTCCCCTTATACGAAAAAGGGGCGCCTGTTATGGGAGAAAAACCTGCGACTGTTGAAACAAAAACGGAGGGGGAAACTTTCCACTGCTCGTGGCTGGAAGATTTCAAAAAGGCCATTGAGGTCTATGGTCAAATGAATAGGGATCCCTTTTTATTCTGGTTTCAAGATCTCCAGAAGAAAGGGCAATTCGAGGATGCCTATCATTCCCTCTTAACCCTATTGATCTACGCCCGATTCAATCAAACTTATCCCTCGGACACCGCATTGGAAAATACCAAGAAGGTATTTCCTCTGATGCTCCAAACGGACCTGCCTCACGAGGAATTCCCTCCATTGGAGAGGGCTCTCTTCTTTCCGCCAGATGTGTGGAGAGACCTATACATCAGGGCCATCCCTAAACTTCAGGAAGTGTCTTTTCGAGTGATGGAGGGAAAAGGATGGGAAACGTCCGATCTGGATCGGTTGATTCGCATCATCCCTCACATGACTGCAAGAAATAGCCGTTGGGCCATTCGCGCCATCCATGACTGGATCCCGGGGGTCGTCCCCGATGTTTCAGATATGTCCATTGATATAAGTGAAGGCCTTTACCGGGTGGCTTCCCGATTAGGAGTGGTCAACCCGTTATTCGATTATTATCAGGGGAAAAATTCGACGGGTGATATGAGGATTCAATCCTTTGCCAGGGCGGCTTTTCCTGACGATCCGGGAAAAATCGAGGAACCGATGAGCCGGTTAGGAACAAAAGACGAAGGGGGAAATTGTTGGCCGACCGAACCCCAATGCCAGGATTGCCCCTTCGAGAGCTTCTGCCAAAAACTCTTTGTAGATTTTAACCCGGCAGAAAAAGGGATGATTCTTCGATAAGGGTGGAAAATCGGAGGAACCGGATGGAGAAGTCGAAATCGATGAAAGATAGAAGAAAATCCCAGAGAATGATGCTGGACTTACCCCTTGAATACCGTGTGATGGATGCGCCTTATGCCCACGGAGGATTGATGGTCAATGCGAGCGAATTGGGCATCCTTGTCCAATCCGTGAAAAACCTCCCCATTGGGACAAAATTAAATGTAGCGGTCTTATTCCCCAAAGGCTTCGAATTGGCCAACTTTGAAGTTCTGGCCGAGATCCTCTGGAAGGACCTCCATTGGGAGGAGGATTGGGAGGGGTACCAGTATGGGTTAAGATTCCTGCAGATTCTCGCTAACGAGCATTGGAAATTGAAACAGCTTTTGAACGGCCAATTCCATTTGGAGGAGGTCCAACGAAATTATCGGTAAGGGCAGGGGGAGAGGATGACAGAGAAAAAGGAGGGAAAGCCTCGCATCGGGATTGCCAACATTGAAAGAAGAAAGTATCCGCGCTTTTCAATCGACCTGCCGATCGAATATTATCCGATCAGCTCTCCCGACAGTCATATCGGCCGGGCGCTCAATGCGAGCGAGGGGGGATTGCTGGTTTACCTCCCGGAAAAGATGAAGGTTGGCCAACACCTCGGTTTGAAGCTCTTCTTCCACTCCGGTTCCCAGATGAATATCATCGAGATGACAGGGGAAGTGATCTGGATTGATATCCACCTCGAGATGAACTGGGGGGATTATCGGACGGGTTTGAAGTTGATTGATATTTCTCCCGAAAATCTGCAGCGGCTGAAAGACTTCCTGCTCTCCCTTACAAATTAAACCCCATTTTTTTACTTGTCCGAATCTTCTTGTCAAAAGCAAAAAGAGGGATTATAATTTTTTACAAAGGAGTGGAACAATGAGTGGAAAAAGCAGCTTTCCATACCGCAAATTTGACAGGAAGCCTCACCCCCATATCGTCAAACAGATATTAGAGGATGAGGAGCTGGTCGAGATGATGAAGGAGATGCTCGTTAAGGAAGGCAAACCCTGTCCTTTTTGCCACCGAAAACTAAAGGACGAGGTTAAGGCCAGGGAAATATGGTAATAAAAAGTTTTATAATGGCCGATCCATCAACCGCTCATTCCCTACATATTTTCGTCAGGAAATTCCCTGGTAAAAGAGAATTTTAAAGGATTGAGCATAAACATTTTTGCTGAATCTTTTACGGCGTTTGAAGGTTTATCTTCTATTCGTGAGAAAATATCAACCGTTATAGTGAAAGGAAGTGAAACGGAAAAAATTCCCAATCCCGCGATCGCAGCGACAACCCCTAATGGCCTCGCAACCATTAAATCAATCGTATTCCATTGGTCTGTAATCGGATCATCCTTTTTCCATCTATCCCATGCCAATGCATTCGGATAAATACTCCCGGCAATCATTGCGGAAATCAGAATTAATAAGAATGCTTTTTTATATCTCTTCATGGGGCCCTCCTTTTTGGTTTTATCAGATATGATTCTATCAGAAGCAGATGCCTTTGTCAATCATTCCAAGCGAATAGATCAGTCATCGGAAAATAAGAGAGAAGGTAAAAGTTATCGGAAGGTTTTCATCCACCAGACAGAAATGATTTTGGCGATGAATAACTTGCTGATCAGGAGATGGATCTTCAAAAGATAAAGGCTGGCCAGCGTTTCTTCCTTGGTTATTCTAAACATCCATCAAGACCTCTTAAACTCGAACCAGTGAAATGGTAAGGAGAATGGTCATAAACTCTGACCCTAGCGGGAGCAAGGGTTGATTTAAAAAGAGAGAGGAGGAAAAGAGAGATGATTGTCTGAATCATATGCATCGATTGAATCATATAAAATATGAATGCAATAATTTTGCCAATTCTCGAAATATAATATAACTGACTGAAACCATTTGAAAATACGGATAATTTAAACTTAAATTTTTTTAAGTTTAAATGCAAAGAGTGACATAGATTGTCAATGGATTGAAAAAGGGTCAGCTCTGGAACTCGCTCATTTCTCGTTTTTAAAGATAAGGTTTGGGGAATGGGATGAATTTTTGAAATTTGAAAAAACGCTTGACAACAGGCAAGAAAATCGTTATTAACCTTAAAATTCAACAGGAATCACAGGCTATCCTCATAAGCGATGGAATGGACATTACTTCTCAACTCGACTTTTGAACCTTTGAGGGTGGTGACCTGGAAAAAGGCAATCATTATGGTCATGCTTGGCAAGGTGGAAGTGATCGAAGAGTATGAGCGGGCCATCAGGGGAATCAGGGTCTCGATCCATCTTCCGGCTGTCATTCGTTTGCACCGGTTTATCAGAAGAAAAACGCCCATCGTTAAATTTTCCAGGCAAAATTTGTATGTTCGGGACAGAGGGGTATGTCAATATTGCGGGACCCCTTTCGAGCATAAAGAGTTGACCTATGATCATGTCGTTCCCCGCTCCAAAGGCGGGCAAACGGAATGGACAAATGTGGTAACCTGTTGCGCCGCTTGTAACCTCAGAAAGGGAGGGAGAACGCCGGAAGAGGCGGGCATGCCCCTGATCAAAAAGCCTAAAGCCCCCATCTGGATTCCCCTATTGACCAAGAGTCTCGGGATCGATGAAACTCCTTCTTCCTGGAGGGACTATCTCTACCTTAATCGGGAATTGTCACTATAAAGTTAAAAAACTAACCCATGCTCTCCCGACACACCAGAGGGAAAGGCCATGAAATATCTTTGGGCTCCTTGGAGAATGAATTACATTTTGAAACACAAAGAAAAGGAATGCATCTTCTGCCTTAAACCGAGTCGTGAGAGAGACAGAGAAAATCTCATCCTGTATCGAGGGAAGCGCGCCTTTGTGATGATGAACAGATATCCTTACAATAATGGGCATCTGATGATCGTTCCACATCGGCACTGCCTCGATCTGGAATCCTTAAACCATCTCGAGTCGAAAGAACTCTTTGAACTATTAAAGGTTTCCATCAGAGCATTAAAGCTCTCTCTCTCCCCGCAAGGTTTCAATATTGGCGTCAATATAGGAAAGGTCGGGGGAGCCGGCGAGGGCCACATCCATTTTCATATCGTTCCCCGCTGGGCAGGGGACACCAATTTTATGCCGATCTTGGGAGAGACGAAGATCGTTCCGGAGTATCTTTCAAGCACTTACCAGAGACTTCATTCTTCGTTTGTCAATCATCTGAAAAAAAGAACGAGGCAGAAAGGAGGGGGAAAAAAGTGAAATGGTTAAAAACGCTTCTGATCATGATCATCTTCATCCTTGTCATCCTGTTCTCCCTTCAAAACAGGGAGGAGGTGGGCCTCCGATTTGGCCTTTATCCCATCCAGGACCGGTTTTGGGAGGTTCCAAAACTTCCCCTCTTTTTAATCATCCTCTGTTCCGTCTTCGTGGGAGTGTTGATCGGGGGAATCGGAGACCTTTACCAGAGGTTTCAACTTAAAAAATCACTTCGCCAAAATGAGAAAATGATTGAGAGATTGAGCAGGGAGGTGGAGACGCTTCGGGGCTCAGGGATGGAGCAACCCTCATATCTTAAAAGAGACGTTTGATCTTTTTAAACCCCCAGAAAAAGGGTCTCCTCGTCAAAATTATTCTCTTGCAATTAAGATAAAATTGTAGTATATTTTTTTTACAGAATCGGGTCTGCTGAAAAAGCGGGCTTTTTGCCCGCTTTTTTTTTAGGACGGCCCTTTAAAAGGGAAAGCAGGATGTCAGGGGAGATTATCGACCGGGTGATGAAAATCATCGGCCCCATCCTTTTAGATGAAGGGATGGAATGTGTGGATCTGGAATACCGGAGGGAGGCAAGAGGATGGGTCTTGCGCCTTTACATCGATAAAGAGGGAGGGGTCACGCTCGACGATTGCGCCAGAATCAATCAGCAAGTGGGAAGAACATTAGATGTGGAAAACCCCATTGACACCCCTTATCATTTGGAGGTCTCTTCTCCCGGTTTGACACGACCCCTAAAGACCCAAAGAGATTTCGTGAAATATCAGAATCGTCTGGTCAAGATCAAGACCGCTGAACCCATCGGGAACCAACGACAGTTTAGGGGAAGACTTTTAAGGGTCGTCACTGAAGGGATTGAGATCGAAATGGATGGAAAGGCATTTCATATTCCTTTTCAAAACATAGCAAAGGCACGTTTAGAATTGGAGTTTTAAGAAGGAGAAGTCAACCATGCCAACCAATCTAAATTTTGTGATTGACCAGGTGGGAAAGGACAAAGGGATCGACCGGAAGGTGATCATCGAAGCGCTGGAACAAGCCGTGCTGACCGCCTCCAGAAAAAAATACGGTCAACAAGGGGAGATCGAAGTTCGCTATAACGAAGAAATTGGAGAGGTGGAGTTATTTCAATTTAAACAGGTCGTAGAAGAGGCGCTCGACCCCTCGACGGAAATCTCAATTGAAGAGGCCAGGGAACTGGACAGCGAGGCGCAGGCTGGGGACAGCCTGGGCGTCAAACTCAATACCGATTTTGGCCGAATCGGCGCCCAGACGGCAAAACAGGTGATCATCCAGAAGGTTCGCGATGCTGAAAGGGATAATGTTTATAATGAGTTTAAAGACCGCAAAGGAGATCTCGTTAGCGGAACGGTCCAGAGGATGGAGAAAGGGAATCTCTACATCAATATCGGAAGGGCGGAAGCCGTCCTTTTATCGAAAGAACAAATTCCCGGCGAGGTCTACCGGCAGGGAGAACGGATCAGGGCCTATATCCTTGATGTCCAGAAGAATGCCAAGGGACCCCAGGTCTTTCTCTCCAGAACTCATCCGGGATTTCTCATCAAACTTTTCGAAATGGAGGTGCCGGAAATCTCCGAAGGGGTGATCAAGATTATCAGCGCGGCTCGGGAGCCGGGAGAGAGGGCAAAGATCTCCGTCTACAGTTCAAACCGTGATGTTGATCCTGTCGGCGCCTGTGTGGGCATGAAAGGTTCCAGGGTTCAAAATGTGGTTCAGGAACTCCGCGGGGAAAGGATCGATATTATCCCGTGGTCCCAGGATCAGGCCAAATATGTTTGCAATGCACTCGCCCCTGCCAAAGTCTCAAGAGTTTACATCGATGAGGAAAACCGTCATATGGAGGTGGTGGTTGCGGATGACCAGCTTTCTCTCTCTATTGGGAAGAAAGGGCAAAATGTTCGTTTGACCTCCAAATTAACAGGATGGAAGATCGATATCAAGAGTGAATCAAAGATGGAAAAGATTTCCGGCGAGATTCTGGAGAGCTTTAAGAGCCTTCCGCATATCGGGGATGTGGGAAGCCGCGTCCTTTATAATGAAGGGTTTCGGTCCCTCCAGGAGCTGGGGGAGGCTGATCCTGAAGAATTGGCCAAGGTTCTAGGAACCGAGAAGGGGAAGGCGGCCGAAATTGTTCAAATCGCATTACGGATGGCTCAGACGAAAGGGGTTGAAGAAGGCCTCCCGGGATCCCCGCAGCCGGTCGAAGAACCTGGCCTCGATCCTGTCGAGAGGATAGAAGGGGTCGGAGAGAAACTTGCGGAAATCCTGAAAGACCATGGATTTCATAACATCAGGGACATTCTGAAGTCAGACGTGGAAAAACTTTCCGGCCTCCCGGGAATTGGCGCGAAAAAGGCGGACAAATTGATCCGCTCAGCGAAACAATTTGTCGAAGGCAATCGCCCATGAGCCGAAAGGGACATGTCCCGATTCGCATGTGTATGGGATGCAGAAAGAGAAGGAAGAAAGAGGAGATGATTCGATTCACCCGGACTGCCGGAGGCGAGGCCCCGGCTCCCGGTGGAAAGAATCAGGACGGGAGAGGGCTTTATCTCTGCCCCGATGCATCCTGTTTAAAGGCGGCAAAGAAGAAGCGCCGTTTAGAGCCATTTAAAGATAATTGCAAAATGCAAATTGAAAAATGAAAAATTAGCAATGCCTCAGTTACGGGTTCAAGTAATGCAAATGTACCCATATACCCCTCTTTGGAAAAGAGGGGCTAGGGGAGATTTTCCTATCATAATTTTAAAATCCCCCTTTATCCCCCTTTGCCAAAGGGGGATAAAAATACCCATAACTGAGGGATTACAAAAATTAACAATCAATGCTAATTTTGCAATGCTAATTTTATAATTTGCATTGATCTTTTGAAAAGGGTTAATTTGAAGGAGGAAGCGGAATGGCGAAAGTAAAAGTCCTCGACCTTGCAGGCGAAGTTGGGGTAGGGGACGATAAGCTGCTTCAGAAATTGAAACGGATGGGATTGAAAGTTAAGGATAAAAAGCCTGAGGTTTCCGAAAAGGCCGCCCCCCTCTCTGATGAGAAGATCATTGAAAAAGACGCTGAAAAAGAGGTGGTCGAGAAGCGGGTCAAGCCCACGGTCATCCGAAGAAGGACGAGAAGTCTTGAGATCCCAACGCCTCCTTCCCCTCCCCCTATCTCTTTAGCGCCCGAGGTTGTTCTTCCAAAAGAAGAAATAAAACATGAAGTGACTCCTCCTAAATTGGAAGCAAAGACCCCGAAGAAAGTGGAGAAAAGGGAAGTGAAGGAGGGGAAACCCTCTCAAATAACCCCGGGGATAGAGAAGAAATCGGAGGAGATCATCGAGATAAAAGCCAAGGCCAAAGAGACTGTTTCACCCAAAACGCCCGCTGGAACGGCCCCGCCGAGAGCCGTGCCCAAAGAGGGCGTGAAGGGGCCAGGGAAGGCCGCGGAAGAGGTAAAACAGAAGGAAGCGCCCGCCAAAAAGTTGGAAACAAAATTTCCCACGAAAGAAGAGATTCTCCTTCAAGCGAAGAAAAAAGGATTCGTAAAGAAACGAAGGATGATCGAAGAAAGGATGGTGCAAGAGGAAGATTTTATAGAAGATAAAAAACAAGGAAAAGAGGAAGAGACGCCGGTTCGACATTTTAAGCCTTTTAAGAAGAAGCTCGTCCTGAAGTCACCCAGAAAAACGGAGATCACCGTCCCCAAACCCATCAAAAGAATCATCCGGATTGCTGAGGTCATCTCGGTCGGCGACCTTGCCAAAAGGATGGGCGTAAAAGGAGGGGATTTAATAAAAAAATTGATGGATATCGGCGTCATGGTCACGATCAACCAGATGATGGATGCAGATGTAGCTTCCCTGGCGGCCATTGAGTTCGGATATGAAGTGGAACGCGTTTCCATCGAACGTCAGGAGTTTCTCGAAAGGAAGGAGGATCGACCTGAAGAATTAAAAACCAGACCGCCCGTGGTCACGATTATGGGCCATGTCGATCATGGCAAGACCATGCTTCTGGACGCCATCCGTAAGACGAATGTGGTGGAAGGAGAGGCTGGCGGAATCACCCAGCATATTGGCGCCTATAATGTCCAGCTTGAGCATGGGCATGTCGTTTTTATCGACACCCCCGGTCATGAGGCATTTACTGCGATGAGGGCCAGAGGAGCCCAGGTGACCGATGTGGTTGTCCTGGTGGTCGCTGCGGACGATGGGGTCATGCCGCAGACCAAAGAGGCCATCGACCACGCCAGAGCGGCCAATGTTCCCATCCTCGTCGCCATCAACAAAATTGATAAACAGAATGCCAATCCCGAAAAGGTGAGAAAAGAGATGTCAGAATATGGATTGGCCCCTGAACAATGGGGAGGCAGCACGCTTTATGCCGAAATATCCGCCAAACAGAAGATCGGAATCAAAGAATTGCTCGAACTGATCCTGCTTCAGGCGGAGATTCTGGAGTTGAAGGCCAATTCCGATAAGCCCGCACGGGGAATTGTAATTGAAGCCAAGCTCGATAAGGGAAGAGGGCCCGTGGCGACCGTTCTGGTTCAAGAGGGGACCTTGAAGGCGGGCGATGTCTTCATCGCAGGCTCTCATTATGGAAGAGTAAGGGCGATGCTCACCGACAAAGGGCAGAAGATCGAAAAGGCCGGACCCTCCACCCCGGTAGAGGTGCTGGGTTTCACAGACATTCCCGATGCCGGAGAAACTTTCATCGTAGTCACGGAAGAGAGAACCGCCAAGCAGATCAGCCTCTATCGACAGGAGAAGATTCGCTCAAAGGAGCTCTCCAAGTTGAGCAAAGTCTCCCTTGAAGATCTCTATGAAAAGATCAAGAAGGGTGAGATCAAAGAGCTCAATGTCATCATCAAGGCGGACGTCCAGGGATCGATCGAGGCGATGAAAGAGGCGTTGAAGAAGCTCGCCAACGACGAAGTGAAAGTGAACATCATCCATGACGGGGTCGGCGGAATCACGGAAACCGATGTGAATCTGGCCTCCGCTTCCAATGCGATCATTATCGGTTTCAATGTGAGGGCAGGGTCCAAGGCCCAATCTCTTGCAGAACAAGAAAGCGTGGATCTCCGGTCCTATTCGATCATCTATGACGCCATCTCCGATATCAGGAAAGCCCTGGAGGGTCTGCTGGAGCCGACCTATAAAGAGCATATTCTGGGCAGAGCCCAGGTGCTCCAGCTCTTCAATGTCCGCAAAATGGGGACCGTTGCGGGAAGTTTGATCACGGACGGGAAAGTGGTAAGGGGATCCCACGCCAGACTTCTGAGGGATAACGTCGTCATTTACAACGGACGGATTTCCTCGCTCAAACGATTTAAAGACGATATGAAGGAGTGCGCCCAGGGTCTTGAATGCGGCATCTGGATGGAGAATTTTAATGATCTCAAACCCGGGGATATCATTGAGGCCTATGAGATGGAGGAAGTTCAGTCACGATTGTCTTGAGTCCTGGTGGGTGAAAGGGAGGGGAGAAAGGGGATGGTCGTTGGAATTTGCCAGATTGACTTTCGGATTCCGGAGAATCATTCCCTGAAGGGAAAGCGTCATGTCCTCCGAAAAATGATCGACAGGGTCAGACATCGATTCAATGTGTCCATTTCGGAGGTCGGGGATCAGGATCTCTGGCAGAGGGCCAGGATCGGAATCTGCACGGTGGGCAATGACCGGAGGCATATCAACTCCAGCCTGGACAAGGTGGTCGATTTCATCGAAAAAATGAGCCTCGGAGAGCTGGTTCATACGGAGATGGAAATCCTCTCGGTATGAATCTGACGACATACAATGAACGATGGACAATGAACAAGGGACGGATAAATCCGGAATAATGGAAGATTGATGGAATCGTAAAAAGTCGTCATTCCCGTGAAAACGGGAATCCAGAGAATTCTAACTATATGAAAATAATGGATTCCTGCTTGCGCAGGAATGACAAAAATCTCCTTTTCAGACTTTTTACGAGATCATCAAGATTGGAATAATGGAATGTTGGGTAAAACTCCCAAAAACAACTTTTTTTAACCCATTATTCCGCCATTCCATCATTCCAATTTTAAAACGATGGAAGGAAAGCGATCAGAAAAAGTGGCGGACCTGATCCGTAAGGAGGTCTCTGAGATGTTCGTGAAGACGGTCAGGGACCCCCGGATCGGTTTGATCACCATCACCAGGGTGACGGTGACCCAGGACTGTCGTTTGGCCAGGATCCATTTTAGTGTGCCGGGCTCTGTCGAGGAAAGGGAAAGGGCAATGGAAGGCCTCGATAGCGCCAAGGGATATATCCGGAAAGAGCTGGCCAGACGGGTCAACCTGCGCTACACCCCTGAAATACTGTTTGAGTTCGATCCCTCGATCGAGTATGCCATCCATATTGGAGAAGTTTTGCAATCCCTTCAAAAAGAGAGGGAGGAGAAACCGGATGAGAATTGACGGCCTTCTCGTCGTGGATAAACCAGCGGGGATGACCTCCCTCGATGTGGTGAGGGAGATCAAGGCTGCATTTTTGATCAAGAAGGCGGGCCATATAGGAACGCTCGATCCTTTTGCCACGGGCGTCCTGCCCGTTGCCCTGAATGAAGGAACGAAGCTGATCCCTTTCCTGCAGGATGATCCGAAGGATTACGAAGCGGTGATGAAGATTGGGGAAGAGACCAGGACAGATGACCTCACGGGCGAAATCGTCAAGCGAGGGCCATGGGAAGACCTGTCCCCGGAAATCATCCGGACCGTTTTTAAAACTTTCTCGGGAAAGATCCGGCAGATTCCGCCGATGTTTTCGGCTGTGAAGGTTAAAGGAAAACCCCTCTACCGGATGGCCAGAAAAGGGATCGAGATCGAAAGGCAAGAGAGAGAGGTCCAGGTCTACGATCTTCAGGTGCGGGACATCGATCTTCCGATGATCCATTTCAGAGTCTCCTGCTCAAAAGGGACTTATATCCGCGCCCTGGCAAGGGATATCGGGAAACGGATCGGATGCGGGGCTCATCTCGTCTCCTTAAGACGAACCCGCAGCGGTTCCTTTACCCTCGAACAGGCCATTCCGATGGAAAGAGTGAAGGGACTCCCCGGGGATGAGGCCCTTCATGCTTCTCTCATCCCATGGAGAGAGGTTTTGCATGGCTTCCCTGAAGTGATCGGAGATGAGCGTCTGATCCGGAAGGTCCGTTATGGCAAGGAGATGATCGTGGGAGATCTCGACCCGCAAACCCTTCCTCCCTTTGAGGAAGGACAGTGGCTCAAGATGTCCTCTCCCGAAGAGGGATTAGTGGCTATTTTACAGTCAGCATTAAGGGGCGGGGAGATCGGAAAGACAGACCCGGACAGGGTCGCCCTTCGTCCCATCCGGGTATTCCAGAAATGAACGATGAACAATGACCGGTTAAGGTAACGGTGACGATGCCCGTATCGTTCATAAAAGGTTACGGTTGTCGTCTTTTAATTCTTATCACATATTGCTTACTGACACTTAAACTGACACAGACACTTTTATTTTTTAATTAAATCGAAGGAGGAATTTCATGGCATTGGTTCAGGAGAAGAAAAAAGAGATCATTGACAAGTTTAGGGCTCACGAGAAGGACACCGGCTCACCGGAGGTTCAGATTGCCCTTCTCAGTGAACGAATCCGTTATCTCACCGACCATTTCAAAGGTCACAAGAAAGATCATCACTCGCGGAGGGGGCTCTTGAAGATGGTGGGACAGCGAAGAAGACTTCTCAACTATCTTAAGGAGAACAGGATGGATCGTTATCGAATCATCATCGATCAATTAGGTCTCCGAAAATAGAACGGATGATTTTTAAAAAAATAGAATGAACAAAGGAGAGTGAATAAGCCTATGATGCAAAAGTTGCAGATCGAATTGGGGGGAAGACCCTTTTCCATGGAGACAGGAAGGATGGCCAAGCAGGCCAGCGGCTCTGTGGTGGTTCAGTATGGCGAGACCGTCGTTCTGGTCACAGCGGTGTCATCGGAGGAGAAGAGAGAGGGGATTGACTTTCTCCCTCTTACGGTGAACTATCAGGAAATGACCTATGCGGCGGGAAGAATCCCCGGAGGATTTTTTAAGAGGGAGGGAAGGGCGACCGACCGTGAGATCCTCATCTCCCGATTTATCGACCGACCCTTGAGGCCTCTCTTCCCGAAAGGATTTCAGAACGAGACACAGATCATTGCAACGGTTCTCTCTGCAGATTCGGAAAATGATCCTTCTGTTCTGGGAATGATCGGGGCTTCGACCGCCCTCTATCTCTCCGATATTCCGTTCGATGTTCCCATCGCGGGAGCAAAAGTGGGAAGAATCAACGGGGAATATGTCCTCAACCCCGCGCCCGACGAACTGGAGCTGAGCGACATCGATCTCTTTGTCGCCGGAAGCGAGGATGCGATCATCATGGTCGAGGGGAGCGCAAAGGAGATGAAAGAGGAGGCCATCCTGGAGGCCATTCTATTCGGCCACCAGTCCCTTAAGCCTGTCATCGAACTCCAAAAACAGCTCAGAGAAGTTTGTGGAACGAAGAAGAGGGAGTTCGACGTCGAAAAACCCGACGCGGCCCTTCTCGAAAAGGTGACGGGGATCACCCAAGAAAAATTAGGGGAGGCCTATCGGATCCCGGAAAAGATGAAGAGGCGCGAGCATCTGGAGGAAATTTTTAATTTCACCCTGAAGGAATGTCAGGCCGAGGATGAGCCGTCCCGGAAGATGGTGAAGAAAGTTTTCGAGGAGGCGGACCGCAAACTGAAGAGAAAATGGATCCTGGAGAAGAGAGAGAGGATCGATGGGAGGGGGCTGCCGGAGATTCGTCCCATCTCATGCGAAGTCGGAATCCTTCCCCGAACCCATGGCTCCGCCCTGTTCACGCGCGGAGAAACCCAGGTGCTGGCCGTGGTCACTTTTGGCACGTCCGAAGACGAACAGAAGATCAACTCCTTGATGGGAGAAACCTATAAATCTTTTATGCTTCACTACAACTTTCCCCCGTTCAGCACCGGGGAAGTCTCTCCCTTGAGATCGCCTTCCCGAAGAGAGATCGGCCATGGCGCTCTGGCCGAGCGGGCGATCCTTCCCGTCCTTCCCTCCAGCGAGAAATTCCCTTACACGATTCGAATCGTCTCAGAGGTCCTGGAGTCCAATGGCTCCTCTTCGATGGCCACCGTATGCGGAGCAACCCTCTCCCTGATGGATGCGGGCGTTCCCATCAAAGCACCTGTCGCAGGCATTGCCATGGGGTTGATTCTTGAAAGCGGAGGAGAGGCGATCCTCTCCGATATCCTGGGAGACGAAGATCATATCGGCGACATGGATTTCAAGATGGCGGGCACAGCCGAAGGGGTGACGGCCATTCAGATGGACGTCAAGATCAAGGGGATATCCAGAGAGGTGCTGGGCCGCGTTCTCCAGCAGTCACGCGAGGGAAGACTCTATATCCTTGAGAAGATGAGAGAGACCCTCCCTGATCCACGGAAGGACCTCTCCCGGCATGCCCCGAGGATCGTTACCCTCCAGGTCAAACAGGAGAAGATTCGCGACATCATCGGACCGGGAGGAAAGAATATCCGGTCCATTGTCGATCAGACCGGCGTGAAAATCGATGTGGAGGATTCCGGCGCGGTCAAGCTGGCCTCTCCCAATTATGAATCGATTGAAAAAGCGATCCTGATCATCAAAAGGCTCACACAGGAAGTGGAAGTGGGGGGAATCTACAAGGGCAAGGTGATAAGGATCATGGGATTTGGCGCCATTGTCGAGATCTTTCCGGGGACGGATGGCCTGGTCCACATCTCTCAACTGGCGGATCACCATGTCAAAGAGGTGACCGATATCGTGAAGGAGGGGGATGATATCCCGGTCAAGGTGATCGAGGTTGATCCGCAGGGTCGAATCCGCCTCAGCCGAAAGGCCGCCCTGAAAGAGACCATGCACTCGAAAGAGGAGAAAGGATCGGAAAAGGTCTGACCATGGATCGGAACAATAAAAATATGCGCTCTTCATTAAAATCCTTATCGATTCCGGATGGGCCGGGTTATCAGAAGACCGTTTTGAACAACGGGATCAAAGTGATCACCGAAGAAATTCCCTATCTCAAATCGGTCTCCATCGGCGTCTGGGTGACCACGGGATCCAGGGATGAGGAGCCGCACGAAAACGGAATTTCTCATTTGATCGAGCATCTCCTCTTCAAAGGGACCGAGCGGAGAACCGCATTGGACATCGCCAAAGAGATCGACTCGGTGGGGGGAACGCTGAATGCCTTTACCGGCAGGGAATATACCTGCTTTTATGCAAAAGTGATCGACAAGAATTTACCCCTTGCCATCGACCTCCTCTCCGATATCTTTCTTCATTCTCTCATGGATGAAAAGGATGTGGAGAAGGAAAGGATGGTCATCCTTCAGGAGATCAAGATGGTGGAGGATACTCCTGACGATTATGTCCACGATCTTTTTAATCGGACCTGCTGGGGAGATCACCCCCTTGGTTTTCCGATCTGCGGAACCGAAGAACGGGTCAAATCCTTCAGCCGGGATCAAATCGAGCAATTTTTTAGAACCCATTACCAATCGGACCGGATCATTGTCTGTGCGGCAGGAAATCTCCAGCATCAGGAAGTGGTCGACCTCATCGAAGCCACTTTCGGCCGGATTTCAAAATCGAACCGGGCAAGGGAAAGGGTGAAACCCCTTTCGATCTCCACCACCCATATCTCAAAGCGGGATCTGGAACAGGTCCACTTCTGCCTGGGCACCCACGGACTTCATTACAATCACTCCCTTCGGTTTGCCTCTTATGTGTTGAATACCATTTTAGGGGGAGGGATGAGTTCGAGATTATTCCAGGAGATCAGGGAGAACCGCGGCCTGGCCTATTCCGTCTATTCCTATCTTCCCACCTACGTCGATGCCGGTTTAGTCGTGGTTTATGCGGGGACGGATAAAAACTCGTTCGAAGAGGTCTTTGGACTCATCCTCGAAGAGTTTAAAAAGCTTAAAGCGGAACCTTTCAAGAACGGAGAACTGGAGATCGCCAAAGAACAGTTGAAGGGAAATCTTCTCCTCAGCCTGGAGAGCTCTGACAATTTAATGACCCGACTGGCAAAAAATGAGATCTACTTTGAAACCTATCAGACTGTGGAGTCCATCCTTAAGGGCATTGATGAGGTCGATGAGCGGATGGTTAAAAGCCTGGCCGGCCATATCTTCGATGAACAGCGCTTCTGCCTCACCGTTCTTGGACCCATGGATGGAAGCCGGCTCGACGGGAATCCGCAGCCCTGGGGTCAATGGAACAGATAAAGATCTATATCAAACGGCTCAAGAAAAACCACCCCATCTCCCTTCCTCAATATATGACCGAAGGGTCCTCCGGAATGGACCTCTTTGCCTCTCTCGAAGAGGAGGTCCTTCTTCTGCCGGGAGAGAGAAGACTGATCCCGACCGGAATTTCCGTGGCTATCCCCGAAGGGTTTGAAGGACAGATTCGACCTCGCAGCGGATTGGCTATTCAGAAAGGAATTGGACTGGTCAATGGACCCGGGACGATCGATTCGGATTATCGCGGGGAGGTGGGAATTCTCTTGATCAATTTTGGGAAAGATCCTTTTGCCATCCGCAACGGCGAAAGAATCGCCCAGATGGTCATCTCCCGCGTGTTTCGTTCGATTCTGGCGGAGGTGGATGATCTTCCCCCCACCCAGCGGCAGGAGGGAGGCTTTGGCCACACAGGGATCTAATAAAAAACATAGAGGGTCTTCATTTTAATGGAGCAGGGGGCCTTTTCCTCTGCTCTTTCTTTTCCCTTCTTAAAAGAAGGACAGCGATGCATCAATCGTTGGATCGATTTCTCCATTATCTCATCGTTGAAAAAGGCCTCTCCAAAAATACAATCGAGGCTTACAGCCATGGCCTGAATCGCTTTCTAAATTATTTGCGGGGAAAAGGGACGGAAGAGGTCAGGGAAATTTCCAAACTCGATATCAGGGAATTTCTTCTCTTCCTGAAAAAGAAGGGCCTTTCAAGCAAAACCCTGGCGAGGAATCTGGTCTCCATCCGGGTCTTCATGCGGTTCCTGAACGAGGAGTCCATTCTGGGCGCCAATCCGGCTGAAGAGATCGAATCTCCGAAAACCGCCAAGACCTTGCCGGAAATCCTTTCCCTGGAAGAGGTGGAAACGTTGCTGGAGCGACCCGACACTCAGATCCCTCAAGGGATAAGGGATCGGGCGATGCTGGAGATGCTCTATGCCACAGGAATGAGGGTGTCTGAACTGACCCGGCTCGAGGTCAATCATGTCCATCTCGAGGCAGGCTATGTCCTCGTTTATGGGAAAGGCTCAAAAGAGAGGATCGTGCCCATTGGCAACGAAGCGATGAAATGGGCGCGACGCTATATGGGAGAATCACGGGAAAGACTTCTGAAGAAGAGAGAGAGTCCCTTTCTCTTTGTCAATCGATCCGGAAAGCCTATGAGCCGCCAGCATTTCTGGAAGAGCATCAAAGCCTACGGACGGAGGGCTGGAATCCGAAAAAGGATCACCCCCCACCTCCTTCGCCATTCCTTTGCCAGCCATCTCCTTGAAAGGGGAGCGGATCTTCGCTCCGTGCAACTGATGCTCGGTCATGTCGACATCTCGACGACGCAGATCTATACCCATGTGACAGGCGAAAGACTGAAAAAGATTCATCAACGATATCATCCGAGAGGGTAAGAGAGAATCAGTGCAAATTGCAAAATAGTCAATTAGCAATTAGCATTAAAAAATGAATTCAAGTGGTTTTTAACATTGTTAACTTTGTATTGCTAATTTTGCATTGTTAATTGATTATTTTATTGGTTCAAGTGGTTTTTAACATTGCTAACTTTGCACTGCTAAATTTGCATTGTTAATTGATTATTTCATGGAAGTGATCACCACTCATATAAATGCTGATTTCGATTCTCTGGCTTCCATGCTGGCAGCCAAAAAACTCTATCCGGGAGCGGTCCTGGTCTTCCCAGGCTCCCAGGAGAGGAGCCTGCGGGAGTTCTTCATCCACTCCACCCTCTATGCCCTCGAGGTGGAACGGGTGAAAAATATTGACCTCCGCCAGATCGAAAGGTTGATCCTGGTCGACACCCGTCAGACCAGCCGGATCGGGAAATTTTCGGAGATCGTGATGAAGCCCGGCCTGGATATCCATATTTACGATCACCATCCTCCTTCTTCAGATGATATTCGGGGCTCTCTAGAGGTTGTTGCGGAAGTGGGAGCCACCGTCACACTTCTTCTGGACCTCTTGAGGAAAAAAGGGGTTGACATCACGCCTGATGAAGCCACGGTGATGCTCCTTGGCATCTATGAGGATACGGGAAACCTGACCTTCTCCTCGGCCAGAGAGGAGGATTTTAAGGCGGCAGGATATCTGGTGGGAAAAGGAGCCAACCTCAATATTCTGTCGAACGTGATCACCAAAGAGCTCACCTCGGAACAGGTCTTCCTGCTCAATGACCTGATTCAGTCGGCTACCCGGTACGATGTCCACGGCATCGATGTGGTGATTGCGCAGGCATCTGTGGATTGGTATATCGGTGACATTGCCATCCTCGTCCATAAGTTAAAGGATATGGAGAACCTCGATGTCCTTTTCGTCCTCGTCCAGATGGAAGGTCGTGTCTACCTGATTGGAAGGAGCAGGATTGAGGAAGTCAATGTCTCAGAAATAGCCTCTGAATTTGGAGGCGGCGGCCACCCCACCGCCGCCTCAGCAACCATCAAGGGAATGCCGCTCATCGAGGCGCATCGGCGGTTGCTCAAAGTGTTGAGACAGGTCGTCAGGCCAAGAAGGGTGGCCAAGGACCTCATGGTCTATCCGGTCAAGACGGTGGAACCCGACCGGACTCTGGAGGAGGCAGGAGAGATCCTTTCCCGATATCTGCTCGATATTCTCCCGGTCTTTAAAGAGGAGAGAGTGGTTGGACTCATCTCCAAGGAAGTGGTGGACAGGGCGGTTCGTCACGGGCTAAAGGAGGCCCTTGTGAAAGAGTATATGACGACGGAGTTCTCTGCCGTCTCACCGGAAACCCCCTTTTCCCGAATTCAGGAATTGGCCATCGGACAGAGCCAGAGCCTCATCCCGGTCATCGAAAAGGAGCGGCTCGTTGGGGTTGTAGCTCTCGGCGATGTGATGCAGGTCCTCCACGAGGGGATGATCAAATCGGTGAGAGAGATTCAACCCCTTTATGCGCGAAAGAAGATGATCTCAAAATTGATGGAGGAGCGATTTCCGGAAAGGATACGGAACCTCCTTGCAGAATTTGGCCGGGTAGGGGATGAGCTGGGATATTCGGTCTTCGGCGTGGGAGGTTTTGTCAGGGACCTCCTGATGAGGGTGGAAAACGACGATATCGATATCGTTGTGGAGGGCGACGGGATCCGTCTCTCTGAGGAATTCGAAAAAAGATTTCACTGCCGGATTCGAACCCACAAAAAATTCGGGACCGCCCTCATTCTCTTCTCGGATGGCCTTAAGGTGGATGTGGCGACCGCGCGCCTGGAGGTCTATGACTCTCCGGCCGCCCTTCCCACGGTGGAAAGGGGGTCGATCAAGGCGGACCTTTATCGCAGGGACTTTACCATCAATACGCTGGCCATCCACCTCAATCCCCGGTCCTTCGGAGAATTGATCGATTTTTTCGGCGGGATGAAAGATATTAAGGAGAAGGTGATTCGTGTCCTTCATAATCTCTCCTTTGTGGAGGATCCGACCCGCGTCTTTCGGGCGATCCGTTTCGAACAACGCTTGAAGTTCCAGATCGGGAAGCCCACCCAGAATCTGATGAAGAATGCGGTCAAGATGTCCATCTTTGATCGACTTTCAGGGGGACGGATTCTCTCAGAGCTTATTCTCATCTGCCAGGAAGAGGATCCCATCCCTGCCATGAAACGGATGAGAGATTTCAACCTCTTCCATTTTCTCCATCCCCAACTCAAAGTGGACGAGGAGAAGATCGCCCTCTTCGAACAGATTCATCATGTCATCTCCTGGTTTGACCTTCTCTTCCTCGAGGAGAAATATGAGAGTTGGCTCATCTACTTTTACGGCCTCATCGATTCCCTCCAGGAGCGGGAGAGCCTGGAGATCTGCGAACGATTGTCGATGAATGACCGTCTGAAAAAAAGTGTGATTGAGGGAAAACGCCAGGGCGATCTGGCTTTATTCAAGATATACTCCTGGATCAGCGCCGGGAAAGAACCCAGACGTTCGGAGATTTACACGATTCTCGATTCCCTTTCAACGGAGGTCAAACTGTTGATGATGGCCAAGACAACCCGGATGGCCACCCGTCGATACATCTCTCTCTACTTTACCCAGTTGAAGGGTACGAAACCGATATTGAGAGGGGCCGACCTGGTTCAAATGGGAATCAAACCCGGACCTTCCATTCGGGAGGGTTTGGAGGATCTTCTCAAAGCCCGACTCGACGAACAGGTGATCACACGACAGGATGAGTTACAATACTTGACCAGATCTCTCAGGGTGGAATGATGTCCGAAAACAACTTCTATTCAGAGGAGAAATCTCCATATACGGTCCGGCTCGAGATGTTTGAAGGCCCTCTCGATCTCCTGCTTCATCTCATCCAGAAGAATGAAATGGACATCTTCAACATTCCCATCGCCTTGATCACCGGACAATACCTGGAATATCTGAAATGGATGAAGACCCTCAATCTTGACATCGCCGGAGACTACCTTTTGATGGCTTCCACTCTCCTCCATATCAAATCGAGGATGCTCCTTCCCCAGCCCTCCGTGGAAGAAGAGGAGGAAGGAGATGATCCGAGGGCCGAACTGGTGCGGAGGTTGCTGGAATATCAGAGATATAAGATGGCTGCCGTGGAACTGGTCCAGAGACCCATGCTGGACCGGGACGTCTTTATCCGTTTGACATCGGCGGAAGAGAGGGCGCCGGAGGAGGAGAAAATCGAGGCCAACCTCTTCGATCTCATCGATGCCTTTCGCAAGGCTCTCTCAAGGGCAATGGAGGAATCCTTCCATGAAGTGACCCTGGATCGACTCAGCGTCGAGGATAAGGTTCAGGAGATTCTTCTCCTTCTTCAGAAGGAGAAGCGGAGCCTTCCTTTTCATCTCCTCTTCCCCGAACAGGCCTCGAGCAGAGTGATCGTCATTACTTTCTTGGCCATCCTAGAGCTGGTTAAAGCGAAATGGATACGGGTCTTTCAGGCGGCTCCTTTTGAGACCATTCGAATATCACCGGTTTAAAAGAAATGGAATGATGGAACAATGGAATAATGGGTGAGAAAAAGGGATTTTTATGGTTTTACTCAACATTGATAGTCTCGTAAAAAGTCGTCTCACCGGTGAAAACCGGTGTCCAGTGTTTTCATAACCGTCTGAGATTACTGGATTCCCCGATCAAGTCGGGGAATGACGATCATTAGGATTTTTAGACTTTTTACGAGACCATCAACCTTCCATTATTCCAATATTCCAGTATTCCGGAATTTTATTGTCCATACTGATCATTAACGGGAGGGAACTATGAAACGGAAAAGGATTTTGTTGGGTTTGGTTGCAATCGTCGGATTACTGGCCTTCTTTTTTATCCTCCTCTTCGTCATCGGTCAGTATGTTTCCGGATCAGGCTCCCGTAAGTTCGCCTTCGGCGACAAGATTGCGGTGGTTGAGATCCGGGGGCTCATCACTCAATCCCAGGGCATCATCGAAGCCCTTCACCAGCTTGACGCTGATGAAGGGGTGAAAGCCATCATCCTGAGAATTGATTCTCCGGGGGGAGGGGTAGGGCCATCGCAGGAAATTTATCGGGAAGTCTTGAAGATTAAATCGAACAAAAAAAAGAAGGTGATCACCTCCATGGGCTCGGTGGCCGCCTCGGGCGGATACTATATTGCGAGCGCCTCGGACCTTATCGTGGCCAATCCCGGAACGATTACGGGCTCCATTGGGGTTCTGATGGAATTCACCAACATCGAAGAGCTCTTCAGGAAGATCGGGATCAAGGGCGTCGTATTAAAAAGCGGCGAGCACAAAGACATCGGATCGCCTTTCAGGGAGATGACCCCTGAAGAGAAGAGACTCATCCAGTCGGTCATTGACAATGTCCATCGGCAATTTATCGAGGCTGTGGCCGATGGAAGAAAGATGGACCGTTTAAAGGTCGCTCAGGTTGCGGACGGTCGAATCTTAACCGGGGAGCAGGCCAAACAGCTTGGGCTGGTGGATCAGCTTGGAAACCTTCAGGACGCCATCGATACAGCCGCAAAGATGGCGGGAATTGAGGGAAAACCAATGGTCCTCTACCCCAAAAAGAAGTTCTCGCTTCTGGACCTGCTGGTGGAAGGGGTCACAGAGGCGATCCTGAAAATCCTGAGTGAAAAGGGAGTCCAGTTGAACTATCGCCTCCATCCATAATGACCCATTGGGAAATAAAGGTTACGTCCAACGGTAACGAGGCCCGTATCGTTAATAGGAGGTAACGTTAAGCGTTTTTTCATTCTTTGAACGGTACCGTAACCGATAACCGAAACGGGCTTCGTAACCGTCACCGTCACTACGATCCTCCCGACAGGATTTTGGCGATCCGTTTCATGTCCTCCCAGACTTCTCTCTTCTTTTCAGGATTCCGGAGCAGGTAGGCAGGATGGTAGGTTGGAAAGAGCTGGATGCCGGAGAAGTCGTAGACCTCTCCGCGAAGCGCTGTGATCTTGACATCGGTTTTGAGAAGGGTCTGGGCGGAAAACGTTCCAAGGGCGCAGATGATCCTGGGCCTAATCGCATGAATCTGTTTTAAAAGAAAAGGATAGCAATTCTCTATCTCATCGGGTTCAGGGTTTCTGTTCTGAGGAGGCCGGCATTTGATGATATTGGCAATATAGGCTTCCCCCCTTTCGATGTCGATGGCCTGAAGAATTTTGGTGAGCAGCTGTCCTGCCTTCCCCACAAAGGGTCTTCCCTGAACATCTTCGTCATTGCCGGGGCCCTCTCCGATGAGCATCAACCTTGCCTTTTGGTTCCCCTCCCCGAAAACAATCGTGCGCCGCGTTCGATGAAGCTTGCATCTCCGGCAATCTCCCAATTCGCTTCGTATCTCTTCGAGACGTTGCGGGTCAGATGAAGAACGGTTTGCCATTCCATACGGCGGGGGCGATTCATGAATTGCCTCCACACCGGCAGAAGTCTCTGATGGATGGATTTTTTCATTCCCGTTACCAAAGAGAGGCAATTCTGTAATTCCGAGTCTCTTGAGATAGTCAAGGTAAGATTTAAGATCGCCGATCATTTCCTTACCGTTTTGGTCCATCGGACTTTTCCCTCTTTTTCACCTCCATTAGCCTTTTCTGACCTCCCTGTCAAGCCACAACTAAAAGGAAATGGGTTACGGTGACGAAGCCCGTATGGTTTGATAGTTAAACGGTTGTGGGTTCCCCCGTGGGGTCTGAAAAAATTTAAGTTGATTGTCATTAAAATTTATTATAATATTGGGGCGATATGAACAAAAAAGAGAGAAAACTATTAGTGGTGGATGACAACATCGACTTCGTCCATTTCATACGGAGAGCTTTGGAACAGGAGAATTACCGAATCTCCATCGCCCTGGATGGGAAAACAGCCATTGAAAAAGCGTCAACAGAAAATCCGGAGCTCATTCTCCTTGACATGAAACTGCCTGACATATCGGGAGAAGAGGTATTGGAGAGGGTTAAGGAGATCAATAAAGGTATCCCCGTGATGGTCATCACCGGTTATGGAGGAGACCAGTTGGCCATCGACATGATGAGAAAAGGGGCTGTCGATTTTCTCACAAAACCTCTGGAACCCCGGATTCTTATCAAGGCGATAAAGAACGCCCTGGCGATTCACGACACCCGGCAGGAGGACAAAAAGTTTAACCCCTATCCCTCTCTTGAAATATTTTTCCCTTTTCTCGCCCATGAGATTCGAAATCCCCTCCATGCCATCTCAGGGGCCCTGGCCATCATCCAAAAGCGCTGTAATTTGAAGGATCAATTTCTCACCCAATCCATCAAGATCATCCATGAAGAAGTTCAGCGCTTAAATGATTTCGTTCAGGGGTGTCTCAATTTTGTAAGACCTCCCGATTTCATTCGTTTCAGCGAGGTGAACCTCCGGGAGGTGATTTCAGTGACCGTGAGCATGCTGGCTCACATGTTTGAATCCGAATCAAATAAAATCGAGATCACCGTCAAGGCTGATCCTGATCTCCCAAAGGTTTATGTCAATTATGAAGAGATTAAACAAGCCTTTTTAAACATCATCAAAAATGCCTATGAGGCGATGCCTGAAGGAGGGGAATTATCGATCGAGGCCTCCGAGACCCATGAATCCCCCAAAATGATAGAAGTTGTTTTTACGGATCAGGGGGTAGGAATAAAGAAGGAAGCGATGGGCTCTCTCTTTAGTCCTTTTTATACCAACAAACCCAGGGGAAATGGGTTAGGGTTGGCCCTCTGTCGAAGAATCATTGTCGAACGTCATCAGGGGACAATCCATATCGAAAGCGAAGAAAAGAAGGGAACAACGGTTAAAGTAAAGTTGCCCGCCACCCGACTACAAGAAAATACTCCAGGAGAAGCATCGTGACGTCTCAAGCTTCTATTTTAGTGGTCGATGACGAACCCAATTCTCTTTTCGGAATATGCGAGGTTCTCAACGATGAGGGTTTTAATGTCCTTCCGGCCGGAAACGGGAGAGAAGCGTTGGGGTTGCTCCATGTGAATCCCATCAATGTGATCGTGACCGACGAGAAGATGCCTGACTTGAGCGGCATGCAGTTCCTCGCCGAAGTAAAGAAGAACCATCCAGACATTCCGGTGATCCTCATCACGGCTTACGGGTCCGTTTCGATGGCGGTTGAAAGCCTCAAGCAAGGGGCGTTCTATTTCTTTGAAAAACCGATTTTCAATAATTTAGAGAGATTTGTCACCATCATCCGGCAGGCCGTCAAAACTCAGGAGATGGAGAAAGAAATCAACTCTCTAAGAAGAGAAGTGACTGAAAAATATTCTTTCCCAAATGTCATCGGGAATCACCCCAAAATGATTGAGATTTTTGAGACCATTGGAAAGGTATCCAGGACCGATGCGACCATTCTCATTCAGGGGGAGAGCGGGACCGGGAAAGACATCATTGCAAAAAACGATCCATTACAATAGTTCGAGACGGGAAAAACCGCTGGTAACCGTCAATTGTGGAGCGCTCACGGAAAGCCTTCTCACGACGGAATTATTTGGCCACACAAGGGGAGCGTTTACAGGCGCGGTCAAGGATACGATCGGACGCTTTCAGGCAGCCCATGAAGGGAGCTTGATCTTGGATGAAATCAGTGAAATTCCAGTCAATCTTCAAAAAAACCTTTTAAGAGTGATCGAAGAAAAGGAGTTTGAAAGGGTGGGGGATTCGAGGTCGACCAAGGTCGATGTTCGAATCATCTCCACAACCAACCGAAACCTTAGGGAAGAGGTGGTCAAAGGTAATTTCAGGGAAGATCTTTATTATCGATTGGGCATCGTTCCAATAACTCTCCCCCCCTTAAGGGAGCGCCTCTCAGACCTCCCATTGCTGGTCAACCATTTTCTTAAGAAGTTCCAGAAAGGCAAGGTTCCGTTAAAAATTGAGCCGGAAGCAATCGAGCGTCTCAAGACATTTTCCTGGCCTGGAAATGTCAGGGAATTGGCCAATGTGGTTCAGCAGATGGCGGTTTTCTGTCGAAATCATATCATCAGGGTTGATGACCTTCCTTCCCACCTTCTTCTCAATGCGGAAGATGTCCTGGCTGGGGAAAAGGGGAAGGTTGACTTAATGAAGAGGGTAGGAAATCTTGAGAAAAAAACAATTCTTGCTAAATTGAAAGAGACCAACTGGAATCAAGAGAAGACAGCAGAACTGCTTGGAATAACAAGGAAAATGCTGTCGAATCGAATCGATAAATATCATCTCAAGCCATTAAAAAAGAGGTGATCTTCGTGTTTGGGCAATAGTCAATGGGTTAAGGTTACGGTTACGAAGCCCGTAACGTACAATGAACGATGGACAACGAACATCCGTAATAATGGAAGATTGGAATAATGGAATGTTGGGTAAAACTAAAAGATAACTTCTCCTTACCCATTATTCCACTATTCCATCATTCCACTTGAGGATATAATCTATGGACTCTCACTGGATTCTTCTGATCGATCCCTTTAAAAATCTCTTGAACACCTACCGGATGATTTTGGAGGAGGAAAATTATTGTATTGATACAGCCCTTAATACGAAAGACGCCCGCTCTCTTTTTGATATAAGGCCATACTCGGCTATCCTTATGGAATATATCCCGCCCCTTGAGCATTTGCAGGAACTGATCCGGTGGATGAAAGAAAAGTCTCCTGAAATCTATATCCTGATGGTGACGAATGCGGTGGTGGACGAAACCACCTATGAGAAACTTTTTGAGATAGGGGTCGATGACTTCATTCTGAAACCCTATGCCCCTCAAAAAATCATCATCCGTATTAAAAAGGGGTTGAAGCAAAGAGAGATGATCGTAAAGGTCAACCAATTAGAAAGATTGAACCTCCTTGATCCCATCGCAAGAAATATTGAGGAATTGATATTCAGCAAAATATTTTTAAAAAGATGTCTTCGACAGGAATTAAAGAAATCGAGACGGCACTGCCATCCTTTCTCGATTCTCCTCATGCAAATCCCGGCGAAGGAAAAGGGCGGGGAACAATATGACCATTTTTATGGCGAACTTGCAAGGAGGATTAGAAAATTTATAAGGGAAGAGGATCTCATGATAAAGAATAATGGGGAGATTGTTCTCCTCCTTCCTGATACCAACCAGATGGGTTCCCAAGCCTTGAGGGGGAGGCTTTCAAATTTAATTCGAAATGATCCCTCATGGATATCTGACGATCTCCTAAGTGCGATGCTTCAAGCCTCATCATTTCAATGTTTTACCTATCCTGACCAGTTTGATCTTCCAGAACCCCTCAGAGGCGTAGTTCAAGAGATGCAGAAGGAATTGTCCCTCAATAGTTCCTCCTTTTTGCTCCAGAACCGAAACTCCTCGAAATGATTCAAATTAATTCTCTCCCATGTGCCATTTGGCTCACAAAAAGCGCCAAATGGTTGATCTGGACACTTATCGAAATATTTCTCCAAAACTTTCTCTCAACAATCATCAACCAATTCGATAGATTACAAAGTTTTCAGGAGAAGCCAATAGATTGGTATAATTATTGCTATATAATGCGAAACTGAGGTCAATTGGTAAAGGTTACGTTCAAAGACTTAAAACACTAGTGTACTGTTACAGTAATCACTTTACAATCTTGTCATTCCGGACTTGATCCGGAATCCAGTCTTTTCTATCTGGATTCCCGCTTTCGCGGGAATGACATTTCTAGGGTTATTGTAAAGCTGTTATTGAAACACTACACTAGCCAGATATAGGCCTTTCCACCGTTCAACTTAACCTTTTTCCACCCATGTCAAAAGAAACCATTCTCATCCTCAATAAAGAACGTGGGGATTCCTCTCATCTAAAAACCTTTTTAGAAAAAGAGAAATATATTGTGCTCCCGGTCAATACCATTGATAGGCTATTAACCAATTTCCAGGAATTCGAAGTTTCAGGGGTCATTGTTGATCTTAATGCGGATCATCTTTACCTTTCTGAAATCATTAAAAAAATAAGGGAAAGGTTCCCCAAACTCTATGTCATGATGATGGCGGATGGGAAGATTGGCGAAAAGGAGCATCAGAAGGTGATCGAGACAGGGGTTTATGATTTCTTTGTCAAGCCGATGCCTTTCGAAAAAATCCTTTTTCACCTTAAAAGCGGATTGAAACAACGCAAGAAATATCTTCAAAAAAGAGCGGAAAGCTAATCCAGTCAGATTGTTTAAAAAGTGATGGAGGAGTGAAATTATGGAACTGAATACCCTGTCTAAGACATTTGAAAAAATCCCGGAAAGTTCCTTTTTCATGAACAAAGGCAATCGGGCATTCGGCCTCTTCGAGAAGGTTCAGGGGGCGATGCGTCATGTGCCTGATTTTGGTGAAACCTGCATGGCCATTTTGGATGTTGTGATCGAGGAGACCGATGCCGAAAACTGCTCACTGATGTTGAAAGATCCCGTTTCCGGATATCTCGTGGTTCGTTCAGCCCGAGGGAAGGGTGAAAAAAAGAGTGTTTTTTACCCCGAACAGCCTGGAAATGGAGAAAGATTTAGATCCGGAGATGGCATTGCGGGGAAAGTTCTCAAAGAAGGACAGGCCATCATGCTGAATGATGTGAAAAAAGAGCCCCATTTCTTAAAGGCAGATGGCTTGAGCGAAAAAGTAAATTCCCTGATCTGTTTTCCCATCCGGGAAGAGGATCAAGTCGTGGGAGTATTTAACATCAGCCATTCCCAAAGAGGAGCCTTCAACGAAGGAGACAAATGGGCGCTATCCTATATCTCCAACCAGGTCGGAAGGGCTCTCACCTCCTCACGGTTCTTTTTAGAGATAAAGGAAATAAACCGTTTAATGAAGCAGTCTGAAAAGCCTTCGCCTGCCGCCCCTCCCGCCTTTGTGGAAGTCGGCGAAATGACTCGTGAGAACGGGATTTTTATCTATGCAAGTGAAAAAATGCATCGAATTAAAGAACTGATTGATCAAGTTGCCGATACAGACGTGACGGTCTTGATCCAGGGGGAGAGCGGCGTTGGAAAAGAGGTGGTTGCCCGCTCGATCCATCTCAATTCTTTTCGGAAAGAAAAGCCGTTTGTCAAAGTGAATTGCGCCGCTCTTCCGCAAGAACTTCTGGAAAGTGAACTGTTTGGCTATGAGAAGGGCGCCTTTACGGGGGCTTACCGGCAGAAACCGGGGAAATTTGAACTTGCCCAAGCCGGTACGATCTTTTTAGACGAGATCTCAGAGATGAGCCCTTTTCTCCAGGGCAAGCTTTTACAAGTGCTTCAGGACAGAGAATTCTCAAGATTGGGAGGGAAGAAAGATATATGGGTGGATGTTCGGGTCTTGGCTGCTACAAATAAAAATATCGAAGAAATGGTAAACCATCAACGATTTCGTGAAGATCTCTATTATCGTCTCAATGTCGTCAACGTTACCCTTCCTCCCCTGAGGGAGAGGAAGGAGGAAATTCCCGTTTTTATCGAATATTTTTTGGATAAATTCAGCAAAAAATACCAGAAAAAGGCACACCCATTATCGAGCAAGATCATGAGGATTTTTAAACAACATCGTTGGCTGGGAAATGTTCGTGAACTGGAGAATGTCGTTCAGCGTTACGTGATTCTTGAAAACGAAAAGATGATTATGGATGAATTAACTCATGGGATCATCGAGAATGCGACCATCGAAAAAGAACGGTCCCTCGCCCATTCCAAAGCCTGGCCTTCATTGAAAGATGCCTATAGAGAAGCCACGATCAAAGCGGAATCCGAATCCATTCTCAAGGCATTGCAGATAACGAACTGGAATAGAAAAAGAGCAGCCCAACTCCTCAATATAAGCTATAAAGCGCTCCTTTATAAGATTAAAGATAGTGGCCTTGATAAGCTCATTCTCCCTATGACGGCTTAAATTTTCATATCATATTAAGGAGTTGAATGGTGATGGTCTCGTAAAAAGTCGAAAAATCATAATAATCGTCATTCCCCGACTTGATCGGGAAATCCAGTAATCTCAGGCACTTATGAAAATACTGGACACCGGTTTTTCCCGCGTTTCGCGGGATGAGACGACTTTTTATGAGACCATCAATGGTGGTTATAATAAAAATCAAAAAAGAATATCTTTTGAAAAGAGAACTCCCCGTTTTTTTTCGATGGTAAAGGGCAATAAGTGGTAACGATTTGCCACATTTTCCCGAATCGTTACCACTTTTTTATTTTTTTTTTAAAAAAATGTGATTTGTTTCAACTTTTAAGCAAAGAAATTTATATAGTTACAAAAGGTTAGAAGATTAGCGATAAATTATTTTTGCTTGGCACTTTAATTGCTCTTCAATTTAATTGTTATGAATAACTTTTCTAAAATTATTTTTTCTAATAGTTTAAAGATGAAAAAGGTCAAAACCATTATTGATCAAATCGCACAGACCGATATCACGGTTTTAATAAAAGGCGAAAGCGGAACGGGGAAGGAATTGATAGCCAGGACGATTCACGATGTTTCTCCGAGGGCAAAAAACAATTTTATAAAACTGAATTGCGCTGCCATTCCTAAAAGCCTCATTGAAAGCGAGTTTTTTGGGTTTGAAAAAGGGGCCTTTACAGGAGCCCACCTCAAGAAGCCGGGGAAGTTCGAATTAGCCCATGGGGGAACAATATTGCTAAATGACATCGGTGAGATAGACATTTCGATCCAGGGCAAACTTCTCCAGGTCCTCCAGGATGGAAAATTTTCCCGATTGGGAGGAGAGGGGGATGTCCTGATCGATGCCCGGATCATCGTCACCACTAAAAATCATTTGGAAAGATCTATGATGGAAGGGCTTTTCCGTGAGGACCTTTTCTACAGGATTAATATCATCAGCATCACGGTTCCTCCCCTAAGAGAACGGAAGGAACAGATCCTTCCGCTTACCGAATATTTTTTCAATTTTTTTAAAGAGAAATATAGAAGGGATGTCCCCTCCCTCTCGCCGAAAGCCACCAGGATATTCAAAGAATACCTTTGGCCGGGAAACATCCGGGAATTAGAGAACGTCGTCAAGCGGATGGTCGTCACATCGGATGAAAAGGCGGTCATTCAAATGCTTCTCGGAAAAAAGGAGAATGGCGAGATCGTCGTCGAATCCTTAAGGCCCAACGGCATCGGAGAACCGCTCCTCAATTTGAAGGAAGTGGGAAGAAAAGCGGGTGAAGAAGCGGAGAAAGATCTCATTCATGCCACCCTCCATGAGACCCATTGGAATCGAAAGGAGGCGGCCGAATTGCTCCGTACCAGTTACAAGGCGTTGCTCTATAAAATTGAGAAATACCATTTGAATAATGGGAGGGAGTATCAGGGAAAGGGAGAGATGGCCGGTTCAATCACTGAACCCATCTCAAACAGGACTGGAGGAAAGTGATGGAAAAATTAATGTCCTTTGGAATCATTGGGATAGCCATCCTTTTGATCTATTATTCAGCGGCTTACCCTCAAACAGAGAAAGAGGGCCTGTTAAAAAAACAGCTCCAGGCTGAGGTGGTTGCTGATAGTGAAAATTATATCATCGGGTCGGAGGATATCCTTTACATCCATGTATGGAGGGAGGATGCATTATCAAGATCCGTTCCGGTGAGAGTGGATGGATATATTTCCTTGCCCCTCATTCACGAAGTGAAGGCAGCCGGCCTTACGCCTCTTCAATTAAAAGAGGAAATAACTAAAAAATTAAAGGAGTTTATTGAGAGCCCCAATGTTTCTGTCACCGTGATGGAAGCCAATAGTTTCAAGGTTTTTGTTTCAGGGCAAGTCAGGACCCCGGGGGTCATACGGCTTCGAAGCGAAACCACCATCCTTCAATTGATTCCCATGGTGGGGGGGTTCACAGACTGGGCCAACCAGAAGAAGATTCTGATCATTCGAAAAGAAGACGGAAAAGAGAAGCGTATTACGATTAACTACAAACGGATTGTTGATGGAAAGGATTTGAATTCAAATATCATTCTAAAATCGGGCGACACTATTATCGTCCCGGATTAAGAGGTGATATGAGGATAACAAAAAAGGCTACCTCTAATAATGTCATTCCTGCGAAAGCAGGAATCAAGAAATTTTTGAAATCACTGGACTCCCGCCTGTGCGAGTGTGGCAAATTGATAATTATTAGAGGTTCCCAAAAGAGAATCTGGCTGGGGATAGCGATCCTTTTCCCAATCATCGTGGGAATACCCATCGTCGTCCAGGCGGCAGTCGAGGACATCCTCTCGCACTTTCAGGTCTATGTGACGGCCCAGGAAGAATATAACAGTAATATCGACCTGAGGCCGAACCGATTTAAAAGGGACGATTTTATTACCACGATCTCTCCCGGGATAAGATTTTCCACAACACCCAAATCACCTGTGACGGGTGAATTCAGGCAGACCCCCACTGCTGAAGAAAGGTATGGCGTGGATCTCGACTTCCGGGCGGGATTCGTCTTTTATGCCAAAGAACATGATGACAATTATATCAGTCTTAACGGAACGCTCAACGGTTGGTATACATTCACCCGAAATTTAACTTTCCGGGTGAGGGACTACCTGATTCGGTCCGATGAAATAAGAGAAACGGACTTGTCTGCCAGTGCGCTGCCGGGCCAAACTCTTCTTGCGAGAACCAACCGGAGAGAGCCCTATTACCGAAATGTCTTTGAACCTTCCCTGGAATATCGGTTTGGGAGAGAAAACCTTGTTGCCGTTAACTACCGAAACAGCATCTACAGGATTAAGAGCCGGACCGCTGAAGACAGCACGGAAAACTATTTCAATCCCAGGGTCGCCTATTGGTTCAATGTCAGACATGGCGTCTCCTTTGAATATGGCCTGTCACTCGGAGATTTCCAGCGATCCCCCGATTTGGTAGGGCATATGGCGATGGGCCGTTATACCTATCGTTTTAATCCGAGGACTTCGGTCTTCGGGGAATATACTTATTTAACCCGTGATTTTGAATCGCCTTCGATTGGCTATGATGTCCATCGACCGAGCCTTGGGATTGACCATGCTTTCAGTCCGACATTGAGCGGAAGGGGACAGGCGGGGCACTTCTGGCAAAACCCGGAGAGAGGTTCCACCACCCGTGGGTTCTTTTATGATGCAAGCCTCTCGAAGCGTGGAGATAAGACCACCTATGCTCTCTCTTTTCAGGGAGGATATACAGAGGTTTATTTTGCTGCTGAGAATCTTGGTTTTATAAAAAACCATCGAGTAACTGGGAGTATCACTCACCAACTTCTACAAAGGATGTCCGTCGGACTTTATAGCAGTTATGAATGGGCCAAATACCCCGGGACCGAGATCGGGTTCAGAACGCCCGTCGATCAAATCTGGGGGGTTGGAGGAAATGCCTCGTATCAGATACTGAGATGGCTTAATCTATCCCTTGATCTCTCGCACCGGGAGAATCGCTCCAATATTTCAGACAGGGACTATAGCGAATACCGCGGGATGTTAAGAGCAACAGCCACCTATTAACACGTGAGGTCCCCTCACCCTCCCCTCTCCCCGTGGGGGAGAGGGAAAGGGTGAGGGGCGACTAACGATTTTACGGAGTATAAAACCATGCCCGAACAAACGCCTTTAAACATTCATGATTACTTAGCCATTGGCCTCCGGAGGAAATGGTACATCCTCATTCCCCTCATCGTCTGTGTTCTGGGTTCTTTTGGGGTCTATAAATACCTCCCGAAGGTTTATCAGGCCACCACGCTCATTCTGGTTCAGCCCCAGAGGGTTCCGGAGGCTTATGTCCGTCCGACCGTCACCGAAACGGTGGCGAGCCGGTTGAACACGATCAGCCAGGAAATCCTGAGCAGAACCAGGCTGGAGCAGGTGATTCTCGAATTCAGCCTTTATCCCGAGATTCGAAACAAAGTCCCGATGGAAGGAATGGTCGAAATGATGAGAAGAGCGATCGAGGTCAAAGTTCAGGGAAATCCTCGAAGCGACCGGGACCAGAACTCGTTTTCGATTTCCCACGAAGGGAGAGATCCCCGGACGGTCATGATGGTGACGAACAAGCTTGCTTCCCTGTTCATTGAAGAGAACCTGAAAGTGAGAGAGTTGCGCGCAGAAGGCACTTCGGCCTTTATCACCAAAGAGCTCGCGGCCGTGGAGGAGCAACTGAAGAAGAAAGAAGCGGACCTCCGCCTTTTTAGGGAACGAAATATGGGACAGCTTCCCCAGCAACTCGATGCCAACTTAAGAATCCTTGATCAATTGCAGCAGCAGATTAAAACCACAAGCGAGAATATCCGGGCTGCCGAAGACAGAAACATCGTGATTCAGAATCAAATTGAGATGCTGAAAAAACGCGAGCCTGTTCAAACCTCAAGGGAGGTTCCAAGGGATCCTGTCTCGGGGTTGGAAAGTCCGACCGCTGAGCGGGTTCGCGAGGATTCCCTGGTCGTACAACTGAACCTTCTGAAGAGGGATTTGAACAATGCCCAGTCCAGGTATAAGGAAACCCACCCGGATGTCATCGATCTGAAGAAAAAGATAGAAAACCTCGAGCCCAAAGTGAAGGAAATACTGGAAAAGCAGGGAGTGGAGAGAGAAACGCGGGCGAGAGATTTCAGGGTCCGCCAGGAAGGGGTGATCGTTGGAAACTTGCCTCCGCCCGCGCCGGATCTTGAAACCCAGAGACTCCTCACCCAGTATACGGAGCAGTACAATGCGGCGGCATTAGAGGCGAAGCGGTTTAGGGAAGAAGAAAAAGGCTTGAAGGATCAAATCAATCTGTATCAACGAAGAATCGAGAATACGCCAAAGCGTGAGCAGGAACTGACCCTCTTGACCCGGGATTACGATCTGATGAAGATCAATTACCAGTCTCTCCTGGAAAAAAAAATCCAGGCCCAGTTGGCGGAGAATCTCGAGCGCAAACAGCAGGGTGAGCAGTTTAAAATCCTGGACCCGGCACGTGTTCCTGTCACCCCGATTCGACCCGATCGGAATAGGATTCTTCTCATAGGAGTTGCCATCGGCCTTGCTCTTGGGGTGGGGTTAACCTGGTTTAAAGAAACGATGAATCAGTCTTTCAAAACAGTCTCCGACGTTGAGAGCGAACTTGGATTGACGGTCCTGGCCGCCATCCCGAATTTAAAAAAAGAAAAGAAAGCCGCCTGACCAAGCAAATGCTCGCAGAGCGCAAAGCGCAAAGCGAGCATTTGAAAATTAGGTTTTACGCTATGCGCTATGCGAGATTCTGAAAATGTACGAAACTTTTTACGGCTTAAATGAAAATCCATTTAATGTGACGCCGAATCCGGAGTTTATCTTTCTCGGGAAAAACCACCGGGAAGCCCTGGCTCAGTTGCTTTATGGGGTCAGGGAGAAGAAAGGGTTTATTGTCATAACCGGAGAAGTGGGCACGGGAAAGACCACTTTGATTCATTATCTTCTTGAGAAACTGGAGGGAAACAACCATACCAAGACGGCCTTTCTCTTCAACCCCAAATTAACCGTTCATGATTTCATTCAATACATACTCAAGGATTTGGGGGTAAGGGTTCAGGGGCAAACGAAGGGCGAACATCTTCATCATCTTCATCGATATTTACTGAACGCTTACCGGAGAGACGAGCGGGTGGTTTTGATCGTGGATGAAGCCCAGGGGTTAAACCCGGAACTTCTCGAAGAGATCAGGCTTCTTTCGAACCTCGAGACCTCAAAGTCTAAATTGCTTCAAATTGTGCTGGTGGGTCAGCCGGAATTGGATAAGACGCTTTCACGGCCCGGATTTCGTCAACTCCGACAGAGAATCAACCTGCGATACCATCTGACGCCTCTTTCCGAAAAGGAGACCGGAGAATACATTGAAAAGAGATTGAGAATTGCCGGTTCACATGACCCCATCTTTACGGACCAGGCCATTCGTGAGATCTATCGGAGATCAGGCGGAATACCCAGACTCATTAATATCCTGAGTGACAATGCGCTCTTAAATGGCTTTGCCCTCGATCAAAAACAGGTGAATGCAAAATCAATCAGGGAAGTTTCCGCAGATCTAAAACTTCATCAGGAGTCTCGTCGGGTCTGGCAATGGGTCCTTCTTTGTTTAGCGATCGTGTCCGGATTCATCGTTTTCTTTTATTTAAACCAGGAGGGTTACTTATCGCCTCTTTATCATGAGGTCCTCAGGGGATTTGAATCGGTGAAACGAATATGGGTGGATGGATGGAAACACTTTTCCAATCTCTTTAACTAAAACGCTATGCGCCTCCTGTTCTCCGTATTCCTGCGAAGAAAGACGAAGGACGGATGCGCTATGCTTGCCCATCGAAATGTCCCTGTAGGTGGGCGCTTTGCGAGGTTCTGTCATGAGTCGAGTTTATCGCGCCCTTGAAAGAGCAGAAGAAGAGAAAAAGAAGAAACAGGAAGGGCCCTCAATCAACGTATTTGAGAACATTGAGGTTTTGAAGAAAGAGAAGCCGGTCGTAAAAATCCGTGAGGAGAAGAGAAAGAGTCTGGGGCTTCTCCCAAGGGAAGAATTCCCGGTGTTGATGGTTTCGCCTCGCTCTTTTGCAGAGGAGGAATTTCGGAAACTGAAGACACAGCTATTTCTTCGTTTGCCGAACCCCCCTCATTCGATTCTTGTCACCAGCGCCGTTCCCCGGGAGGGGAAGACAATGGTGGCGGTGAACTTAGCAATGGCGATTTCAAAGGAGATTCATAAAAAGGCCATCCTGATCGATGGCGATCTCCGAAACCCCGGCATTCATCTCGGTAAAAGCCGGACTTCCAAGGGGCTCTCCGACTATCTTTCCGATGGGACTCCCTTACCGGAGATTCTTACAAACTCTGAAGCTGAAAACCTTCAAATCATCACCGCAGGAACTCAAACGGCGAAATCCTCGGAATTGATCGGTTCACCAAGAATGGGGGAGTTTTTAAAAGCCGTTGCCGAATGCGGAAAAAATGCTTATCTCGTGATCGATTCTTCGCCTGTGATTTCCACGACAGAGCCGACGTTGTTGTCAAGCATGGTGGACGGCATCATTCTCGTCATCATGGCGGACCGAACCCCCAAGGAGTATGTTCAAAGGGCTCTGAAATCCATCGATCGCCAGAAAATCATTGGAATCGTTTTAAACCAGATCGATGTTAATCCATCGAATCATTACTCGAGGTATTATTACCAATATTACCAAAAATAGCGTATTCATAAATTTTGAGTTTTAAGTTTTGAATAGAAAAAGTAGACTCAACATTTATAATTTAACATTAAACCCACCTTCCGGAAACTATGGTGCAACTGATTGATATAATTAAGTTGTCTTTTTATTTTTATGGACTACATTATCATTTTCGGCATTTTGATTTCCAGTTTGTCCAGCAA
>Ga0208733_100128_pt1 | contig 39719 bp, 37 predicted proteins | sample SubbioR11Jul_8B1_FD_184816 | JGI IMG/M metagenome (GOLD analysis project Ga0208733, IMG submission 184816) | Serpentinite rock and fluid subsurface biosphere microbial communities from McLaughlin Reserve, California, USA - CR11Jul_8B1 (SPAdes) | ecosystem: Environmental > Terrestrial > Deep... | reverse complement strand
CCCCCGCCCTCTCCCGTCGGAGGGAGAGGGAGAAATATTGAATGGTTTTAAGGTAAAATTTTCTCAACTGCTTGGCTCCTCCCGCCAGTATTGTCTAAAATTCTTGTATGTTGTGCTAATAGCAAGATTTTTCGGATAGACCTTTGTCTGCAAGGTCACATTTTCACCGGTTCCAAGAGTGAGAGTTAATACTAGAGTAATCTCATTATTCCCTGATGCTCCCCGTGTCACTGTGAATGAAGAGACATTATCAGCCATTCTGCTTGTAGCTGCAGGGGAGGTTTTGACCTTTTCTTGAGTGCTATTGCCTATGTTTCGTTGAAAGGTGATGCTTTCACCCGCACTGTCCTGGGCTGTTGGATTCATTCTTGTAAAGATGATAGTGCTACCGGAACTTCCAAAAGCAGGTGCCGTGATGCTTCTTGCATCCCGGATATCTCTACACATCCTCTCCAATGCAAGCTTCCCTTCGTCGAAAAGGGTCTTTTGATTGACGGTCATTGTATAGATTTTCAGGCTATCAATCAAGAACTTAATAGTAATACCCGAGACAATGGATAAAATGACAATCACAATGATGATTTCGATCAAAGTAAAACCCTTCCCCCCCACCCTTTCCCTCCCCCTCGAGGGGGGAGGGTTGGGGAGGGGGTGCCGCACTCCCTGCCTGCGCTGGGGCTTCGGCGGGCAGGCGCATTCCACATTCCGCAATAAAGGGGGCAAATTTTGACCCCGTTTACGGAAACCTTGTAACCACCGAATAGATTTCATATTCGTCATTTTGCGGGTCCTTTACACGGACGAGGATCCTTTTATACCCCGTGTCCGGAGGTGAAACCGAACCAGGAGAAATGAAATCGTTGTTGGGTACGTAAACGATTTCCCATCGCCACTGGTATCCTGGAAAGTCGGTAATATCTGCATAAGTGGTGAGGGCAATTGTATTGAGGGCCGTATTTGTGTAGTTAAACTTCATCAGTTCTTCCATTCTCTGATGGGCGAGATACATAGCCTTGGTGGCCATTTCTGGTTTTCCGCTGCTTTTGACACCCGTGACAAAGGGGACGATGATGACCGGCAGAAGAATCCCAGCCATCACAATCAGGATAATGATTTCGATGAGAGTGAAACCTTTGTTTTTTTGTTTGTAAGAGATTTTCGTCATTCCTGCGAAAGCAGGAATCCAGTCATTAAATACAAATCGTTTCATAAAGATCATTCCAATCTGGGTTTTCACGTTCAATCAGCCTCAGTTTCCAAGTTCTTTTCCATTTTTTTATCTGTTTTTCCCTGGAAATTGCGCTTTCTGCCGAATCGTGTGCCTCATATCAAACAAGACGATGAACATTGTATTTCTTTGAAAAACCCTCAACAAGGTTATTTTTATGTTCATAGACTCGTTTAACAAGATCCGATGTTACTCCTATGTAGAGGGTGCCATTTCGTTTGCTGCAAAGAATATAAACATAAAACTGTTTCTTCATAATAACTTCTCTGGATTCCCGTTTTCACGGGAATGACAAACTTTCCCATCAATTAATATTCACCTTTCCTGTGTACTGAACGACACTGATCGCTTTTGTTCCGCCATCTCCAGTGATGCTCACTGATCCTCCTCCACCCACAATTGGTTCCCCCAGAGAATTAAATGTCACTGTGAAATTGCTGTTGATCGTTACCCCGGATGGGAGTTGACCAGAGGGATCGAGGTTACTGGTGGACGGAACAGTGGCAGGGAATGTGTAAGTGAATTGGCCCGATACAAAGGCGACGCTCTTTGAAACCCTATTGGCCATAGCACATTCCTGGACGTATCGAATGTCAGAGGCTATCATGTAAGCTGCCCCATCTATCGAAGCCCTTGGGGACACATCGAAGCCTGCCCTCGGTATCACCACAGCGGCCAGTATGGCAATGATGACCATGACCATAATGACCTCGATGAGAGAGATTCCCGATTGCGGATTGCGCCCGCCTGCCGGACGGGCAGGGAATGCGCCTGCCCGCCGAAGCTCCAGCGCAGGCAGGGAATGCGGCACCCCCTCCCCAACCCTCCCCCCTCGAGGGGGAGGGAAAGGGTGGGGGGAAATCCGAAATCCGAAATTCAAAGGTTTATGGTTCATCGTTTATCGTTCATCGTCCATTCCCCTCCCTTTTTCCCTCCCCACTGGTGGGGGAGGGAGAGGGTGGGGGGTTACTTGAACAAAGAGGCCATATTCCACCAGGGGAGAAATACGGCCAGGGCAAGAAGCAGAACCACTCCACCTAAAAACAGCGTCAGTATTGGCTCGATATAAGTGGGGAGCTTCTTCAGGGCATTGTCGACTTCCACGTCATAATAATCCGTTACTCTCGTTAACATCTCATCCAGGGTTCCGGAGGACTCTCCCACGGAGATCATCTGAATCACAAGGGGCGTGAACCTTTTGCTCTCCTTCAGCGCTTCGGTCAAACTGCTTCCCTCTCTGACCTTCTGCTGGACGCTTTCAATGGATTGGGAGAGAAGGACATTGTCCACCGTGGTTGAAGTGATTTCAAGGGCCTGCAGGATCGGTATCCCGCTCCGGTTCAACATCCCAAAGGTATTGGTAAACCGAGAGAGACCGATTTTCAAAAAAAACGGGCCTAAAACCGGAATCCGAATTTTAACTTTATCCCAGATGTATCTTCCATTTTCTGTCTTAAGATAGCGTTTAACGAAGATGGAGATCCCCAGAAGCGCCCCCAGAACCATATACCAGTAGGTTTGAAATATTTTATTCATCCCGATCATCATGCGGGTGGGCAGAGGCAACGGCATGTTGAACTGCGCAAAGGTTGCGGCAAATCGGGGGAAGACAAAGACAAGCAGGATTCCAAAGGCAATGACTACTGAAAAAATAACAATCTTGGGATACCGCGTTGCCTCTTTAAGTCTTTGACGGGTTTGTAGTTCCCGGTCTGCGAGGGTGACAAACCGATCCAGTGATTCTCCCAATCGTCCGGATGTTTCACCTGCCCGAATCATATTGATATAGATCAGTGAAAACGCATCGGGATGCTTTGCCATGGATGCGAAAAGGGGATTACCGCCCTCAACATCTCTGCAAACTTTATCCAGAACATTTTTCAGTATTTTGTTTTCTGTTTGATCCTTTAAATTGGATAAACCTGTGAGAAGGGGTAACCCTGCTTTATATAAGGTTGAAAGCTGTTGGCTGAAGACAACGATATCCTCCAGGCGAACCTTTTTAAACCTGCTCATCAAATCGGAAAAGTTGAACAGAGCGGTTTCCTCCATTTCTTCTATCGAGATCGGAAGATACCCGAGACGGTAGAGTTGATCTCCTGCCAATTGGAGGGTAGGGGCTTCAAGCCTTCCATCAATCGCCTTGCCGGTCCTATCTCGAGCTCTGTATTTGAAAGTAGGCATTTCTTAGACCCTTTTAAAATGGGGTGATGGGGAGATGGGGGGATAGGGAGTCTATCACCCCAACCTCCCTATCTCTAATATACTCCTAACTCCGAACTTAATTATCGTAGATAATTCTTCACTTTTTTCATCAACTCATCCATCTCGAAGGGTTTGGTGATGTACTCGTTTGCCCCTGTCTCCATCCCAGTCGCTTTGTCCTTCTCCTGGATTTTGGCGGTCAGCATCAGGATGGGGATGTGTTTATATCGCTCGTCGAATTTTAATAACCGGCAGACCTTGTATCCATCCAGTTTTGGCAACATTAGGTCCAGAAGGATCATGTCCGGATTCTCCTTCCGCGCCTGATTCAACGCCTCTTCGCCGTTGTAAGCGACAAGCACATCATACCCCTCAAGTTCAAGGGAGAAACGAACCGTTTCCACCAGATCCACTTCGTCATCGACAACCAGAATCCTCTTTTTGCTCATTCTTCCCTCCTCGTAACAATTTAGCTGTTTGAAAAAACTTGTAAAATCCCTCCCCTGCCTTCGCCGAAGCGCCTGCCCTCCGCAAGGCTTCTGGAGGCGGGGCTTCGCGCAGGCAGGGGAGGGGATTGAGGGGAGGGGGCCAAATTCCCTTTGTCCACCCCCACCTCTATCCTCCCCCGTCGAAGGGGGAGGAGGTTTAACGGCAAAATTTCAAATATTTTTGGCTAGATATTTATTTCAAATCCCTAAAGTGATCTTCCTCCTTAATTGTTCTTTTGCCTTTCTGAAGAGTTCCCTTTTTGAGAGGGTTTCTTCAGGAAAAGTCGCAACTCCGATTTTGATAATCAATGGGCCATCAAACCCTTTGATCGGGTTTTTCTGAACATCCTCTTCCATCCGCTGACGGATGGCCCGAACTCCTTTTGCATCCGCTTCACATAGAGCGACCAATATTTTTTCCTGTCTTCTTCTTAGCAAGATATCTCCCTTTCTGCGGAGGGATTGTCTTATCCTCATTTCGAGGTCCTTCAGCAAGCCATCCTCTATCTCTTTCTTCTGGTCGGCCAACTCTATCAGAAATAGGGAGAGAGGTAAATCGTTTTTCTGAGCACGGTGAAATTCCCTGTCCAGAACAAAGCGAAAATGGGGTTCTCTTCGCTCCCTTTCTGACACAGGCAGGGTGAATGTGAAGACGCTGCCTTTTCCTACTTCACTCTCCACCCAGATCTTCCCCTGATGGGCTTCCACCAGCCCTTTGGTGATAGCCAGACCTAACCCTGTCCCGCCCGTCGATCGGTGAAGCGAATCTTCCACCTGATGAAATTTTTCAAAGACGGAGTTGAGGTGCTCGACAGGAATTCCAATGCCTGTATCTTTGACAGAAACGGCAATCTTGTTGACGGTCCCCCTCTCTCTCTCTTCGAAGTAGGCTTTTGCCATCACAAATATTTTTCCCCTTTCAGGCGTGAATTTGATGGCATTGCCGATCAGATTAACCAGAACCTGTTCGATTTTGTCTTTGTCCGCAAAGGCGGCCGGAAGGTCTTCAGGGACCTCCACTTCAATCGCAATGGACTTTCCATCTGCCTGGGGCCGCAATGAGGATGCGGTTAATTCAATGAGGCTTTTCAACGCTACATCCTCAAACTTCAACTCGACCTTCCCGGACTCAATCTTTGAAAGATTGAGCAGGTTGTTCAAAATATTGGTCAGCCGGTTGATGTTTCTCTCGGCCATGGAGAGAAATTTTGTCTGGTTTTCATTGATCTCGCCTGTCTTTCCGGAAAGAATCAACTGAATCGAATTTTTAATGGCGGCCAGGGGTGTCCTTAACTCATGGGAGGCAACCGAGACAAATTCGGATTTCATGGCATCGATATTTTTCAGTTCCTGATTGGCTTTTTCCAGTTGATCGGCATAGTCTTTGAGTCTCACAAACCGCTGTTTTTCTTCAAGGACCTTTTTCAGACGCAGGATGGTTTCGTCCAGATTGAGGGGTTTGGTAAGGTAGTCGCTTGCCCCATTCTTCATTGCCTCGATCGCCGAATCGATCGACCCATGGCCGGTCATCAGGACGGTGAGGATTTCGGGCTTCGATCTGGAGATCTCCGTGATCAACTGGAGGCCATCCACCGAGGGCATTTTCAGGTCCGTCAGGACGAGATCGAACTTCTCCTTTTCCATTTTTTTCAGGGCTTCCTGGCCGTTTTCCGCCAACTCTACATGGAACCCAGCAATCCGGGTCAGCGCTTTGAATAGAAAGTCCCTGATGTCTCTCTCGTCATCCACCACCAAGACCTTATTTTCCATCTTATTGCTTCTCCCTTTGGTTCAAACTATCTTTTCCAGAAAGCCATTCATCCAGGGCGTCCTTCTTGAATCGCCAGCTTCCTCCAATCTTCCGGCCCGGTATATCTCCATTTTTTGCCAGACGGTAGATGGTCCGGACATGAATGCTCAGATATTCAGCCGCCTCCCGAGGGGTCAGGATCTCTTTAGTTTGGATTGCGGATTGCGGATTGCGAATTGCGGATTGTGTATTCATTTTTGCTTCACCTTGCCTTTTTTTGAAATGGGGAGATGGGGGGATAGGGAGCCCATCTACCCAAAACCCACCCAATATATTCAGCGTTCTTTCGCTCCGGGTAATAGCCATGGGCGAGGATCGTTGATTAGACTAACGATTTTTCCCAAGATATTGTCGTAACTGGTTAATAATTCTTCCCCTGTCTCCTTTAAAAGATAACCGCACTTAATAGCAAACTCCAACCAAACCTGGGTTTCGGCGGCTTCTGCTTCAGCGTCACTTAGTTTGCTTACGAAGGAGGCTTCATACCTTCTTTTTCTCCAGGCTTCTGATAGGTTAGCACAAATAGACCTTGATGACCTGCGAACCTGGTCAGTCAACGAATATCTTTCTTCGGTGGGGAAAGACTTACTTTCCTGAAATATTTTCATGGCTGCTTCAAAGGCCATTTTATAAACATCTAAATCCCGATGAGTCCGAATCAACTTCTTTTCCATTTTTCTACCTCCCCATCACCCCATCCCCCTATCTCCCCATCTTTCTTTTCATCACCCCATCTCCCTATCCCCCTATCTCCCTACCTCCCCAATATGTATATTTCTCTCCCCATTTTTCGGCTACCGGTCCAGCACCTCGCGCACTTTGCGGGCGAGAGCCTCATTTGTAAAAGGCTTCTGAAGAAACTCTACCCCCTCCATGAGCACGCCATGGTGGACAATGGCATTATCCGTATAACCCGAGATAAAGAGAACCTTGATATCAGGCATTGAAAGTTTTAAACGATCTGCTAACTCCTTACCGCTCATTCCGGGCATCACCACATCGGTAAGCAAAAGATCAATTTTTATCTCAGGATGGCCTTGGACCATATTTAAAGCATCTTTTCCATCAGGGGCTTCATATACCTGGTATCCCCTGTCGCGCAGAATTCGAGCCGCCAGCTCACGAACCGATTGCTCATCTTCTGCAAGGAGGATGGTTTCGTTTCCTGTCGAAAGGGAAATGTCGAGGTCTTTCCGTTGCAGATTATCTTCTTCCTCTTCCACTCTCGGGAGGTAGATTTTGAATGTCGTTCCAAAACCTGGTTCACTGTAGACATTTATATTTCCACCGCTCTGCTTCACAATCCCATAGACAGTCGATAACCCCAACCCTGTTCCTTTCCCTTTCTCTTTGGTGGTGAAGAATGGTTCAAATATCCGTTCTCTGACCTCGTTGGTCATTCCGGCGCCACTATCGCTCACGGAAAGCATCACATAATGGCCGGGGGTTACTTCCATATGGGTTTTAGCATAAGCTCCCAAAAGTTCCATATTTAATGTTTCAATGGTCAGTTTTCCCCCGGATGGCATGGCATCCCTTGCATTGACCGCTAAGTTCAGAATGACCTGCTCGATCTGACCGGGATCGGTTTTCACCTTTCCGATGTCTTCTGCAAGGTGATAGACCAGATCAATATCCTCACCCAGAATACGGTTAAGCATCTTGTCGAGGTCTTTCAAGAGGGTATTGAGATTGATGACCTTGAAGTCGAGAATCTGGCGGCGGCTGAAGGCTAAAAGCTGGCGTGTGAGATTGGCGGCGCGTTCCGACGCCTTCAAAATTTCTTCGATATTCCCCCTTAATGGATCGCTTGTATCTAATCCAAGGCGGGAAAGTTCTGCATAACCCTTGATGACGGTGAGGAGATTGTTAAAATCATGGGCAACGCCCCCGGCCAGCCCTCCGATGGCCTCCATCTTCTGCGACTGCCGAAGCTGCTCCTGAATGGCAATTTTATCCTCTTCTGTTTGAATCAGCTCTTTAAACAATTGGACATTGGCAATAGCGCCGGCGATCTGATTGCCAACCCTTTCCGCCAACCTCAGATCTAATTCGGAATAAGCGTTCACCTTTAATGATCGAAGATGAAGAACCCCAATGACAATATCTTTTGCAAGCAGTGGGACTGAAATCAACGATCGAATTCCTGATTGAAAATGGGGGAGAAGATTAGGCAACGTAGCCATTACCTCTTGGACATCTTTTTCATCTCGAATCAGGATGAAAATGCTCGACTTGGTCTTCATTAAATATTCATTGACCGAACCTGTCAAAGGAAAAATATCCCCAACACGGCGGTCTGGCACATCAAGTCCAAGTGCGTAGGCAACCGTAACAGTATTGTTCTTGAAATTGGTAATATTAATTGAAATCCTGTTGAAAGGGATGAGTTTGTGTACTTCTTCAGCGAAGCGCTGATAAACTTCTTCGATATTGAGGGTTGAGCTGATAATCCGCCCAATCTCCGCTATGGCAACATTCTCTTTGGCCAGATTCTTTGATTCTTCTTCACTCCTATGCAGAGCCTCCTCTGCTTGTTTGCGTTCACTGATATCTCTGGCCCAGACCTGAATTCCGGGTTCTCCTAAAAAACTGATAACTTTGGCGTGGATCTCCCCCCAAAATGAAGAGCCATCTTTTCGAAGGAATTTTACCTCATAGGTGGATGGGACAGATTCTCCTTGCATACGCGCCTTCGCTCTTTCCCGCGTGAGAGCCTGATAGTCAGGATGATAGACGAGCCAGTGGTCAAGCCCTACTAATTTACCTTCTTCAAAGCCAAGCATTTTATGGAGGCGACGATTGGCAAAGATGATCCCGCCCCCCTTTTGAATGAAAATTCCGTCAAAACTCTCCTCAACCAGAGTCCGGTATCGTTCTTCACTCTTTTCAATGGCTTCTTCGAGCTTCTTACGTTCGGTGATGTCCCGAGAGATACCGCGAAATCCTATCGGTTGACCCGATGAATTTTTTCTTAAGGAAACGGATGCTTCAATATATAGCTTTGTCCCGTCTTTTCTAATAACACCCCAATCGAAACCTTTGGTAGGTTCTCCTGTTCTGTAGACATTATTGAAAGCTTGGTATAATTTTTTTGCGTTTTCCTCATCCATATACTGCCGGTTATTCATGCCAATGACTTCATCTCTGGAATAACCGAGCATTCGGCAGACTGAATCATTGAAAAAGGTAAAATTACCGGAAAGGTCCACCTCAAAATAGCCATCTTCGATGTTTTCAAGAATGGCTCGATATTTTTCCTCTGACTCCCGAAGTGCTTCTTCATCTCGTTTTCGCTCAGTAATATCGCGGACATATTCAATGGCGCCTTTTACCTTTCCATCTGCGGCATCAAAAAGAGGGAAACTATATAGTTCAAGCCACCCGACACCTTTTCCATTTGCTCCTGTTCTTGGAATAATTTTATAATTAGCCCTCCCAGTCTTCATCGCCTGGTATGTTGGGCAATCTTCGCATCGTTCATTTATCCGGAGGTAGGCCTCATAGCATTTCTTTCCGACAAGCGGCATGGCGTGGGAATACCACTTTTCCATTGTCGGATTTACAAGAACGATGTTCATATCCCTGTCGAGGATACTGATGCCATCCTGTATACTTGTAAAGATGTTTCTAAAAAGTTGGGTACTTGTTTTAGGGTCACTTCTCTTGTTGTCATGCTGGTCTGTTTTTTTCTTCTTTTTTCCCATCTCCCTTTGCCTTACTTTGACATTCAGTTTCATATTATAAATAAAATAGCAATATTTGTTCCAAAATGTTCCAAATTTTCATAAAAATTCAAATACTGCGCCTATGTGTTTAATATTAAAGATGTATTCAGGTATTAAAGGCGTGGAGTAAGTAAATTATTAAGAAGGGGTAATACGCTAAAAGTGGATAATTTATGACAAATTCGCAAAAATGATGACAATTTTGGACAAAAAAAGAGAATGGAATAATGGAATAGTGGAATGATGGAATAATGGGTGAAGATGTAAAAAGAAAGAGAAGCACAATTTCCAGAGCTTGACATTGAAGGAACATTTATTTATAAATAACCCATGCAAATAACTGAAGAAATAAGAACTTCGCTAAGGCGGGAATACCTACTCTGCTCAAATGCTATTGCTTTTTATAAAAGGGCAATAAAGGATTTTGAACAAAAATACAATTTATCTACACGGGCCTTTTTGAAGAAATTTGAGGCAGGCGAAGTAGGGGATGATGCCGATTATTTTGATTGGTATGGTTTCGCTAAACTTCTTGACCAATGGCAGAAAACACAATCTGCCATCCGTTCAGAATTGTAGCGCCCCCATTTATTGGGGGCGAATTCAGAATCTTCGTCGGCAATAAATGCCGACGCTACATCTTGTTTGTTTTCTAACAACTGCCCCGAAGGGGGCACCTCCCGTGGTCGGGTCTTATCGACTTCCGGGCGAAGTCCCGGACGAGGCGTAGCCTCTTATCCACACCACAAGCACACTCCCGATAACGTCATACCCTCATCTGAGACCTCCCTTAAAGATGTCCTGAAAGAAATAAGCGCCATCATCATTGGGAAACCTTAAGCCATAAATAAAAATGGAAGACAAAAGGTGGAAGCCAGGAGGCAGAAGGCAGGGGTCAGTATAAATCCCGTCATTCCAATATTCCACTATTCCAATTGTGATGATCTCGTAAAAAGTCGTCTCACCGGTCCTGCGGCAGGAACCATTGTCCAGTGTTTTATAAGTGTCTGGGATTACTGGATTCCGGCTTTCGCCGGAATGACGGTCATTAGAATTTTTCGATTTTTTACGAGACCATCAATGGTTACTTTGTTTTTTCTTTCAACGCTGCCAGCACCTTCTCAGGAGTAATCGGAAGTTCTTTAATTCTCACCCCTACCGCATCGTAAATGGCATTGGCAATGGCAGGGGCCGTGGGGACGAGGCCTGGTTCGCCAATGCCTTTGGCTCCGAAGGGACCAGAGGGGTCGTCTGTTTCGATCACAACAGCTTCAATATTCGGAACATCGGCGGCGGTTAGGATCTTATAATCCCGGAAATCTGGGTTGATCACCTTTCCGTTCTTAAGAATGAGCTGTTCAGTCAGGGCATATCCGATTCCCATTGCCGCCCCGCCATAGACCTGACCTTCTAAAAGCATCGGGTTAATCGCCCTGCCCACATCGTGGGCGGCTACATATTTCAGGATTTTAACCTGACCTGTCTCTTTGTCCACCTCGACCTCAACACCGTGTGTCCCGTAGGCATAGGTGACGGATAGATTTCCCTTGAATTCCCTATCGAGGTTTTCATTGGGAGGATCATAAAAATGCTCTGCCATAACCATTCTTCCGCCGGCGGTGTAGTGTGAAGCCCTGAGGATCTTTCCAAGAGGAGATTTCTTTTCCGGATCCAGTTTTGAAAAGATGGTGCGATCACGAATATCGAGATTTTCAGGGTTCTCTCCGAGAGATCGGGAAGCCACTTCGAGGAGTTGTTCCTTCACTTTTTTGGAAGCGCCTCTGGCTGAATTTCCTGCCACGAAGGTCGTTCGGCTGGCATGGGCTCCCACATCCCAGGGGCAGATGTCCGTATCGGTGTGGGTGACAATTACATCTTCTACCCTCACCCCGAGTTCTTCGGCGACGATCTGAGCGATGACCGTATCGGCTCCCTGTCCCATATCCGTGGCGCCGGTGATGACATTGACTGTTCCGAAATCATCGATCTTAATGATTGTTCCACAACCGTCCGATTTGTAGACCCGGGCGCCTCCTCCTACATGGATCATCGATGCCATGCCAATTCCTCTTCCATCCCTTTTCCCCCGGTTCTGGCGCCAGTCTAACTTTTGGGCCACAACATCGATGCATTCCCTCAAGCCGCAGGTGGTGATGTTGAAATGCTGAGGGGTGACTTCTCCGGGCGTATTGGCGTTTCTCATTCTGAAGTCCAGGGGATCGATTCCAGCCATTTCAGCAAGGGCGTCAATTTGAGACTCAATGGCAAAGGTCGCCTGGGGGTTCCCATATCCTCGAAAGGCCTGGGAATAGGTGTTATTGGTATAGACGCATTTCGCCACATATCGAACATTGGGAACTTTATAGAGAGAGGAGATGGGCATCATCATGACCGAAGGCGTGGTCGCTCCCCAGGAGGTATAGGCTCCGTTATCGAGAACCATCCGGACATCCCTGAAAGTGAATGTTCCATCTTTTGTGCAGCCCTGGGCGATATCAATGACCGCAGGCTGTCTCGGCGAGGTGGCGAAAAACTCCTCTTCACGGGTGAAAATGATCTTCACAGGCTTACGGGTCTTGTAGGCCAAAAGGATGGCGATGTATTCATAGGCGTAGGTGTCGAGTTTGCTTCCGAACGCCCCTCCGATCGTTGTCTTGATCACCCGGGCCTTTTTCCCCTCGAGCCCCATGGCAGCAAGCGCCTCCGTGTAATCCCGCTGTGCCAGCGCGGGAATCTGGGTATTGCTATATATCGTGAGATTGTTCCTGAGATCGAACCGAGCAACGCATCCGCTCGTTCCCATGCAGCAGTGGTTGACCCAGGTGAGTTTGAACCGGTCCTCTGCGACATGGGCCGAATTTTTTCTTGCTTCGTCCACATCTCCAGCGACAAGCCTCCATGGAAGGTTGAGGATATTGGTCGGTTTTTTCTCCTTTCCGCCCAAATGCTCCTCATGGATGAGGAGCGCTCCTTCTTTCATTGCATCTTCCGGATCGAAGATGGCAGGAAGGATTTCGTATTCGACTCTGATCAAGCCCAATGCTTCCTCGGCAATATCCGGGTCTGTCGCAGCGACGGCCGCAACCTCATCGCGGTAGGAACAAACCTTATTCGCCTTCAGAGGCATATTGTCCTTGTAAAAACCGAATTTGATGAGCGGCGTATTATATCCCGTTAAGACTGCCTTGACCCCCGGGAGTCTCTCGGCCGCAGAGGTGTCCATATTGAGAATTCTTGCATGGGGATGGGGGCTGTAGAGGATTTTCCCCCAGAGCATCCCCGGGACTTTAAGGTCCTGGATATAGACCGCCTTTCCTGTGACTTTGTCCTCGGCATCCATTTTGGGAATTCGTTTTCCGATGTTGATGAAGTCTTGCATGAAACCTCCTTAAGCAGGTCAGGAGACCTGCTTCTACCCGATGATTCTTTGTTATTTGGCAGGTCAGGAGACCTGCCCCTACCCTGGTAGTTTCGAGGTTTCTAACCCTCACAGGGTAGTTTCGGGTCTCCTGACCCGAAATAACGCTTGATGTCTGAAAATTCGTATTGGAATATGTCGTTACATAGACCTTTTCTCAAAGGGTTTTGATACATATATCTTAATTTCTCAGTTAATTTCTTTTCGCTGAGAATGTTAAAATCGTAATAATCCGGCTGCCATAATTGATAAGTGTGTCCTTTCTTCTTTGGAATCGGGAGCTGGATTTTAAATAGTGTTTCTTTATCCCATACCAAAAGATATTCAATGGCTTTTTTTGCAATATATTTCTTTATATCTCGTATGATGTCTGGAAGGTCAGGAGACCTTCCGCTACCCGCGGGTTGATTATTGCTCGGAAGGTCAGGAGACCTGTTGTTACCCAGTGATTCGCAAATCATGTGAATATGATCGGGCATGACAATAAATCCTTTTAATTTAAAATCCCCTCGTTCTTCATAGAACAACAAAGTGTTTACAGCTGCTTTAGCGATGTCTTTGTACTTAAATATCTCGACACGCTTATTTGTGACCATCGTAATAAAATGGTAGCCTTCGTTATATTTTCGTTTTTTCGATGGAAGGTCAGGAGACCTTTCGCTACCCGCGGGTTGATTATTGCTCGGAAGGTCAGGAAACCTGCCGCTACCCATTGGTCTATCCATCACTGTTTCGTGCTTCGAATTTATATTTTTTTGCTTGCTTCTTTAATAGCCTGGATGATCTGGAGATAACCGGTGCAGCGGCAGAGATTTCCCGCGATTGCGTTGCGGATCTCCTCCTCGGTGGGTTTCGGAGTTTCATCGAGAAGGGCCTTGGCCGACAAGACCATTCCGGGCGTACAGAAGCCGCACTGGACGGCTCCATTCTCGACAAAAGACCGCTGGATGGGGTGGAGATTCCCATCAACATCAGCCAATCCTTCAATCGTGATGACGTTTTTTCCATCCGTCTCCATTACGGGAAAGATGCAGGAATTGACGGCTTTCCCATTGATAAGGACGGTGCAGGCGCCGCATTCTCCCAGGCCACAGCCTTCCTTGGTTCCGGTGAGTTCCAGTTTCTCCCTCAGAACCTGTATCAGGGTGAGGTTGGGTTCAGCCTCGATTTGGACGGGTTCGCCATTTAGTTTGAAATGAATGGTCTGTTTCATCACTTAACGTTCCTTTCTACGAAATGATTTTCCCCCCCGGATACCCGCCTGCAATGGGCAGGAAAGAGGGCGGGTTAGTCACCCTCGAACAATGAAAATTGAGTAGGGGCGGCTCTCTGTGGCCGCCCTATGTGGGAGCCCACAGAGGGGCTCCCCTACGTTTTTTTTGATTGGAACGCTGTTATTTTCTAGGCAATTTCACAGACTGCTTGATGGCTTTTGCAACAAGAACTGCGACCATTTCTCTCCGGTATTCCGCAGAACCCCGGATATCGGTGATTGGAGAGCACTCCTGTTTGGCCCAATCCCCCGCCCTTATGATGAGGCGTTCATCGAGGAGATTTCCCTCAAGAATCTTTTCTGTCTCTTTTGCCCTCAGGGGAGTTGGGGCCACTGCGCCGAGTGCGATCCGGGCCCGTTCGCATATCCCTGTTTTTGGATCAAGGGTTAAGAGAACAGCCACATTGACCACAGAAAGATCCACGCTCTTTCGCCGCCCCAGCTTCAGATAGGCTCCCAGACTATTGGGAGGAGGAGAGGGCAGGATGATCTCCTTTAAGATCTCTTTTTTATCGAGGGCGGTTTCACCGGGTCCAAGAAAGAAAGATGGGAGGGAAAGGCGTCTCTCTTCCATCCGGCTTACAAGAAGAACCTCTGCTTCATAAACGAGCAGGGACGGAGCCGTTTCAGCCGAGGGAGAAGCCGTGCAGAGATTGCCGCCGAGGGTTGCCACATTGCGGATCTGAACCGAGCCGAGAACGCTGGAGGCCTCCGCCAGAAGGGGGAATCTCTTTTTGATCCGTTCGGACTGTTCGATGGTCCGGTGAGTGACCAGCGCCCCGATTTTAAACGTCCCATTAGACTCAATTTGATCCAGCCCCTGGATTCCCTGGAGGGAGATGAGGACATCAGGGGATATCTTTTTCTGCTTGTTCATCACGATGGCATCGGTTCCGCCCGCGATCAATCTTGCCTTGTCCCCGTATTGACTTAGAAGAGAAAGGGCCTCCTCAAGGGTATGGGGTTTGAGGTAGTCGAACTTTTTCATAGACGCCTCCGTTTCTCGCGGTAATCATTGCCGAGATAAGCCTTCTTAACCCCTTCGTCTTCGATTAAAACCTTTGCGTTTCCTTCCATGGTAATTCTGCCGGTCTCGAGCACATAGGCCCGATCAGCGATCCTGAGCGCGGCCCTTGCATTCTGCTCAACGAGAAGGATCGTCGTTCTATCCTCCTGCAATTTACGGATGACATTAAAAATCTCTATGACGACGAGGGGAGCCAAACCCAGAGAGGGTTCATCCAGGAGCATCAATTGGGGTCTTCCCATGATTGCCCGTCCGATGGAGAGCATCTGTTGCTCCCCGCCGCTCAATGTGCCGGCTTTTTGTTCTCTTCTTTCCTTAAGAATGGGGAAGAGTTCCATCACATAGCGGAGGTCTTTTTCAATATCTTTTCTCGATTCTCTGGAGAATCGGAGAAACGCCCCAAGTTCCAGATTTTCGAAGACAGTGAGAGGGCCAAAGAGTTGCCTTCCCTCGGGCACATGAACAATTCCCTGTGCAACGATTTTCTCCGGAGAGCGCCGGGAGATCTCGGTCTTATTAAAGCGGATAGAGCCTGTTCGGGGCGGAGTGACTCCCGAAACCGTGTTCAGAAGGGTTGATTTGCCCGCGCCATTCGAGCCGATGAGGGCGACGATCTCTTCCTTTTCGATATGGAGAGAGAGGTCTTTCAGGGCATGGATCTGACCATAGTAAGTATTGATGAGGTCAATGTTGAGCATCCTTCATTCCTCTCCCAGGTAGGCCTGAATCACTTTTGGATCCTTCTGTACTTCTTCGGGGGTTCCTCCTGAGATCTTCTGCCCATAGTTGAGGACTGTAATTTTATCAGAGATTCCCATCACCAGGTTCATATCATGTTCAACCAGGATGATCGTGATTCCCATCTTTTTGATCTTCAATATCAGTTCCGCCATCTCTTCTGTCTCCCTGATGTTGAGACCTGCGACAGGTTCGTCAAGGAGGAGGAGTTTTGGTTTTCCGGCGAGGGCCCGGGCGATCTCGAGGCGTTTTTGCTCTCCGTAGGGAAGGCTGGAGCTGAGCCAGTCTGACTTGCTTTCGAGATGGAAGAAGCGGAGCAGGGAGGCCCCCTCTTCGGCCACCCGCCTCTCCTCCCTTTTAACCTTCGGAAGATGGAGGAGACAGTTTAGAAATTCTGATTCGGTCTGAGTATGAAGGCCGACCATGACATTCTCGAGGACGGTCATGTTGTGAAAGACCTGAAGGTTCTGGAAGGTCCGGGTGATTCCCTGATAGGCGATATGGAACGGTTTGAGTCTGGAAATCGTCTTACCTTCGAAGATGATCTTTCCGGAGGTGGGAGGATAAATTCCTGTGATGAGGTTGATCAGGGTGGTTTTGCCTGCGCCGTTAGGCCCGATGATCGCCGTGATCTCATTCCGTCTGACCTCGAACGAAACGTCGTTGAGTGCGGCGACCCCGCCAAAATACTTCCGAATCCCCTCAGCCTTCAATATGATTTCGGAATTCATAACTCTAAACTCTAAACTCTCCTCCTCTTTTTTCAATCATAGATTTAATCTTTCGCCTTCGATAGAAGTTGTAGAAGCCGACCACAATCCCTTCCGGAAGAAAGACAAGGACAAGGGTGAGGATGGCCCCATAAGCGATGATATTATATTTTTCTGCGACATGAAGGAACTCTGAAAGAACGGTCAGAAGGCCTGCTCCGAAAAAAGCGCCCCAGACGCTTCCCATTCCTCCCACGATGACCATAGTGACCGCCTGGATGGAGTAATAGAAGTCGAAGCTCCGGGGGCTGATGAAGGTGATGTAATGGGCATAGAGGCTTCCTGCAAGGGAGGCGAAGACGGCGCTCAGGACAAAGACCTTGGTCTTGTATTTATCCGTATCGATTCCCAGGGTGTTGGCGGCCACTTCACTGCCGTGGATGGCCTTAAGCGCCCTTCCCACACGGGAGTTGACCAGGTTAACCGAGACGAGAATGCAGAAGAACACAAACGTCCAGATCAAATAGAAATTTTTGAAATCATTATCAAAGACGAATGCGCCGATGGAAAGGTGTGGAATTCCGGGGAAACCGGATGGACCTCCTGTGATCCGGTCCAGTTCCACCATGAAGATGTGAACAATGATGCTGAATCCGAGCGTGGCCATCACCAGGTAGTGGCCCTTTAATTTGAGGGAAGGGTAGCCGACGAAGTAGGCGACCATCCCGGTGATGATCATGGCGAGGACGATCGTCGGCCAGGGGGGGAATCCGAAGGTGGCGGTGAAAATGGCGGAGAGATAGGCTCCCATCCCGTAGAAGGCGGCATGGCCCAGGGAGATCTGTCCTGTAAAACCGATGAGCAGATTGAGGCCGATGACCACGATGGTATTGAGGCCGACGATATTCATCACCATGAAGTGGTATTTATTCTTTACGAACAGTGGAATGAGGATGATAGCGAGGGCAAATATAATTAAAAATAAGGTCTCTTTCTTTCGGGTGAACGGCGCCATAGATTTAAATCGATTTCTCATTGCAAAATTAGCATTGCAATTTTAATGGTTTCGCAAAAAGTCGTCTCACCGGTGAAAACCGGTGTCCAGGGTTTTGTATGAAATTACTGGATTCCCCGATCAAGTCGGGGAATGACGATCTTTAGTTTTTTTGACTTTTTAAGAAACCATCAAATTTGCATTTTCCAATGATCTCTTTTTACACCCGCTCTGACTCCCCATAACCTAATAGTCCTGTCGGTTTGAAAAAGAGGACGAGCAGGAGGATCAAAAAGGCAAAAGCATTCTTAAACTTGGAAGAGATCAATCCGGCGCCGAGGGATTCCAGGACCCCCAGAATCAGTCCTCCGGCAACGGCGCCCGCATTATTTCCATAGCCGCCCAGGATTGCGGCAGAGAACCCCTTAAGGGCCAGCATGATTCCGGTGTCATAGGAGGAGGTGGTGATGGGCGCGATGATCATTCCTCCCACGGCGCCGATTCCTCCGCTCATGGCAAAAGAGAGCAAAACCATCCGGTTGACGCTGATCCCCATGAGGGAGGCGGCCTTTCGATTGACTGCCGTGGCTCTCATCGCCTTTCCGATCAGGGTTCGATGAAAAAAGTATTGGAGAAAAATGACGACCCCGACCGTAATGCCAAAGATCCAGAGGTGTTGAGGAAGGATGGCTGCGCCTAAAATACGGATCACATTCTCTCCGGAGAAAGAGGGGAGGGGGACATTATCAGGGCCCCATGCCAGAAGCGCCGTTCCCCGGATGGTTGAGGAGAGGCCGATTGTGATGAAGACGAGGACGATGATGGCCTTCGATCTGGCGGCCCGGATAGGTCCTCTTTCGATCAGAGCGCCCAGAAGGATTATCGTTGCCATGGAGAGAAAGAAGGAGAGGATGAGGGGAATTCCCAGAAGCGAATAATAGGTATACATCATCATCCCGCCCAGGGTGACAAACTCACACTGGACAAAGTTGACGATCCCCGTGGCGTTGTGGATGATATTAAAACCAAGGGCCACCAGGGCATAGATGGCCCCTATGGTGAGGCCGGTAAGGACAAATTGCAGTATCTGCTCGTAAATTCCCATGACGAGGCATCTCTGATTGTGAAAAGAGTTGCGATTGACGGGTTAAAACTGGCCGAAGCCCCTGTCAGGGACTTCGGCCTCAGTTTTTATTCAACCAATGTAAATCTTCCCTTTTCCGCTTTCACCAGAGCGATATCTTTCACCGTTGTCCCGGTGTGGTCTTCAGATGAGAGGTTGTAAACTCCGCTGAGTCCAACGTAGCCCTTCATTCCTTCGAGACCATCTCGGATCTTGGCCCGGTCAGGTCCTGCCTTCTTAATGGCTTCGAGGAGAAGATAGGCGGCATCCGCTCCGTAAGCCACCATCGTTCCCGGCGTGTCTTTGAAACGCGCTTCATATTCTTTGATGTAATCTACGAGTTTTTTCTTTTGAACATCGGAGTCAGGAAGCTTATCCGCCACTACGATTTTGGTCGAAGGCATCATCACCCCTTCTGCGGCATCGCCTGCCAGTCTAAAGAAGATGGGCTCGGCGGCGCCGTGGCACTGAAAGAGGGGGACCTTAATGCCGAGGGCGCGGGCATTCTTAGTAGTAATGCCCATCGGAGGACCAATGGTCCATATGATGATGGCCTGAGGGCCTCTCGCATTGATGCGGGTCAATTGAGCGGTCATGTCCACATCTTTCATGTCGAAGGTCTCTTTTGCCACAAGCTCAAATCCATGCTTGGCCGCCAGCCGGTCCACAATGGCCGCCCCATCCTTTCCAAAGCCATCCGAGGCATGGAGAAAGCCAACTTTGTTGAGGTTATGTTTCTTCAGATGGAGAGCAATTCGTTCCATGGCGTCGGCGGCCCGGTAGGGCGATTTGAAGATCCATTTTCTAACGGGCGTGATGATGACGTCTCCACCGGCATGCATGAAGGTGGGAATTCCCTCCTTTTCGAGTGTGGGGATCATGGCCATTCCCGTATCGGTCCGGGTTGGTCCGATCAGGGCGACGATCGGTTGTGTCTCGACCATCTTTTTGAGGACCATGACGGCCTTGGTGGGATCGCTTTCGTCGTCACCGACCACCATCTCGACCGGTCGGCCTCCCACTCCGCCTTTTTTGTTAAATTCATCGATGGCGATCAGGACGGAATTCCTCTGCGCCACCCCGATGTGGGCTCCGGGGCCGGTCAGGGAAAAGATCGCTCCGATCTTGATGGGTTCGGCTCCATCGCTGATACCCGAAGAGAACATGCAGAATCCAAAAACAAGAATAATCAATAATCCTTTTTTCATATTTTATCACCTCCGGCATAATGGATAGTAAAACAAACCTGAAACTTCTTTCTCCTTAAGATTTAACGACGGGCATCCCTCCTTTGTGATGGTTTCTGTTCTAATTGTCTTGTCAAGTCACCGATCAAATTTCATGGATACTGTATACAGTAATATCAACCTTGTCAAGTTCTTTATCCGGTCTTTGCCTCTCCGTCCACAATCATGAATCTAAGACTCGTCCCGGTGGTCGAAGACCCGCTTGCTCTTCCGTTCTGATCTCGGGAGCGAACCGTAATCGACCACTTCCACTTTACCGCTTACCAGTATCTGTTTTTTAATCTCCTCCTCAATGGTTCCGGCCAAAGCTCCGTCTCCTGAGAGGGACGCTCCTTCGGCTCTCTCCAGCTTGATGGTCATATAATCCTTTCCATCCTCCTTGCGATGCAGATGAATCTGGTATTCACTCCCAGCCCCTTTTGTCCCGGAGAGGATGTGATCGATCTGGCCCGGATAGATATTGACCGCCCGGATAATGAACATATCGTCGGATCTTCCGAGGAGACGATCATGTATGGGGAGGATGGACCCGCAGGAACACCGTTTGGGAATGAGCCGGGTCAGGTCCCGGGTGCGGTAACGCACCAGGGGGGCGGCTTCTTTACGGAGGGTGGTGACCACCATCTCACCGGTCTCTCCGGGTTGAACCGGCTGGAGCGTTTCGGGGTTGAGAAGCTCAAGAATATAATAATCGGCCCAGTAATGAATCCCCTCATGATAAACACAATCAATGCCAGTTCCCGGACCATAGAGTTCCGTGAGGCCGGTGATGTCGAAGACATGTTCCACTCCGAGAAGTTCCTTCATCCTCGTTCTCATGGCATCGCTCGAACGCTCCGAACCCATGATCACTTTTTTTAATGCGATCTTGTCGGTCAACCCTCTTTTTTCCACTTCTTCTCCCATGAGGAGGGCCATCGAGGCTGTAGCACATAGGACGGTCGACTGGAAGTCCTCCAGAAACTGGCACTGCATATCGATATTTCCGGGACCGATGGGGATGGCCATGGCGCCCAACCGTTCGACCCCCGACTGAAAACCCACACCGGCTGTCCAGACACCATAGCCCACAGCGATCTGGACACGATCTTTCGTCGTCAGACCGGCCATCTCATAACAGCGGGCGAACATATTGGCCCAATCGTTAATATCTTTCTGCGTATAGCAGAGAACCTTCCGCTTGCCCGTGGTTCCCGAGGAGGCGTGAATGCGAACAATTTTTTCAAAAGGGGTGGAGCGCAGAGGAAAGGGGTATCCCTCCTGAAGGTCTTTGGCTGTCGTAAAAGGAAGTTTTGAGATATCTTTTAGAGTTTTAATATGCTTTGGTTTAACTCCTGCCTTGTCGAATCGTCTCTGGTAAAACTCGGAATTCTTATAGGTATGGTTGACTGTTTTCTGAAGCCCCTCTAATTGAATCCGCTTGAGTTCTCTCTCGGTGCGAATCTTCGGCATGAAACTCTTTCCCATATCTTCCTCCGGATTAAATTCGTTCTTATCCTATATAAAAAACAGAGCTCCGTCAAGAATGTACGGATAATAATTTATCGGCCTTTCATGTGAACCTTTTTTCCTTTTCAATGTCAAAAGAGTGGGCTTTCTCTTTTTTGAATAAAGCCTGCTGGCTGATCGATATCAAAGCCACTGAACCGATGATGATTGTGGCAGCAATGATCGTAAAGACAGTGACCGGTTCTCCGGCGATGAGGTGGCCAAGCAAGACCGCAACCACAGGGATGATCGATGAGATCGATGGTTCCTGGACCCATCAGGGATCAATCCTTTTGCGGTCATTTCCCTTCTTTAAACTTTCTCTCAGTTTTCTTGTTAATTCTTCCTCCACTTTCAGTGTTTCAGGATGAATGGCGACCCCATAATCGTCTCTGGCTTTTTCGAGGCTGACATATCCTTCGAGCACATCTCTCTCGACCCTTTCAGGTTCACGCTCCATGGGATTCCCACAGCCTCCTCCGCCGGCCGCATCGATTGTCACTACATCCCCTGGTTTAAGCTGCGTCAAACCAAAAGGATTTCCAGGGACTCCATTGACCAGGAATTGTGCCCTGGCTCCAGGGTTTCCACCAAAGAGCCCTTCTGGGGCATGGATGTGCCTTCCTGCCTGGATTCCAAGATTAACAGGTGACTGAGGTCCATACTGATCATCTGGGATTCTAAAGACCTCCCTTTGTCCAAGACCTCCCTTCATCCTGCCCGGCCCCCCTGAATCGACAAGGAGTTCCCTTTTCTCAATGATCAGAGGCGTGTCGCTTTCGATTATTTCAACGGGCGTGTTCGCGCCGTTGGCGGGAAAGATGTAAACATAATGCCCGTCACTGGAGGCGCTGGCTCCCATTCCCCCCCCCCTGATGATCACGGAATGCCAGGGTTTCCCATTCCTCCTTTTCCCATAGAAAACATTCATCTGAGCGGGTGTTCCTCCGCTTGCGGCAATCACTTTATTGGAGGCGACTCCGGAGAGGGCTCGATAAATAATCTCGGTCAGAAAATGTCCGATGACGAGCCGCGCCGCCACGGCCGCGGGGAATTTGCAGTTGACCACCGTGCCCTCCGGCGCCTTGAGTGTGATGGGACTTGCGCAGCCGTCGTTGTTAGGGATGTCCGGGCCAAACATGCTTTTTATGGCCATGAATACATAGGCATAGGTGAAGTTATAAACGACATTTCCTCCCCAGTTCACCTGAGGGGAGGATCCATTTAGGTTCACGATGATATCGCTTCCCTTGACTTCAACCGTTGTTTTAATCACCACATCTTGTTGGCCCTTCATCTGCTCGATCATGCCTTCAGCTTGATAGATACCATCCGGAATCTTCTCAATCTCTTCCCTCATGCTCTTTTCTGTGCGGCTGATAATCTGGTCTGCCAGGTCATCGAGATGATCCAACCCATTTTCCCTGAGCATCTGACAGATCTTCTCGGCGCAGACATGGTTGGCTGCAATCTGAGATCGAATATCTCCAATCACCTCATCGGGAGTCCGGACATTCCAGCGGATCATGTCCATCACGGATTGGTTCAGGATTCCTCCGTCGTAGAGTTTCACGAGCGGGATGAAGAGTCCTTCCTCGAAGACATCATGATTGTCAGAGGAGACACGACCTCCGATATCCGAGTGATGAAAAACGCAGGCGGTAAAAGCAACCAATTTTCCATTGTAAAAGACAGGACTCATGACACAGACATCATTCAGATGTCCTGCCAGAGCCCAGGGGTCATTGGTAATGAAGATGTCCCCGGGTTCGTAGGTTTCCAGAGGAAGCTTGGTTACAAGATTCTTGATTCCCAGCGCCATGGCTCCGGATTGGCCGGGTGTTGCGAAGGATCCCTGCGCCAACTCTCTCCCTTTCTGGTCCGTGAACATGCAGGTATAATCATGGGCATCCCTGAGCAAGCTGGAGAAGGCGGTCCGGGCAACTGCGCTATCCGCTTCATCCACAACGGAAATCAATCTTCGCCACAGTATTTCTAACGTAATGGGGTCAAAGGTTCCTCCCATTTTCTCCTCCTTGAGAAATACGAATGACAGGAACAGATTCTATTTGTGTAATTCGTTTCCATTCGTGCTATTCGTTTTTAAGGTTTATCCACAGGAATCCAAAATCATCCACTGAAATCGAACCATCCTCGCCGACAATGACCGTGGACTCTTTTTCTTCAATAATAGCAGGCCCTTTGAAGGTTGCCTTCGGAAAAAGCTGGTAGCGATCATAGACCGTGTAAAAGATAAAGTCTTTTGCCTTAGGGGAGTAAGCCTTGCGCTTCCCTTTGATTGCCTTAATCAGAGAATCTCCCGTCTTATTAATATGTTGAAATTGAATCAGCCGTTCAGGGAGACTCGCTCTGACTTTGAAATTGATGAACTCCACTTCGGAATCGGGATACGTCCTTCCGTATAATTTTTCATAGACCTCATCAAATCTGCGGCGGACCTCCTCCCTCCCCATCTTTGCGAAATCTCTTCCGGAAATCGGGACGTTGGTTTCCGAACCCTGGCCGACAAAGCGCATATCAAGAGATCTTTCGAATTGGATATCTTTTTCTGAGGCCTGTTTCTTGAGTATCTTTGCCGCCTCCTCTTCCAGTTCCTTCAAAATCCCTTCAATTTCATTAAAATCAGAAGCCGTTAGAGCAACCTTGTGACTTCTGAGCAGGTCAAAGGCTCGAGGGGCGGTAAAAAAGCCAAGAGCCGAGCCCACTCCGGCGTTGGGCGGGACAAGCAGGCGGGGAGCCCCCAATTTTTTAGCAAGACCATAGGCATGTACCGGTCCTGCTCCACCAAAGGCAACAATCGTTACGAGGCTGGGGTTTCCTCCTTTTTCGGCGATGTGTGTTTTGGCGGCGGCGGCCATAGTTTCATTGATAAGGTCGTGGATTCCCCATACGGCCTGGATGAATTTGACCCCCAGAGGCCTGGCCACCTTTTCCTCGACCCCGAGTCTTGCTGCTTCCTTGTCGAGCTTCATTTTACCGCCAAGGAAGTAATTCTCATCGAGATAACCCAGCAGGAGATCGGCATCGGTGACACAAGGGTCCATCCCTCTTATGCCATAACAGATGGGTCCAGGATCTGCGCCGGAGCTTTCCGGCCCCACCTGAAGTGTTCCCAGGCGACTCACCCTTGCGATGCTTCCGCCTCCTGCCCCAATCTCCATCAAGTCAACGACAGGCACCTGAATGGTTAGTCCGCTTCCCTTCATAAATCTCTGGACACGGCCGACTTCAAATGTTGGGACGACGCCGGCCTCCCCTTTCTGAATCAAGCAGGACTTGGCGGTTGTGCCTCCCATATCGAAACAGAACATTTCTGGAATATTGAAAAGCCGGCCATAAAATTGACCCGCAATGACTGCAGCCGTAGGTCCTGACTCGATGATTCGGACCGGAAACTCTGACGCTGTTTCGACAGAGGTGACTCCTCCACTGGAAAGCATGATGAAGAGTTTCCCCTTAAAGCCAATGGCCTCCAGCCTTTTCGCCAATTTGGAAAGGTATCGACCTGTCAGAGGTTTCACATAGGCGTTGGTGACTGTGGTGCTTGTTCTCTCGTACTCCTTAATCTGCGGCAAGACCCTGAAGGATATGGAGACCGATATTTCGGGCGCTTCCTTTTCAATGATCTCTTTGAGCATCAGTTCATTGGCCGGGTTCTCGAAAGAGTTGATCAGGCAGACCGCAATCGATTCCACACCAAGCTTGAGAATCGCCCGAACGACCTGTTTTGCCTCACGGGGATCCAACGGCTTCAGGACGCTTCCATCGCTTCGGATTCTCTCGTCCACTTCAAAACGGAGATGCCGCGGGATGAGAGGTTTTGGAAATTCGGCGAACACATCGTAAGGGGCATATCGAATTCCCCTCCCGATCTCCAGGACATCCCTGAAGCCCTTTGTGGTGATCAGCCCTGTTTTGGCTCCCTTTCTCTCGATAATCGAATTGATGACCAGGGTTGTTCCATGAATCACTTCATCGAGTTTCTCCACGAAATCCGGAGTATATTTCTCCATTCCTCGAATTCCATCCTCCACGGCATCCGAGGGGTCTCTGGGGGTGGTCAGACATTTGTAAGTTTTTATCTCTCCGGTTTGATCGTTCAGCAGGACAAAATCGGTGAAGGTGCCTCCAATGTCACAACCCAGCCGATAAACCTTGTCAGCCATGAATACCTCCGAAAATATAAAATGCGGAATTTGTCTGCCTATCGCATGAAGGGATTGGGGATTTCCAGGTCTTATTCTGCCTTACGAAAATGAAGGCTTCCTTTGGTGCGGTTTTTCCTGTATCCTGTAATTAATTAGTGTCTGTTTATAAACTAACGGTTTCCCCAAAGGTCGTCATTCCGGCATGACAGGAAAAGAGCATTTATAAACAGACTCTAATTAATTGTGGACAAAATTTGCATTGACTCTTGGGCCATTTTTCATGAAATTGTCAATTCCGATATTTCTATCCTGCGTTTTGAAACAATCGCCAAAGATCCTGGCTTCGATTTTCAATCCTTCCGCAAGAGTCGTTTTTGCCCCATCCAAAATTGCCTTTTGAAGAAGGGCATCGATCTTCCGACTCAAATGGCCAATATCAACCTCTGGAAGCTTTGAGGGAATAGGAATCGGGCCTTTTGGAATGGCAGGAACTTTGGCTTGCCCTGAAAGAATCTTGCTAACCCATCCCATGGCGGCTTCAATGAGATCACCCTCCACTTCCTCCTGAATCAGACCGATCTCTTTGGCCTGGGAGGAAGAGATCGGGTTCGAATGCCGGAGGATGGGCCACGCCTTTTCCAATCCTACCAGTCTCGGCAACCTCTGTGTTCCACCCGCTCCAGGGATGAAACCGAGCTTGGGTTCGGGTTGGGCTACAAAAACCTTCTGGCCCTTTGTGGCAATGCGGCCGGTACAGCACATGGCTATTTCATTTCCTCCGCCAAAGGCCAATCCATTCATGGCGCAGACCACAGGTTTACCCAAATTCTCGATGAGATCAAGAACAGAGTAGTTGTTGAGGCAACCGGTTTCTCCTTCCTCGGCTGTTTTTTGAGCAGCCAGCATCCCGATGTCTGCTCCTGAAACAAATGCCCTTGTTCCGAATCCGGTTAGCACCGCTCCCTTTATTTTCGGGTCCTTCTGTATCCCTGTGAAAATCTCTCTCAATTGCTCAAAGACATCCGCATTGAGGGCATTGAGGACTTTAGGCCTCCGGATTTTAACGAGGGCGACATCTCCCTTATCTTCCCTGAAGACAACAGGTATCTTCCATGGTTGACCTGAAGCCGCCTGTTTTTTTAGCATGTCAGCCACTTTAAACCCGGTGTTCTCTTTGGCATAGACTTCAACCAGTTCAAGGGCCTTTTTGACGCCGATCTTATTCATCATGGAGAAGGGAGAATTCAGAACCAGTCCGGCATCCATGGCCAATTCAAGATCGCCGATATTGGAAATGCCGCTTTCGACAATTTCGCAGATCATTCCGAAATAGGCCCCGATGACCCGATTCGAAACCGATTCATACATTACAGGCGTATAGTCAACGGTTTCGCCTTTTGCGGCTGTCTCCCAGGGTTTTCCGGATTTCACCTGATCATCAAGAATCTTCGGGGAGCGATACCAGGGCATGATCTTGGAGGTCATTTCATTTAGCCCATGCTGGGTGATGGGGTTTCCTCCTGCGAGATTATGAGCGGTGAATGGACCCACGCCCATTCCAAGGGCTTTCTGGACGATCACATCCGCCTGTTTGACATTGGCCAGTCCTTTTTCAACGGTTAGGGCTGTGGCTTCGAAGAGGCCTTCAAAGATGGGATCGACCGCATAACCATAACGGCTTTTCACTTTAATCGGAGCCTTTCCAATGAATTCGTATAATTTCATCAAATATTCCGTCAGGGCAGGGTCGGTGTCTTTTCCGGGAACAATTTCCACCAGGATATTTCTTTCCGCCGGGAAAAAATAGTGGATAACCAAACACCTGTTTTTATCTTCCATCTTCCCAAAGATCACCTCCGGCTCCATGTGTGAAGAATTGGAAGCAAAGATCGCTGTTTTCGGGCAGGATGCCTGACATTGATCGAAGATCTTATGCTTGACATCCTCTCTCTCAAAAGCGGCCTCGACCACAAAGTCAGCATCGGCGATTTTTCCATAATCGGTTGTGAAGAGGATGTTTTTGAAGATGGCATCAGCGGCCTCTTTCTTGAAGAATTTCTTTTCAGCAGCTTTCGCCATCTTCGATTCCGCCTTCCTGGAACCTGCATCGAGGGCCGCCTGAACGATATCTACCACGACGACAGGCACCCCGTATAAATACAGATTCTGGCTGAAATGAAGAGCAATGTCCGGGCCGATATTCCCCGAACCAATGACACCGATCTTCCGAATGGTCCGACCAAATAGTGTAAATGACATAAGTTCCTCCTCTCAAAAGATCATTGCAAAATAGTCAATTAGCAATGCAAAATTATCAATGGATAAATTGCTAATTTTGTAATGCTAATTTTACATTGCTAACTGTTTTTTAAAAGATTGATGGTTCCTTGAATTCTCCGTAAACCTCTTTGAAGACCCTGGTCATCTCTCCCACAGTGGCATAGGCCTTACAGCATTCGAGAAGATAGGGCATCACATTTCTTTCCGCTCTTGCGGCGTTTTCAAGGTCTTTCAACAATTGGGCCACCGTCCGGTTATCCCTTTCCCGTTTCACTTCTTTAAGCCGCCGGATCTGTTCTTCCGCAGACCCCAACCGGTACTCATGGAGTTCGACCTCCATCTCCTCGCCTTCGGTATATTTATTCACTCCAACTTTAATCAATTCCCCCTTCTGGACCCCCTTTTCAAATTCATAAGCCTGCCTCGCCACCTCTCTCTGGACATAGCCCGTTTCCACGGCCTTGGTCATTCCACCCATCTCATCGACCTGTTTCATCTCTTCCACGATCTTCTCTTCCATCTGTTTGGTCAGTGTCTCAATGAAATACGAACCGGCCAAAGGATCAACCGTGTCGCGCATTCCTATCTCCTCCATCAGAATCTGGAACGTCCTGAGAGAGAGAAGGGCTGCCCTCGGCGTGGGGATGGTATAGGCTTCGTCAAAGGAGCAGAGCGCAGTGGTCTGGGCGCCGCCCAGCGCAGCGGCAAGCGCATAGTAAGCGCCACGGATGATATTGTTTTCCGGCTGGGCTTTGGTCATTCCATATCCTCCGCCTCCGAAGATGCCGCGGAGAAGAAGAGACCGGTTATCCTTTGCCCCGTAACGCTCTTTGAGATTTTTCGCCCAGAGTTTTCTTGCTGCTCGGAATTTCGCCACCTGCTCCCAGAGATTTCCGAAAATATTGAGATTGAAGGTAAACCCTCTTACGAAATCGTCGATGGAATGGCCTCGGCGGAGAACCTCTTCGATATAAGTGTTGGCAATCTGGAAGGCATACGCAATTTCCTGGGCGGGAGAACACCCTGATTCACGGATATGGTATCCGCAGATGCTGACCGGATTCGTCCGGGGGAGCTCCTTCATCGAATATTCGATCGTATCCCCGATCAGACAAACCGAAGGTTTCACCGGAAAGATCCAGGCCCCTCGGCCAATCATTTCTTTAAGGATATCGTTTTGAGGAGTCGCGCTCACCCGATCCTTTTTGAATCCGAACTTTTCGGACGTCGCCTGAAACATGGCGAGCATGATGCTTGCCACAGCATTGATAGTGAGTCCCGCGCCAATCCGGTCGAGTGGAATTTCCCGAAAAGCCGCCTCAAAATCTCTCAGGGAATCAACAGCCATCCCGACTCTTCCGACTTCTCCTTCGGACAATGGGTCATCGGAATCGAGGCCCATCTGGGTGGGAAGGTCGAAGGCGACATTGAGGCCGGTCTGCCCATGGGAGATCATCAGTTTAAAGCGTTCATTGGTCTCTTCCGGAGTCCCGAACCCCGTATACTGGCGAGTTGTCCATTCCCTGCTCCGGTAGCCCTGGGGGTGAATTCCACGGGTGAAAGGATATTCACCGGGATAGGCCAAATCCTTCTCAGGATCGAAACCGGCGTCCTCCATATCCTTCCGGGTATAGACCGGTTTGATATGGATGCCCGACTGGAGAATCACATCAAGTATTTCATCTTTATCGTTTTTGATATATCTGGCGACACCCATCTTCAACTCCCATGTGAATGGTGAATCGTGGTTCGTGAATCGTGAAAGATTCAAAATACGAGTCACCAATCACCTATCACAATTCACGTTCTCTGTTTAATGTGTTCTTTGATCCACTTAATCGATTCGTCAAAAGGAGTGCCTCCAGGGAAAACCCCCTCGATCCCCATCTTTTGCAGGAGGGGGATATCTCTTGTGGGAATGACGCCGCCGACCACGACGGTGGCGTCCTCGAATTCCTTTTCTTTCATCTTCTTCATTAATTTTTCACAGATGGGCAGATGGGCGCCTGACATGATGGATAAACCGATGACATCCACATCCTCCTGAAGGGCGGTTTGGATGATCTGATCAACCGTTTGATGAAGGCCGGTATAGATCACCTCCATTCCGGCATCGCGCAGCGCCTGGGCAACCACCTTCGCGCCACGGTCATGGCCGTCCAGGCCGGGCTTTGCAACTAAGATGCGGATCTTTCTTTCCACTTTATTCCCTCGATCTACCAATCTACAATCTGAAATCTAACCAAAGATATTTGAATTTTTCTAAATAATTCCCTCCCCCTTCGACGCCTGCCTGCGCGAAGCCGCTTCGGCGAAGGCAGGGGGGAGGGTGAGGGTGGGGGTGGACAAAGCAGAGACCGATTGGTCCCCCCTCCCCTTCATCCCCTCCCGCCGTGGGGAGGGGAGATTTTTTTGGGCCAAAATGTTAGAGATAAATTCTCAGACTTTAATGTGTAAGAATCCAACTATGGAGCCATTCTCCCTTCGTTGATCTCTTTGAGAACGATTTCCATTCCCCTTTCGAGATGGGCTCTGACAAGGTTTTCCACAAGCCGTGGGTTATTTTTCTTCATCGCTTCGAGCATCTGACGATGGTCTGCAATAGAAGTCTTAAAACCGTTGGGCGTATGGAGCAGGGCAGAACGGTAACGGTAAAAATAGTCGCGATAGCCATTGATCATTTCGATCAATTTTTTGCTCTTGCAGGATTTATAAAGGAGGTCATGAAATTCCGTATAGAGCTGAACCGCCTTCTCATCCTCTCCTTTTTTCAGGGCCTTCTCCGATTCATCCACCTTTTTTTCGAGGGCCGCGATTTTGTCCGGCGTAATGTGTGTAGCGGCCATATAAGAGGCGTAGCTTTCAAGAGCAATTCGAATGCCGAAGATTTCTTCCACATCCTCATTTGTGAATTCCCTGACGGCAAACCCTCCTTTTGGAAGCCGTGAGACGAGATCGTCTCGTTCCAGTTTGTGAAAAGCTTCTCTGACAGGGGTGCGGCTGATCCCTATCTGGTTGGCCAGCGTTTCCTCAACCAGCCGTTGCTTAGCCTTTAATTTTCCGTGAAGAATGGACTTCTTTAATGACTCGTAGACCATTTCACGCATAGGTTTCCTCTTGCCTACCTTGATTGCTCCAAATATGTTTTCCATGGGGTCCTCCTTGGTGATCGGTTCTGTATACTGTATCCAATCCTAACTTTTTATACGCTAAGGACGTGGGGTTGTCAAGATTTATTTCGGCAGATCTGTAATGCGTCACGCATTACTCCATTTGTCATCTCTATTTGCCATTTGTTGAGAGAAAGGGATTGTGTTAATAATAAAAGCTCTAAAGAGATTAGGCAATGCGTATTACAGAAGATATTTTAAAACTATTCGGGCCGGAACAGCTCTATTATAACCCTCAAACCCTTGATCATTATTCGAAGGATTACAGCCTTTTCCCATCCAAGAGACCGGATTGTGTGGTCAAGGCAAGAAACGCAGAAGAGATTCAACATGTTCTAAAATATGCCGGATCCAACGGTATTCCTGTTGTTCCCTCAAGCTCAAGGGTTCATTTTTATGGAGGGACCATCCCTCAAAAAGGAGGAATTGTTCTCGATCTGACAGAGATGGATAGAGTTCTGGAGATCGACGAATTGAATCGGAGGGTAAGGATTGAGGTTGGCCTGACCTGGGGAAAGCTTTCAAAGAGGCTGGAAGAAAAAGGATTAAGAGTGATGATGCCTTTATATCCACATCCCTTACGTTCGGTGGTCACAGATTTATTGGAAAGGGAAGTGATCACGAATACCGTATATGAATATGGGGAGTCCCTTCAAGGGATGGAGGTGGTTTGGCCTAACGGAGAGGTCTTCAGAACAGGTTCGGCAAGCGTTGAGGGTTACCCCGAATCGATCTGCAAAGGGGTCAATCCCTCCGGGCCAGGACTCGATTTTTACCGGCTATTGCAAGGAGCCCAGGGAACGATGGGGGTTGTGACCTGGGCGAACGTGAAGGTTGAATACCTGCCAAAGATGGATAAAATCTTTTTCATTCCTGTTTCCAATATCTCCAGAGGCATTGAATTTCTTTCTCAAATCATGAGGCTTCGAGTGGGTCAAGAGTGCTTTTTTCTTAACCGGATGAACATTGCCTTGATCTTTGATGTTGATTTTAAGAAGAGGGGAGAAAGGGTTCCCCCCTGGACTCTTTTGATCGTTTTAAGCGGGTTTCAAAGGTATCCTGAAGAGAAAATAAGGTATGAAGAAGACCTTTTGAGAAACCTTGTTAAAGGGGAGTTCCAAGAACTTCTTCTTCTCGAAGAACTCCCTAACTGTCCATTTTCTAACCTTGAAATTGTGAGGATGCTTCGGAGAGCCTGGCCGGACCCCCTGACTTACTGGAAGCAGCGATACAAGAAGGGATGCCAGAGCCTATTTTTTGTCACAAAACCTTCGTATGTAGAGAAATTTGTTGGCATCGTGGAAGCGCTTGCCATTCAGTCTGGTTACAAAAAGGGAGATATTGGAATGTACATTCAGCCCATCGAGCAGAATCGGGCCTGTCACCTTGAGTTCAACTTCTACTATGATCCTGAAAACGGTCCTGAAAAAGAGGGGATGGCCCAATTATATCAGAAAGCTGTTCTTCGTTGCCTCAACGAAGGGGCCCACTTCACCAGACCCTATGGTGAAGCTTCACGGGTGATCTATGAACGAGCTCCAGAATATGTCAGGACGCTGAAAAGGGTGAAGGCGATCTTCGATCCTCAAAACCTGATGAACCCAGGAAGATTATGTTTTTAAGGAAAATTAATGGCCCAAAAACAATTTGATTTTGACATCACCCGGATCGACCATTTCCTGTATGATATGAGAGGTTGTATCAAGTGCAAAGGGTGCATGTGGGTGGACCATATCTATATGCCGGGCATCCGATTCAGCACGAGATGTCCGAGCGCAACCCGATATTTTTTTGACTCCTTCGGCGCTTATGGAAAAATGAGGATAGGGTTGGCTTATATCGAAAAAAGATTGCCTCCGTCGGATACCCTGCGCCATATCTTTTATGTCTGCACCCTCTGCGGAGCCTGCGATGTTGGTTGCAAGCGGAATCTCGATCTTGAAATAGGGCTCTCTCTGGAGGCCCTTCGGGTGAAACTGGTAAGGGATGGCGTCGGACCTATGCCCGCCCATCAAAAAAAGGCTGATGAGATATTCCTTTGTCATAATGTTTTCGGATACCCTCATAAGAAAAGGGGAGCCTGGATTCCTCAGAAGATTAGCCCTACGAAGGGGGCAAAAACGCTCTATTTTGCAGGGTGTTATGGTTCTTATATTCACACTGAGGTCTCGAGAGCCACAGTGAAGATTTTAGAAGCCTCCGGAACTCCATTTCAGATGATGGATGATGAATGGTGCTGTGGAAATCTCCTCTTTTCCGTGGGAATGATTGAGGAGGCGAAAAGGCAGGCTGAACGTAACCTATCCATTGTCAGAGAGTCCGGAGCGACCACCCTTTTGACCAGCTGTGCGGAATGTTACCGGATGTGGAAGGTGGATTACCCCAAGATTCTCCATCTTTCCACCTCTGAGTTAGGGTTTGAGGTGAAACATCTGACCGAGTTTGTGCATGAGGCGATCAGCGAGGGGAGGATAAAATTTTCCATTCCCTTTGAAGGAAAATTGGCTTATCACGATTCATGCAGTTTAAGCAGGCTCAGTGAACCCTGGATTTCGTGGTCAGGAGAGCGACAGCAATGGGGGATTCTTCAGCCCCCCTTATCGAGGCGTCGTGGGACCTGCGGAGTTTATCAGTCCCCACGGGAGATTTTGAATCTGATCCCAGGAATTCACTGGGCAGAATTGCACAGGAAAAAAGAGAACGGTTTCTGTTGCGGCGCGGGGAGAGGAACGGAGGATGCCTTTCCAGATTTTGCAATGTGGGCGGCTGAACAGAGATTGGAAGAAGTCGTCGCCATCGGCGCAGAAGGGATTATATCCGCTTGCCCCCGCTGTAAGAGCAATTTTCTTAGGGCTGTTAAAAAGAATCAGCAGGAGTTGCAGGTTTTCGACATCTCTGAGATCATCCTTGCATCGATTGGGGGCGTCAAGAAAGAGCGATCGGGAGACAGAAGGCATTGATTCCAAAAGAGGCAATCAAAGAATTCGAATCGATTGTAGGGAATGAATATTTCACAGTGGATCCGGTCATCTGTGAAGGATACAGGGGCGGGCCAGGCGGCTACGAATGTGGGCTCGGATATGAAAAGATGATGGTCCGGATTCCCAAAGGAATCATCCTGCCCAGGCAGACTTCAGAAGTCCGGGCCATTGTCTCGGTATGCTATCAATACGACATTCCCTATGTCCCTTATAGCACCGGTTTTTATGGAGCCAAATCTCACCCTCATGTGGAGAATGCCCTCCTGATCGATCTCAAGCGAATGAATGGTTTTGAAATCGATGAGAGGCATCTTCTCGCAGTGGTTGAGCCCGGCATCATCTATTCTCAACTTCAGGAAGAGGCATTGAGAAGAGGGATGTATGTTTCGGTTGGAGGGGGAGGCGGCCAGGTATCGGTGATTGCCAATATGATCAATGATGGCACCTCTCCCCACAGTTACCGTTTTGGTCTTGCGCAACGCCGCATTCTGGGAACGGAGATGGTGCTCCCTGATGGAGATCTTTTACGGTTAGGATCACTGGCGATCCAGGAGGATCCTTTCTGGGGAGAAGGGCCTGGACCGGATCTTCGGGGATTGCTGAGGGGGGGGACAGGATGGAGAGGCTCATTTGGAATCGTCACCAAAATGGCAATCAAACTCATGCCCTTTCAGCCTGAAGCGCTTCGACCTGAAGGGGTTTCTCCTCAGACCTCATTAAGGCTTCCCCAAAATAGGGTGAAATGGGTAAATATTCGAATGCCCGACCACATGTCATTAAAGAAGGCGGTTTATGAAATCGGGAAGGCAGAGATTGGGGCGGCGGTGATGAAGGTTCCGCTCTTCTGGCGTGCCGTTGCCAGAGCCAAGAGTAAGGAGGAATTTTGGGAGATCTGGTCAAAGGAAAGTGAAGAAAGGATCCAGAGTTTCCATCTCCTGCGGGTCCTCCTCATTGCGTATGGTTCCGAAGACCAAATGAAATATGAAGAACGAGTCCTCACCGATATTGTCACAGAGCTTGGGGGTCAGGCGCAGAGGACAAAGCAGACTGATGAATCATGGTTTAAGAATGCGGATTCAGCGGGCATGTGGCTGATGTGTGGGGGTTATATTTCAGTGGATTATATCTCTGAGACATTGGATCACGCCGTTTCCCAGGGAGAGAGGATGGCGGATCTCAAGAGGAACTTTACTCCTCCCTTGATGCCGGATTACGGGGAGAGAGGATGGTTCCAGAGCTTAGAGATGGGCCATCAGGGTTATTCAGAATATTTGATCTATTGGGATCCCGAAGAGAATACAGAAAGGGTGGATCAATTTTATCTGGAGAGCGCAAAGGAGAATATCAGAAGGCGGTTCTATACCGCACTTCTTGGTCCCAATCAACCTCTCTATTTGACAGGTCCTGCCTATGGGCGGGATTACCATCAATGGCTTCTTGCGATCAAGAATGAGTTTGATCCCAAATGGCTCTGCCACCCGCCCTTTCCCCTTGCCCACGATCAGTTCATTGACGAGGCCGAATGGATGAAAACTTTGAAAGACTGGAAGGAGCCGGGCTTGAAGGAAAGAAAAGTCTTCCCATCCGTGAAAAGTCAAACGGATTGATTGACAAGTGGAATAAGATGTGTGTAAAAATGGATTGTTATCTGCTCCAGCCGACAACGGTAGATGAAGTTTGACAGGAAAAAGGGATGGAAATCAAGATCGATTTGCATACCATAGAACGTGCTGAGGAGCGAGGTACGAATGAAAAGGAAGTCAATGACGTGATCAATACAGGTTTTTCCATCCCGGGGAAGTATGGTCGTATAGGAAAAGCCAAAATCTATGAATTTAAACAGAAACGACACGATAAGTACTATGAGCAAAAGAAGGTTGAAGTATTCTATACGATTGAGAAGGATGTTATAATAACGGTGACAGTCTATGTTTTTTATGGGAAATGGGAGGGATAAAATGAACATTGTTTATAATGATAAAATAGACCTTCTTTACATCCGATTGGATGACAAAAGGCAAGAGGTTATCAACAGGCGGGTCTCGGAAGATATCGTGTTGGACATCGGGGAAGGTGACAGGATTGTAGGGATAGAGATTCTTGATGCCTCCAAACGCCTTAATCTGGAGAGGTTACTTCCTGTAAAATATGAATTTTTGTCTAAAGTGGTTTAGGGAAGGACTATGTCCAACGACATATCATCCGGAAGTGGATGGACAAATTTATCTATCTAATGGAGGATTCATTATGGCCGCAGAAGAGATTAAAGTTTATTCGACCCCGACCTGACCCTACTGCAGGATGGCGAAAGAGTTTCTTTCGCAGAAAGGCTACCCTTTTACCGAACACGATGTGACCAAGGATCGAGCGGCTCTGGATGAGATGGTGAAAGTTTCGGGAGCGCGAAGCGTCCCTGTGATCACCGCCTGCAACGAGGTAATGGTGGGATTTGAAAAAACGCGCCTCGAGCAGATGCTCAGCTGCATCAAACAGAGAAGCGAAGTCTAAAACTGGAATGCTGGAATAATGGCATAGTGGAATGTCGGGGAAAATTCATTTTAAATAAGTTTTATGTTTAACCCATTCTTCCATCATTCCAACATTCCATTATTCCAAAGTTATTTTTGAAGGCGTTGCCTTAAGAACTGCCCCGTATACGATTGTGGCGAAGCCATGATCGTCTGGAGGTCTCCCTCCACAACAATCCTGCCTCCTTCTTCGCCGCCTTCCGGTCCCAAATCGATGATATAGTCCGCACATCGAATCAAGTCAAGGTTATGCTCGATCACGATGAGAGAATGGCCATTGGAGAGGAGTTTTTCGAAGGTTTTCAGGAGAAGCTCAATATCAGCCATATGGAGTCCTGTTGTCGGCTCATCGAAGATAAAGAGATCCCTTCCCGGATGGACCTGGCCGATGTGTTGAGCGAGTTTTAATCGCTGGGATTCCCCTCCGCTTAATGTATTGGTGGATTGGCCCAGGGTGAGATACCCCAATCCAACCTCCTTCAGAATCTGAAGTGTTATGATGATCTTCTGATGGCCCTTAAAGAAGGCAAGAGCTTCTTCAACGGTCATGTTCAACACTTCTGAGATGTTGAGGCCCTGATAACGAATCTTTAAGACCTCATGACGAAACCTTTTTCCATCACACGCCTCACAGGTAATGATCACATCCTCTAAAAACTGCATATCCAGAACCTGAAGCCCGGCTCCCTGACAGGTTTCACACCTGCCCCCCACGGTGTTGAAGGAGAAATGGCGGGGTTGAAGACCATGCCTTCTGGCCTCTCGAGTTCGGGCAAAAAGGTCACGGATATCGCTGAAGATATTGACGTAGGTGACGGCATTTGATCGGATACTTTTACCAATCGGGGATTGATTGACCAAGATGAGGTCGTCGATTTGATCTAACCCTTCGATGGAATCGAACCCCCCTTTTTTAAATTCCGAATTATTATTGCCTTTTACTCCGGCATAGAGAATATTATGCGCCAGAGTGGTCTTCCCCGCACCGGACACGCCTGTGATGCAGACCATCAACCCAAGGGGAATACGGACATCAATTTCTTTAAGATTATGCTGACGGGCATTGCGGATGGTCACCCACCCCGCAGGTGTCCTGTGCGATTTAATCGGAAGAAAAGGGATTCCATCCCTCAGGTATCGGGCAGTGATGGAGCCCTCTTTTTTTAAAAGGGACTCGATATCTCCTTCAAAAATGACATGGCCTCCCTCTCTTCCTGCTCCGGGACCGAGATCAATGATCGAATCGGCAGCCCGAATCATATCCGGATCGTGCTCCACCACGACAATGGTGTTGCCACGGTTTCGTAAATGAAGAAGTGTCCTGATGAGTCTGTCTGTATCTCTGGCGTGGAGGCCAATGCTCGGTTCATCGAGAACGTAGAGCGTGTCAGTCAGGGATGAACCCAGGGCCCTGGCCAGGGTAATGCGCTGGTATTCACCGCTCGAAAGGGTGCGGGTTTGTCGGGAAAGAGAAAGATATCCCAATCCGACATCGACCATGAAACCGAGGCGATCGTTGATCTCCTTGAGAAGGCGTTCTGCCGCCTGTCGCTGAAAATCTTTTAGGGGGATGCTTCTGAAGAATTGCTGAAGTTTGGAGACAGACATCTCGCTGAGCTGGCATATATGTTTTCCGGCCAGACGGATATAGAGCGCTTCTTCTCTGAGCCGGGACTCATGACAGGCGGGGCAGGGGGCATAGGCCCGGTATTTGCTGAGAAAGACCCTGTAATGGACTTTATATCGTTTTCCCTCCATCCAATCGAAGAATCCCTTCAGACCTATGAATTCCCCTTTTCCATTGAGAAGGATCTCTTTCTGGCGGGGTTCGAGTTCGTCAAAAGGCTTCTGAATTGAAATACGATGCCTGCGGCAGGCTTTCCATAGATACTCGTAAAGGTTCTCATAGGCAGGTGTGTTCCAGGGGGCAAAGGGTTTCTCTTTCAGAGTCTTTTTGGGATCGGGAATGACCTTCTGCCAGTCGATTCCAATCACCCGTCCAAAACCCTGACAGGTCGGACAGGCTCCCACCGGACTGTTAAAGGAGAAGAGGAGAGGTTCCGGTTCTGAAAAGGTCCTTCCACAATGGTTACAGGAGTGGCTCGAATAGTAGGTCCGCTTCTCTCCATCTTCTAAAAGGACCTCAAGCCTTCCGCCTCCGGGTACAAATCCTTTCTCAATGGCCTCGGTCAATCTCGATCGGTTCTTTTCCTCGGAGGATAACCGATCGATGAGCAGAAGAATTTGCCGGCGATTCTGGAGAGAGGATGAAGAGAGGGCTGTCAGGTCAAGCGCTGCTCCATCTTCCCAGATTCGGTAATATCCATTCTGGATGAGTTCTTTTATCCTGACCTCGGTCTTTTCGCCCTTTGCAAATGAGACCGGACTGAGAATGGATACCTTTTTTTGAGGGTATTGGCTCAGGATGGCATCGGAAACAGTTTCGACCGTATCGCCGGAAACCTTTATCTGGCACTGGGGGCAAAACACTTCTCCTATTTTAGCGAAGAGGAGCCTCAAATAGTCATAGATTTCAGAGACCGTCCCAACGGTGGAGCGGGCGTTCTTCACTGTGTTCTTCTGCTCAATGGCAATGGCAGGAGGGATTCCATGGATGGCTTCGACATCGGGCCGGTCCATCTTTTCGAGGAACTGCCGGGCATAGGTGGACAGCGATTCGATATAGCGTCTCTGACCTTCTGCAAAAAGAGTATCGAAGGCCAGAGTTGATTTCCCCGAGCCGGATACACCGGTTATGACCGTGATTTTTCCTCTCGGTATTCGGCAGGAGATATTTTTGAGATTATGAGATCTAGCGCCAATGATTTCGATGAACTTTTCCATCGGAGTTATTATAACATAGAACTATCTTTCTCTCCCTTTGCACAAATGTTTAATAGACCCTTTGGCAGGCTCAGCCTGCCCTCCGCAAGGCTTCTGGAGGCGGGGCTTCGCGCAGGCAGGCGTCAAGGGAGAGGGAACTATTTTAAAATTTCGTAACACTTTAGCGCTTTGAAAAATTACCTCGACTGTCATTCCCGCGCAGGCGGGAATCCAGGGAGGTTTTTAAAGAAACTGGATTCCTGCTTTCGCAGGAAAGACAACCTCAAGGGA
>Ga0208733_100123_pt1 | contig 40666 bp, 36 predicted proteins | sample SubbioR11Jul_8B1_FD_184816 | JGI IMG/M metagenome (GOLD analysis project Ga0208733, IMG submission 184816) | Serpentinite rock and fluid subsurface biosphere microbial communities from McLaughlin Reserve, California, USA - CR11Jul_8B1 (SPAdes) | ecosystem: Environmental > Terrestrial > Deep... | reverse complement strand
ACCGCGGCGCAGCAGCAGCGCAACGCGTTCCTGGGCGCCGAGATCCGCAAGCTCGAGGGCCAGATCCGCGACATCGCCAACCTGCGCGCCGAGATCGACGGCCTCAAGGCCCGCCAGCGCGCGGTCGAGGACCTGCAGATCAACCGCAACGTGCCCGTGTACCTGCTCAACGAGATCGCCCGCCAGACGCCCGAGGGCGTGCACCTGACCGCGATCCGCCAGACCGATTCGGTGGTCGCGATCACCGGCATCGCGCAGAGCAACGAGCGGGTCTCGGAGTTCCTGCGCAACACGCAGCACCAGTCGCCGTGGCTCGAGCGCCCCGAGCTGGTCGAGATCAAGGTCGCCGGCGCGCAGGCGCCCAATGCGCGCGAGGCCGCCCGCGAGGGCCCGCGCCGGCTGTTCGAGTTCTCGATGCGCGTCTCGCTGCGGCCGGTGCAGCCGCCGTCCGAGGCCGCCGCGCCGCGCCCGGCCTCGGGCGCGCCTGCCGCTCCGGCAGCCCCCGCCGCGCGCGCGGCAGCCTCCTGAGGGTGGCCCACATGACGACCCAGGCCAAGACACCTGCGCTCGACCTCGGCCGGCTGCTCGGCGAGGCCTCGGCGCAGTTTCGCGGACTCGACATCAACCGCTCCGGCCAGTGGCCGCCGCTGCCACGGGCGGCGGCCTGCGGCTTCGTCGCCGCGGTGGTGGTCGCGCTCGGCTGGTTCCTGCTGGTCTCGGACGCCGCCGGCACGCTGCAGACCGAGCGCGGGCGCGAGCCGGCGCTCAAGCAGGACTTCCGCAACAAGCTGACCCAGGCCGTCAACCTCGAGGAGCTGCGCAAGCAGAAGCTGCAGGTCGAGGAGTACGTGACCCAGCTCGAGCGGCAGTTGCCCGGGCGCGCCGAGATGGACGCGCTGCTGTCGGACATCAACCAGGCCGGCATCGGCCGCGGCCTGCAGTTCGAGCTGTTCCGCCCCGGGCAGGTGGTCGTGCGCGACTACTACGCCGAGCTGCCGATCGCGATCCGCGTCAGCGGCCGCTACCACGACTTCGGCGCCTTCACCGCCGACGTGGCCAACCTCTCGCGCATCGTCACCCTGCACAACCTGGTGATCACGGTGCCGAGCGCGGCCGGTGCGCGCGATGCGGCGCCGGCCGGCAGCGGGCTGCTGACGATGGAGGCCACCGCGCGCACCTACCGCTACCTCGACGCCGCCGAGATCGCCGAGCAGCGCCGGGTGGCCGCCGAAGAGGCCCGCAGGGCAGGAGGCCGGCGATGAGGCTTGCGACAACGATGGCCGGGGCGGTCCTGCGCCCGACGCGGTGGGCACTGGCGGGCGTCGCCGTCGTGCTGCTGGCGGCCTGCGGCGGTGGCGACCGCGTGGTCCTGACCGAGTGGATGGCGCAGCAGAAGCGCGAGGTGCGCCCCGGCGTGTCGCCGCTGCAGCCGCCCAAGCGCTTCGAGCCCGAGGCCTACACGGCCATCGAGCTGACCGACCCGTTCAGCGCGCAGAAGCTCGCCGGTGCGCAGCGCCAGGAGGCCCGCCAGGCCAGCTCGGTGCTGGCCGCCGAGCTCGGGCGGCGCAAGGAGCCGCTCGAGGAGTTTCCCCTCGACAGCGTGGCGATGGTCGGCAGCCTCAGCCGGCAGGGCCGGCCACACGCGCTGCTGCGCGTCAACAACCTGCTGCACCAGGTCGCCGTCGGCGACCATGTCGGCCAGAACTTCGGCCGCATCCTGGCCATCACCGAGACCGAGATCCGGCTGCGCGAGATCGTCCAGGATGCCGCCGGCGAGTGGATCGAGCGCCCGGTGACGCTGCACTTGCAGCAGGGGGCGCGGTGAGCCAGATGAGCGCGGCGCAGACAGACACAGTTGGGATCGAGCGGGAGAGTCGCATGACGATCAATGGACGGGCATGGGGGGTGGCGCTGGCCTTGCTGGCGCTGACCCCGCTGGGGGCTTGGGCGCAGGTGCTGATCCAGTCGGTCAGCAGCAGCCAGCAGGCGGGCGCCGACGTCGTGCGCATCGAGCTCAGCGAGCCGCTGGCCGCGCTGCCGGCGGGCTTCGTCGTGCAGGCGCCGCCGCGCATCGCGGTCGACCTGCCCGGCGTGCGCAACGCCACCGGGCGGCCCAGCGTCGAGATCAACCAGGGCAACCTGCGCTCGCTCCACATCGCGCAGGGCGAGGACCGCACGCGGCTGGTGCTGAACCTGCGCCAGGCCGCGACCTACCGCGCGCAGCTCGAGGGCCGCACGCTGGTGCTGGTCGTCGACAGCGGTGCGCCGGCAGCGACGACCGCTGCGGCCGCCACCGCGCCGCCGGCGCCGACCTTCGCGCCGGCGCGCAATGCCGAGGTGCAGGCCCTGCGCGAGATCGACTTCCGCCGCGGCCCCGACGGCGTCGGTCGCGTCGTCATCGAGCTGCCCAGCGACCAGGTCGGCGTCGACATCCGCCAGCAGGGCCAGAACCTGGTGCTCGAGTTTCCGCGCACCAGCGTGCCCGAGCGGCTGCGCCGGCGGCTCGACGTGAGCGACTTCGGCACCCCGGTGCAGATGGTCACCACGACCCAGGTCGGCGACCGCGTGCGCATGGTCGTGCAGCCGCGCGGCCACTGGGAGCACAGCGCCTACCAGACCGACCGCCAGTTCGTGCTCGAGGTGCGGCCGGTGGCGGTCGACCCCAACCGCGTCACGCAGGGCCCGGGCTTCACCGGCGAGAAGCTCAGCCTGAACTTCCAGAACATCGAGGTGCGCGCGCTGCTGCAGGTCATCGCCGACTTCACCAACTTCAACATCGTCACCAGCGACACCGTGACCGGCAGCGTCACGCTGCGGCTCAAGGACGTGCCCTGGGACCAGGCGCTCGACATCATCATGCAGGCCAAGGGCCTGGGCCTGCGGCGCAGCGGCAACGTGATCTGGGTTGCGCCGCGCGAGGAGCTGCTCGCGCGCGAACAGGTCGAGCTCGAGGCGCGGCGCAAGATCGCCGAGCTCGAGCCGGTGCGCACGCAGTCGTTCCAGCTCAATTTCACGCGCGCCGAGGAAATCGCGCGCAGCCTGACCGGGCAGGCGATGGGCGGTGGCGGCGCGGGTGCCGGCGGGCGCGCCGCGGCCGGCGGGCGGGCGGCCGCCGCGGGCGGTGGCGGCAGCGGCGACGCCGGGCGCCTGCTCAGCCCGCGCGGCAGCGTGATGTTCGATGCGCGCACCAACCAGCTCTTCGTGACCGACATCCCGAGCAAGCTCGAGGAGGTCCAGGGGCTGATCGCGCGCATCGACATCGCGGTGCGGCAGGTGCAGATCGAGGCCCGCATCGTCGAGGCCGACGACCGCTTCGGCCGTTCGCTGGGCGTGCGCCTGGGCGCGACCGACCTCGCCGGTGTGCGCGGCGGCATCCCCGGCATCAACCTCGGCGGCGGCAATTTCGTGCTGCCCGGTGGCAGCATGAACGCGATCGGCTTCCAGACCAACCAGGCGCCGCAGGTGCCGTTCAACAACTCGCAGTTCGTCAGCCTGCCCGCGCCGTCGCTCGGCGGGGTCGGCCCGGCGACCTTCGCGCTGTCGCTGTTCAGTGCGTCGATGAACCGCTTCCTCAACCTCGAGCTGTCGGCGCTCGAGGCCGACGGGCGGGGCAAGATCGTCTCCAGCCCGCGGGTGATCACCGCCGACCAGGTCCGCGCCGAGATCGAGCAGGGCGAGGAGATCCCGTTCCAGGCCGCCACCGCGTCGGGGGCGACCTCGGTCGAGTTCAAGAAGGCCAGCCTGCGGCTCGAGGTCACGCCGCAGATCACGCCCGAGGGCGACGTGATCCTCGACGTGCACGTCACCAAGGACAGCCGCGGCCTGCCGACCGACGCCGGCCCGGCGATCAACACCAAGCGCGTGCGCACCCAGGTGCTGGTCGAGAACGGCGGCACGGTCGTGATCGGCGGCATCTTCACGCAGGAAGAGCGCACCGACGTCAACCGCGTGCCGGTGCTCGGCGACATGCCGGTGCTGGGTGCGCTGTTTCGCAACACCGAGCGGCGATCGGCGCGCACCGAGCTGCTGGTGTTCATCACGCCCAAGGTCATCGCCGAGCGGATGGCCGCCGCGCGCTGAAGCGCGGCCGGCGGGCCGTGCCGCTGGCGGCTCGCTACACTGCCGCCCGGTGGCCGCTTGCGGCCTGGCCCAGCCGAGCCTGCCTTGGACCGAACCCGCGACCCCGCGCTCCTGATCAGCCTCGTCGGCATGCCCGGCGGCGGCAAGTCGACCGTCGGCCGGCAACTGGCGCGCATGCTCGAGCTGCCGCTGCGCGACACCGACCGCGAGATCGAGGAGGCGGTCGGCTGCCCGGTGCGCGAGTTCTTCGCCCGCCATGGCGAGGCGGCCTTCCGCGACCTCGAGCAGGAGGCCATCGAGGTGCTGACGCGCAGCGGGCCGCTGGTGCTGGCCACCGGCGGCGGCGCCGTGCTGCGCGAGGCCAACCGGCGCGTGCTGCGCCAGCGCACGACGGTGATCTACCTGCGCGCGACGCCCGAGGAGCTGCTGCGCCGCCTGCGCCACGATACCCAGCGCCCGCTGCTGCAGGGCGCCGACCCGCAGTTGCGGCTGCGCCAGCTCTGGCGCGAGCGCGACCCGCTCTACCGCCGCACCGCGCACTACGTCTTCGACACCGGGCGGCCGTCGGTCGCCGCGCTGGCGCAGATGGTCCTCGCGCAGCTCGAGCTGGCCGGGCTGGTCGACCCGGCGCGCGTGCCCTCGCCGATCAACCCGGTGCAGCCCGCACCCGGCTGAGGGCGCCGCCGCCGGGGCCGCGGCGGTGCGCCCTTACACTTTGCGCGATGCCGACCGAACCTGCCCGCGCACCCGCCGCGCCGCTGCGCGTGCCGATCGCGCTGGGCGAGCGCAGCTACGAGATCCTGATCGGTGCGGCGGTGCTCGACGACCCGGCCGCGTACGCCGGGCTGCCGCCGGCGGCCAGTGCGCTGGTCGTCAGCAACCCGACGGTGGCGGCGCTGCACGGCGCGCGGCTGCACGCGCGGCTTGCGCCGCTGTACCGCCGCGTGCTGCACCTGGACCTGCCCGATGGCGAGCAGCACAAGGACTGGGCTGCGCTGGACCTGATCTTCGACCGCCTGCTGGCCGAAGGCTGCGACCGCCGCACGACGCTGTGGGCGCTAGGCGGCGGTGTGGTCGGCGACATCACCGGCTTTGCCGCGGCCTGCTACATGCGCGGCGTGCCCTTCGTGCAGGTGCCGACGACGCTGCTGGCGCAGGTCGACTCGTCGGTCGGCGGCAAGACCGCGATCAACCACCCGCGCGGCAAGAACATGATCGGCGCGTTCTACCAGCCGCGGCGCGTGCTGGCCGACCTCTCGGTGCTGGCCACGCTGCCGGCGCGCGAGCTGGCCGCCGGGCTGGCCGAGGTCATCAAGTACGGCCCGATCGCCGACGCCGCCTTCCTCGACTGGGTCGAGGCCGAGCTCGACGCGCTGCTCGCGCGCGACGCCACCGCGCTCGCGCACGCGGTGCGCCGCTCGTGCGAGCTCAAGGCCGCGGTCGTCGGTGCCGACGAGCGCGAGGGCGGGCTGCGCGCGATCCTCAACTACGGCCACACCTTCGGCCACGCGATCGAGGCCGCGCTGGGCTACGGCCGCTGGCTGCATGGCGAGGCGGTCGGCTGCGGCATGGTCATGGCCGCCGACCTCTCGGCGCGGCTCGGGCTGGTGCCGGCGGCCTTCGTCGGGCGCATGCGCCGGCTGGTCGCGCGCGCCGGGCTGCCGGTGGCCGCGCCGCGCGAGATCGGCGCCGAGCGCTGGCTCGCGCTGATGGGCGTCGACAAGAAGGCCGAGGGCGGCGAGCTGCGCTTCGTGCTGATCGAGGCCCCCGGCCGTGCCGTCGTGCGCGCCGTGCCCGCGGCCGCGGTGCGCGCGACGATCGCCGCGTGCAGTGCCTGAGGTGGCTGCCGGCCTCGCCCCCTACGCCTGCGACCCGGCGCGCACGCGCGGGCGGCGCCACCCCGAGCCGCCGGCGCCGACGCGCAACGACCACCAGCGCGACCGCGACCGCGTCGTGCACTGCGGGGCGTTTCGGCGGCTGGTCTACAAGACCCAGGTCTTCCTCAACCACGAGGGCGACCTCTACCGCACGCGGCTGACGCATACGCTCGAGGTTGCGCAACTGGCGCGCTCGGCAGCGCGCGTGCTGCGCCTCAACGAGGACCTGGTCGAGGCCATCGCGCTGGCCCACGACCTGGGCCACACGCCCTTCGGCCACGCCGGGCAGGACGCGCTGGCCGACTGCCTGCGCGCGCACGGCGGCTTCGAGCACAACCTGCAGAGCCTGCGCGTGGTCGACCGCCTCGAGCAGCGCTACCCGGACTTCGACGGCCTCAACCTGAGCTTCGAGACGCGCGAGGGCATCCTCAAGCGCTGCCCGCGGCGCATCGCCGAGCAGCTCGAGGCGCGCGAGCCCGGCGGCGTCGGCCGCCGCTTCCTCGACGGCAGCCAGCCCGCGCTCGAGGCGCAGCTCGTCAACCTCGCCGACGAGATCAGCTACTGCGCGCACGACATCGACGACGGCGTGCGCAGCGGGCTGATCGAGGTCGCCCAGCTCGAGCCGGTGCCGCTGGTCGGCGCGCACCTGGCCGCGGTGCGCGCCGAGCACCCGCGGCTGGGCGCACGCCGCCTGCTGTGCGAGGCCGTGCGCCGGCTGCTCTCGGGCCTGGTCTACGACCTGGTCGAGCACACCGCCGCGCAGTTGCGCGCGCTGACCCCGGCCGACGCCGACGCGGTGCGGCGGGCGCCGCCGCTGGTCGGCTTTGCCGCGCCGACGCGCGCGCAGGTCGCCGGCTTGAAGCGCTTCCTGTTCGGCGCGCTCTACCGTCACCCGCAGGTGGTGGCGACGACCGACGCCGCGCGCGGTGTCGTGCGCGAGCTGTACGCGGCCTACCTCGCGCAGCCGGCGCTGCTGCCGGCCGAGTACGCCGCGGCCGACGAGCTGCCGCGCGCGGTCGCCGACTACATCGCCGGCATGACCGACCGCTACGCGCTGCGCGAGCACCGGCGGCTGACCGGCCGCACGGTGTTCGCCGGGCTCTGACCACGGCCATGGCGCGGCTGCGGCGGCTGGCGCTCGGCGGGCTGCCGCACCTGGTCGTGCAGCGCGCGCTGCCGGGCGTCGTCGCGTTCGCCGACGACGCCGAGCGCGGCGACTACCTCGACATGCTCGGCCAGGCGCTGCGCGCGCAGGGCGTCGCGCTGTGGGGCTACGCGCTGCTCGAGACCGAGGCCTGGCTGCTGCTGCAGCCCGCCGACGGCCGGGCGCTGGGGCAGGCCATCCAGGCGCTGGGCCGGTGCTACGTCGCCGCGGTCAACCGCCGCCGCGGCCGCCGCGGCACGCTGTGGGACGGGCGCTTTCGCGCCGCGGTGGTCGAGCCGCAGGCGGCGCTGCTCGACGCGCTCGCGCATGTCGAGACACTGCCGGTGGTCGCCGGGCTGGCGCCGGCCGCGGCCGACTGGCGCTGGTCGAGCGCGCGCCAGCGCCTGGGCCTGGCGCGCGACGCGCGGCTGACCGACCCGCCGGCGCTGTGGGCGCTGGGCAACACGCCGTTCGAGCGCGAGGCCGCGTGGCGGCGCCGGCTCGACGCCGGGCTGGCGACAGCGCAGCGCCAGGCGATCGAGGACGCCGCGCTGCACGGCTGGGCGCTGGGCCCGCCGGGCTTCGTCGCCGAGGTCGCGCAGCGCGCCGGCCGCCCGGCAGCGCGCCGCCCGCGCGGGCGCCCGCGCGGCGGGCCGCGCGGGCCTGCGGCACCGGGCGCTTCCTGACCGCCTGCCGCAGCGGGGCTTGCGCGCCCGGTGCAGGCGCCTGGTCGTCCTGACTAGATATGTCCCCATAAAACATGAGTACGCATGATTGCTGATTTTTATGTGGTCTGACCCCGTTTATTATGCTTGCCCTGCGCGCGACGCTGCATTACGCTTGCGCCCCCGCCAGCCCATGGACCGCACGGAGGCCGTCATGCGCCCGATCGACACCGTGAACCCCGCCAGCCCCGACGCCGCCGCCGAGGACGAGCGCCGCGCGCGCGCGCAGGCCGCGCAAGCGGGGCTGTACATGCCCGGGCACGAGCGCGACGCCTGCGGGGTAGGCTTCGTCGCGCATATCCGTGGCGAGCGCTCGCACGACATCGTCGCGCAGGGCCTCAAGATCCTCGAGAACCTCGACCACCGCGGCGCGGTCGGTGCCGACAAGCTGATGGGCGACGGCGCGGGCATCCTGATCCAGGTCCCCGACGAGTACTACCGCGCCGAGCTGGCCGCGCAGGGCGTCGAGCTGCCGCCGCCGGGCGAGTACGGTGTCGGCATGATCTTCCTGCCCAAGGAGCATGCCTCGCGCCTGGCCTGCGAGCAGGAGCTCGAGCGCGCCGTCAAGGCCGAGGGCCAGGTGCTGCTGGGCTGGCGCGACGTGCCGGTCGACCGCGAGATGCCGATGAGCCCGGCGGTGCGCGCCAAGGAGCCGGTGATCCGCCAGATCTTCATCGGCCGCGGCCCGGACATCATCGTGCCCGACGCGCTCGAGCGCAAGCTCTACGTCATCCGCAAGACCGCCTCGAGCGCGATCCAGCGCCTGCAGCTCACGCATTCGCGCGAGTACTACGTGCCCAGCATGAGCTGCCGCACCGTGATCTACAAGGGCCTGCTGCTGGCCGACCAGGTCGGGCGCTACTACCGCGACCTGCACGACGCGCGCGTGGTCTCGGCGCTGGCGCTGGTCCACCAGCGCTTCTCGACCAACACCTTCCCCGAGTGGCCGCTGGCGCACCCCTACCGCTACGTCGCGCACAACGGCGAGATCAACACCGTCAAGGGCAACTTCAACTGGATGCGCGCGCGCGAGGGCGTGATGAAGTCGCCGGTGCTCGGCGACGACCTGCCCAAGCTCTACCCGATCAGCTTCGAGCACCAGAGCGACACCGCGACCTTCGACAACGCGCTCGAGCTGCTGACCATGGCCGGCTACCCGCTCGCGCACGCGGCGATGATGATGATCCCCGAGGCCTGGGAGCAGCACACGCTGATGGACGGGCGCCGGCGCGCGTTCTACGAGTACCACGCGGCCATGCTCGAGCCCTGGGACGGGCCGGCGGCGATGGTCTTCACCGACGGCCGCCAGATCGGCGCCACCCTCGACCGCAACGGTCTGCGGCCGGCGCGCTACCTCGTCACCGACGACGACCTCGTCGTCATGGCCTCCGAGTCCGGCGTGCTGCCGATCGCCGAGCACAAGATCGTCAAGAAGTGGCGCTTGCAGCCGGGCAAGATGTTCCTGATCGACTTCGAGCAGGGCCGCATCGTCGACGACGAGGAGCTGAAGAACCTCCACGCCTCGGCCAAGCCGTACCGCCAGTGGATCGAGAACGTGCGCATCAAGCTCGACGCGATCGCCGCCACCGCCGAGCCGCCGTCGTTTGCCGAGTCGCTGCTCGACCGCCAGCAGGCCTTCGGCTACACCCAGGAGGACCTCAAGTTCCTGCTCGGCCCGATGGCCCAGGGCGGCGAGGAGGCGGTCGGCTCGATGGGCAACGACAGCCCGCTGGCCGTGCTGTCGCAGCGCGACAAGCCGCTCTACCACTACTTCAAGCAGCTCTTCGCGCAGGTCACCAACCCGCCGATCGATCCGATCCGCGAGGCGATCGTGATGTCGCTGGTGTCGTTCATCGGCCCCAAGCCCAACCTGCTCGACATCAACGCGGTCAACCCGCCGATGCGGCTCGAGGTCGCGCAGCCGGTGCTCGACTTCGACGACATGGCGCGGCTGCGCCAGATCGAGCGTCACACCGGCGGCAAGTTCAGGAGCTACGAGCTCGACATTACCTACCCGCTGGCCTGGGGGCGTGAGGGCGTCGAGGCCAAGCTGGCCTCGCTGTGCGCCGAGGCGGTCGACGCGATCCGCACCGGACACAACATCCTGATCGTCACCGACCGCCACATGAACCGCGACCAGGTCGCGATCCCCGCGCTGCTGGCGCTGTCGGCGGTCCATCACCATCTCGTTCGCGCGGGCCTGCGCACGAGCGCCGGCCTGGTCGTCGAGACCGGCAGCGCGCGCGAGGTGCACCACTACGCGGTGCTCGCCGGCTATGGCGCCGAGGCCGTGCACCCGTATCTGGCGCTGGAGACGCTGGCCGCGCTGCACCGCGAGCCGGCCGGCGAGCTCTCGGCGGACAAGGCGATCGCCAACTACGTCAAGGCGGTCGGCAAGGGCCTGGCCAAGATCATGTCCAAGATGGGCGTCTCGACCTACATGTCGTACTGCGGCGCCCAGCTCTTCGAGGCCATCGGCCTGAACAAGGCGATGGTCGACAAATACTTCCGCGGCACGGCCTCGCAAGTCGGCGGCATCGGCGTCTTCGAGGTCGCCGAGGAGGCCATCCGCATGCACCAGGCCGCCTTCGGCGACGACCCGCTGCTGCGCGAGCGGCTCGACGCCGGCGGCGAGTACGCTTGGCGCGTGCGCGGCGAGGAGCACATGTGGACGCCCGACGCGATCGCCAAGCTGCAGCACAGCACGCGCGCGGGCCGCTTCGAGACCTACAAGGAGTACGCGCAGATCGTCAACGACCAGTCGCGCCGGCACATGACGCTGCGCGGGCTGTTCGAGTTCAGGATCGACCCGGCGCGTGCGATCCCGATCGAGGAAGTCGAGCCGGCGGCCGAGATCGTCAAGCGCTTTGCCACCGGCGCGATGAGCCTGGGCTCGATCAGCACCGAAGCGCACACCACGCTGGCCATCGCGATGAACCGCATCGGCGGCAAGTCCAACACCGGCGAGGGCGGCGAGGACCCGGCGCGCTACCGCCGCGAGCTCGAGGGCGTCGCGGTCGGCGCCGGCACCCGGGTCAGCGAGCTCATCGGCGCCAAGGTCATCGAGGCCGACTACGTCATGCAGGCCGGCGACTCGCTGCGCTCGAAGATCAAGCAGGTCGCCTCGGGGCGCTTTGGCGTGACCACCGAGTACCTGGTCAGCGCCGACCAGATCCAGATCAAGATGGCGCAGGGCGCCAAGCCCGGCGAGGGCGGCCAGTTGCCCGGCGGCAAGGTCAGCGAGTACATCGGCTTGCTGCGCCATTCGGTGCCGGGCGTGGGCCTGATCAGCCCGCCGCCGCACCACGACATCTACTCGATCGAGGACCTCGCCCAGCTCATCCACGACCTCAAGAACGTCAACCCGCGCGCCGACGTCTCGGTCAAGCTGGTCTCCGAGGTCGGCGTCGGCACGGTCGCCGCCGGCGTCGCCAAGGCCAAGGCCGACCATGTCGTGATCGCCGGCCACGACGGCGGCACCGGGGCCTCGCCGTGGTCGAGCATCAAGCATGCCGGCACGCCCTGGGAGCTGGGCCTGGCCGAGACCCAGCAGACGCTGGTGCTGAACCGGCTGCGCAGCCGCATCCGGGTCCAGGCCGACGGCCAGATGAAGACCGGGCGCGACGTCGTCATCGGCGCGCTGCTCGGCGCCGACGAGTTCGGCTTCGCGACCGCGCCGCTGGTCGTCGAGGGCTGCATCATGATGCGCAAGTGCCACCTCAACACCTGCCCGGTCGGCGTGGCCACCCAGGACCCGGTGCTGCGTCGCCGGTTCCAGGGCAAGCCCGAGCATGTCGTCAACTACTTCTTCTTCGTCGCCGAGGAAGCGCGCGCGATCATGGCCCAGCTCGGCATCCGCCGCTTCGACGAGCTGATCGGCCGCAGCGACCTGCTCGACACGAAGAAGGGCGTCGAGCACTGGAAGGCGCGCGGCCTGGACTTCGGCCGCATCTTCCACCAGCCGGCGGTGCCGGCCGAGGTCGCCCGCCGCCACCTCGAGGCCCAGGATCACGGCCTCGGGCGCGCGCTCGACCTGCGGCTGATCGAGCGCTCGCGCGCCGCGCTCGAGCGCGGCGAGAAGCTGCAGTTCATCGAGTCGGCCCGCAACGTCAACCGCAGCGTCGGCGCGATGCTCTCGGGCGAGCTGATCCGTCGCCGCCCCGCGGGCCTGCCCGACGACAGCCTGCACATCCAGATGGAGGGCACCGGCGGCCAGAGCTTCGGCGCCTTCCTGGCGCAGGGCATCACGCTGTACCTGATCGGCGACGCCAACGACTACACCGGCAAGGGGCTCTCGGGCGGCCGCGTGGTGGTCCGCCCGAGCATCGACTTCCGCGGTGAGGCGACCAAGAACATCATCGTCGGCAACACCGTGCTCTACGGCGCGACCCGCGGCGAGGCCTACTTCCGCGGTGTGGCCGGCGAGCGCTTCGCGGTGCGGCTGTCGGGCGCGACCGCGGTCGTCGAAGGCACCGGCGACCATGGCTGCGAATACATGACCGGCGGCACCGTCGTCGTGCTCGGCCGCACCGGGCGCAACTTCGCCGCCGGCATGAGCGGCGGCATCGCCTATGTCTACGACGAGGACGGCCGGTTTGCGCGCCGCTGCAACACCGCGATGGTCAGCCTCGAGCGGGTGCTGCCGGCGGCCGAGCAGCGCGCGACGCTCGACCGCGCGCTATGGCACCAGGGCGCCGACGGCAAGCCGGCCTGCGACGAGGAGCTGCTGCGCAAGCTCGTGCAGGACCACAACCGCTGGACCGGCTCGCAGCGCGCGCGCGAACTGCTCGACCGCTGGGACGAGGCGCGCGCGAAGTTCGTCAAGGTCTTCCCGCACGAGTACCGGCGTGCGCTGGGCGAGATCGGCGCCCGCGCCGAGGCCGCCCAGACGATAGACAAGGCCCGGGCCGCCGATGCGCCCCGGCCCGCGACCCCGGCCCGGGCCTGAGCGGCCGCAGCGCACAGGAGCACGCAGATGGGAAAAGTCACCGGCTTCATGGAATACCGGCGCCTCGAGGAGGCCTACGAACCGGTCGGCCAGCGGCTCAAGACCTGGAAGGAGTTCGTCATCGGCCTGGCCGAGGGCGAGGCCAAGGTCCAGGGCGCGCGCTGCATGGACTGCGGCACGCCGTTCTGCAACAGCGGCTGCCCGGTCGCCAACATCATCCCGGACTTCAACGACCTGGTCTACCGCGGCGACTGGCGCGAGGCCATCGAGGTCCTGCACTCGACCAACAACTTCCCCGAGTTCACCGGCCGCGTCTGCCCGGCGCCGTGCGAGGCGGCGTGCACGCTCAACGTCAACGACGACCCGGTCGGCATCAAGTCGATCGAGCACGCGATCATCGACCGCGCCTGGGCCGAAGGCTGGGTCCAGCCGCAGCCGCCGCAGGCCAGGACCGGCAAGCGGGTGGCCGTGGTCGGTTCGGGCCCGGCCGGGCTGGCCGCGGCGCAGCAGCTCGCGCGCGCCGGCCACGAGGTCACGGTGTACGAGAAGAACGACCGCATCGGCGGCCTGCTGCGCTACGGCATCCCCGACTTCAAGATGGAGAAGTCGCACATCGACCGTCGCGTCGCGCAGATGCAGGCCGAGGGCGTCACGTTCCGCACCGGCGTGCTGGTCGGCAGGCTGCCCGAGGGCAGCAAGGTCGTCAACTGGGCCCAGGCCACGATCGACGCCGACGCGCTGTGCCGCGACCACGATGCGGTGCTGCTGGCCGGCGGCGCCGAGCAGTCGCGCGACCTGCCGGTGCCGGGCCGCGAGCTGGCCGGCGTGCACTTCGCGATGGAGTTCCTGCCGCAGCAGAACAAGGTCGTCGCCGGCGACAAGCTCAAGGGCCAGATCTCGGCCTGCGGCAAGCATGTCGTCGTGATCGGCGGCGGCGACACCGGCAGCGACTGCGTCGGCACCAGCAACCGCCACGGCGCAGCCAGCGTGACCCAGTTCGAGCTGCTGCCGATGCCGCCCGAGCACGAGGACAAGCCGCTGACCTGGCCGTACTGGCCGACCAAGCTGCGCAGCTCGTCGAGCCACGAGGAGGGCTGCCAGCGCGAGTTTGCGATCGCGACCAAGGCCTTCCTCGGCGAGCGCGGCCGCGTCAGCGGCGTGCAGACCGTGCGCGTCGAGTGGAAGGACGGCAAGATGGTCGAGGTGCCCGGCAGCGAGCAGGTGGTCAAGGCCGACCTGGTGCTGCTGGCGATGGGCTTCGTCAGCCCGGTCGCCACGGTGCTCGAGGCCTTCGGTGTCGACAAGGACGGCCGCGGCAACGCGCGCGCCGGCACCGAGCCGGTCGGCGGCTACGCGACCAGGGTGCCGAAGGTCTTTGCCGCCGGCGACATGCGCCGCGGCCAGTCGCTGGTCGTCTGGGCGATCCGCGAAGGCCGCCAGGCCGCGCGCGCGATCGACGGGTTCCTGATGGGCCGCAGCACGCTGCCGCGGTGAATCAGCCTGGCTCGGGCATGTCGCCGCGGTCGCGCAGGCCCGGGTCGCGCGGCCCCGGGCGCCGCGGCCTCGGGCGCCGCGGCCTCGGGCGCCGCGGCCTCGGGCGCCGCGGCCCCGGCTCCTGAGGCCCGGGCTTCGCGGGCCGAGGCCGGTGGGTGGCTGCCTCCGCTCATGTCCCCCGCGTCGGGCTGCGCCCGCCGCTCCTCCTTTACTTCGCTGCGGCAGCCACCCACCGGCCTCGGCCGTCCACCGTGGTGGTGCCCTGCCGGGGCGGCACCCCACCGCCCCGATCCGGCACCCACGGCGTCAGGCCGGGGCCAGGGCCGCGCCGGACTGACGCCGGCTCAGGGCCGCGTGACCTGCCCCGATGCCACGGCCTGCACGTAGCCGGCGGCCGTGCTGCCGCTCGGGCACAGTCCGCCGGCCGGCACGCTGCAGGCAGTGCTGACGAGCGTGTAGGTGCGCCGCGTCACGCCGCCCTCGACGCGCGGCGGGCCGGCCTGGCAGCGCAGCGTCACCGTGACACCGGCGAGCGCGCCGGGCAGCCCGGCGAGGTTCTGCGCCGCCGGGCACAGCGGGGTGGCCGGGGTCATCACCCGCCAGCGCCCCCAGTCGAGCCCGGCCTGCGCGGCCAGTCGCGCGCGGGCCTGGGCGTGGTCGCCGCCGAGACCGGCGCTGGCCTGGCTGACCAGGCCGAAGGCGTAGGCCGTCAGGCCCGAGAGCACGACCAGCACGGCCAGGATCAGCAGCCCGGACGCACCGCGCTGGGCGCGTTGCCACGCGTGGGTACAGGGGCCGGCGCGGGTACCGACGCCGCTGCGTGGGCGAAACGGCCACCGCGTCGAGCGGCCGATGCTCGGGCGGCTCCGCCAGGCCAGCAGCGCGCTGGCGCTCGGTGTGCGGCTGGCCTTCATCGCCCGCCGACCACGGCGTACTGCGCGGTCCATTGCGTGGTCTGCGGCGCGCCGCCGGCAACGGCGGCGGCGAAGCGCGCCGTGACGCTGAGCACGCCGCCGCCGCTGCCGGCCGGGGTGTAGCGCATCGCGCAGGCGTCGAGCCCGGTGGCGACGACCGCGCTGCTGCCCGGCGGGAAGGCCGCCGGCTGCGTGGCCGACATCGCGTAGCCGCTGTGGCGCAGCAGGCGCCGTCCGGCCGGGTCGCATTCGAGCGTGACGGCCCGCATGACCAGCCAGACGCGGCGGTCGGCCGGCAGTGCGGGGAAGGCGTGGGCGTCGATCTGCAGGCGCTGGCCGTCGGGTGCGGCGGCCAGCGCGGTCAGGCGCGACTTGACGCCGCCGGCCACGCGCAGGTTGCCGCCGAACCAGGGGTCGCCGCCCGGCACCCCGGCGCCCTGCGCGCCGACGACGACCCAGTCGCCGACCTGCGGCGCGTCACCCGCCACCAGCGGCAGCAGCGGGCCGAGGCTGGTGAAGCAGTCGTCGGCGCAGCCGGCTTCGAGCACGTCGTTGGCGCCGGTGGCCGAGCAGCTCGCCGGGCAGGCCTGCGCCGCGCCCGAGACGCCGGCGCGCAGCCGGCCGCTGGCGCGCACCTCCATGAACTCGACCAGGGTGCGCGTGCCGACCTGCCGCACGCGCAGGCTGTGCGGCAGCGCACGCTGCAAGTCGAGCGCGAAGCGGGTCTGCGCGGCCTCGGCGCTGCGGCCCAGTTCGGCGCGCAGGCTGGCCTCGCTCCAGGCCGCCAGCGGCAGCCGCAGCAGCGGCGCGGCGGCCAGCGCGAGCAGGCCGATCAGCGTCAGGCTGACGACCAGCTCGACCAGCGTGAAGCCGCGCGGGCGCGAGCGCATCCGGTGGCGCGTTCGGTGGTGTGAGCGCAGGCTCATGGCAGGTGGCTCAGGGCCACGTCACGGGCTGCGCGGCGCGTGGCGCACGCGCACGGTGTCGACCACCGCATCGGCGCGGCCGGGGCAGCGCACACGCGCGCTCACGCGCAGCGCCTGCGCGCGGCCGAAGGCGTCGAGCGCGGCGACGCCGGGCAGGGCCTGCGGCGTGACGTCGATGCGCGCGCTGCAGCCGGCCAGCGCGCTGCCGGGCGGGTTGAGCAGGCTGCCGTCGGCCAAGCAGAGGCCGCCGGCGCAGCCAGGGCCGGGCATGAGCAGTCCGGCGTAGTCGCTGACATGGTCGAAGCGGCTGGGGCCGTAGCGGCTCTCGCCGGGCTCGGGGCCGAGCGCATCGACGAGACTGGCGCAGCCCGCCGGGCCGAGCGTGGCGGCGCTGGCGGTGCGCACGCGGGCGTCGTCGGCGTCGCAGAAGGTGAAGGGCATCGCCGCGGCTTCCTCGACCAGCGCCAGCGCCACGGTCAGCGCCTCGCGCTCGCGCAGGGCCAGCGCCGAGGCGCTGGCCAGCCGCGAGAACAGCACCGTCAGCGAGCCGGCGACCAGGGCGAGCAGGACCAGCAGCACCAGCACGTCGATCAGCGTGAAGCCGCGCGCCGCTGGCGTGGCCCGCGGCAGGCAGCGCGCCGGTCTTGCCGCGGGCTTCATTCGACCCACCCGGTGTCGCGCCGCACGACGACGCCGAGGCTGCCGACGCCGATCGCGACGTCGCCCGCCGCCAGCAACTGGCCGCGGCTGCCGAAGCGCAGCGCGGCCGGCCCGGACAGGCTCACGCCGGCGGGCATCGTCACCGCCAGCGCGCCGGCGCCGTCACGGCCGAGCACCGGCAGCCCCGGGTTGCAGGCCGCGCCGGCGGTGTGCACCAGCCGGGCCTGGGTGCCGGCCAGCAGCACACACAGGTCGCGGCCCTGGGCGACCGCGGTCTGGCGCGCGGTGTGCAGCAGGCCGCGCAACTGCTCGCGCGCGCCGCGCTCCTGCAGCGCGCTGCGGTCGGCCAGCCGCGGCAGCGCGACGGTGGCGAGGACGCTGGCGATCAGCATCACGACGATCAGCTCGAGCATCGTGAAGCCGCGCCCGCGGCGACCCGGGGCCGGCGCGGGCTGCATCGGCATGGCCCCGGTGCGTGCCTGGATTCAGGCGGCTCGCGCTCAGCAGCCGGTGGTCGTCACCGCGCTGATCGTCGGCGCCTGGCCGAGCGTGGCCGGCGGCGTGTAGCTGAAGCTGCAGTTGGCCGGGGTGGGGCCGCCCGCGACGCGGATGCTGATGCCGCCGCCGGGTGCGCCGGCAGTGGCCCAGCCGTCGGCGGCGAGCTGGGCCGCCGTCGGCGTGCCGTTGACCTGCACCAGCCCGGCCGCGGCGACGATGCCGGCCAGCGTCGGCGCCGGGTACAGCAGCGTGATCGCGATCCGACCGTTGGGCGTGCACAGGTTGCCGGTCCCGCTGGCCGGGATCATGGGCGGGTTGGCACCCACGCCCGGCCCGGGACAGACCGGCTGCACGACGTTGTGCCGCGCCACCGCGGTGCCATGCACCAGCGCCGACGCCGAGGCGACCGCACCCTTGGCGGCGTTGAGCTTGGCGATGCGCGCGTCGCGCTGCAGGTTGGTGAAGCGCGGCAGCGCGACGGCGGCGAGGATGCCGAGGATGATGATGACCACGATAAGTTCGACCATCGTGAAGCCGTTCTGGCGGCGCGGTGGCATGGCTGGACTCCTGACAGTGATGAACCGGGTTGCTGCTTGGGTATCGGCGCGCTGCGTGCGGACTTGAGCCCGCCGGTGGCGGGGGCCCTCAGCCGAGCGCCGCCTTGCCCAGGTCCCACATCGGCATGAACACGCCCAGCGCGAGCACCAGCACCAGCGCGCCGAGGAAGAGGATCAGGATCGGCTCGATCTGCTGCGACATCGACTTCAGCGCGACCTCGACCTCGCGGCGGTACATGCGGCCGACTTCCTCGAGCATGCGGTCGAGCGTGCCGGACTCCTCGCCGACCATGACCATCTGCAGCACGATCGGCGAGAACACGCCGGCCTTGCGCGCGCTGCGCAGCACCGATTCGCCGCGCTCGATGTCGGCGCGCATCGCGACGATGGCGGCCTCGATGTGCGTGTTGTCGGCGACTGCGGCAGCCAGGCCCAGGGCATCGAGCACCGGCACGCCGCTGCGCAGCGCCAGGCCCAGGCTGGCCGTCGAGCGCGACAGCGCGCCCTGGTGCAGGATCGGCCCGGCCACCGGCAGCCGCAGCTTGCAGCGGTCCCAGGCCCGGCGCCAGCGCGGCACGGCCAGCAGCGCGCGCGTGCCGAGCCAGAGCCCGGCCGCGCCGAGCAGCAGCAGCGGCCAGCCGGCGACGAAGAACTCCGAGGTGCCCAGCAGCACCCGCGTCATCAGCGGCAGCTCGGCGCCGGCGTTGGCGAAGACGCGCGCGAACTGCGGGATCACGAAGACGTTGATGATCGCCACCGCGATGGCCATCGCCAGCAGCACGAACTTGGGGTAGCGCAGCGCCGCGGCGATCTGCTCGCGCATGTGGCGCTGGAAGTCCAGGTGCTGGTAGAGGCTGTCGAAGGTCTCGGTGAGCCGGCCGGTGGTCTCGCCCACGCGCACCATCGAGACGTAGAAGCGGTCGAAGACGTCGCCGCGGCGGGCCATCGCCTGCGACAGCTCGAGCCCGGCGTCCAGGCCCTGGCGCAGCCCGGCCAGCAGCGCGCGCAGGCCGGGGTGTTCGCTCGACGACTGCAAGCCGGCCAGCGCCTGCAGGATCGGCACGCCGGCGCGGCTCAGGGTGTGCAACTGGTGCGTCAGCAGCAGCCGCTCGGCGTCGTCGATGCGGCTGCGGCGCGCCCAGCGCGAGAGCAGGTCGCCGGCCTCGACGGGCGGCGCGTGCGGGGCGATCGACACCGGGGTGATGCCGCGCGCGGCCAGCGCGTCGGCGACCTGCGTCGCGCTGCCGGCATCGAGCAGCCCGGTCTGCGGCGCCTGCGCGCCGTCGCGGCCGGTCCAGGCGTACTGCGGCATCGGTAGGGCTCGTCGGGTCGGCGGTGGCGGTCAGTCGCCGGCGTCGGCCATCGCCACGCGCATCGCCTCGGCGACCGTGGTCTCGCCGGTGGCCAGCAGCGCCAGCACATGGCGGCGCAGCGTGTGCTCGGCAAAGTCGCTGCGCGCGCGGGCGACGAAGGCGCCGGGGTCGGCGGCGTTGGCCAGGCGCACGAGCTCGGGCGTCATCTCGACCATCTCGTAGACCGCCATGCGGCCCTTGTAGCCGCTGTGGTGGCAGGTGTTGCAGCCGCGGCCGCGGAAGACGCGGTAGCGGCCGTCGCCCTGGCGCAGGTCGGCGCCGAGCCACTCGGCCTCGTGCGCGCCGGCCTCGGCCGGCTCGCGGCACTGCGCGCAGATGCGGCGCACCAGCCGCTGCGCGATGATCAGCCGCAGCCCGGTGGCGACCATGAACGGCGCGACCCCCATGTCGCGCAGCCGCATCGGCGCGCTCGCCGCGTCGTTGGTGTGCAGCGTCGACAGCACGATGTGGCCGGTCAGCGACGCGCGCAGGCCGATCTCGGCGGTCTCGGTGTCGCGCATCTCGCCGACCAGGATGACGTCGGGGTCCTGGCGCAGGCACGAGCGCAGCACGCGCGCGAAGCCGAGCTCGACCTTGTCGTTGACCTGGACCTGGTTGAGCCCGGGCAGGCGGTATTCGACCGGGTCCTCGACGGTGATGATCTTGACGTCGGGGGCGTTGATCTCGGTCAGGCAGGCGTAGAGCGTGGTCGTCTTGCCGCTGCCGGTCGGGCCGGTGACCAGCACCAGACCCGAGGAGCCGCCGAGCGCCGCGCGCAAGCGCGCCAGGATCGCCTCGGGCATGCCGATCGCGTCGAGCCGCGAGCGCTGCGGGTGCGCCGCCAGCAGCCGCATCACGACCGCCTCGCCGTACTGCGTCGGCAGCGTCGAGACGCGCACGTCGAGCGTGGTGTCGCCGACCTTGACGCGAAAGCGCCCGTCCTGCGGCAGGCGCTTCTCGGCGATGTCGAGCGCGGCCATCAGCTTGATGCGCTGCACGACCGCGCCGGCGATGCGCGCATCGGGCGTGCTCTGCACCTGCATCGCGCCGTCGACCCGAAAGCGGATCTGCAGCGCGGCCTCCTGCGGCTCGACGTGGATGTCCGAGGCCTCGCGGGCGACCGCGGCCTGGAAGATCGTCTGCAGCAGCCGCACGACCGGCGCGTCCTCGCCGCTGGCCTCGAGGTCGACGCCGCCGAGGCTGACCGCGCCGGCGCCGCCGAGGTCGGCGGCGACGTCGCGCGCCAGGCTGGCCATGGCCTCCTTGCGCTGGTAGATGCGCTCGATGGTCGCCAGCAGCGCCTCCTCGCTGACCACCGCCGGCAGCACCGGCTGGCCGAGCACGCGCGCGAGCTGGTCGAGCGAGACCAGGTCGGCCGGGTCGACCAGCCCGACCTCGACGCCGCCGGCCTTGGGCCCGAGCACGACCGCGCGAAAGCGCCGCGCCTGCGTCTCGCTGAGCCGGCGCACCTGCTCGGGGTCAAGCTGGTGGCGCATCAGGTCGACGTAGGCGATGCCGAGCTGGCGGGCAACGACCTCGCAGATCTGGGCCTCGCTGACCAGCCTGAGGTCGATCAGCGCGTGGCCGAGCTTGCGCCCGCTGCGCTGCTGGTGCGCCAGCGCCTGCGCGAGCTGGGCCTCGTCGATCAGGCCCTGGCTGACCAGCACCTCGCCGAGGCGAAAGCGCTGCGGGTTCAGGAAGGGGGCGACGGGGCGGTCCATGGCGGTCTCGCGGCGGTGGGCGGCGGGTCAGGGCAGCGTGCGCAGGCGCTGCTGGGCGTACTGCTCGAGCTGCGCGCTGGGCAGGCCGACCAGCAGCGCGCGCTGGTAGGCCTGGCGGGCCAGCGCCGGCTGGCCCTCGGACTCGAGCGTCACGCCCAGGCCGAACCACCACTGCGCGTTGTCGGGCTGCTGGCGCGCCGCCGCTTCGTAGGCCTCGCGGGCCTGCGTGTAGCGCCCGAGCTGGGCCAGCACCGCGGCGCGCAGGCCTGCGGCCTGGGCGCTGCGCAGCGCGTGCGCGTCCAGGGTCTGCAGCGCGTCCTCGTGGCGGTGGCGGGCGACCTGCACCTGGGCCAGTGCGAAGGCCAGCGTGCGCGTCGTCTCGGCGCTGCTGGCGGGCAGGCCGAGGCCGGCGCGCAGCAAGGCTTCGGCGGCCTCGGCCTCGCCGGCCTCGAAGGCCAGCACGGCAGCGAGCTGGCGCGCGGCGACCAGACCGGCGTCGAGGTCCAGCGCCTGGGTGAGCAGCGCGCGCGCGGCGTCGCTCTGGCCGAGCTGGACCTGCTGCTGGGCCTGCGCGAGCAGGCCGCGGGCCTGCGCCGAAGGCGCCGGCGGCAGGTTGCGGCGCTCGATGCGCGCGGGCATCGGCGGCGCCGGCAGCGGCAGCCGCGCGGCGGCGAGCGTGGTGACGTCGGGCCCGGGCACCGCCGCGCTGGCCGGCAACGGCGCGGGCGCGGTGGCAGCGGCGCGGGGCGTCGCCGACGGCACCGCCGGTACCGCAGTCACCGCCGGTATCGGCGCCGCGGTTGCGGGCGTACCGGTGGCGACCGGCGCCGCGGCAGCCGCAGCGGCATCGCTGGCGGGCCGCGTGGCGTCGGCAGCGGGGGGCTCGGCCGCCAGCGCAGCAGCGCCTGCGCCGCCGGCCTGCGCGGCCAGTGGCGCCGGGCCCAGCCCCGGCAGCTCGGCCGCCAGCAGCACGCCCAGCGCCAGCGCGCCGGCGCCGACGATCAGCGCCAGCCGGCGCCGGGAGGCGGCCGCGGCCGGGCCCGGCGCGGGCGGCGGCGCACCCGCGGGGCGCGGCGCGCCGCGCGCGTCGAGCTGGGTGAGCATGCGGTTGATCGCACTCATCGCGGACCTCTAGCTTTCGGGAGACGGCCGGGCCGCCCAGGCGCGAGCGGTGCGCGCCGGGCCAGGCTGTGCACGGCGGCTGTCGCGCCAGGCCCACCAGGCCTCGCGCCAGCCGACGCGGTGGCGGCCGGCGCCGTAGGCCAGCAGCAGGCCCTTGTGCGCCATCACGTTGAGCCGGCGCGGCACGCCGGCGCTGGCGCGGTGCCAGAGCCAGCGCGCGAAGGTGCCGAATACCGGGCCGCCCTTCCAGCCGGCGACCAGCAGGCGGTGGTCGAGGTAGCGCGCAGCCTCGGCGCGGGTCAGCGGCGGCAGCTCGACGGCATGGCCGATGCGGCTGTCGAGCGAGCGCAGCAGCGGCTCGCGCAGCAGCGCGTCGAACTCGGGCTGCGCGAAGAAGACGACCTGCAGCAGCTTGCGCCTGGCGGTCTCGAGGTTCGACAGCAGCCGCAGCGCTTCCAGCGTCGGCGCCGGCATGGCCTGCGCGTCGTCGATGCAGACGACGGTGGCGCTGCCGTCGCCGGCGCCGGCGATCAGCGCACGCTCGAGCCGGGCTTGCAGCGCGCCGGCGCTGGCGCGTTCGTCGGCGTCGAGCTCGAGCTCGCGGCACAGCGCGAGCAGCAACTGGCGCGGCGTCAGCGCCGGGTTGGGCAGGTACGCGCAGCGCCGCCCGGCCGCGCTCAGGCGCTCGAGCAGCGCCCGGCACAGCAGCGTCTTGCCGGTGCCGACCTCGCCGCGCACCTGCACGTAGCCCTCGCCGTCGGCCAGCGCCAGCCACAGTGTGGCCAGGGCCTGCTGGTGCGCGGCGCGCGCGTAGACGAAGCCGGTGTCGGGGGTCAGCCCGAACGGCGCCTCGGTCAGCCCGAAATGCGGCAGGTAAACGCTCATTGCTGCGTCCCCGGGTGCGCTGCCGGCAGCGCCAGCCGCTCGCGCGGCGCGACGGGGTAGGCGCGGATGCGCTCGCCGGTCCGGGCGAGGTCGCGCGCCCATTGCGCGTTGCCCTGGATCACGGTCGGGCGCAGCAGGAAGACCAGCTCGCGCTTGCGCAGGTCGCGCTGCTCGCGGCGAAACAGGCTGCCCAGGCCGGGCAGGTCGCCGGCACCGGGCACGCGCGCGTCGTCGCGGCTCTGGGTCTGGCTCATCAGCCCGCCGATGGCCACCGTGACGCCGTCCTGCACGCGCACGACGGTGTCGGCCTCGTTGATCGCCGCGCTGGCCAGCGGCAGCGTGAAGCTGCCCAGCGTGCCGAGGTTGATCATGCGGGTGCGCTCGCTGACGTTGCTGACGCTCGGGCGGATGTGCAGCGTGACCTGGCCGCTCTCGTCGATCTGCGGCGTGACGTCGAGCGCGATGCCGCTGAAGAAGGCCTGGGTCTGGATCGTCGGCGTGGTCACCGAGCCGGCCGCGGTGGTCGTCGTGCTGGTCGAGACGTTGGTGATGAAGAAGTCGTCGCTGCCCACGCGCAGCAGCGCCTTCTGGTTGTTGGTCACCGCCACGCGCGGGCTGCTGAGGACCTGCACGCTGCCATGCGTCTCCATGAAGCTCAGCAGCGCGGCAAAGCTGTTGCGCGTGAAGGCCAGCCCGAGCGCGCCGCTGCCGCCACCGGCCAGCGGGCTGGCCAGCAACTGGCCCAGGGTGGTCGGGATGACGGTCGGCGGCGTCGTGCTGGCGTCGATGCCGGTGACCAGCGAGCCGGTGGCGATGCCGGCCTGGCGGCCGATGCTGCCGGGGATGTTGATGCGGCTGGTGTCGACGCCGGCCGAGAAGCGGTGGTTGCCGGCGGCGTCGAAGTTGGCCCAGTTGATGCCGCTCTCGAAGCCCTCGCGCAGCGCGACCTCGACGATCTTGGCCTCGAGCATGACCTGGCGCTCGACGGCCAGGCGCGAGGCCTGCAGGAAGCGCTCGACCTCGCGCTGCTCGGCCGGGAAGGCGCGCACGACGACGACGCCGGTGTGCGGGCTCAGCGTGACCTGGCGCCCGCCCTCGGCGCCGACGAGCGCGCGCAGCGCGGCCTCGAGCTCGCGCCAGAAGTCGGCGTCCTGCGTCGTCGAGACCTGGCTGCCGTCGGGCGAGGAGCCGGCGCCGGCCGCGGTCGCGGCCCCGCCCGCGGCCCCGCCGGCGCCGGGCGCGTTGGCGGTGATCGAGCCCGAGACCACCCGCGTCTCGCTGCGGCCCTGGCGGCGCGCGGCCGGGTAGCTGACCTGGAACAGCCGGGTCTGCAGCGTGGCCGGCTGCACGAAGACGCGCGTGCCGTCGAAGCGGTACTCGATGCCGTGCAGCTCCTGCAGCGCGGCCAGGGCCTCGCGCACGGTGACCTCGCGCAGGTTGAGGCTGACGCTGCCGGCCAGCGCCGGCGAGACCAGCATGCTGTAGCGCGAGCCCGAGCCGATCGCGTGCAGCACCTGCGGCAGCGGGGCGTTGGTCACATGCAGGTCGAAGCGCGGCTCGACGATCGCCGCCGGCGCGATCTGCTGCGCGCTCAGCGGCGGCAGCAGCGCGCGCGTCAGCGCCTCGGGCACCGGCGCCGGCGGGCGCGGCGCCTGGGCCTGCTGCAGCACGGCGTCGATCGCGGTCTGCGTGGCCGCCGGCGGCGGGCCGAGGGCGCAGCCGTGCAGCAGGCCGAGCGCGGCCAGGGCGACGGTGGCGGTCTTGCAGGCGCGGGCGGGAAGGCTCATGGCTGGCGGTCCGGAGTGGGTCGGGGGGCTGGCCGCGCGACCAGGGTGGCGGTCTGCGGCTGCAGCGCGCGGCGCTCGCTGCGGCCATCGGCGTGGCGCAGGACGACGCCCTGGGCGTCGATCGCCAGCAGGCGCGCGCCATCGGGCAGGCTGGCCCCGGGCGGCCACCATCGGCCGTCGATCAGCGCCAGCGGCGCGCGGCCCAGCCGCACGCCGGCCAGGCCGGTGGCGGCCGGCGCGGCGGCGCCGGTGGCTGCCGCGGCGTCGGCGCTTGCGGCGCGTGCGGGCGCCGGCGTGAACGGGGCCTGCGGGCCCAGCGCGGCCGCGCGCAGCGCGCCCAGCGCCAGCAGCAGACCAGCGGCTGGCCGCAGGCAGCGGGTCAGAACACCAGCCATGTCGGCTCCTGGCTGGTGTGCAGCAGCACGACGACGGCCTGCACCGCGGCGTCGCTCTGGCCGGCCAGCCGCACGCTCTCGATGCGCGCGGGCGGGATGCGCGCATCCAGGCTGCGCACGGCCTCGATCAGCGCGGCGCTCGGGCCGCCCAGCGTGAGCTCGACACGGTGACGCCAGACCGACGGCGGCGCCTCGGTGGCCGCGGTCGCGGCATCGGGCGCGGCATCGGCCGGTGCGGCGGGGTCGGCCACGGCCTCGCTGCCGAGCTCGCGCAGGGCGTCGAGCCGCACGCCTTGGACGGCCAGGCTGCGCTGCAGCCAGGGCCCCAGCCGTTCGCTGCCGTGCGCGCCGTGGCCGAGCGCCTGCAACTGGCGCTGCTGCTGCCCGAGCCGGGCGTGCAGCGCGGCCAGCGCGGCGGCCTGCTCGTCGTGCCGCCGGGCCTGCTCGTCGGCCGCGGCCTGCGCCTGCTCGTGGACCGCGGCCTGGATCAGCGCGGCACGGGCGACCATCGGCTGCACGAACAGGAACTCGGCCGCCGCGGCCAGGGCGAGCCCGGCGCCGAGCAGCGCGACGCGGTCACGGCGCGGCAGCGCGTCGTAGCGCGCGGCCTGGCGGCGCCAGGCCTGGCGCAGCGCTTCGAGGCGGGGCCGCAGCATCGCGGGCCTCAGCGGCTGTGCGCGGCCGGCGCAGCGGCGAGCGTGCCGGCGACCAGCGTGTACCAATGCGCCGGCACGACCGGCGGCAGCGGCGCGCCGTCGGCAGCCGCAGCGTCGCCGTCGACGACGCGCGGCTCGAGCCGTACGGTGGCGATCGGCAGCCCGGCCAGCGCCGGCACCGCGGCCAGGCGCTGGCTGAAGGCGCTCAGCGCCTGCGGGTCGAGCGTGCCGCCGTGCACGCGCAGGCCACCCGCCGCATGCCACTCGAGCTCGGCCAGCCAGACCGTCGGCGGCAGCGCCTGCACGACCGCGGCGAGCAGCTCGGCCGCGGCGGCCGGCGCCGGCCGATCGTCGCCCAGCGTGGCGAGCAGGCGCGCGTTGCGGTCGACCTGCTGCTGCAGCGCTTGCAGTTCGGCGTCGGCCGGCGCGGCCTCGGCGGCTTCCTGCGCGGGCGCGTCGAGCCGCAGCGCAAGCGCGAGCTCGCTGCGCACCGCCAGCGCATGCGCGAGCACCGCGCCGCAGGCCAGCGCGAGCAGCAGCGCGAACCGCGCGGCGGTCAGCCGCCGCCGCGGTGGCAGCAGGCCCGGGTCGAGCAGGTTGAGCTGTTGCGGCATGCCTGGGCGATCCGGCGGTCACTGGCGCAGCGCAGCACCGACCACCAGCGTGTAGTCGACGGCCTCGGCGGCGTCGTAGAGCCCGCGGCCGTCGGCGATGTCGAGGTGCTCGTGGGCGGCAAACGGCCGCACCGGCAGCGCGAGCAGCTCGGCGAGTTCGGGCACCAGCGCGGCGTCGGCGGCTTCGGCGCAGGTCCACAGCGCCTCGGGCCGCACGCCCTGAAACTGGCGGGCGAAGGCGTCGGCGGTGCGCTGCACCTCGAGCGCGATGCGCTCGACCTGCCCGGCGCGCTCGCCGGCGCCGGCTGCCGCCAGCGCCGACGCCGACAGGTCGAGCTGGCGCAGCGCGCAGAGCTCGCGCTGCCAGACGATGACCAGCCTTGCGCTGCGCAGCCCCAGATGCAGCAGCGCATGCGCGCGCTCGCCGGCGGCCAGCACCGCGAGGTTGCGCAGCGCGGTCTCGGGGATGTCGATGGCCTGCAGCGCGATGCGCGCCACGCGCGCGGCCTGCATCCAGCCGCGCACGGTGGCGGCCTGCGCGGCCACCGCATACATCCGGCGTGCGCTCGCCCCCTCGATGGCCGCGGGCAGCAGCAGGCCGTCGACCACGGCCTCGTCGGCCGGGTAGTCGAGCTGGTCGCGGATCTGCCAGCGCAGCGCCTGCCGCCGCTCGGCTGCGGGCACGGCCGGAGCCTCGGTCGGCAGGATGCGGTAGTCGCGCGCCGGCAGCACGACGCAGGCCGCGGTCTGCCGGCCGAAGCCGCGCAGCCAGGGCCAGAGTTGCGCCGCCGGGTCGGCGCCGCGCAGCGCCGCCGAGAGCCGCACGCGCGGGCGTGCGCCGGGCGCCGCGGGCGTGCAGTGCGCGCCCAGGGCCAGGTCCGGGCGCACGCGCAGCGCCGCCCAGGCCTGGGGGCTGGCGGTGCCGGCGGGGGAGAACCAGGCGGACATGGGGGTGGCAGGGCGGTCGCTGTGGCGGCCCGGTTCGCTGACGGTCCTGAAAACGGTCGGCACCGGGCTTGGCACGGCAGTCTAGGCAGCCTCCGGCCACGGGCAGGCCCGGAAATGCGGGCCTGCCGGGGCGCAGATCCGGCGTCGGCTTGCGCCGCTGCGGGGTGCGGGCGCCTGCGCGGGGTCGGGCAGCGGCGCGCTGATGGTCTGCGACCCGCGGGCGCGCCACCGGTCGGTGGCGCGCAGCCGTTCGTCGCCGGTGATGCGCGAGGCCTGCCGCCGTCCGTCGGCGTAGCGGCGGCCGCTGGTCGCTCCCGCGGGGCTGGGGGGCTTTTGCGGCGCAATTTCACACAACCCACCGCGAATTCCGCCGACAAACTGCCGGCCATCGAACCTTTCCAGGAGTGCAGACGTGCGCGACCGCAGACCCCCCAGCGCCCGGCGCGCGCGTCGCGCTGGCGCCATGGCCGGCTTCACGCTGATCGAGGTGATGATCACCGTCGTGATCGTCGCGATCCTCGCTGCGGTGGCCATTCCGAGCTATGTCGATCACCTGCAGCGCGGGCGCCTGGCCGATGCGACGAACCTGCTGGGCGGCACCCGCGCCATGCTCGAGCAGTTCTACCAGGACAACCGGCACTACGGATCGAACGCCGCCAACTGCGGCGTCGCGATGCCGGTCAACGCCAACTTCAACATCACCTGCAACTGGGGCCCCGGGGCCAGCAACCAGGGCTACCTGCTGACGGCCACCGGGGTCGGGGCGTCGGCGGGTTTTGTGTTCACGATCAACCACCAGGGTCTGCAGCAGACCACGGCGCTGCCGGCCGGCTGGGGCGCGGTGCCGCGCAACTGCTGGGTCACGCGCAGGGGCGGCGCGTGCTGAAGGTCGTCGACGCTCGGCGGGCGCCGCCTGCGGCTGCGGCGCCGGCCGGCTTCACGCTGGTCGAGCTGCTGGTCACGCTCGCGGTGCTGGCCCTGCTGCTGGTTGCCGCGGTGCCGGGCTTCGGGGTCTGGATGGCCAACGCCAGCGTGCGCACGACGGCCGAGGAGTTGCAGAACGCGCTGCGCCTCGCGCAGGCCGAGGCCGTGCGGCGCAACCGCCAGGTTGCCCTGGTACTGACCAACGCGACGCCGGCGTTGTTCGCGGCGCCGGTGGCCAACGGCCAGAACTGGTATGTGCGGGCCTTGCCGATCGTCGCCAACGAGGCCGTCAACGACCGCTTCTTCGTCACCGGCGGCACGTTCGCCTCGGCGCGGCAGGTCGCGATCAACGCGCCGGCGCTGATCTGCTTCAACTCGCTCGGGCGGCTGGCGGTCAACAACGCCACCGGCCTGGGCGTCAACTGCGTGCTGCCGGCCGGCGCCGCGCAGGTCGACATCGATATCGCGCACGCCGGCGCCAACCGCAACCTGCGCGTGCAGGTCTTCCCCGGCGGGCGGCTGCGCCTGTGCGATCCCGATCCGGCCAAGGTCCTGCCCGCTGCACCGGACGCCTGCCAATGAACAAGCACCCAAGCACCTTTGCACGAGCCGCTGCCAGCCGTCCGCGCCGCCTCGCGCGCGGCGTGACGATGGTCGAGGTCCTGGTCGCCCTGCTGGTGTTCTCGCTGGGCATCCTGGGCGCGGTCGGCATGCAGGCGCGCGCGATCCAGCTCTCGGTCGACAGCGAGGACCGCTCGCGCGCGGCGCTGATGGCCAACGAGATCGTCACCGAGATGTGGACCCAGCAGACCACGGTGCTGCCGGCGGCCACGGTCGCGGCCTGGACCGCGCGGCTGCAGGACCCGCAGGTCTCGGGGCTGCCGCAGGCCAACGCCGTGATCGGCGCGCCCGACGCGGCGGGCATCGTCACCGTGACGATCAACTGGCAGCCGCCGCATGCCGCCGCGGCCAGCACCTTCGTGACCCGGGTGAGCCAGCCATGAAGCCCGTGGCCTTGCGCAACCGGGTGGCGTCGCGCCAGCGCGGCGTGACCCTGGTCGAGCTGATGGTGACGCTGCTCGTCGGCATGATCCTGACCGCAGCGGTGTTCGGCGTGCTCGCGGTCTACGAAGGGCGCAAGCGCACGACGACCTCGGTCAACGACGTCAGCCAGTCGGGCAGCTTCGCGATGCACGCCATCGACCGCTGGGTGCGCAGCGCGGGCTCGGGCTTCGCCCAGGCCGGCGTGCCGACGGCGCCGGCGGCCAGCCGCATCGTCAACACGACGATGGCCTTCGGCTGCCGCGTGCTGGCCTCGCGCGGCACCGCGGTCCTGCCGCGCGGTGCGCTGCCGCTGCCCGCACCGTTTGCCGGCGTCAACACCGGCGTGCCCGGCAGCTTCCGGCTGGCCCCGGTGCTGATCCTGCCGGGGCAGACTGTCCCCGCGGTCAGCGGGCGGCCCTCCGACGTGATCGTCGTGATGGGCGGTGCGGGGGGCTTCGGCGACGTGCCGCTGCTGCCGCGCGTGGCCGTCGACCCGGCGGCGACGGCGTTCGCGACGCCCGGGCAGATCCACCTGGCCAACTCGGTGTCGCTGGGCGCGGGCGATCTGCTGCTGATCGCCGATCAGCCCGCTGCCGGCGGTGCGGCTGCCGACTGCATGGTGCAGGAGGTGGCGGCCGGCTTCGCCGGCGGCCTGGCCAGCGCCGTCGACCTCGGCGGCGGCTACGCCGTCTCGCCGATTGCCGGCACCGCCCTCGCAACCTTCAGCGAACAGGCCGTCGCGATGAAGCTCGGCAACGTCGGCGCCGGCAACCCGCCGGGCTTCGTGCTGATCGGCGTCGGTGACAACAACACCTTGTTCAGCCACGACCTGCTGCAGACCGCCGGCGCCGACGTCGCTGGCGCGCCCAGCCCCAACCTGCGCGCCATTGCCGATGGCGTGTTCGAGCTGCAAGCGCTCTACGGCGTGGACAGTGACGGCGACGGTCGGGTCGATCAGTGGATGGACCCTGGCGCGGCGCCGGCCGGCTATACGCTGGCCGAGCTGATGAACGGCTCGGCCGCTGCGGCGACGGCGATCGGGCGGATCAAGGCGCTGCGTGTCGGCCTGATCCTGCGCACCGCGCTGCGCGAGCGCGACCCCGTCGCGCCGGCGCAACTGACGCTGTTCTCCGATCTCGGCCCGGCGCTGACCTACACCCGGGTGCTGGCGGCAGGCGAGCAGAACTTCCGCTACCGGACCGTCGAGTCGACGATCCCGCTGCGCAACGCCCTGCTGATCGACTGAGGTGGTCATGACGTCGCCCCCCTGCCGTCCCGACGCGCGCCGTGCCGGCGCTGCCCGCCAGCGCGGGGTCGTGCTGATCGTTGCGCTGATCGCGCTGGTGCTGCTGATGATCGGCGGCGTCGCGCTGGTACGCTCGATGGACACCTCGCAGTTGCTGGCCGGCAACCTCGCGTTCAAGCGCGACCTGGTCAACCGCGGCGAGGCCGGCATCGGGCAGGCCATCGGCCTGCTCAACGCGGGCGCGCTGGCCACCGAGGCCGCCCGCCAGGCCAGCAGCGGGGCGAGCAACTATTCGGCCCAGGTGCTGGCTTCGACACCGGCCGGCATTCCGGTCGTGCTGGTCGACGACACCGCGTTCGCCGCCGCCGGCATGAACGGCGCCGACCTGAACGTCGGCGACGGCGTCGTCGCACGCGTCGTCATCGACCGGCAATGCGTGGCCCCCGGCGCCTTCGACGCCGCCCGGTGCCTGGCCATGCCCTCGCCCAGCGACCAGGGCGGCTCGGCGCAACTGGCGACCAAGAAGCCCGGCGGTGACCTGCGCCCGGTCTACCGCATCAGTGTGCGCGTGAGCGGCCCGCGCGGCACCCAGACCTTCCTGCAGACCACGGTCGCGCTGTGACCGACGTCCCCCGAACTGCCCCGATCGCGGAGAGTCCCCATGCCCACCCTCTCATGCTCCCCGTGGCGTGCCGGCGTCGCTGCCGCGCGCGCGCTGTGCCTGCTGGCCGCGCTGTCGCTGCCCTCGCTGTCGCTGCAGGCCAGCGCGATCGACCTCGCCGACACCCCGGTGCTGTCGACCGTCAAGGTGCCGGGCAACGTGCTGCTGGCGCTGTCGGTCGAGTGGCCGACGGCCAACACGCCGGCCTACCCGAGCACCCAGGCCTACAGCGCGTCGCACGAATTCCTCGGCTACTTCGACCCGCTCAAGTGCTACCGCTACGTCGTCGGCTCGCCGCTCAGCGAGAGCTTCTTCACCCCGGTCGGACCGGTCGTCTCGGCCAGCAACCGCAGTTGCGTCAGCACCGCGGCGCAGCCACTGTGGAGCGGCAACTACCTGAACTGGGCGGCGATGCATTCGCTCGACATCTTCCGCTGGACGCTGACCGGTGGCCACCGGGTCGTCGACACCACCGCGCAGACCATCATCGAGAAGACCCGCCACTCGGGGCAGGGTGGGCGCACGGCCTTGTTCCCCGACAAGGTGATCCCTGCGGCCGTCGCCGCCACCGCCACGCCGTTCGGCAACGCCGCGGTCGTCAGCCGCGTGCACGGGCTGGGCACCTGGATGCACTTCTCGGGCACGCCTGAGCGCAGTTGCACGTTCAACACCAACAGCAGCGGCAACACCACGTTCAACTGCACGACCCACCTGGGGGCCAACCTCACCTGCAGCACGAGCGGCGGGGCACCGGCCACCGGCGCGAGCGCGAGCTGCAGCGCGGGGGCTGCGCCGAACGCGATGAGCTGCACTGTCACCCGCACCGGCACCAACAACTACAGCTACAGCTGCTCGGTCGCCGCCACGCCGGCCTGTACGGCGGCAGCGACCCACTCCGGCGGCGGTGGTTCGGCCAGCGCGTCGTGCGCGGCACCGACGACGGTCGTCGACTACACCAGCCAGAGCGCCGCTGCCGGCACCTTCAACGCCGGCGTGTTCTACCGCGTCCAGATGCGCGTGCGCGTCTGCGATGCCGCGGTCGGTCTCGAGCCCAATTGCGTGGCCTACGGCAACCACCACAAGCCCGAGGGGCTGATGCAGCAGTATGCGATGTCGCTGCGCTTTGGCGCGTTCGGCTACCTCAACGACAGCAACGTGCAGCGCGACGGCGGCGTGCTGCGCGCGCGGCTCAAGGCCATCGGGCCGCGGATACCGGTGCCTGGCGCACCGAGCACGGCCAACCCGCGCGCCGAATGGGACGCGGCCACCGGCATCTTCCTCAGCAACCCGGACCCGGCCGATGCCGCAGCGACCGCCGCCGCGGCGGCCGCCGCCGGCCATGCGGTGAGCGTCACGCGCAGCGGGGTCATCAACTACCTCAACGAATTCGGCAAGGTCGAGCCCGGCAGCATGAAGTCGTTCGACCCGGTCAGCGAGATGTACTACGCGGCGCTGCGCTACCTGCGCAACGCCGGTGACGTGCCGACGTACTCCCGCCTGGCCGGGGCCGGCAGCGCCGCGACGATGCGGCAGTGGATCGATGGCTTCCCGGTGATCACGGCCTGGGACGACCCGATCCAGTATTCGTGCCAGCGCAACTTCATCCTCGGCATCGGCGACGTCTACACGCACCGCGACCGCAACCTGCCTGGCTCGACGATCACCAGCACCGACGAGACGGCAACGCGGCCGGTCGACGCCACGGTCAACGTGCGGGCGGCCACCGACATGGTCGGCCAGCTCGAGGGGTTGCCCAACCTGGGCACCTTCTCGTCCGGGCGCAACAACTCGTACTTCATCGCCGGCCTGGCTTTCGACGCGCGCACGCGTGACCTGCGGCCCGACATCCCCGACATGCAGACCGCCGCGACCTACTGGCTCGACGTGCTGGAAGGCCAGACCTACGAGAGTCGCAACCAGTTCTGGCTGGCGGCCAAGTATGGCGGCTTCGACGTGCCCGCTGGCTTCGACCCGGCAGCCGCGGCCAACGGCCCGACGACGATCCCCTTGTCGGCCTGGCACACCACCGGCGAGATGGTCGGCAGCGACCGTCGTCCCGACAACTACTTCGTCGCCAGCAACCCGCTGGCGATCCGCCAGTCGCTCGAGCGGGCCTTCGCCAGGATCGAGCTGGAGAACGACAGCCAGATCTCGACGGCCTTCGCGACCGCGACGCCGCGGCTGACGACGCTGGGTGCGGTGTCGTATGCGGCGAGCTTCATCCCCAGGGGCTGGACCGGCGAGCTCAACGCGCATGCGCTGACTTTCGCCGCCGACGGCACGCCGACGCTGGTCACGCCGGCGCTGTGGAGCGCCAATGCGCTGCTCGATGCGCGCAACCTTGGCGCCGATCCGCGCATTGTCGTGACCTGCTGCAGCTCCGCGGGCGCGGCGATTCCGTTTCGCGCCGCCAACCTCGCGGCGACGACCTGGCCGCGGACGAACTATGCTTCGTTCGGCAGCGTGCCCGGCGCGAGCTCTCAGTCGGCGACCGACTTCGTCGACTACCTGCGCGGCGCACGCAACAACGAAGCCCCCAACGGCCGGGGCTACCGCGCGCGCACCAGCCTGCTGGGCAGTATCGTCGGCTCCAAGGCCAACGCGGTCGGCCGGCCGAGCGCGCCGTTCCTCGACGCCTACAACCCCGGCTACAGCGCGTTCAAGGCCGCCCACGCCAACCGCCGCACGGTGGTCTACATCGGCGCCAACGGCGGCAAGATGCACGCCTTCGACGGCACCGTCCCGGTGGCCGGCGGCGCGCCTTGCACCCACTGCGGACGCGAGCTGTTTGCCTACCTGCCCAGCTTCGTCTACGGCGACAGCGCGACCGCCGCCACGCACGGCCTGGCTGCGCTGGGCAACCCGAACTACACGCACCGCTTCTACGTCGATGCCACGCCGCTGGTCTTCGACGTCGATTTCAGCCGCACCGTCGGCGCCACCGGCAGCGTGCCCGACTGGCGCTCGGTGCTGGTCGGCGGGCTCGGCAAGGGCGGGCGCGGCTATTACGCGATCGACGTCACCGACCCCAACGCCTGGGTCAGCGAGGCGGCGGTCGCCTCGCGTGTGCTGTGGGAGTTCACCGACCCGCGCATGGGCTTCAGCTACGGCGACGCCAGCCTGGTCAAGACCCGCAAGTACGGCTGGGTCGTGCTGCTGACCTCGGGCTACAACAACGTCGACGGCCGCGGCTATCTGTTCCTGGTCAACCCGCGCACCGGTGACCTGCTCGAGGCGATCGCGACGCCGAACTCGGCCACCGGGCCGATCAACCTCGCCCACCATGCGGCCTTCGTGCCCAATTTCGGCGACTTCACCGCCGACGCGGTCTACGCCGCCGACCTGCAGGGCAACCTCTGGCGCTTCGACCTGACCCCTGCCAGCGGCACCTACTACGACCCGCCGACGCTGCTGGCCCGGCTCACCGACGCCAACGGCAACGGCCTGCCGGTGACCGTCCGGCCGCTGGTCGAGATCGACCCGGCGTCGAACACGCGGCACGTCGTCGTCGCCACCGGCCGCCTGCTGGCCGATACCGACATCGCGAGCACGCAGACGCAGAGCATCTTCGTCATCCGTGACGGCACGGCCCAGGCCGGCGGCTTCTTCACCCCGGCGACGCTGCCCGGCGGCGTGAGTTTCCCGCTGACGCGGGCGCAGCTCAATGCCAACACCTCGCTGCTGACCGGCATCGGCAGTGCGCCGGCCAACCCGATGGGCTGGTTCCACGACCTGCGGCGGGCACCCGGCTCCAACGTCGCCGAGCGCGTCAACGTGGACCTCACGGCCAACGCCGGGGTCGTCGCGGTCGGTGTCAACCTGCCGCTGCCCGAGCCCTGCGAGCCCGGCGGCACGGGGCGGGTCCTGGCCTTCTCGCTGGCCGCCGGCCGCAGCGTGATCGTCGACGCCACCGGCCTCGTCGAATCGTTCGTCGCGGGCGGTTTCCTGACCGACGTCGCGATCCTCGGCGTCGGCGGCACGACCCGGCTCTACGCCGGCACCCGCCGCGGCGAGATGCGCAATGCGCCCTGGGACCTCGGCGGTGCGCTCGAGGTGCGCCGGATGAACTGGCGCGAGGTGCCGGTGGCCAACTGAACGGCAATGAACTGCCCCGGAGTCGGCATGCCTGGCGGGTCCGCCCTCGGATGGGCTGCGGCGGCGGCCATCGGGCTGCACGCCGCCGTGCTGGCGGTCGCGGTCCTGCCGCTGCAGGTGGCCGCACCGGCGGCGCCACGGGTGCTGCAGGCCTGGATCGTCGCCACCGGTGACGACCCGCCGCCGGCGCCGCTTGCGTCGCCGCAGCCGGCGGTGGCCGCCGCCGCCGCGCCGGTCGCCGCCGCCGCGCCGGAGCCCCAGGCCTTCGCGGCAGCGGTGGTCGTCGAGTCGGCGCCGGTGGCTGCCGGGCCCGGCCGGCACCTGCCCTCGTCGGCGCTCGACCGCGCGCCGCTGCCGCTGTCGGCGCCGGACGAGACCCTGCTCGATACGGTCGCGGCGACCGGGATGCCGGTGCAACTGCGGCTATACATCGAGGCCGACGGGCGGGTGTCGTCGGTGCAGGTGCTCGCCGCCAGCGGGTTCGACCGCGAGGCCGCCGCCCGCATGCAGCAGATGTTCCTGGCCACCGCGTTCATGCCGGGGCGGCTCGACGGGCGCGATGTGGCCTCGTTCATGGACGTCGAGGTCCAGTTGGCGGCCACCCCGTCGGGCGTTGCCGCTCTGCGGTGACCGCCGGTGGCGGGGCGTCTGCGCGCGTGACACGTGCGTGCCAGAATGCCAAGGCCCTGCATCGGCAGGCGACCCCCGGGGCCTGCCCGGGTCGGCCGCGGTGGGGGCTGGTGCGCGGGCGTGACCGGCGCCTCGCCGTCGTTGCTTCCCATGCCCGCCGACACCCTCATCGACATCGACCGCGTCTCGTTCGGCTACGACACCAGCCGGCTGATCCTCGACGGGGTCTCGCTGCGCTTTGCGCGCGGCAAGGTCACTTCGATCCTCGGCGGCTCGGGCTGCGGCAAGACGACGCTGCTGCGGCTGATCGGCGGCATCCACGGCGCCACGCGCGGGCGGGTGGTGTTCGACGGCGAGGCGGTCGATGCGCGCAACCGCCGCCAGTTGCAGGGCCTGCGCCGGCGCGTGGGCATGCTGTTCCAGTTCGGTGCGCTGTTCACCGACCTCAGCGTCTTCGACAACGTCGCCTTCCCGCTGCGCGAGCACACCGACCTGGCCGAGCCGCTGGTGCGCGACATCGTGCTGATGAAGCTGCAGGCCGTGGGCCTGCGCGGCGCGGCCGGGCTGCGCATCGGCGAGGTCAGCGGCGGCATGGCGCGGCGCGTCGCGCTGGCGCGCGCGATCGCGCTCGACCCCGAGCTGATCATGTACGACGAGCCCTTCGCCGGGCTCGACCTGATCAGCATGGGCGTGGCCTCCAACCTGATCCGCAAGCTCAACGACACCACCGGCGCGACCTCGCTGGTCGTCTCGCACGACGTGCCCGAGTGCATGGCGATCAGCGACCACGTCGTGCTGATGACCGCGCCGGGCGGGCGCATCGTCGCGCAGGGCACGCCGGCCGAGCTGATGGCCAGCACCGACCCCGAGGTACGGCAGTTCGTGCGCGGCGAGCCCGACGGCCCGGTGCGCTTTCACTACCCGGCGCCGCCACTGGCGCAGGACCTGGGCCTGCCGGAGCGCTGCTGATGCCGCTGGCCGAGCTGGTCCGACAGGTGGGTGCGCGCACGCTGGGCGTGCTGCAGAGCTTCGGCCGCGCGGCGCTGTTCTTCGTCGACCTGCTGCGCGCGCTGCCGGCGGCGCTGCGCCGCTTCGGGCTGGTCGTGCACCAGGTCCACGCGATCGGCAACCGCTCGCTGCTGATCATCCTGGCCTCGGGGCTGGCGGTCGGCTTCGTGCTGGCGCTGCAGATGTACTACGCGCTGGCGCGCTTCGGTGCCACCGAGTCGCTCGGGCTGATCGTCAACCTCGCGCTGGTGCGCGAGCTCGGCCCGGTGCTGACCGCGCTGCTGTTTGCCGGGCGCGCCGGCACCTCGCTGACCGCCGAGATCGGCCTGATGAAGGCCGGCGAGCAGCTCGCCGCGATGGAGATGATGGCCGTCGACCCGCGCGAGCGCGTGCTCGCGCCGCGCCTGCTCGCCGGCATCATCGCGATGCCGATCCTGGCCACGCTGTTCTCGGCGATCGGCATACTCGGCGCCTGGGTCGTCGCGGTCGGGCTGATCGGGCTCGACGGCGGCAACTTCTGGACCACGATGCAGGTCGGGGTCGACGTCTGGGACGACGTCGGCAACGGCCTGATCAAGGCCTTCGTCTTCGGCATCCTCTGCACCGCGGTCGCGCTCTACCAGGGCTACCAGACCGACCCGACCCCCGAGGGCGTGGCCCACGCGACGACGCGCACGGTGGTCATCTCGTCGCTGGCGGTGCTGGGCATGGACTTCATCCTCACGGCGCTGATGTTCTCGACGTCGTGACCACCTTGACACAGGCAGGCACACACATGGGCAGGAGAGGCATCGAGACGCTGGTTGGCGGCTTCGTGCTGCTGGGCATCGTCGGGCTGGCGTTCCTGTCGCTGCAGGCGGCCAACCTGACGACCTACTTCGGCCAGGGCGACACCTACGTGCTGCAGGCGCGCTTCGACAACATCGGCGGGCTCAAGACGCGCGCGCCGGTGCGCAGCGCCGGCGTCAACGTCGGCCGGGTGACCTCGATCACCCTCGACCCGGCGACCTTCGAGGGCGTGGTCACGCTGACCGTCGACGCGCGGGTGCGCTTCCCGCGCGACTCGATCGCCAAGATCCTGACCGCCGGTCTGCTCGGCGACCAGTACATCGGCATCGACCCGGGCGCCGACGAAGCCGTGCTGCAGCCCGGCGACCGCGTCGCGCAGACCCAGGGTGCGGTCGTGCTCGAGGACCTGATCGGCCGCTTCCTGTTCGACCGCGCCGCCGACGGCAGCACCCCGGCCGCGCCCGGGGGCCAGCCATGAGCAGCGGGCCGGCGCGATTGCGTCGGGCCGCTGCCGCCGGGCTGCTGGCGCTGGCCGCGGCGCTGGCCGGCTGCGCCAGCGTGCCCGCCGCCGCCGAGGGCGGCGCGGCGCCGGCGCCGGTGCTGCTGGCGCCGTCGCCGGCCGACCCGCTCGAGCGCTGGAACCGCGGCGTCTTTGCGTTCAACGAGGCGGTCGACGAGGCCGTGCTCGCGCCGCTGGCGCGCGGCTATCGCGCCGCCGTGCCCGCCCCGCTGCGCAGCGCGGTCGGCAACTTCTTCGGCAACCTGCGCGATGCGTGGTCGGGCGTCAACCATCTGCTGCAGGCCAAGCCGCTCGATGCGGTGCACATGGGCATGCGCTTTACCGTCAACACGGTGTTCGGCGTGGTCGGCCTGGTCGACGTGGCCAGCGAGGTCGGGCTCGACCGGCGCAGCGAGGACTTCGGCCAGACCCTGGGGCGCTGGGGCGTGCCGCCGGGGCCGTACCTGGTGCTGCCGCTGCTCGGGCCCTCGACGCTGCGCGACTCGTTCGGTCTGGTCGCCGACTCGGCTGCCGCGCCGCCGATGTGGCTGGGCCAAGAACACGAGCGCTGGGCCGCGACCGCGCTCGACGTCGTGCACCGGCGCAGCGTGCTGATCGGCGCCGACCAGTTGCTGCGCGACATCGCCTTCGACCGCTACCAGTTCCTGCGCGACGCGCACCTGCAGCGCCGCCAGAGCCAGGTGCACGACGGCCGCCCGCCGGGCGAGGCGGAGGAAGCGTTCGACTACGACTACGACGACGATGGCAAGGCCGGCGCGCCGCCGCCGGCCGCGCCGTCAACCCCGCGCTGAGCTGCGGCGTGGAAGCCGTCATCGACTTTGACGCAGACTGCGCGTGCCCGGTGGCGGCGCCGGCGCAGCGCAACCCGAAAGGACCCCGCCCCATGTGGACCCGATTCAAGTCACTCGGCCGGCTCGGCCGGCTCGGCGTTGCCGCGCTGCTGTGGCTGGGCCTCGCCGCCGCGGCGGCGCAGGCCCAGGCCCAGCCCGAGGGCCCCGAGGCGTTGATCCAGCGTCTGTCGCAGCAGGTCATGGACGCGATCCGCGCCGACCCGGCGATCCGCGCCGGCGACGTGCAGCGCATCATGGTCCTGGTCGACGGCAAGGTCATGCCGCATGTCGACTTCCGGCGCATGACGGCCTCGGCCGTCGGCCGCCACTGGCGCGCGGCCACCCCCGAGCAGCGCGAGCGCCTGCAGACCGAGTTCAAGACCCTGCTGGTGCGCACCTACTCCGGCGCGCTGGCCCAGGTCAAGGACCAGACCATCGTCCTGCGCCCGCTGCGCGCCGCGCCGGGCGCGACCGACGTCGTCGTGCAGACCGAGGTGCGCGGCGCCGGCGACCCGATCCAGCTCGACTACCGCCTCGAGCGCGTCGGCGAGCGCTGGCTGATCTACGACGTCAACGTGCTCGGCGTCTGGCTGGTGCCGCAGTACCGCACCAGCTTCGGCCAGGAGATCGCGCAGTTCGGCGTCGACGGCCTGATCCAGCGTCTGGCCGAGCGCAACCGTGCCGTCCGCAACTGAGGCCGGCGCCGGTGTCGCGGTCTACGCGCTGCCGGCGACGCTGACGCACCGCGAGGCCAGCGCGACGCTGGCTGCGCTGGCCGCTGCGCTGCGCGGCGTCGGCCGCGGCGGCAGCCTGCGCGTCGACGCCGCGGCGCTGCGCCAGTTCGACACCTCGGCGATCGCCGTCCTGCTCGAAGGCCGGCGGCTGGCGACGCAGGCCGGTGTCGGCCTGCAACTGGCCGCGCTGCCCGCGGCGCTGCTCGAGCTGGCCGGCCTCTACGGCGCCGAGGACTTGCTCGCTGCCCCGCCGGCGTCGCCGCCGACCTAGCGCGTCGTCGCGCGCCCGGCCTGCGCCGGATGCCGTGCTGCAACGGCTGCCGGCGTGCTACACCTTGCATCATCCTGCCGTTTCGTGTCACGGTCGACGCGCTACCATCCTTGCCGTACACCACCCCGATCGGCTGCCGGCCATGAACCAGCTCGAACGACTGCGCCAGCATTCGGTCGTCGTTGCCGACACCGGCGACTTTCACCGGATCGCGCGCTACGCACCGCGCGACGCGACGACCAACCCCTCGCTGATCCTGCGCGCGGTCCAGCAGCCCGAGTACGCGCCGCTGCTGGCCGAGGTCGTCGCGCGGCAGCGCGGCCGCCCGCTCGATGCGGTCGCCGATGCGCTGCTGGTGCGCTTTGGCGTCGAGGTCCTGCAGCGGGTGCCCGGGCGCGTCAGCACCGAGGTCGATGCGCGGCTGAGCTTCGATGCGGCCGCGACGATCGCGCGCGCGCGCCACCTGCTGGCGCTCTACGATCGTGCCGGCATCGACCGCGCGCGCGTGCTGGTCAAGATCGCCGCCACCTGGGAGGGCATCCAGGCCGCGCGCGCGCTCGAGCACGACGGCATCGCCTGCAACCTGACGCTGCTGTTCTCGCTGCCGCAGG
>Ga0208733_100115_pt1 | contig 41858 bp, 37 predicted proteins | sample SubbioR11Jul_8B1_FD_184816 | JGI IMG/M metagenome (GOLD analysis project Ga0208733, IMG submission 184816) | Serpentinite rock and fluid subsurface biosphere microbial communities from McLaughlin Reserve, California, USA - CR11Jul_8B1 (SPAdes) | ecosystem: Environmental > Terrestrial > Deep... | reverse complement strand
GCCTTATCCTTTTCCCCTTTTGCCAGGATATAAATCTTAATCCTCTTGGAGAGGAGGTTGATTTTGTCTTTCGCCTTTGGATGGACTCTTCCGTCAGAGGCAAGGGTTCCTTCGTAATCGATCAGAAGATATTCGATATCTATGGGTGGTTGTCCGGGTCTTTGAATGGAGATCATCCGTCTTTAACCTATCAGTTAGAAAATAAGGAGTACGTTCAACGGCAATGGCAACGAGGCCCGTATCGTTAATAAAAGGCTACGTTTGTCGTCTCTTATTTCCTTGCACGTAACCTTAACCGGTAGCCGAAACGGGCTTCGTAACCCTTACCCAACTCCCCGGGGTATTATAAAGAGAACGTTGTCTCATCACCTCGTAAAGGATCATTCCTCCCGAGACGGAGGCATTGAAGGAAGAGACAGGACCCTTCATCGGGATCGAAAAGAGGCGATCGCACTTCTTCTTTACCAGAGGCCTGATCCCTTTTCCTTCGGCGCCGATGACGATGGCCAGATCGATATTGAGATCGAGATCGTAGATCCAATCCTTTGCCTCTCCGGAAGCGCCATAGATCCAGATCCCTTCTTTTTTCAGATGGTCGATCGTCGTTGCAATATTGACCACCCGGGCAACAGGCATATGGGCGGCGGCTCCGGCAGAGGCTTTGATCACAGCAGGAGTGATTCCAACCGCCCGGTCTTTCGGGATGATCATCCCATGAACTCCACATCCCAAAGCAGTGCGCATGAGGGATCCCAAATTTTGCGGGTCCTGGATTCCGTCGAGGATGAGAAAGAGGGCTTTTATTTCTTCTTTCTTTGGTCGGGCAAGAATGTTTTCGAGGTCCGCATAGGGAGTTTCCTCGACGATACCGATGATATTCTGATGGAGGCCTCCCTTCACCATCTTATCAAGGGTATCTCTATCCGTAAAGGAAAGGGGGACATTCCTTTTTTGAGCGAGATCGAGAATCGTCTGGAGGGAAGGGGAGGGGTTCCTGGCAGAAACCAAAATCTTCTGAAAGCGGAGGGAAGGTGATGTTAATGCCTCCCTGACAGGATGGATGCCGTAAATGATTTGGGACATTCCCCCTCACCCTCCCCTCTCCCCATCGGGGAGAGGGATGGGGTGAGGGGGATTCAATTATGAAATATCTTCTACTATTTTCTGGACAGCCTCAACGGGGTCTTTTGCTTCCTTGATCGGTCGGCCGATCACAAGATAATCTGCTCCGGCTTCAATCGCTTCTCTCGGGGTCAATGTTCTCTTCTGGTCATCTTTTTTATCAGAAGGGTGACGAATGCCCGGCGTGACGATCAGAAACTTTTCTCCGCATCGCTGACGGATGATCCCTATTTCTTGAGGAGAAGCCACGACTCCGTCAACCCCCGCCTTCTGTGCAAGAAAGGCAAGCCGTCCCACCTCATCCACGAGAGGACCCTGGACTCCCACCTCCTTCAAGGTTTCCTCATCCATACTGGTGAGGATCGTAACCGCGAGGATGATGGGCCTCGTGATGCCAAGATTTTTTGCCACAGCCCTGGAAGCCTCAACGGTTTTTTTCATCATCTCGAAGCCCCCCAGGGCGTGAAGGTTAAACATGGCCACCTGGTGTTTTGTGGCCTCCTCCCCTGCCTTTGCCACGGTATTGGGAATATCGTGATATTTGAGATCGAGAAAAGCCTTCTGCCCCTTCTGGCAGATCATATCGATCACTTTTGGCCCGGAGTGGGTGAAAAGCTGTTTCCCTACTTTAAAGAGGCCCACGCGGTCTTTTAAAAGAGCGACCCAGCGCTGGGCCTCGTGAAAATGCTCCACATCGAGGGCAAAGATGATTTTGTCTTTAGGGTTGATTGGGGCCATTGGATTCATCTCATGCTTCCTTATATTTGGAAATCTATCACATTCAGTTTTTCTTTACAAGCGGTTCTTTCCGTAGTATAAATATCCGAGAAATGGAAAATCAGGACATCAAGGAAGAAAATCGAAGGATTCGATTTTTAAGGTTTTTGGTTGACCTTTCGCTCCGGTCCATTCAAGAGAACGATCACTCGCTCGAAGAGGCGTTGGAATTAGTGGAAGAGGCGAAGAGGGCGGCTCTGAATCTCTTTCCAGGAAAAGAACTGGCCTTTGAACTGATCTACCGGCCCCGCTTTCAGAGAGCCATCGAGGCAAGGTTCGGAACACCCCTCACCCCGCCCTCTCCCCTCAGGGGAGAGGGGAAGGTCGTTGCGACTCGAAACCGAGGTGAGGGGCCATCTCCATTCGTATCATCTCCAGAATCTTAGAGACCGCCTCCTCTTTCTTGACCATAAGGATTTCCCCTGTCTTCCTTTTTTTGATCTCGACCAACCCGTTCTTTAAATTCTTCTCTCCGAGAGTTACCCTCAAAGGGATTCCGATCAGGTCAGCATCTTTAAACTTCACTCCGGGGGTTTCTTCCCTGTCATCAAAGAGAACTTCGATCCTCTCGTCCAGAAGAATCCGATAGAGTTCTTCAGCCGTCTCCCTGATGGAGTCAATCTTCATATTCACAGGCAGGACCATGACCTGGAAGGGAGCAATAGGCATGGGGAAGATGATTCCATTCTCATCATAGGACTGCTCGATTGCGGCAGCCACCGTTCTTCCGACGCCGATGCCATAAGTTCCCATAACAATAATTCTTTCTTTTCCTTGCTCATCTTGGTAGGCCGCGCCCATGGCCTTACTGTATTTCGTCCCAAGCTTAAAAATATGGCCGACCTCTATTCCTTTATCCCATCTCGTTTCTCCCCCGCAGAGAGGGCAACGATCTCCTTGTGTGAATTTCCGGAGATCAACGAATTGGCTGATATGAAAGTCTCGTCCAATGTTGACGTGGAGGAGATGTGCATCTTTTTGATTGCCCCCAGTAACGAAGTTGACCATACTTTGAATATCGAGATCGGCCAATACGGGGATGGAGAGGCCCAAGGGCCCAGCAAAACCCTTTGGGGCATGGGTGATCTCTTCCACAGTCTCCTCACTTGCCAGCTGAAGGTTTTCTGTGCCCAGAATCGCTTTCAACTTCTTTTCGTTGATTTCATGATCACCTCGGACCAGTGCAGCGATCGGACCTTTGTCGGTTTCAAAAATGAGGGTTTTGACTAACTCCTTTGGTGAAACGCTTAGGAACTGAGTCACCTCTTCCACCGTGCGTTGATTCGGAGTCTGTACTTTTTGCAAAGGTTTGAAAAGGTTTGGATCTTCGGAGCGGTTCGTCCTATCCGATCTTTTAAATTCTGCCTTTTCAATATTTGCTGCATAGGAACAATGAGTACAACTGACAATTATTTCCTCTCCCGTTTCTGCAAGAACCATAAATTCGTGGGAGAAGTGGCCTCCGATCAAACCTGATTCAGCCTCGACCACTTTGAATTTTAATCCACATCGAGCAAACACTCGAGAGTAGGCATCATACATTTTTTGATAGCTCTCATCGGCATTTTTTTCATCGACATCAAAACTATATCCATCTTTCATGATAAATTCCCGTGCCCGCATCACTCCGAATCGGGGCCGGATCTCATCTCTGAATTTGGTCTGGATTTGAAACAGATTGATCGGCATCTGCCGGTAGGATCGAATCTCTCTCCGAGCAATGTCCGTAATCACCTCTTCCTGAGTGGGGCCCATACAGTAGTCTCGATTATGGCGATCCTTGAATCTCAGCAACTCCTTTCCGTATTCCTCCCACCGATGGGTCTCTTGCCAAAGTTCCGCAGGTAATACAATCGGAAGCAGGACCTCGATGGCTCCGGCCCGATTCATCTCTTCACGGATGATCGTCTCGACCTTTCGGATGGACCGCAGACCAAAAGGCAAATAAGAATAGATGCCTGAGGTCAGTTTACGGATCATCCCTGTCCGGAGCATCAACTGATGGCTCGGGACTTCCGCCTCGGAAGGAATTTCCTTCAAGGTGGGAAGAAGATATTTCGAATACCGCATTGTGATTCCTCCTGATTAAACTCGCCCCCTGGGGGGGTAGAAAATCCATTTTGATGAATCATTAATCGCGTGATACCTTCTTGTAACACTTTAGTTTTTTGAAAAAGAAATCTGGTCAAGATATCGAAATATCCAAAATCCCCCTCAATCCCCCTTTTTCAAAGGGGGAAGTATTTCTCCTCCCTTTGAAAAAGGGAGGTGGCCTGCCTGCGCGAAGCCGCTTCGGCGAAGGCAGGGGAGGGATTTTATAAAGCCTTTTTCAAAGCGCTAAAAGTATTACACCTTCTTGATCTTTTTGTCGATTTAGGGTATAGAAAATTCCCCATGAAACGATTAACTCCTACTGAAGGGTTGACCTTTTTCTTCCTCATCGGTCTTTTCCTTCTTGTTTTCTTCTTCCGGGGGCAAATCCCGCCCTGGCGGTCCCAGTTTCTCTTTTATGGCCTGCTGTTCGGTCTTCTATTGGCATTGAAAATATCCTCCGATCGAAAAAGATCGAAAGAGATCGGAGGGTTATTGCACGGTTTTTCCCCTGCTGTCTTCATCATCTTGATCTACCAATCCCTCGGCAATATGATTCAATATCTTCAGCCTGATATCGATCCCTATCTGATCCGGATTGATCTTTTTCTTTTCGGCGCACATCCGACCGTCTGGATGGAACGATGGATTACCCCCTGGCTCACAGATCTTTTATCCCTGGCCTACTTCAGCTATGTTTTCCTTCCGTTTATTCTCGTTTTAACCCTCTACCTGAAAGGACGAAATGAGGTATTTGGGCAAACGATGTTTATCCTGACCTTCGGATATTATCTTTCATTTATCGGTTATATCCTCTTTCCTGCAATCGGGCCTCGATTTACCCAGGTTCATCTCTACTCCGTTCCTCTGGAGGGAAGTTTCATCACCGATTTTACAAGAGATACTTTAAATGCCCTGCAGCATAATAAGCGGGATTGCATGCCCAGCGGGCATACTCAGATCGCCCTGATGGTTCTCTTTTTAGCCTGGCGCCATGAGAAAACCCTCTTTTACATCTTTACTCCCCTTGTAACCGGCCTGATCATCTCTACAGTCTATCTAAGATATCATTATGTTATCGACCTTATCGCCGGAACCGCATTAGCCATAGGATGTGTTCTCATCGCGCCCAGGGTTTATCGATGGTGGAAAGCAGAAGGATAGGTTTATTAACCACATTCCACTCTCTACTCTCCACCCTCAGATCTGCGTTTCATAGATCCGATAAGTTTTATACCGCCTCCCTCCCATGGCTTCGATGCCATGCTGCATCAGGAGGTTATTCTCAAGGATCCATGAACATTCTCCCTGCGGATAACCCTTCTGGGTCCCTCGCTTAAACGTTTCTATGTAGAGGAGCCCTTCCACCCCCCTTTTCTGAAAGGAATGTTTCACTCCCAGGAGCGGGATCCGTACGGTCTTGATCTTCCTTGAAAAGTAGAGAAACTTGATCGACCCCAGAAGCCCCAGTTTTCCATTGAGGTGTTTGAGGACGATATTGTAATCGGGAAGGGCTGTCGAAAATCCAACCGGTTCTTTACCCCAGTAGGCGAAGAGGACGAGTTCAGGAACGATGATCGGTTTCAGATTTTTTGCCAGGTCGTCGATCTCCCCTTCGGTCATCGGCACGAATCCCCAGTTTTTGCTCCAGGCCTGATTATAGATCTCTTTGAGGATGGTCAGTTCTTCATCGAAACGGCGGAGGTTGAGCGAGCGGACCGAGAGATGAGGTTCTCTTTTCAGGATTCGTTCGGTAATCCGGTTGAGACGATCATAGTTAAAAAAGGTTTTTTCAAGCCAGTAAGCATATAGGTCAATCGCCTTCTTGAGCCCCCAACCTTCGATCAGGGCAGGGTAGTAAGGAGGGTTGTAAGGCATCATCAGGCAGGGAGAGGAGTCGAAGGCATCGATCAGAAGACCGCACTCATCATTGGTGGAAGGATTCATGGGGCCTGCCATCTTCTCCATTCCCCGTTCCCTGAGCCAGTCCGCCACGGAGGAAAGAAGCAAACGGGCCGCTTCGCCGTCGTCCATCGACTCAAAGAAACCGAAGAACCCGAGCTTCTCCTGATGAAACTGAATATAATGGTGATCGATGATGCCTGCAATCCTCCCCACGATCTCCTCTCCCCGACGGGCAATGTAGAGGATCATCTCCGCATGGGCGCGGAACGGAGATCCCGGGCTGAATTTCTGAAGCTGGTCTTTAATGAGAGGCGGGACCCAATAGGGATTCCCCTGATAGATCTTCCAGGGGAATCGGATGAAGGCCATGAGATCACGGCGGTTTTTAACCTCCTGAAGAGTGAGTGTCGGCGCTGTCATATCTTGTGGTTCGGTCAGATCAGGCCCATCTGCTTCCCGACCTTTTTGAAGGTCTCAAGAACTCGATCAAGCTGCTCCTCCGTATGTGTCGCCATGTAACTCGTTCTGAGAAGTTCTCTCCCGGGAGGAACCGCAGGGCTCGCGACCGGATTGACGAAGATGCCATTCTCAAAGAGGAGTTTACACATTTCAAAGACCTTCATGGTATCGCCGATAATGATGGGAATGATGGGCGTCTCACTCGTTCCGGTATCAAAACCCATCTCCTTATAACCCTGAAGCATCTTCCTCGTATTTTTCCAGAGTTGCGTTAAGAGCTGGGGCTGTTCTTCAATAATGTCCAGGGCGGCGCTCACGGAGGCGACCAGCGCAGGCGGAAGACTGGCGCTGAAGATCATGGAGCGGGCCGTATGTTTGATGTAATTGATCGCCCCCCATGAGCCCGCGACAAATCCACCGATGGCGGCAAGCGACTTGCTGTAGGTGCCCATGATGAGATCGACTTCATTCTCCAGCCCGAAATGTTCCGCCGTGCCTCTTCCTCCCTCCCCAAGAACCCCGACGCCATGGGCGTCATCGACCATCACCCTGGCGCCGTAAGCCTTGGCCAGTTTGACGATCGGCGGCAGATCGGCGATATCGCCCTCCATGCTGAAGACGCCGTCCACAATGATCAACTTTCCCTTATCCTTTGTTGCCTCCAGAGTTCTTTCTAAATCTTTTATGTCATTGTGGCGGAACTTCTTCACCTTACCGAAGGAGAGACGGCAGCCGTCAATGATGCTGGCATGATCGTATTTATCAATAATCGCCACATCATTTCTTCCCACCAGGGCGGAGATGGCGCCCAAATTGGTCTGATAGCCTGTGGCAAAGACAAGGGCGGATTCCTTCCGAAAAAAGCGGGCCAACTTGGCCTCCAGGTCCTCATGGATTTCGAGATTCCCGTTGAGAAAACGCGAACCCGCACAGCCGCTTCCGAACTTCTCGATGGCTTTAATGGCGGCTTCCTTCACCTTCGGGTGATTGGTCAAACCGAGGTAGTTGTTGGAACCGGCCATGATCACCCGTCTTCCGTTGACCATGACCTCGGAATCCTGGGCGGATTCGAGTTTGCGAAAGAAAAAGTAGTTGCCGCTGTCATAGACCTCTCGAACCTGTTCATTAACCTTCACACATTTTTCAAAGACATCCATACCCCACCCCGTTTTAGTCTCTTAGAAATTAAATTATGTACAAAATGGCGAAGAAATTTAGTGAACGGCCTAGATTTAGATACAAAGCAAAGTTTCATGGTTATCAGATTATCAGGATATCAGGTTGTAGGTATCAGGATATAAGGATATCAGGGTAAGTCATTTCTTTTTTCTTTGATTCTCTCTCGTACTCTAATGTTCTGATAACCTGCTTCCTGATTGCCTGGTTTCCTGATTCCCTTTTAATATTCGATATTAAGATCCCGGATTTATTCAACTCTCTCCGGCGACCCGGGGGTTAAGTTATAGCCAACCCTCTTTTCGATACCATTCATAAGTGATTTTTATCCCTTCCGCAAGGGAGAAACAGGGTTCAAAACCCAGAAGGGCTTTGGCCTTTGTGATGTCGCATAGCCAATTCTTCTGAACCATCTCTTCCACTTTACCCTTATTGATCAGGGGAGGCTTTCCGGAGAACTTCGAAAATAATTCCGAAAAGGAAGCGATTCCCGAAACGATCCACCCTGGAATACGAATGCGATAGGCGCGGATTTCCATCGCCTCTTCGAATATGTCTCCAATTTGATCAAAACGATAAGCATGGCCGTCCGACAAGAAGAAGATTTCTCCTTCGCACCCTCCTGAATCCGAGGCCAGAAGAGCGGCCCGGACAATATCCTGAACATAGCAGAGGCTGATATGCTGTTCCTCTCGGGAGAAACTGGGTTTGATCCTTTTTGTGAGAATCTTAAAGAAGGCATAGACATCCCTGTCCCTTGGCCCGTAGACTGCGGAAGGCCGGAGAATGATGAAGGGAATTTCGCGGGCATGTTCGAGACAGAACTCTTCTCCCCTCCTTTTGCTCCTGCCATAGGGAGAGACAGGTTCGCAATGGTCTGATTCTTTCTTTCTTCCTCCATCTTGGCATGGGCCTGCAGCGGCCTGGCTTGAGAGATAGATGAATTTTTGCAGACGGGGGTTCTTTTCAAGACAGGCATGGATCAGGTTCTCTGTTCCATTTGCATTGACCTCAAAATAGGCCTCCTCTTTGAGGGCCCGGGTCACACCTGCGAGATGGAAGACCTGATCGACTCCTTTTACGGCTTCTTGCAAAGAGGTTTTGTCACTGCAATCGCCATCCGTCAGTTCGATGGGAAGATTTCTTAACCACTTTAAATCACTTCTATTCCGGACAAGACACCGAACCTCGCCCCCCCTCTGGAGAAGAGCTTCAACCAGATGACTTCCGATAAATCCCGTGCCCCCGGTGACCAGCGCTTTCAGATGAATCCCCTCCGATTTAAATTGCACAATTTTATCCCTTTTCAGAAAATTGTCAAGAAAATTGAAATGTTACATGTGGCCCATCGGTTATGGGAGAGATTTTTATAATATATGTAGCGCCCTCATTTATTGAGGGCGGAGTCCGTCCCGACTAAATCGGGACGCTACCAGGAAAAAGGAATAAATCCATACCCAATCATTCCCCATAGCCGAGAGGTTACAGTTACATTAAATAGAGTTCGATTTAGAGATACGGCAGGGGATGGCCCGGAGAGGAGTTGACCCGATCGCAGGTTCATAAGGAGGATTGCTATCCGTTAAAACATTGAGGTTCGATTCCATCCACCCGCTGAGTTCGAGGTCTTTTCGCTCGGGAAACCACCAGCCAAAACTTAGAATAATGACGCGGGGGTCGATCTCCCTATACATCTTTGCCTTCTGGCGGATCGATCCCCTCTCCGTTTCGACTGCGACCCAATCCCCCTCTTCAATTCCTGATTGTGAGGCGGTTTCAGGATGAATCAGGAGAACAGGATCCGGCGAGAGCTTCCGAAGGGATGGGATATTCCGGTAGGCTGAATGGAAGAAGAAAGGGTCTTTGGCAGAGGTGAAGATGAGCGGATACTCCTTCAGGGATTCTCCGGAAGATCCATGGAGATCAAGATGGCAGGGGAGAGGCTCGTATCCCCATTGTTTCAACTGTTCGGAGTAGATTTCGATCTTTCCCGAAGGGGTTGAAAATCCCTTCTTTTCATGGGACCGATACCCCCACTTCCCTTTTAATATCCCGAGGGTCTTGAAATCGTCATAAGTCATGCCCGCGGGTTTGAGAATCTCGTCAAGGCATTCCCCGATGTCATTCCAGAAAAATTGACCGAGGCCGAGTTTTTTCCCCAATTCATTTAAAATTTTCGAATCAGGCCAGGTCTCTCCAACCGGTTCAACGATCCTGGGCCGGGCCAGAATAAACCCATGAGGAAGACCGAAATGGCCGATGTCATCAAATTCGAGGTTGGTGGCCGCAGGCAGGACGAAATCAGCCATTTGGGCCGTTGGAGTTAAAAATATCTCTGAGACGGCGAGGAAGTCCAATTTTTTCAAAGCCTCATAGGTCTCTTTTGAGTTGGCATAGCTGAGGAGAGGATTCCCGCCCTGAATATACATCGTCCGGATAGAATGAGGTTTTCCAGTGAGGATGGCCTTGATAATCAACTGAGAGGGAACAAAACCCATCATCGTTGCCACACGAAATTCCGGGCTGAGGATCTTCTCTTTTTTTTCCGGGAATTTCTTGATCTGGACCAATTCTCCAGGCCTCATAATGGCTGGACCAACACGGTTTACATTTCCGCCAGGGATATCGAGATTTCCGGTAATGGCCATGAGGATGACCAGAGCCCTCGCGCACTGGAAGCTGTTGATATTATGCTCGATCGCATTTCCCCACTGAAGAGAGGCGGGTTTGGTCCGGGAGTAAAGGCGGGCCGCTTCAATGATATGCTCTTTTGAAACCCATGTGATCTCCGAGACTTTTTCGAGAGAATAGCGCCGGAGATGTTCTCTTAATTCCGGGAAGCCTTTTGTCCAATTTTCCACAAAACTTTTATCGAAGAGTTCCTCATCAATGATGACTCTGATCATTCCCATGGCCAATGCGAGGTCTGACCCGGGCCTGGGTTGTATCCAGAGGTCTGCCATGGAGGCGACAGTCGTTTTTCGCGGATCGATCACGATCAGTTTAGCTCCGCGATCCAGAGCCCTTTTCAACTGGGAGCCCATTACGCCCTCTTCATTTGTCTGAAAGAGGTTGCTTCCCCAGACCAGGACACAGGAAGGAGGATGATCGTAGTCAGGAACCGGAAAGAAACCGCAGGTCAGCGTGGAGGCGGTCTCCCTCGGCATGTGACAGATATTTCCCGGCGTTGAAACATTCGGGGCCTGCAATAGATTAGCGAGTCGAAGTAAGAGAAAGAGTTCCAGCCCCTTTGGTGTCCCTTGTGCAAAAGAGATGGCTTCCGGTCCTTCGCGTTCTATTGTCTCATTGATCTTTTTAGCAATCGTCTCAAGGGCTTCATCCCAGGAGATGCGGGCCCACTTTCCTTCTCCTCTGTTGCCCATCCTCTTCATGGGATAAGTGAGGCGGTCAGGGTGGTTCAGCCTCTCGATCTGGGCAATGCCTTTGGCGCAGATGGTTCCCCGGTTCAAGGGACAGTCGGGATCGCCTTCGATCTTTTTGATTCTTCCATCCTGCACGTGAGCCAGAATCCCGCACCCACCATGGTCCATCCTGGCGCAATAGGTTTTGACAATCATCTCCTCTTCCTTTCTTCAGTCATTTTTAACACTCTAAATTCCGATTGACAAGCTTTTTCCGTTGGATGCAAAGAACCGTAACCCCTCAGTTATGAAGGATAAATGCTTTGTCGAATATGTAACTCAGGGCTTTAGCCCTGGAAACTCAGCCCTAAAGGGCTGAGTTACAGGTTGTGGTAAGCTTAAGCAAACCATAACTGAGGGATTACAAAGAACCCAAAATTTTGCTTGTTTCTCCGTTATTTTAGTGTTATAAATAACAAAAAAAATTCAGAAAGGAGGGCGTATGAACAAGAAGGTGATTGATCTGTTGAATGCGGCACGGTCGAGGGAATTAACCGCCATTTCCCAGTATATGGCCCAGCACTACGAACTGGAAGACCAGGACTTTGGAAAGCTGGCCTCCAAGTTTAAAGAGATTGCAATTGCAGAGATGAAGCATGGGGAGAAACTGGCGGAGAGAATTCTCTTCCTGAAAGGCGAACCCACTTCCAAGCCCGATGGCGATGCCAAAAAAGGGCAGGAAATTGGTGAAATGCTGAAGACAAATATGGGCCTTGAGGCAGGGGCCATGAAGATGTATAACGACGCCTCTGTCGTCTGCGCCGCGGAGAAGGATCAGATCTCAAAAGAGATATTCGAAGAACTTCTCAAGGATGAGGAAGAGCATTTCAACTACTTTGAGAATGTGAAAGATCATATCGATAAACTCGGAGCCGCTTACTTAGCTACCCTTGTAGGGTAAAGTCAACAACATTCCCTTCCCCCTTTTGTTAAGGAGGGAAGGGAATGTAAACTTATTTTCTTCATTTTATTTTTTTACAGCTTCCGGATTGATCATTTTTTGAAGACGCCGAATAGTTTGTCTATACCTGATTTTTCAAGTTTCGATACGGCTTCGAGTTCTCCGGCATCGAGCCAGATTCCATCACATTCGGAACATTTGTCAATCTTGATGTTTTTGTAATCAATTTCGATGAGTTCCATTCCGCATTTGGGACATCTCATGTAGTGGAGTTCCTTCAGCCCCTTTTTCTCCTGTTCGGCGAGTTGTCTGTGCCTTTCATCTTCAATCTTTTTTCTCTTTTCAAACTCCATCCTCGCAAAATATTCCTCTTCCTGTTCGCTGGGTTTTTTCGGCATGTCCTCCTCCTTGTCGTTTAAATATTTTGGACATTATACTTCAACTCTTACCCCAATTCAATCTCCCTCAAGGCGTGTTCGATTGACGGATATCGAAACCGTTTTCCATACTTCTCTTCCCAGCCTGCTTTCATGATCAGATCCCGCACAGGACCTTTCATTTCTGCGAAGAGAAAGAGAACCTTCTTTTCTCGATAAGCATCCATCATCTCTTCCAGGGCATCAATGGCGATCGCATCCATATCGTTCACTCCTGAGAAGTCGAGAATAACCCACTTTACTTCAGGTTTTTCGACAAGGTTCTTGTGGAGAAGGTCTTCGAGAAACCCCGTATTGGCAAAATAGAGAGAGGCATCCACCCGCAGGATCAAGACTTCCGGAAAGGTTCGGGCTTCCGGAAATCGCTTCAAATTCCTGAAAACCTTCTCCTTTTCGATGTATCCCAATTCTGCGGCGTGAGGATGAGAGCTCCGCCAGATAAATAGGAGCAAAGAGAAGGCTATCCCAGCGAGGATTCCCTTCTCGCCTCCAAGGATTAAAGTAATGATAAAGGTGAGCATCCAGGTCCATCCGTCAACCGGTCTTATTTTGAAAAAATGTCTTACCCCTTTGAAGTCAATCAAGCCTGAGACGGCAACCACCACAATGCTCGCCAGAACCGCATTGGGAAGGTAATAGAAGAGAGGTGTAAGAAAAAGCAGGATCAATAGGATCAACCCCGCTGAAATCATTGAGGCAAGCCCGGTCCTGGCTCCTGCCTGATGGTTCACGGCGGTGCGAGAGAATCCACCCGTCACCGGATAAGCGGAGAAAAGGGCGGCGGCCATATTGGCGAGTCCCAGCCCTCTCAGTTCGTGGTTTGAATTGATTTTATATCTTTCTTTTACGGCAATTAATTTAGCGATGGAGATGGATTCCATAAATCCGACAAACAGGATCGTCATGGAGGCCGGGAGTAACAGGTTGATGGAGTCAAGGCTCATGGTCGGGAAAATAAGCCCCGGAAGCCCCTGTGGGATATCTCCCACAATTCTGACGCCGGATTGATCCAGACGGAGGAGATAGGTCAGCATGATGCTTCCTGCCACCACTAAGAGAGAGGCAGGAAGCCGGGGCGCCCATCTTTTTAATAAGATATGGAGAACAATACTGGCCAGACCGATCCCCAGCGTGATAGGATGGATCCCACCGATACGTTCGATGGCTTCCCAAAGTGATTGAAGCACAGAATGATGAACCGATAGTTTAATCCCGAGGAGATGACCCAATTGGCTGAGACCGATGATGATGGCTGCCGCCGACGAGAATCCGCTGATCACGGCATGAGAAACGAAGTTTATAAAAAAACCGGCCCCCAGAAGACCCAACAGAAATTGAAATACTCCTACCATTAACGATAGAAGCAAGACCAATTGGATGTATTGGTCTGAACCCGGCTCTGCATGAAGAGAGACACCTGTAAAGACCAGCAAGGAAATCATGGCTACCGGTCCGACTGCGAGATGTTTCGATGAACCGAAAAGGGCGTATAAGATGAGGGGAAATGTGGAGGCATAAAGCCCCATCACCGGAGGCAACCCCGCCAACATGGCATAAGCCATGCCCTGTGGGATGAGCATGATGGCAACGATGGTTCCTGCTGTCAGGTCGCTTTTCAAATTGGAGAGTTTATAACCCTTAAGCCACCCGATAGCAGGGACGATGGTTTGGAGCATAAGGCGTTAAAATCCGGATTTTTCGATCCAGAATAGGATAGCTATGATTCCGACCGATACTGGAAAGACGACCCACCAGGGGTTGACCTTCAACATCTGAGGCCAGGTTATCTCGCCAAAATTACCTCTATTTAAAATAGTCCTTTCCAGTTTTGGATAGAGTTCCGCAAAGAGACCTGCGCCGATCAGAATGCCGATTATCCCTCCGAAAAGGGCGTCCAGAAACCCCTGCCCAACCGCTCCGGCCAGCGTGCCAGGACAATAACCCAGGATTCCAAATCCCACTCCAAAAATCAGCCCTCCTATTACAGAAGAACCCAAAGATCCGGGTTTAGGATGTAATTGAGCCAGGCCCAGGCTCCGGAGCAGATGGACTCAGAGCATTCCTGTGACCACCGCAGAAAGCATGATTTTGACAACGGTGAAATCAATAAGCAGAAGCTGGTTGATGATCACATCGTATTTTGTGACGCCGCCTTTTTGGAGGAGGAGACCGAAAAGGATGCCTGTGAGCAATCCGATGAATAACTGGAGGTTGGTATTTTGATAAAGTATTTTAAGCATTTTACGCTCCATCTTTTACTGTCATTCTGAACTTGGTTCAGAATCTCCAACCCAGACTCTAAGAACATAGAGCATGTTCCTGAAATAAATTCAGGATGACAATGTTAGGAAATTATCATCTTTTAAAAAATCATCATGGCTGTTACAATCCCGCCGATGAAAAAACAGATTGCCGCCAACCAACTGCTGACAGCGAGTTGAAGGGTTCCGCTTATGCCATGGCCGCTTGTGCAGCCCCCTGCCCAGCGCGCCCCGAAACCTATGACGACGCCGCCAAGAAGCGCAACGATCCATCGTAACAAGGGGGTGTGACCGAAAGTGTCCGACCATTTCATCGGCGCCCATATTGCCTTAAACTCTCCGGAAAGGATTGACGAGATAAAGGCGCCGATGAAGATGCCCAGGACAAGCATCCATTCCCAGTCAATGGACGGAGCAAATTTTTTATAGTAGGCTTTTTCTGCGACGGAGCTTCCACGAAGCAGTTTTTCTATCATCCCGCTTGTCCTTGTAAAAGCCGTCGAACAGCCAATGGGTTTATCGGATAGGAGAAAAGTGATGCCGCTCAGGATCCCTATTCCAATCCCCACCACATAGGGAGACCATTGCGCCATGCTCAGATATTCCATGGGTTCCTCCATCTCAATGCAAAGTTCAAAATTAGTATTGCAAAATCATCAATGATTATTGTCCATGGACCTTTTGCATTCATTGATCAATGCGAATTGCTAACTGATTATTTTTCACTGATTATTTAAAATTTGGGTCCATGGGGGGCAACGCACATGGGGCATTCAGGGCCCAGGCCTGCGGCATTATAGCCTGTCATTCCTCCTGCCACATTTGAAACATCTTTGAATCCATGTTGTTTCAAAATGCTGCCTCCAAGGCTTGACCGGTGGCCGGTATTGCATATTACGACCACTTGCTTTTTTGTATCCAGCTCATTATAGCGCTTTCTGAGATCAGGGAAAGGAATAGGAATGGCCCCTTCAATATGGCCACTTTGGTATTCCCCTTTTCCCCTCGCATCAATCAGGGTAAAGGACGGTCCTGCAGTCAGTTTATGATTCAGTTCTATGGCTGAGAGTTGCGGAATGTGTTCTGTTTGAAGGCCGGCCTTCCCCCATTCAAACATGCCTCCATCGAGAAAACCGATTGTGCGATCAAGTCCCACCCTTCTGAGCCAAACCACAGCCTCTTCTGCCTGTGTCTTTGTTTCAGAAACAAGTAGAATGTCCTTATCCGGAGGGAGAACCCACCCTGCAAAGGTAGCAAAATTTCCTCCAAAGTCGATATGATAAGCTCCAGGGACATGCTGTCCCCCAAAAGCATCGTAACTGCGAATATCAAGAACGGTAGTATGTTTTTCGTTCATCCTGTTTGAAAAAGAGGATGGATCAAGAGGGTTTAAAGAAGGAAGATCCTTCACAAGGGTGGGGCCTTTCCGGTTGATATCGCTGCATCGACTGAAGTGGTCAGGCGCCTCGGGCATGTCCGTTGTTAAAGACTCGATGAATTTATCTCTGCCTTTTATCTGAAGGGCATAATTATACTTTTTCTCATAGCCGATGGCGCTTGTCCTTTTGGCAGACATGGCCCTTCCGCAGAGGGAACCTGCTCCATGGGCCGGATAGACTTCACAGAAATCAGGGAGTTTCAACAGTTTTTGGAGGCTGTCATAAAGCTTTGAGGCCAACTCTTTTGCAATATTTGGAAATAAGTCTGGCCTTCCCACATCTCCCACAAAAAGGGTGTCTCCGCAAAATAAAGCAGTAGGATCTTCACCCCGTGAATGGTCCACCACAACATAAGAGATATGTTCGGGGGTGTGTCCGGGTGTTTCCAGAACCTTAAACTCCATGTCCTCAATCGAGAAGGAATCTCCCTCTGAGAGACCGATATGATCAAACCGGCTATTTCCTGATTTAGGGGCGTAGATTTTTGCTCCTGTTTTTTCAGCCAAATCCATATGCCCTGAGATGAAGTCCGCATGAAGATGGGTTTCGAGGATGTGTGTGATCTTCCAGCCCATCGCTTTGGCTGAATCGAGATAGATTTGGACATCCCGGCGGGGGTCAATCACCGCACAGGTCTTCGCCCCTCCGAGAATGTAAGAATTGTGAGCAATCCCATTAACAAAAAACGATTGGATTAACATATGAACCCCCTTTCTACCAGATTATTTAGGGGAGCCCTTGGCGGACTCTCCAATTTTTCGACAGGTTCAGGGTGATTTTGCTTTTTTCTTCAATTCGATCCAGTCCTTCATCTGCTGAAGGTTTTCGGTCATGTTCCACCAACCGTTCTTAAAGGTGGCATAATCCGGGGCGCCGGTCATGGCAGAGGCGTATTTTACGGAGTTCGCATAAAAGAGCCACTGCCTGATCCACATCTGTTCAATAGTCTCGTCAAATGGATTTTTCCCGTGAGGAAGCCCTTCGGCCAGGCCGTGTTTCCATGCCTCGAGGAGCAGAAGTGTGGAGGCGAGGCTCATGCTATCGACCTCTTTTATGGTGTTTTCGAGTTTGGAAAAGTGGTTATTTGTCCAGGATGTTGAATGACATTGATTGCAAAGACCTGACATCGCCTTCTTTCTCTTCTCCTGTTCTTTTTCATCAATCAATCCTTCCTTTGCCAACTCTCCTGTAAAGGCAGTGGGAAGTGGAAGGCCGTCCTTATTCTTCAGCACAGATGTGTCTCCATGCATTGGCTGGGGGTGGGAATAAATGAGTCCGAAGAGTCTCACCCATAACCTTGAGCCAAAATCATGAGTCCTTTCCGCCACCACTTTTCCATCCGGAGTGGTGATCAGGCTGTTATGGCAGGCGGCGCAGGTAGGCGTCTGGAAATCTTTTCCTATTCTCCAGGGAACTGAGTTAAAATCCCATTTCGCATAATTAGAAAAGTAAATATTTCCGTGCTTGCTCTCTTTGTAGACATTCCAGGCGGGGACATCGGGTTCAAGGTGGCACTGGGAGCAGGTATAAGGTTTCCGGGCGACCTCGATTGAGAATTGGTGCCTGGGGTGACACGAGGTACAGGCGCCCCTGCTTCCGTCGGGGTTGATCCTTCCCACCCCCTGATTGGGCCAGTTGGTCAGCCTGGGTGCCTCAATCTCTCCCATCGCGGTCTTAACCGTTTCCATGCCCGACACTTTAACCTCTGTGCCATGGCAACTGAAGCAGGTCTCCTTCCGGGTCAGGTCGGACACATTTTTCTGAACTACCTTCCCATCCTCAACGGCCTTTTTGCTGATTACGGTTTCAACCAATGTATGGTAAACAGGGTTTTTTATAAGGTTTCCCACTGCATGGGCTTTCTTGCTGCCGGAGTACTGTTCTGTCTCAACAGGATGGCAAGTAGCGCAATCGTTGGGGGAGACAATCACATTGATCTTAAACCCCATATGGTCGAAATTGTCTTTATGTTTCTCCGCATTCAAACCGTGGCATTCATAACAACCCACCACAACCCTTTCGTGGGAAGCGGACACTTTTTTAGCGGACATCCTTCTGGCCTTCTCCGATTTCTTCAATGCCGATAAGGGAGTGGTACTTGAATGGCGGCTCTTTAACCAGTCTTCAACGATTCCAGGGGTGTAGATTCTGTGGCATTCCAGGCAGGCTACGGTCTCCCGGCCCATTTTTGGAGCCTTCTCCTTTTTTGCAGATCCCTGGGCAAAAAGAAGGACCGGTATTGAAACAGACAGCAACAGGAAAAGAAGCGCTAACCTTTTGATCAATTTTATCATTCATTCCTCGTTGAACAGCAAAAGTGATCAAACCTCCTTCTTCAGATCTTCATAGACCTTTTTCACCTCTTCAACGGAGGATTCGTCTTCGAGTGTGGTGAGATCGCCGATGCTGGCGCCGGTGGCAACCGCCTTCAAAATTCGTCTCATGATCTTGCCGCTTCGTGTTTTTGGAAGTTTAGAAACAAAATAGATCTGTTCAGGAGAGGCAACCGGACCAATCGACTTTCGAATCAGCGCCTTCAGATCAGCCTTAAGGTCAGGGGAAGGGGAGAAACCTTCTTTTAAGATGGCAAAGATCACGATCGCCTCTCCTTTGATCGGGTCCGGAATGCTTGCCACCCCTGCTTCGGCCACGGCAGGGTGAGAGACTACGGCATCTTCGATCTCCGCGGTTCCGATTCGGTGTCCGGCAATCTTGAGCACTTCGTCCGCCCTGCCGAGAATCCAGTAGTACCCGTCCTTATCCCGGATGGCATAGTCCCCCGTGTAGTAAATGCCCGGAAACTTCGACCAGTAACTTTCCGCATACCGTTTTGGATCGCCATAAACGCCCAGGAACATCCCGGGCCAGGGCGCTTTGATCACCAGCAGTCCTCTCTCCTCGGGGGGCATGGTCTCCCCCTTTTCATCAACGACATCGGCCAGGATTCCGGGAAGAGGGAAGGTGGCGGAACCGGGTTTGAGCGGAGGACATTCGATGGCCGGAGCGGGAGAGATCATTATTCCCCCTGTCTCGGTCTGCCACCAGGTATCCACGACAGGACACTTCTCTTTTCCGATATGTTTATAATACCAGGTCCATGCCTCAGGATTGATCGGTTCCCCCACGCTTCCAAGAAGTTCAAGGCTGCTCAGGTCATGCTTTTCGATCGGTTCCTCACCAAATCTCATCAACATCCGGATGGCTGTGGGAGAGGTGTAGAAGATGGTGACCCCATATTCTTCGATAATATCCCACCATCGGTCGATGCCGGGGTAGTCCGGCGCGCCTTCATAAAGAACGATGGCGGCTCCGTGCATCAGAGGGGCGTAGACAATCGAACTGTGGCCTGTCACCCATCCCACATCCGCCGTGCACCAGTAAACCGATTCTTCTTTAATATCGAAAACCCATTTGTAGGCGGAATGGTTGAAAGTGAGATAGCCTCCGGTCCCGTGCACGATGCCCTTCGGTTTTCCTGTGGTTCCGGAGGTATAAAGGATGTAGAGAGGGTGGGAGGAATCCATCGGATCCGGATTGACAAAGAGGCCGGCCTGGTCCATCTGCTCGTGGAGCCAGACATCCCTACCAGCTTTCATCACCACGGGGATGTTCGCCCTTCTTACAAGAAGCATCTTCTCGACCGAGGGAGTCATTTCGAGCGCCTCATCGGCGATCCGCTTCAATGGCACGGGTTTTCCCCTCCTGAAACTCGCATCCGCGGTGATCAGGAGCTTAGCCCCTGTATCGTTAACCCGGTCAGCAAGGGCCTGAGCGCTGAAGCCTGAAAAGATGACCGTATGGGTGGCGCCGATTCTCGCACAGGCTAGCATGGCAATGGGAAGTTCCGGAATCATGGGCAGGTAGAGGGCGACCCGGTCCCCTTTTTGGATTCCCAGATTGAGAAGGACAGAGGCAAATTTGTTCACTTCACGGTAAAGGGTGGAGTAACTCAGGACGCGAGTATCTCCGGGCTCGCCTTCCCAGTAAATGGCCACCTTGCTTCTTCGCCAGGTTTTAACATGGCGGTCCACGCAGAGGTAGGAGGCGTTGAGTTTTCCTCCGACAAACCAATTCGCATAAGGGGGTTGCCAGTCCAGGACTTTATCCCAGGTTTTAAACCAATCCAGTTTCCGCGCTTCTTCGGACCAGAAGCCTTCTGGGTCTTTAATCGAACGGTTATATATCTCAAAATATTTTTTGAAGGGCCAGTAGGTAGAACCGGATGTTAAGATAGAGTGAACCATGGGTTTCTCCTTTCGTTTTTCAAGATTACACGGATTAGAAACCAATTAAACAGATTATGAAAAGACAGTTCGTGGTTCGAAATCTTGACATGAATCAAAGATACTGATTAAATTTAGCATAGATTTATGGAAAATGGAAGATGTTAAATGTTTCAGCGATTCTTCTGGGGGCGGGTGAGTCAAAGAGGATGGGAAGGGACAAACTTTCCCTCCCCTGGGGAAAGAAGACGATACTTGAACGCTGTCTTAAAACCCTTCTTCGTTCCAGAGTGAAAGAGGTGGTCATCGTCCTCAATGATCGGAAGAAGGAGATCAACCATCGCCTGGGTAAAAAGAAAATTAAAGTGGTCGTCAATCCTGATTATAAAAGAGGGATGAGCACTTCCATCCGGTATGGGATGAAAGCAATAGACCCGAAAAGCGACGGAATCCTCATCGCACTTGGAGACCAGCCTTTTATTAAGACACGGACCATTAACGCTTTAATCGGAGCTTTTGGAAGGGCAGAAGGGAAGATCGTTGTCCCGTCGTTCAGGGGGAGAAGAGGGCACCCAGTCATCTTTCATCGAAAATATGAAGAAGAACTGTTAAGATTGAGAGGGGATGCGGGAGGTAAAACCATCGTGATGAAGCATTCCGAGGACGTTCGTATTATTCCAGTCAAATCAGAAGGGGTCATCAGAGACATTGATACATGGGAGGATTATCTCTCTCTTTTCCCCTCCACAGGCGCCTGCCTGCGCGAAGCCGCTTCGGCGAAGGCAGGGGAGGGGATGAAGGGGAGGGGGAACTAAACTTACTCGCCCCCACCCTCACCCTCCCCCGTCAAGGGGGAGGGAATTAAACTGGAGAAATTTCAAATATCTTTGGCTAGGATTATAAAAAGAGTAAGGAGTTCTGAATGAAATCGGAGAAAAAGATATCTGAACTTCTTGTCTTAATCCGGGGGGCAGGGGAGATGGCAAGCGGCGTTGCCCATCGGCTTCACCAATCCCATTTCAAGCTTTGCATGACCGAAGTTTCGCATCCCCTCGCCGTGAGAAGAGAAGTTTCATTCTGTGAAGCTGTTTACGAGGGAGAGAAGGAGGTGGAGGGGGCACAGGCAAAACTTATCTCCCGACACGATGAGATCGAATCAATATGGAAGAAAGGGCATATCCCAATTCTTATTGATCCGGAGGCAAATAAGACAAGGGATTTTTTAAAACCCGATGTCCTCATCGATGCCATCATGGCGAAAAAGAATCTGGGGACGCATATGGAGGACGCCCCTCTGGTCATCGGTCTGGGCCCCGGATTTAACGCAAGGAAAGATGTCCACATCGTAATCGAGACGAATCGTGGTCACCATCTGGGAAAGATGATTTTGAATGGTGAGGCAGAACCTGATACGGGTATCCCGGGCGAGGTAGGGGGATATACTGTTGAGAGGCTCCTTCGAACGATGAAGAAAGGAATCTTCCGTCCGCAAAAATCTATCGGCGACAAGGTGACAAAAGGTTCGGTAGTTGCGGTGGTGGATGATTATCCTGTCATTGCCGAGGTGAGCGGCGTTGTGAGAGGGCTTCTTCGCGAAGGAATTGAGGTGGAAAAAGGAATAAAGGTCGGTGATATTGACCCAAGGGGGAAGAAAGAATTCTGTTTCACCATTTCTGATAAGGCGAGATCTATTGGCGGGGGGGTTCTGGAGGCGATTTTGTACTGGTTTAATCGGTGAAAATGGTCTCTGGGATAAGGTTACGAAGCCCCTGCCTACCGGCAGGCAGGCGTTTCGGTCACAGGTAACGGTTACGTACAAAGAATTATTAATCGGTCCATAATTGTATAGACATCAAAGATAAATCCCTCCTTCGCTCCCTTTGCCAAAGAGAGGAATTACCCCTCTTTGGAAAAGAGGGGCGGGGGGAGATTTTTAGAAGATTATGTCTTCTCAATTATGGACTCATTAGTAATAGACGACAACCGTGGCCTTCTATTGACGATACGGGCATCATTACCCTGACCGTATGACGAAACCTTTATTTTCTAAACTATGAACAATGAACAACAAGTAGGTATGAAGGGATCTTTATCAGAAGCGCTGGGTCTCCGGGCAAGGGAGATGATCAGCCTGACCGGTGCAGGGGGAAAGACGACCCTGATGTTCCGACTTGCCAGAGAGTTGTCGCTTAAAGGAAAGAAGGTGATTACCACCACCACGACGAAGATATTGAAACCTTCCAGGGATGAAAGCCTTCATCTTTTTGTGTCGGGAGATGAAACGAGGATGAGAGATTTTGTGGACCATCACCTCGGAACATACGGGCATATCACCCTTGCAAAAGAAGAAGTTGGGGGAGAAAAGTTGAGAGGGATCTCGCCAGAACTTGCAGATAGCCTCTGGAATTTATATGATATCGATGTTTTGATCATAGAGGCCGATGGCGCCTCGGGCCGTCCTGTGAAAGCCCCAAGGGAGGAAGAGCCTGTCATCCCATCGAATACGACGCTGGTGGCGGCCGTTCTGGGCATGGATGGCGTGGGAAAGGAGCTGAATGATCAAAATGTATTTCAGGCAAACCGGGTTTCAAAATTGACAGGAATCCCTGAAGATGAGAAAATGACGGAAGAGGGCATGGCTCTCCTGATGACCCATCCCGAAGGCCTTTTTAAAGGCGCCCCCAATTCGTCAAGATTGGCCGTCTTTCTCAATAAGGTCGATATTCCGGATGGCGTGGCCAAAGCAAAAAAGATCACCCGAAATATTTTTGAAAAGAAAGATGTCAAAATCGAGAGAGTCATTTTAGGACAGTTAAAAACCGAACCGCCTGTAGTAGAGGTCATCTTTCTATGAAGATTACCAAGTATTATCCTCCCCCTTGATGGGGGAGGATAAAGGTGGGGGTGGACACACGGATTTATTCCCCCTCACCTCAATCCTCTCCCACCAGGGGAGAGGAAGTATCTGGTGAGTTATCTTCTGAGCAGAGTGGGAGAAGAAGATGGAATATCGTAAGATCATTGTAGCGGGACTCCTGATATTTTTAGGTCTGATTTCTTTTGCCTTTGCAGAGGATTTTTCTCTTCAACACTTTTTAGCCAAGGTTGCCCCGAAACCGGAGGCCCTCTCGAAAAAGGAGAAAGTCGAATTGTTGAACCAGATTGACAGACTGCTGGAGCAGACCCTGCAGGCCCACAGTAAAATAACCCGTGATATCCAGACAGGAGAGATTGATGTCCGGTATCAGGAGGGCGATTTCTGGATATCGAAACTGAAAGAGGATCAGAAATCAATAGAAGCTGGAATGGAGCAGGTTAAATTATTGAGGACGAAGCCCGGCCACCTTGTGGGATCAGTCATACTCTATAAATCCCTGAAGGATCTCTCTATCAATTTTAACGCTTACAATAATATGCCTTCTTTTTCTGCTTTTGTGGGCGATTTAGCTCCTGAATTGGAGTTATGGGCCGATCCGGTTTTTTACCAACTTTACCTTTTACCGCTCGCCCGTTTAAAAGATGTTGAAAAGACGCCTCCTAAAAAGGAGAAGATGCCGGCGCCAAAAGGGAAAAAACCGTAACTGTAACACTTTAGATTCTTACACGTAAAATATGAGAATTTTCTTCTAACATTTTGAAGCCCATTGTTGTCATGCTGAACTTGGTTCAGCATCTCGATTTACCCTGTGGGTGAGATCCTGAAACAAGTTCAGGATGACAGGTCTGAGAAATTTCAAATATGTTTGGCTAGTTTTTTGAAAAAGAAATCTGATCAGGATATCGAAATATTACAAATCCCCCTCAATCCCCCTTTGCCTGCCTTTGGCAGGGAAAAGATTATCAAAGGGGGAAGTATTTCTCCTCCCTTTGGCAAAGGGAGGTGGGGAGGGATTTTATAAAGCCTTTTTCAAAGCACTAAAGTGTTACCCTTAACTGAGACGGGGTTTGGATCAATGAAAGATATCGATGCTGAAATAATAAATGCGCTTGAGGCGAAGGAGCAGTTAGCGCTGGCCACCATTATCAACCGTGTGGGTTCGGCCCCGAGGGAAGCAGGTGCGAAATACCTGGTTAAGAAGGATGGAACTGCAATCGGCTCCATTGGAGGAGGGTGTGTTGAGGCCGATGTATGGCAGGAAGCCCGGAGAGCGATGGAGAAGGGAGAAGGGAATGTTCTTCATTTTAACTTAACCTCTGAGCAACTTGCAGAAGGGGGGCTCATCTGCGGGGGGAATATCGATATTTTTTTAGAACCCATCATGGAGGACTCCTTAAATATCTATCGGGAGGTGTTAAAGGTCAGACAACAAGGGGGATCAGGAATTCTGGCAACAGTTATCTCTGTGGATGGTTGCTATCCCAAAGGGGAAGGTATCAAGGCGTTTATCAAGGCATCCGGAGAAAAGACCGGCTCACTTTTTTGGGGAAAGGACCTGGAAGAAAAGATTTTGGGAGAGGCAGAGAGAGTATTGAGGGGGAGAAAGATAGAGATATTGGCTATAAGTTCTGAAGAGGCAGATCATCCCTGTAAGAAAATAGAGGTCCTGCTGGAGCCCATCATTTCAGAACCGACGGTCTATATCTTTGGGGCAGGCCATATTTCTCAGCAGTTGGTTCCCCTTGTCAAAAAGGTCCATTTCAAAGCAGTGGTCATCGATGACCGGGAGATGTTTGCGAATCAGGATCGATTTCCTGATGCGGATGAGGTTATTGTTACAGAATTTGAAAAAGCTTTTGAACAGCTCACAATAGACCAATCCAGTTATATCGTCATTGTCACACGGGGGCACCTCTATGATGGGCTAATTCTGGGCAATGCGGTTAAAACGGATGCCCGATACATCGGCATGATCGGCTCTAAGAAAAAAATTCAGACCCTTTACCAAATTTTGTTAAAAAAGGGAATTCCGAATGAGGCTCTGGATAAAGTCCATGCCCCTATCGGACTCGATATTCACTCCGAAACCCCTGAAGAGATTGCTGTAAGTATAGTAGCTCAACTTATTATGAAAAGAAGGGAAAGATTGGCATAAATATTGCTGTAAATATAAATTACTAAAAAACCTTGACAAAAGGTGTCCAATTTTGTAAGAATACATCAAAAAATTATCAATCCAAAATGGAGGTGCAGAGATGGGGAGGAATCAGAAAGGTTTTACATTAATCGAGTTGATCATCATCATTGTCATCATTGGCATCCTGGCGGCGGTTGCTATTCCGAGATACCTCGATTTAACCCAGGAGGCTGCCAATGCCACTGCAAGAGGAGTTTTGGGCAGCTTGAGGAGCGCCAACGCGATTATTTTTGCACAACGCATTATTGGAAACACCCCTGGCGGGTACCCAATGACTGATGTGGTGAATGCCGCCCAAATTCAAGGGGTGACGGTAGGAACACCGGCAACTAACTCCGTTTCTATTACAGCAGGAGGCAATGTCTATACTTTCACTTTTTTGACATCGCCAGTTGTTTCCACGACAATGGGTGCGATTGGAGCAGAAGGTTACACCACGTGGTAGAATAGGAATAAAACAATGAGAAACAAAAAAGGTTTTACGCTAATTGAATTGATCATTATCATCGTAATTATCGGCATCCTTGCGGCTGTGGCCATTCCAAGATATCTTGAATTAACAAGGGAGGCCGCGGATGGGGTAGCCAAAGGAGTACTTGGGGCTTTGAGGAGCGCCAATACCTTAATATTCAGTCAACGAATCCTTGGCAACACCACAGCAACTTATACGATGGGTATTATTGCTGGAACTGCAACAACCCAAGGGATGATGGAAATGAGAGGGTTTACCTATACCGCATATACAACTACATTTGTGATGGCTGTGAGGGGGTATGGCTATACGTTTACTCTAACTCCCACTCCACAAGCCCCAACTATTTACGGAGCAATTACCGCAGGCGCTGGTACGTTTACCACATGGTAGATTTATGACTAAGAAAATTAACCTCCTGTGATAGAAAGAATTAAAATAAAAATAGAGTGGGTCAAATCGCCTCATTTTCTGGCTGGTTTGGCCCTTTTTTTCACATCTTTCCTCTTTTTTTACGACCTTTTTGAAAAGGGATACCTCCTCACCGAGAGGGATCTTGCCCCATATTTTATTCCCCCAAGATTTTTCTGGGCGGAGAGCCTGAAGCAATGGGATTTCCCTTTATGGAATCCTTATCAGTTTTCAGGCCATCCTTTTTTTGCCAACCCCCAGAATGCAGCCCTCTATCCTTTTAATGGTCTCTTCTTTTTATTTCCATTCGATATTGCCTTCAATTCCATCATCATTCTCCACTTCTTTTTAGCCGGGTTATTTACCTATCTCTTTCTTAGAGACCTGAAGGTGGGACCAACCGGGTCTCTCATTTCAGGTCTTATCTGGATGCTCGGAGGATATCTGCTCTCTGTCCACAGCCTCCTCACCATCCTTCTCTCAGTCGTCTGGACGCCTCTGATGATGCTCTTTTTCAGAAGGGCAATGATCAGCCCGGGAATCAGGAATGAAATAATGACTGCTGTCTTCCTAACCCTTTCATTCCTGGGGGGTGGGATTGAGGTTGTCTATGGGAATTTCTTTGTGCTTTTGATCATGATGATTTTTTCAATGTTACCCAATAAATCCTACGTCGGGGATAAACCCCGACGCTACATATGGATGATTCGCTCCCTATTGACCATCTCTTTCTCCTTCCTCATTCTTTCCGCCATTCAACTCCTTCCTTTCCTCGAACTCTGGATGCATTCCATTCGTGGTCAGGGAATCACCTATCATGAAGCAACGGTATGGAGCTTCGCTCCAAAGGACATTCTGCTTTTCTTTTTGCCAGATGCTTACGGGTATTTTTTAGATATGAAGAAATACTGGATCACCCAGTGCTGGCTCAAAACAATGTATACGGGAGGACTGCCTTTTGTATTGAGCTTGATATTCTTTCTCTTCCCTCGTCCTATTCTTTCATCCATTGGAGGCCAAGGTAAAAATAGAAAAATTGTTAAGAATGTCATTCTGAACTTGGTTCAGAATCTCTTCCGTACAGGCTTGGGTCCACATTTAATGGAACCAGCGAATGATGAGACCCTGAAACAACCCGTGAAACAAGTTCAGGGCATGGTTCAGGGTGACAAAAAAGGATTTTTAGTAAAGTCTCCCCTGGAGTTGGATGGAGTGAGAAGTTTTAATAGAAGCCGAATGCTATTCCTCTCCCTGATGCTCTTCTCACTTTTCTTATCCCTCGGGCAATATAATCCCCTCTATCCGTTCGTTTACAAGTATGTCCCCTTTTTCAATGGAATCAGATATCCTGTTAAGTTTCTCTATATTTTTATTCTTTGCCTCGCCATTACAGCAGGCCTGGGTTTTGACAGGCTGATGCAATTATCGAAAGAAAGGAATGGCAAGGGGTTGAAACATCTCCTCATCGCTTTCTCCCTTATATCAGGGGGACTCCTCTTATTTCTGGTTCTGGGGCACAAAGAGATCGAACAATTTCTCAAATTAAGGGAGATCGACTTCCCGCAGTTCAATCACCTTACCGTCAACCTTTATCACGCCAAACGATTCTTCTTCTACCTCACCCTCTTTTTTCTTCTTCTCAGGGTCGGCTACGAGGTGGGATGGAAAGAATGGGCAAAGGTTTTAGTGGTTATTTTTCTGATTACAGACCTATTCGGGAATATGGGTTTCTATGGAAAGGAAAAATCAGAAGAATATTTCAAAAAGACCAGGGTATTGGAGATGGTCGCTTCGGATAGAGAACCTTTTCGGACCTTCTCAACAGCGAAGACCATCTCTGTCGATACACCCATCCTTGTCGGCAACGCTATCCCCTTCGATCTCATTAAAGAGAAACACCTGCCTTCATTCAATATGATCTTTCGAATTCATGACATATGGGGAATTGATGTGGTCCGGTTAAAAAGGAGCGATGATCTTTATAAAAAGTTTACGAGCCTTCCGTCCATCTCCTCAAGCCATCTTGTCGACGTTTATGGAGTGAAGCATATCATTTCCGTTACTCCTCTTGGAGAAGACCCCCGTTTTGAACTGGTCTATGCGAGGCTGGATGGGCTTGAAGGCAATAAGGAAGACCTTCTCAAGCAGAATACCATTAAATTGTTTCGAAACAAGACCCCGCTTTCAAGGGCATGGCTTGTGAGAGACTTTCAGGTTATGGATGCCATGGCTGTACTTTCAACATTGACGTCCAAAGAATTTCAACCGGACAAGATGGCGCTTTTGGAAGAAGTCCCCCCCTCCCTCACCCTCCCCCTCGAGGGGGGAGGGAAGGGTGGGGGTGAGGTGGAATTCCTCTCCGAAAGCAATAACAGACTATCCCTCAAGGTGAAGGCGGAAACCGAGAGCATTTTAGTATTGAGCGATACCTTTTATCCTGGCTGGAAGGCATTCGTAAACGGGAAAGAAGAGAGGATTCTTCGAGCAAATTATAATTTCCGGGCAGTGCCTTTAAGCAGAGGAGTCCATCGGGTGGAGTTTGTCTATGCGCCCCTGAGTTTTAAGCTTGGGGCTGGCTTAAGCATCATTGGAGTATTATGTTGCGCCATTATTGGGCGGTCGTCTCGACGCAGGAAAAATCAGTGCAATAACCAGAAATGACCATGGATATAGAGAAAACCAATACCATCACCCTTTCTATTTTAGAAGAGGCAACCTCTTATCATCGATGGATCTTTGAGAAGATCAAGCCCTATCTCAAGGGGAGCATTCTGGAGGTGGGTTGTGGAACCGGCAATCTGACAGGCTGGTTACTTGGTTGGGGAAAGGTCGTAGCCTCCGATATGAATGAAAACTATCTTCGTCTCGTTGAAGAGAAGTATCGAGATCATTCCAGCCTGAAGGGGGTTTTCAACTGGGATGTCCGGCAGGAACCCACGAGAGAACTTCATGCCTCCGTGGAGGCCATTGTCTGCTCCAATGTCCTGGAACATATTGGGGATGACGTTTCTATCTTAAAACATTTTCATCAGTTACTCTCCGGCGAGGGCAGGCTCATCCTTTTAGTTCCGGCATTGAAATGTCTCTACAATCAACTCGATAAAGATCTTGGCCATTTCCGGCGATACAGCAAGAAAGAGTTGGTCTCGAAGGTCGAACGGAGTGGTTTCCGGATTTTACACTTAACCTATTTTAATCCCTTTGGTATATTAGGATGGTTTTTCAATGGCTCCATTTTGAGAAGGCGAATTTTGCCGCAGAATCAGGTGAAGGCATTTAATAAGATGGTACCTCTTTTCATATCCCTCGAGAAAATCATTCCAAACTGGGTGGGTCAATCCTTGATCGTTGTAGGAGAGAAGTTATGAAACTATCCGTCATCATTCCTGTCTATAATGAGGCGGGGACCATTCTCGAAATCATCCAAAAGGTAAAGGAGGCTCCTTTTGAGAAGGAAATTATCGTAGTGGACGACAGCTCCACCGATGGGACGGCCCGCCTTCTTAAGGAGAATAGCGAAGGGATTAAAGCGCTCTTTCATGACAGGAATAAGGGTAAAGGCGCCGCCATCAGGACAGCCCTTCCTCACGTTACCGGAGAGATAGCCATTATCCAGGATGCAGACCTGGAATATGATCCCTCTGAATATCCCCGCCTGATAAGCCCGATTCTGAATGGAGTGGCGGATGTGGTCTATGGCTCACGATTCCAGGGAGGAACGCATCGGGTGCTCTATTTCTGGCACTCCGTTGGGAATAAGGTTGTAACCACTCTATCCAATATATTCACCAATCTCAATCTGTCGGATATGGAGACTGGCTATAAGGTTTTTCGTTCCGAAGCGCTGAAAAGAATAAAGATTGAAAGCAGTCGTTTCGGTTTTGAGCCGGAAATCACAGCCAAGATCGCCAAAATGGGTTGCCGGATCTATGAGGTTCCCATTTCCTACTGGGGAAGGGACTATTCGGAAGGAAAGAAAATCAACTGGAAGGACGGACTGGCAGCCATATACTGGATCATCAAGTTCAATATTTTCCGCAAGTGAAAAAGTTCTTACGTTAAGATTAACTCCCCCAAAACTTCCCCTCCCCAGGCGGGAGGGGATGAAGGGGAGGGGGACCAAATTGCTTTTGTCCACCCCCACCTTCATCCTCCCCCATCGAAGGGGGAGGAGATTAAATGGGGAAATTTCAAATTAGGAGTCATGCCTAAAAAGTCATTTCATAGGCGACCCGGTCCACTTCGTCTCGCGTGGTGGCTCCTTTCAACACCTTTAACAATCCATCCTCTCTGAGAGATTTTAATCCTGTGGTCTCACGCGCCACTTGTCGTATCTCCTGAGCGGAAGCCTTTTCTGCGATCAGCCGTTTGATTTTCTCATTCACAGTGAGAAGTTCATAAATTCCGGTCCTGCCCAGATAGCCTGATTGTTTGCACTGTTTGCACCCTTTCCCACGGTAGAAAGTCGGAGGTTCTTTCGATTTTTGGATCGCCTCACCCAGTTCCTTCAGGGTTATCTCGTCGACTGGAGAGGAAGTTTTGCAGTGGGGACAGATGGCCCTGACCAGCCGCTGCGCCAAAACGCCGATGACAGAGGAAGAGATGAGATAGGGTTCGACGCCAATATCGAGGAGGCGGGTGATGGCTTCTGGCGCGTCATTCGTATGGAGGGTGCTGAGCACCAGGTGGCCTGTGAGGGCGGCCTGAATGGCTACTTGAGAGGTATCCAGATCCCTGATTTCACCCACCATGATCACATCCGGGTCCTGCCTCAGAATAGACCTCAGCCCTGTGCCAAAGGTGATCCCTGCCTTTGGATTTACCTGGGTCTGCCTGATTAAGGACAAGCGGTACTCCACCGGATCTTCGATGGTGATGATATTTTTATCCGCAGAATTGATCATGTTAAGGGAAGCATAGAGCGTGGTTGTCTTTCCACTTCCCGTGGGACCGGTGACGAGGATGATTCCGTTTGTCTTCCGGATGAGCTGTCCATATTGGCTGAGCATCTCCTCTGAAAACCCCAGGTCTTCGAGGGTGAGAAGGGGGCTTGTCTGATCGAGAATTCGGAGAACCACATTCTCTCCGTAAATCGTGGGAAAGGTGGAGACCCTGATCTCAAAACCCCTGTTCTCCATCTTAATGTTGAAGTTTCCATCCTGGGGGAGCCTGGTTTCTGTGATGTCCATTTCTGCCAGTATTTTGATGCGCGCGGTAATAGCAGGATGTGCGGCTTTGGGCAGGGTCAGGCTTTCAAAGAGAAAGCCATCGATCCGGAATCGAACACGCAATGCCTTCTCATCGGGTTCGAAGTGAATGTCGCTGGCACGGTCCCGAATCGCCTGCATGACTACCAGATCGAACATCCGCGCGGCCGGAGCTCCTTCAATAGGACCTGAGACCGGCTCTTTAATTTGAAGATCATAAGTCTTTCTGTAGTCTGCAGGCTCCGGGGAGGATTCGACCGTATTTTGAGCCGTGACCTGACGTAAAGTATTTTCTAAAATCGTCGCCCCGACGCCATAATACTGGTCGATCGCTTTTTTAATTTTCTTCTCAGTGCTGATGGCTAACTCAACATCTGTCTTTATCCTGTTTCGAACCTCATCGAGGGCAAGGATATTGAGGGGGTTGTCCATCGCAACGGTCAATGTGTTCCCTATCTTGAAGAGAGGGATCAGTGTATAACGCCGGGCCAGTTCTTCCGGTATCATCTTTACGGTTTGGTCATCGATCAGGTAGGTGTCGAGATCCACATAGGGAAGATTGAAATAATCGGCCAGGCACTGAAAGATCACTTCTTCCTTAGCATACCCTTTCCGCATGAGGGTCTGCTCCAGCCTTTCTCCTCCCTGCTTTTGCTCCTGAGCGACCTTTTTCAATTGTTCGGGTGTAAGCACCCCGAGTTGGACAAGGAATTCCCCGAAACTCTTCTTCTCTGTTGCCATATTTAACCTTCCATTTCTTAGAAAAAAACCCCTTCCCCTGGCGCTGACCTTTACCCACAAGTTGTTTCCTCCCCCCTTGCGGGGGAGGATTAAGGTGGGGGGTTAGAATGTCTATCTAATGCGCTCATGATAATTTCTTCTACTGACTCAATTTCTTTAAAAACCTGGTTATCCCAGAACCTTAGAATGGAAAAGCCTTGTTTTTCCAACCAGGCATCACGTTCTAAATCATAAGCCACTTGTTCGGAATGATGCCCCCCATCCACTTCAATAATTAACCGTTTCTCCAGACATACGAAATCAACTATATATCTCCCAATGGGTTGTTGTCTACGGAATTTGTAGCCTCCGAATTGACGAAGTCGAAGTTGCCTCCATAAAGCACGTTCAGTTTCTGTCATGTTTCTCCTTAATTCTCTGGCCCTTACCTTATCCATTCCCCCCATCCTAACCTTCCCCCGCAAGGGGGGAAGGATTTAAAATAACTCAAAAATGTGGGTAAAGATTAGTCCGTCAAGGGAGAGGGTGAATGCTTTACTCACTCCTTTTTCACATCTTTTGTTTTCATCAATTGATTGATATGCCTTCGGACCCTTGAAACCAGTTCCGGATAGGAAGCTGAAGACAAGAGAACGAATTGCTGGTAGTGATAAATCGCCAGGTCAGTCTTCCCCATCTGTTCATAAAGGAGCCCCAGGTTGTAATGGGTCTCCCCATGATGGGGGTTGATGGCAAGGGCTTTCTGGTATGATTCGATCCCCTTCTCCGATTGCCCTCTCTTCTTATGGAGCGTCCCAAGATTGATGTGGCTTTCAATATGATTCGGGTTGATGGCAAGGACTTTATTGAACGCCTCCAGCGCTTTTTCATCCTCTCCCCTGAGATGGAGAAGTATCCCGATGTTATTTAGCCCCTTCTCATATTTAGGATTGATTTCGATGGCTCTCTGATAGGTTTTCAGGGCGCTTTCAAGATCACCCATCTCCTGATAGATAATTCCAAGATTATTATAAGCCTCAATATAATTGGGGTCGATCTCAATCACCTTCCGGTAGGCCTGTATGGCTTTGGCCATCTCTCCCCGATTGTGGGAAGAGACTCCCAAATTGAAAGAGTGGATGATTTCTGTGGTTAGAAGATGATCCTTTCCATCTTCCTGTCCTGCCCTGACAGATGGAGTGGCAGCCTCCTCTTTTTTTGGAATCGGAGGAGGGGATGGCGATGGTGATGGTGATTTATCTTCAACTGCCGCCTTTTTTTCCTGTTTAGCAGCTTCGGTCATCCTCTTTTCAGGGATCGGTTTGATCGATATTTTTTCTTCCATTCTCTTTTCGATGACTCGCTCATTTTCTTTGAGGGTTTGCGGGGGAGATGGTCGGACTTCCGGAGGAAATGGTTTCGGTTCTTCCACCGGCTCCGGCTTCTCCACTTCTTTCCTGACCCCCGGAAAAATCATTTCGGTTTCCGGGGACGTGGGCTTCATTTCCTCAAGCCTAACGGTTTGCTGAGGCGGAGGTGTCGAAGGAATTAGAAAAACCCGCAAGAAGACCAGCAGGAGAATGAGAATGCCTGCAACTGAACCACCAATGATAATCCAGCGCCTTTTATCAGGCCCCCTGTTGCCCCGGCCTTGCTTAAAGAATGGCCCTCCTCTAGCTTCTTTCGATCGGAGCTGCTGGGCCTTCTTAAGGGCATCCATGATCAGACTCATCTTGTTTCCTCCAGGGAGGTCCTCGTCGTTTCTGTTGGAGGTTCTATTCTATGGCCCGATGGATTCGTGACGGGGGAGGGCGAGGTTTCACCTGCTATTTTGAGATAGATTTTTTCAAACTGATCATGAATCAGATTTCGGGTCCCCTGAAGGGAAGGGGGGGGATCAAAATTCAGCAGTATCATGCCCGTCAATAGAAGACACAGGATGATTAGGAGAAAGATGCGAAGGGGAGGGAAATATCTTGACCAGGCGAATGATGGATAGGTCGGAGTGATCACTTCCTTTCCTCCAATATCCTTTATCGCCTTCCTGACTACCCCCTTGTCGATATGGTAGGTTTCATCAACGAAGCCCCCGATGAGGGTGCGATCACAGAGAAGATTGATCAGCCTGGGAATCCCCTGCGAAAAGCCGTAGATTTCATTCAGGGCAGACTTTGAGAAAGTGACGCTCCCGTGCGACCCCGCCACGGTGAGGCGCTGGTAAATGTATGATTCGGTCTCCTCCCGGTTGAGGGGAAGGATGTGGTGACGGATGGCAATCCGCTGGTTCAATTGTTTCAATTTAGCGGACCGAAGTTTCTGGTTCAATTCCAATTGGCCGAACAGGATGATCTGAAGCATTTTCTCTTTGGCCGTCTCCAGATTGGAGAGCATTCGGATCTGTTCCAGGACCGGAATGGAAAGGTTTTGCGCTTCATCAATGATGAGGAGCACATGTTCTCCCTGGGACAGGTGTTCAACGAGAAATCGATTCAGGGCATCAATCCGTTCTGTTTTTGATCTTCCAATGGAAGCAAATCCAAGGTCCTGAAGGATCGCTCTCAGTAGTTCTCCTTCTGTGAGGAAGGAGTTGAAGATGACCGCTGTTTTCACATTTCTGTCCAATTTTTCGAGAAGGGTCCTGCAAATGGTCGTTTTTCCAGTTCCAATATCACCGGTGACGACCATGAAACCCTCTCTCTGCTGAATTCCGTAAAGAAGGGAATCGATCGCTGTCCGGTGGCTCTCACTCATATAGAGAAACTGAGGATCCGGCGTCAGCGAAAAGGGTTTTTCTTTAAGGCCGTAGAAGTCTAAGTACATCTTTTTAATTCCAAAGTTGTCATTAGCAGTAGTTAGAAGTAGGGTGGATCAAGCGCAGCGGATCCACCTTTTCTATTCTAAATCCATTCTCGAAATACCACTGGGTTCCTCCGATCCCCAACCCGAAGCGTATAATCCATCCTTGAGGGCCTGGCCAAATGAGCTATGAGGCCAATTTATCGGGTTCTGAACATAACCATGCTTTACCGGGTTATAATGAATGTAATTCATATGCCTTCGCCAATCATCTTCATCCCTGAGAAGATGTTCCCAGAAACGCTTCTGCCAGATGTCCTTCTCGCCCCGCTCGTTCACAGGGTAATTCAACCCCGTTGAAAAATGGCTCTTGATCAACCTCCACCGGGTGGAATAATCTGAATCAGCGCTCGGTAACCGCCATATGCAATGGATGTGATCTGGGAGAATCACAAATGCCTCCATGGTAAAGGGGTATTTTTTCATGACCCTGTCAAAAGCAGATTTGAGACGGACAATATTATCTGGCTGAGATAGAATTTGGAGACGTTGGTGCGTCACTATGGTAAAAAAATAAGAACCCCCAGGTTGATAAATACGCCGATATTCGCTCATATCACCTTCGAATGGTGGATCCACTTCGCTTGATCCACCCTACAACTACAACCCTTCGAATGGTGGATCCACTTCGCTTGATCCACCCTACAAGACTAAAGACATCATTTCCTAGTAAAATCTTCCACCTTCTTTCCCACTTGAAGGGTGGGGGTGATCATGATCACCAGCTCTGCGATCCTTTTCTTTTCGGTCCTGTAGCGGAATAACCCTCCCAGCAACGGGATGGAATGAAGAACAGGAACGCCGATATAAGTCTCCTCGTTCTTCTCCTGCATCAGGCCTGCGATGATGATCGTCTGGCCATCCTGCACCCTAACCGTAGTATCGGTCTCTCTGACGCTTAAAAGAGGGAAGGTGGTTTTCCCATCCGGAGTTACTTTTTCTCCTGTTTTCTCCGTGATGCTGGGGTGGATGTTCATGACGATGGTGCCGTCCTCGGCAATCTGGGGAGTCACATCGAGGATGATCCCCACATCGATCGTCACGGGCTGGAAAGTTTGAACCACAGTGTCCCCTCCGGCAACCACTACTCCAGAAGTGAAGAAGACATCCTGGTTTCCCACACGGATGATTGCCTTCTGATTGTTGAGTGTCGAAATGGTCGGGCTGGAGAGAACCTTTACATCTCCCTGTTCTGCAATGGCCTGCATGATGTCTGAAAGGGCGACATCACCCGCACCAATCGCAAGGGTGCCTCCGAAAGGTTTTATTCTAAATATCCCTGGGGTATCGATGGTGGTTCCGGTTGTGGTACCTCCGAGAGTAAAACCTCCTGATACTCCGGGAAATCCGGTTGTCCCCGCCTTATTCGTTAGTCCCCAGGCAAGGTTTACGGACCGGGGCAGTCCCTGAATCACTTTCCAGTTAATCCCTTCCTTATTTTCATCGGAGAGGATTACCTCAAAGATCTTGGCCTGAATGGTCACCTGTCTCTGCGAGCTTCCCTCCACAGCTTCGAGGAAAGAGGCGACTTTATTGAGGCTGAGAGGATAGTCCGTCACCATGATCACGCTTGTGGATTTATTAACAATTAACTTTCTGCCCCTGGCGTCGGCCCTTGTCCATGTCGCTTTCTCCGGTTCTGAAGGGGTGGCTTTTTCATCGGTTCCTCCGAATATGATGGTTTCAAGTCCTCTCTGGACTTCTCTCCACAGGTCCATTTCATCCACACTCTCGAGGACGCTGAACCCTGTTCTGGCACCGGATGGACTGGTAGTCGCCTGCGTTCCTGGAAGGGCGCCGGCTTGCAGCCCTCCTCCTGTGCTCGCATAGATCTCTCTTTTTCCGCTTCGTTTGGTAGCAAGATAATTGAGCGTGAAAAAGCGGCTCTCCATCTGGGGTCTCATAATCTTGATGAATTTTCCTTCGATCCGATAGGTCCATCCCAGGGGAAAGAGAATGGCATCAAGCGCTTCCTTCAGGGTTACCCGTTTCAGATCGATGGTCACCTTACCGCTCAATTCCGGATCGATGACAATATTGTAATCGCTCTCTTTTGAGAAGGCTAAAAGGATGTCCTGGATGTTGGAATCCCTCGCAAAGAAGGAGTAAAGTTTTTCAGGCGCCTTTTTGGCTTCCTCTCTCTGAGGGATAACTAGCTCCTTCAATTTTTCTTCAGGAGGCGGCTGGGGTTTGGCTGGCTCCACCTGCTGAGAAGGCAATTGAATCCGTTCTTTTTTAGGAGGAGCCGCACACCCTACAGCCCATAATAGACTCATTAAAAGGATGCATAAGATCTTAATTTTCATTGTTTCCTCCTCATCACTCTTCGAATCCCTCCTTCCCTCCCCCCTTGTGGGGGAGGGTTAGGGTGGGGGGGTCATCGGTCTTCCACAGTTATTTTGATCGGGCTCTGATCCAGGACGAGCGTTCTCTTTTTCCCTTCCTTTTCCAGAATGACCCGGTCGGGCCGTATCTCCAGAACCTTCTCGTCGTTAATAAAATCTCCGATAGACACGATCGATCGGTCAATTGATGCCAGCCTAATATGGTCGCCGATTAAAATAGCTTTTAGCTTTAACGGAACTTCAGCAGGTTTTACTTCAACAGATTTCACTTCTTCAGGGGTTACCTTGACCGTAATTTTTTTATCCTCCTGAACAGAAATCTCCTGTGACAGGAGGCGGACTCCCGATGGAAGAGAAAACGGGTCTTTTCGGGTCTCCTGGGACAGGAAACGTTTTGTCTTCAATTGTGCGTGAACCTCTCCTGTCTCCATCAAAGGGGTTATAGAAAAAAAGACGGTCACCAGCATTAAGATAAAAATGTTGTTATAAGATCGAACCACTGAATATCCTCCTCATATATTTTCATCTCCTCGTTCTCCTCCCCTTATCTACCCCATCCCCACCCCTGCCTGCGCCGAGGCTTCGGCAGGCAGGCTAACCCTCCCCTTGAAGGGGAGGGTTAGGGAAACCTTCTTAACCTCTCCCCTTTGAAGGGGAGGGAATATTCAAGTTAACGGTTATGCCCCTTGTGGAGAGTGATTGGAATTACAACATAATAATATACATCTTCAGCCCCAATGTGACCTTTAAGAGGGGTTGTATCTCCTCGTTCCTTTCTATCTGAAGGCCATCGATCTGGATTAGAAATAGAAGCTCCTCAATCCCCTTCAGATAAGCCTCTAATTTGGCAAAGGTGGAGTGGAGGATAACCTGAACGGTCACCTTTCTTGAATCCGTGGGGGGTAATCCTTTTTTCTCTTCGAGCGGAGAAATCTTTTCCTCCGATGGTGCAAGAGAGATGACCTTCATCTGCAATGGGTCGCTCTCCCTGGCCAGATGTTTTAAGAAGGCCCTGAACTCCTCCCCGCTGAGCGTCCGCTCACCTAAACCTGTGAGCTCCTTCTCCATCTGAGCGATCATGGTTTCTGTTGTTTCGAGACCCTGGGTCAGTAGAGAGAGTTCGCTCAGCTTTAAGTCTGCCGCCTTAACTTCCCCTTTTAGACTTAGAACCTTGCGATTCTGAGGTGTGTAATAGAGACGATCGAATAGAAAGATGGCGGCGGCGATGATGACCAGAAAGAATAGTATCTTTTCTCTTCTTTTTAGCGCCATAGCTTATGGTTTCTCCCCTTTTATCGATTTAGGCCTTTAGGGAATCGATATCGACAAAAGATTGTCGATATGCTTGACACGGCTCGTGTCAGTAGCGCCCTCGTTTACCGGGGGCGCAGCTTTACGTCGGCAATAAATGCCGACGCTACTGAGAATTTATCTCTAACCAAACATATTTGAAATTTTCTCCATTTAACCTCATCCCCCATCAAAGGGGGAGACACCAATTCTTCTCCTCTTTCAATCTTTTCCCTTATTGGGAATTATCGATGTCACAAGCGATATTGAATTCAACGGCCAACTGATTATACAGTTTATTTTCATCTGTGGAAATTAATTTTACATGACTGAACAGCGGCGACCTCTCGAGGCCCTCAATGATCTGGGCGATGGCTGTAAGGCAGTGAATATCATTTCCGAAGGCCAGACCGGTGAGATGAAGAACCTTCTTCCCATTCTCCTGTGATTCTCCCTCCTGGGGTTTTGAAGCCTGTGGGTCCTTTCCAAAAGGTTTTGCTTCGGACTGAACTTCGAGATGTGTCAGGGTGACATTTGCCGGAATCATTTTGATCACTTCTTTCAATACCTCGCGGTAAGGTCCAACAGTGATCGTGGAAGATGGGAAGAGAGAAATGTCCTGTTTCATCCTTAACTCTTTCTCCTTCAGTGTCGCCAGTCTAGACCGGAGGTCTTCCAATTTCGTTACCTTCGCCATCTTCTCAGCCCGCTCCCTCTCCAGAGTGGTCACTTGCGAAGTGGTGTAATAGATGACTCCGAGGAAGACGAGAGCAATGACTGAAAAAACCGCTATAGAAACCCATTTCTCGTTTTGAAACTTATACCAGAATGGCTCTTTGACTGGGAGGAATTCGACCTGTTTTGGTTCAGAGAGCGCCACGCCAACAGCATTGGTGAACATGGAACCCACCTGATCCAGCGCTCCGGCATCGATCGTCTTCGCATCATAAAGGGTCTCTTTCAAGGGGTTAAAGATCTCAACGGGAAGCCGAAGTTCGCCTTCGAGGTGGGAGGCGAAATTCTTTAAATGGGCGCCTCCTCCAGTAAGAAGAATTCTATCAATTCTCTCCCCATAAAACTGGTTTCGATAGTAATCGAGAGAGCGTCCTATTTCTCCCGCCCATTTTTCGAGAACAGGTCTCATCAAAAAGGAGATCTTTGACAGGTCGAGTTTCTCATCTGCCGCTCTACCTTCCTGAATGTCGGAAAGAATTCCAACCTCCTCTTTTATCCTCTCAGCCTTTTCATGGAGGAAAATGAGGTCTCTTTCGAAAGGAATTCCTTCTGTAATGGCCCGGGTGAGGTCCGCTCCAGCAGGTGTCATCTCCCGGCTGAATTGCAGGATTTCATCTTTAAAAAGGTAGAGGCTCATCTTTTCCGATCCAAGGTCTATCAGGGCGATGGTCTCATGGATTTTCAATCGATCATAGGCGAAAAGCGTATTCCAGAGGGCAAAGGCGCTCACATCCAAATGAGTTGGCTCAAGCCCGGCCCCGTTGACGATAGAGAGTGTCCGGTCAATGAGGTCAGTTGGACAGGCAACAGTCAGCAAGTCCAGTTTTTTGGCGCCATCCTGAACGAATTCCCCAAGAATGTGGTATTGAATTCGGGCTGTTTCGACAGGGAAGGGGAGATGTTCTTTAATCTCCCAGGGCAGCGCCTTGATCAATTCCTTTTTAGGAATGGAGGGCATGGTCATCCGTCGAATATGGATTCCAGAGCCGGAAACCGTAAGTCTGATCTTCTTCGATTTAATACCTACTTCCTCAATCAGGTCTTTGAGAAGGATGGAAATAGAGCTGATATCCTCTTTGCCAATGCCCTGAGGAATCTTCTTCATCCCGAAGCAGGAGAGAAAAGGCCCCTTCGAGGTCTTTTTCAGCCCCACCAATTTAATGGAATGAGAACCAATGTCTAAGCCGATCGTTTCTGCCATGTCTTACATACCCATTCTTCCCCCTCACCCATCCCACTCCCCAACAGGGAGAGGGGGCCACACTCGTTTTGCCCCACTTTAATAAAGGGGGGTGTGGGGGGATTTAAGATTTTGTAGCGATGCCATTTATTGGCGTCGTATTCTTTCGTTGGCAATAAATGCCAACGCTACATTTCTCTAAAATCACATTATTACTGCCCTAAAGGCAATGATCAAACGGGCGCCGGGATCTCCTCCAAGAGTCAGCTGGTTTTTGCTGACGTTGCCGGTTGCCCCAGCGATCGGCATGCCCGCGGCGGTTGGTATGCCCCTGTAGGCATGGGTTTGAGATTGATCTGCGCCCGACGTGTTCCGGTATTGAGCCGGACCCGGAGGCGACCCCGGAGTAGACCACCCAGCTGTCAGAGATCCCCAGGTATTGTCATCCCGAGAGGCCCACGCTGCAAAGACGAGGGCTCCGTCTGTGACCGTGGTAATCCCCGGAATGGTGACGGTGCGGTTGGGTGCAGGGGGGGCGGCGAAGTTACCGGAAACCTGTGCTACATCTACTTGCCACACACTGCTGGTGTTGGAGGGCCGGAAGACGTGCATGACGACTGTATTGCTATTGGCGCTACCGAAGGAAACGCTTGGATTGGCGCTCCATGTGCCATTGAACCTGCACCAGAATAGCCTTATCCGGCAGTTGGTCTGGTTTTGCTGAGTCTCCGATGTCCAGCTTTGGCCTCCGGTGTTAGATATGGCGAGTATTCCCGCACTGGAGCGAGCTTGAGCCATCATCAGGACAAGATCGCCCGCCTGCATACTCCCTGGAGGAGTTACCGCAGTTGGATTGGCGGTATTTGCCCCGTTATCGGCAGGGTTAGAGGCTGATGCAAAATAATCAATTTTCATCAAGAACCTGGTAAAATTGGAAACAACAATTCGCCTCTGGCTAGCGTTTGGGACTTCTCCAACAGAAATGAGTGTGTCAAGGGTAGGAGCAATATTGGTATAAGTTATGGTAAACCTTCCCTTGCCAAGGTTTCTCTGATTCACTCCTACCGCATTCAGCCCCGCGAGATCAGCAGGTGTTGCCCAGCCTTGATCAAAAGCATACCTAACGGCAAATTCAACCCCTGACTGGGCAAGGAAAAAGGCCTGATTGGAGCTGACAGTTAAAGAAACGGACTTTTGTTTAGTCGGGATCAGGTAAGAGAAGACATACCCGATCGAGACCATCAGCATCATGGCAATGACCAGAAATAGGACGGAGATGCCTCTGGAGCTGCAAATAGGGCACCCCCAAGGACCTCCTCCCCCCTTGCGGGGGAGGATTGAGGTGGGGGGGGGG
>Ga0208733_100112_pt1 | contig 42284 bp, 56 predicted proteins | sample SubbioR11Jul_8B1_FD_184816 | JGI IMG/M metagenome (GOLD analysis project Ga0208733, IMG submission 184816) | Serpentinite rock and fluid subsurface biosphere microbial communities from McLaughlin Reserve, California, USA - CR11Jul_8B1 (SPAdes) | ecosystem: Environmental > Terrestrial > Deep... | reverse complement strand
AAACCGGCCACTACACCGCCATCGGCGAGACGCTCATGCTCCAGGCCGATAAGCTGCAACGTTTGTTCTTGCTGCAAAACAACCAGACAGGCGGATCGGAGATTACCCGGGTACTGAGCGTCAAGGCCTACTACCGGCCGCGAAGGTGGTCGCTGTGAGGCGCAGTAATTTTTCTTTTCGCATGCTGGACCGATCGTTCCAGACGCCTTTGACGATCCCTGATCTGGATTACACGGTGGAAAAATACGGCCAGGCGGCGATCGGTGGACCGCGCCGGGCGACGGTCGGTGTGCAGGGCGAGGAGCGCGCACTGTGGGAACTGCTCGAGTGGCTGCGCGCGCCGGTGGAGATCCTGGACCGGCGCAAGGACACGGTCTGGTGGGGTTACCTGGATGGGGTCGAGTTGGCTATTGGCGCGATCCGCGTGCGGGTAACGCTGGACGGTATGGCTAACCGGGTGGCGGTGGCTTATGCTTTCGTGGAACCGGGCAGCGAAACGGTCGGAACCCGGGCGACGACCGCCTGGGTTCAGGATGACGACAGTTTATCGACTTATGGCACCCGCGAAGTTCTGGCGCAGCTCAGCTCGGCAACTGTTGCCCAGGCCGAAACTGCTCGAGCCGCGTTGTTGGAGATGCTGCGCTACCCACAGCCGCAGATCGAGGTACAGCGCGCGCTCCTGGCAGGCGGCAAGAAAACCGTCGCGAAGACCGCAGGCGGGTCCGGGAAACTCCTGCTACGCGGCTGGTGGGATACACTCGATTGGAAATATTATGCCCAGAACGCAGGCAAAGAGGCACACGAAGCGGACGGGAACGGTACGCAGGATCTCGGGCGTATCAGCGGCAACCAGCGCGCGGCGCAAAGTTTCCAACTGGTGGGCAGCGGCTGGGAGGCAGCGGCGGTCAAGGTCAAGATTCGCAAACAGGGGACGCCAACCGATGATATGATCGTCGAGTTGTGCGCAGATTCCAGCGGGGTACCAGGGACAGTGCTGGTTTCGAGCAGCGCGGCGGCCGCGGTTATCCCCACATCCATGAACTGGCTCACGTTCAATTTTGCGCCGCTGATCGGCGGCGGCTACCAGTTTATGCAGCCATCCACCACCTACTGGCTGGTCGTGCGGCGGGCAGGGTCGGTCAACAATGACCATTATTACGTCGTGGATGTGGACGAAGGGCTGGCCTACCCGCGCGGGGTGATGCGCCTGTACAATGGCTCGAGCTGGGTGGCGCGAGTTCCGGACGCGGATATGAATTTCCAGGTGCTGGGCGGGCGTGAAACCACACTCCAGATCGAGGATATTGTCACGACTAACGGACAATTTATCACTGGCATCGTGGTCGAGGACCGCAGCAATGTGATCAGCAACCAGTACCGGCGCGGAGACACCACCGCGCTGTTCGAGATCATTGAGCTGCTGAGGTCTGGGAACAACACCGGGCGCAGGCTGTTGGCGAGAATCAACCGCAATCGCGAGCTGGTTGTCTCGCTCGAGCCTGAGCGCGACAGTTACAATGCGCAGATCTACATCAAGCGCGACGGATCGGTCGAAAATCAATGGGGGGATCCATACTATGCCGCGACGTGCCCGGTTGGGCAGTGGGCGCTGCTCAAAGATGTGATTCCATCGTCGCTGGATTTGGGCCGGATGGCAGACCCCAGCATGCTGTTTATCGAGGAGGCAGAATATGACGCTGAACGGGATGTTTACACCCCCTGGGCGCGCGGTCAGGATAGCGCCAGGTCGCTCGCTTCAAGGATTTTGGAGGGTTGATGGATCAAATTCGAATCTCTGAGCTCTACGCGCGGCTCAAACCATTTATTTTGGACGCCATCTCTATCGTGGGCGGCGGCGGCGGACCATACGCGCCCAGTCCGCATGATCTGAGTTCCGGACATCACACCGGCAGCCTGTCCGACGCGCAAGGACCGCAGTTTTTGAAAACGGACGGTTCGCGATCGCTGGTTGGTAACTTGACCGTGGCCGAAGGGATTACGATCGATGGGGTGGATATCTCCGTATTTAAAGCGGCCTACGATACCCACGCCAGTCTGAGCGCAGCCACAGCGCATGGATCGGTTGGGCTGCATACCCACGAGAACAACCCGCAGGGTGGGCAGCTCGACCACGGGTCGGGTCTGGCCGGTCTGTTAGACGACGACCACCCCCAGTACGCGCACGCGGACGGAAGCGGGACGCGGCGCGCATACGAGGCGCAGCTCCTGAACAAGACGATCACGGCCGGGGCGGGCCTGACCGGCGGCGGGCTGATGATCGCCGACCGGACGCTGAACGTCGGCGCGGGCTTTGGCATCACGGTCAACGCGGACGATATAGCGGTCAATACAGCGGCGGCGTTCACCTGGTCGAACGCCCACACCTTCCAGGGATTGACCTTGACCCGTCACCTGCACCCAGAACTTAGCGACACGTATGATTTGGGATCATCAACCCGCCTGTGGCGCAAGGGCTGGCTGAGCGAGCTGGACACGATCCTGTTTGCGCAGAACACCGTGACCCTGGTGGGCGGGTGGCTGGTGGTCGGGAAAAACGAAGGGGCGGTGGATGCCAACGTTATCAGCACGGACACGCAGATCAATTTTGGCCAGGCGATGACCGTAGGCGATTTCGTCCTTTTCCGGGCAGCGCTCAAGGTCGAGTACATGAGCATCGGCAGCCTGGTGAGCGGGACGACCTACAACGTCACGCGCAACCTGGACGGCAGCGGTGCAGACAACTGGCCGGCCGGCACGCCGTTTGCGGTACTCGGGCAGAGCGGGCAGGGACGGATCGAGCTCAACGCCTTCGACACGCCGCGCTTGCAGATGGTGCGCCAGGGGGCGACCTTCAACGCCCAGACAGAACTGATTCGCATCGGCGACCTGAACGGCAACTGGGGATACAGTGCCGAAAAATGGGGGCTAGCGATAGGTGAGTACGCCGCTGGCCTGCCGAACATCGTCATTGATCAGGACGGGGTGCTGCGCTTTAGTTTGCACACGACCGAGGTGATGCGTTTCGGTGGTGGAAATGCTGATATTACGGGCGTACTGCGTCTGCCAGGAACGAGTAGTGCTATTACTATAGGCAGTACACCGCCGACCGCCAACAATGCCGGTACGGGTATCTGGATCGACAGGACGGGATTGTACAGCCTGGCCAGCGGGGTGTATCAGGTCAAGATTGATACTGTGGATGGTAAGTTGTATGCGGGAGGCGGACTAATAAGCGTTGGCAGTGATGCTATACGCATATATCCGCCCCTAGAAGCGCAACGAGCACCTATTGAACAGTTTTCTATCACACCTCCTGGTCAGAACATGTCTGGTTCTCGCAGCTTATATTATGGCACCAACGGTTTAATCCAAGAAGATAAAGAGCTAAAGTCTACTAATTTCAATGCTTTTCGATCTGATAGGATCATCGGCATACAATCTCGTTGGACCATGTGGTCGATGGCCAGCGGGACTTTCATAGGAGATACGCCGGGCGCGAGAATAACATTAGACTATTTAAGCGACTCCAAGAGTGAGGTTACTTTACAAACAATACCCAATGCAGGCACAAGCTCACAAATACAATTAATTGCGAAGGCTACAAACCTTTCGGACGAAACGTCTGTGATAATAAATCCAGCGTCTGGCGTTGTTATTAGTGCGATTGGTAGTATCGCAAAGAATGATTTATACATACAGGGTACAGGTACGATCCGTGCGTCAACCGCTATCTCTTGTCGAGCGTTCCGAACCACCAACCAGAGCATCGCCAACAATACATTAACAGCAATGGGGTTGGACAGTGAACGATGGGACGACGTTCCATCAGGTGTAACTGGGATGCACGATAACGTTACCAACAATTCCCGCCTCACGTGCCGGGTTGCGGGCGTGTATAACATTACAGGTAATATTACGTGGGCCGCGAATAACACGGGTCGAAGAGATATTGCAATTAGGTTAAACGGCACTACTTTTATCGCTTTTACGACTCACCAGGCATTACAGGATGCAGCCATATCAACCATTTTGAACGTCAGCACACACTACAAAATGATCGCAGGAGATTATGTCGAACTCATCGTGCGACAAGCATCTGGTGCCGCACTAGATGCAACTATTAATGCAAATCACTCCCCTGAATTTATGATGACGAGAATTGCATGAAAATATTTGATCTACTACAAACAAAAAACACCAAAGAGCAGGAACAGCGCGTTGAGCAGCTGATTGTGCGGACGCAGAACCCGGTCATCCACCTGGCGGTCAGCCATGACCCGCTTTCCGGAGAGAGCGCTCTCCAGGTCATCGGCGGCGGTCAGGTCCCGGCGGAGGTGGTTATCAATGTTCTTGCTGCCGTGCGTGATAACCTGGTGCGCCAGGTGGCGGAGGCAAGGGCAAAGCAGGCCGACTCAGGTGAGGACAAAGTCGAAGTTTAGACTATGGAGTGGAGACCGCCGGGGGCACTCGCCCAATGCCAAAACTGGTGTAAAGTACCAGATCGTCCCGCTGATCCGATCTTCGTCTCGCTTGATCTCGACCCGATCGATCAGCCCGCGTAAAATATCCCGCAGCCTGGTTGTATTGTTTTCAGCCCGCAGGCCGCGGATTTCGTTTACCAGGTCTTGGATCTCTTCTGTAGGGCGCAGTTTTTTAGCCCGCGGCGTGAGCTGGACACGTTCTGCCAGCAGTTGACCCTCTTCGGCTTCCAATTCCGTGAGTTTCGTATGCAGCGCGCCCGCTGAGCGACCCTGGTCAGCGATCACGTCCACCAGGTTATCAATTTTTCGGCGCACGCTGCTCAGTTTTTTATTGAGATCCTGCTTTCTTTGTTCAACCTGTTCCACGGCGTGGCTTGCATTGTTTTCCAACTCCGTTGTCAGTTCCTGGATATGATTTGGCTCCAGGATGTAATCACTCAGGCTGTCGAGCACGGAGTTCTCCAACGCCTGGCGCGGGATTTTTGTCGCTGGGCAGTCTCCGCGCCGGTTGGCTCGGCTGCACGTGTAATAATCGTAACGGTATATTCCCTTGGCGGTAGCAGTGTCGCCGTTCAATGGAGATCCGCACAGCCCACACTGGGCCAATCCCGAAAGCAGAAAGCGGCTTGCCACCCGCCGAGGATGACTTTTCACGCTCATGGTATTCCTCCTCGATAACACTTTCTGGCGCGCCTGGACCGCATCCCAGACCGCCTTTGGGACGATCGGGTCGCAGTAGTCCTCGATCAGCCGGTCGCCGAATTCCATCACGCCTATGTAAATCTTGTTACAAAAAAACGTTGGCCAGGAATTTTTGTTTTTATACAATTTCGTTTGACGTGTGATTTCGGCGTAGCTGGCTCCCATTGCGCGCAGCTCGAACGCCAGGCGCACCTGATCGATCAGGTCGGGATACGGAACCCAGCGATGGACGATGTGAGGCCGTCCGTCCCGGCGAAGACCGATCTCGACCGGTTCGCGCATAAATCCGCGCGGTGGCACGCCGCCCAATGCGCCGTGCTGGTCCATGATGTGATGTAATCCTCGTTTGGTGTCGGTGCTCAAATCCTCCAGATATCGTGCGTTCATCCAGTCGATTGCCGACTCGAAAAATCTCCCGTCCAGCCCCGCCGGGACGCTGTCATTTAACGAGTGGATGATATACCCACGCCGCCGCAGATCCGCTTTGTAAAACTGGGCGTCGTCGATATCCCTGGCAAAGCGATTGTACTTCCACAGGATTACCCCAGCCTCGCGGCAAGCCGGGTTGTGAAAATGCCCAATCAGCGCCTGGAACGTCTCGCGCCCGACCGTCGAGGAACCTGGCGCAGCTTCGTCGATGAAAACGCGCGTCAAAATCAGCCCGTTTTGCTCACACCAGGCGCGGATGGCGGCTTCCTGCTGCGCCACGGAAAGTTCCTGGTCTTCGTGTCCCGAATCGCGCAGGTAGGCAACGACCGGCGAGTTAAGGGAGAATGGGTGGTTATTTGAAACCTGCATTTGAGGCTTCTACCCACTCCTGATATGATATTTTCTTATTGTCAACATCCAAAAGCGTTTCAAAGTCAGTTAACGATTGGTATGGATAATCCCCATTGACTGAATAAGTCAATAAATTTAGATTAACTCCATCGGGAAATCTTTGTCTCCAGCCATTGTCATCTTTTATGATCTGTTTTGCTAAGATTGCCACGTATTGGACAATTTTATAAGAAACATCGGGTTGGTAATCTCTGGATGCCCACTGTGTTTTTATTTCAAGTTCTAAAATATTGTCTCGAATTCTGGCTAAATTGATATTTTCAATATCGTTCACCAGCATGGTTTCGAGAAGGATAATAATTCCTTGTCGGAATACTTCTTCAATTTCTTCGTTTGTTTTAGTTGCTGTGGGGATTTCTGTAGGTTTTGATGTTGAGGAAGGTTTGGGGGTTATGGTCGCTGTAATCGTTCTGGTTGGTCTGGGTGTTCTCGTGATCTCTGGTATAGACGTATTTATGATTTCAACCTCACCGGCGCTACCAGTGGCCGCGATCGCAGTCTGAATTGCACTTTCGGATGGCGCGCAGCTTGCGAGATAAGTTAAAAGAAATATGGAAATAAGAAGAATGGATAATTTCATCGTTTAACCCCTTTCCTAACCCTGTTTTCCCCCTTGGATTATAGAAATCTTTTTCTATAATATTCTTGGGAGGATCGTATGAAAATCATCGAATTTCAATCCTGCTCTTTTCGGGTTTTTGTGTATATAAACCCGTGCTGCTCAAAAATCTCGATGGTCACCTTCTCGGCCTCGGGATCATCGCCGTTTAACCCGCGTTGCTCCATCACCCGGTTGACCTCTCGTGCAGCTGCGCGCAAACGCCGCCGGATATCCGCTGGCAGATTGGATAGGTCGGAATCTTCACCGGGCCCCGGACGAGGTAGCCCCAAAACGTCGTAAACCTCCGGCCCGAAGGCTTTCACCAGCTTGACAATGGACTGTTGATTACGGGGCGTTTTACCCCCTTTCTTCATCCAACTCGACATTAATGGTTGGGAAACTCCAATGTAGTCAGCAAATTCGGTTATTGAGCGTACATTGCCAACAGAATCACCGCGCCAGGCGACGTACTTCTTCGAAATCCAATCAGAGAAATCCACATCCCCATTATAGCAATTGTATAACAAATGTTGGAAAATAGTTGACATTTCATAACTGTAGTTATATAATATATTTAGGTTATTATAAATAACGATGTTATGGAGCAAGCAGATGCCCAAAGAAAACTACCTCGCCATCCGCATGGATGATGAAACCGCCGAAAAACTGGAAACCCTCTGCGAGGTCACCGTCCGCTCCAAGTCGGACATGACCCGTTTCCTCATCCTCAAAGAATACGACCGCATGGCCCGCGAGGGGGAGCTCGAGCAGGCCTCAGAACCCAAATCGAATCATTCATAAAGGAGCTACTCATGGAATACACATTCACAGTCACGGTTTACGATCTCGAAGATGCCTCCCAGGTGCGCAAACTGCGCGAAGCTATCCAGGATCGCATCCTGGAAGAGGTCGAGATGCGCGGTCTCTACATGGGTCCGGTTGTGTCTGCGGAGGTGCCCGCGGAGGTGGTCGATGGCGAAAAAGTTGTCGATTAGCGACTGCCGCACCTCCAGCGATTTCGACCGCGTCATCCGTCGTTCTGGCCAGCAGTACGTTGAGCGCCAGAACGGCACCAGCCATAAAGTCTATAAATTCGTCGAAAAGGGCGTCTCGGTGCCTGTCCCGCAGCACCGCGGCGAGATCCCCACCGGAACCCGCCGATCGATCGCCAAAATGCTCGCCCTGGTCGGTTTGGGTATTGTGGTTTTGATCGCTATATGCCAGGTCACATCGATCCTGGGTGCCTGGCTGGCGTAAAGGAGTATCGATGCGCTGGATATGGGTCAAATCAAAAGACGGTCGTGTGGGCCAGGTATGGGTCGATGAAAACCGTGATATCCGCGAGCAAATTGGCGCCGACTGGCTTTGGTACGCCATTATGCCCGAGCAGACCAAACCCGCGCGACCATCGTATTTGATAACGGCAGTCGCGCTTGTACTTCTGGTGATCCTTCTGACGGTCATCGCGTATGCGGCTGGGCTTGGCATAGTGTAGTTATCCTCCCCGATCAGAGTAGCATAAGCCGCTCGGGATTGGGGATTTTTGATCCAGGGAGGTAGATATGAACCAGAAATACACCCTCAAATCGGATTGGCAAAATTGGTTATTGGCTGTGTTGTTTTTGATCGGCGGCATCCTCGCCGCCTTGTTTTCCTGATCCACCCAAAGAGATAAGAAACGAATAACAGAAAAGGAGATTGATATGTACTCACGCGTTTTAGATACCCCCACATTTGCCGATGTGGTCGCCTGGGCGCCTAAACTGCGCAGCGATCCGGAGGTCGTTGCCCGCCAGGTGCTAAATTACATCGTCCACGCCACCCGCTTCGGAGCACAGATCGTCCGCGAAGAGTTCCTCGACGGCAAGACCCATTGGTCTGCCATTGTGGGTCACATCGCCGCCGAGTTGCCCGACCGCACCCCGCACGAGATCGGCCGCGCCTGTGGCGACCTGGGCCTGGCCAGCATTCGCACCCGCGATGGCTACCGCGCTTTTTGGAATCATAAGCAGTTAGAAATCCTCTGCGCTGCCCTGGGGGTGAAAAATGACTGAGCTGATCCAGCAGGATACAGTTTTGATCGACTGGCAAACAGATTTCACCGCCTGGCTTCAGGATCGAGGATCCTCGGCCAAGACCATCGCCGCCTACCGCTCCGACCTGGCCCGCTACATGGATTGGTTCCGCCAGGTTAACCGCCAGGCGTTCAGTCTGGATCTGCTCACCTCTGTCGATCTGCGCGCTTACCGCGCACATGCCTTGCAGGTCGAGCAGGTCAAACCTGCCACCTGGAACCGCCGCCGGGCGGCTCTGGGCATGCTTTGCCGGTACGCCCGTCAGATTGGCGCCATCAGTTACGATCCGCTCGCCGGTGTCCAACCTGCAGAGCAGGTCAAAGCCCCGCCGCGCTGGCTGGTACGATCCGATCAGCAGCGCATCCTGCGCCAGCTCGAGCGGTCGGTCAACGCTGCTCGCACCCCTGCCGCCCGCGTTCAGGCGCTGCGCGACCAGGCCATGGTTCTGCTGATGCTCCACGCCGGGCTGCGCGAGGGCGAGATTGTCGCACTGGATTGGGGAGCGATCAATGTTAGCCCGCGCTCCGGGCGCATCGTTGTGCGCCGAGGCAAGGGCGACAAACGGCGGGAGATCCCCCTCTCCGCTGAAGTTCGTCGTGCGCTGGCTACCTGGTCAGCCGAGGCGCAATCTGGTCAAAGTGGTGGTCCGGTCTTTAGTGGTAAGAACTCCGACCGGCTCACCACCCGCCAGGTTCAGCGCCGTGTGAGTGAGATCGGGCGCCAGGCGGATGTCGAGGTAACCCCTCACCAGCTGCGCCACTCTTTTGCCAAGCGCCTGGTGGACGAACGCCAGCCGCTCACCTTAGTCCAGGATCTGCTAGGTCATTCGCGCTTGGATACCACCGCCATCTATGTTCGGCCCGGCTGGGAAGATTTTGCCGCCGCCGTCGAAAACTTATAAATCAGGAGGTCTTATGTCGGATCGATCCAATGGACTGGTCAAAATCCGTGTCATCTCGACCCACGACACGGTCCAAGAAATGGCCGAACGAATCGGCAAGCTATTGGAGTCAAGCGGCTACGAGGTAATCGAATTTTCGAAATCCTACGTCCTCCAGCCGCCGGAAGAATTCAGGAGCCGCGTATTTGTCGCGGCAATCCCCAAAGAGAGAAAGGAAACGATGACATGACGGATAAACCAACCCCCGAGATACTGCAAGCCATACAACGCGGATATGCAATCATTCAGCAGGAGCAGGAAGCTCAGGAAGCCGCCGAAAAAGCAACAGAGGCTGAATATCGCGCAAAGTGGGACCAGGTCAACGAACAACTGAGCCAGGCTCTGCCTGAGATCCTGCGCCCCTACATGCAGCCAAATAATGGAGACTATTACCCGAGTCCAAACACATCCTTCTACACTGTTGTAATCGACATCCCTGGTTTGGCTCCGATCCATACCGAAGTAATCAAAGATCCCCTTCTTGAAGCTTGGGTAGCCGATCAGGGTTATGAAGTCCCTCATTTTTACGATTTCGATGATGAAAACGACCTCTACTGGGTTTGGCGACAGAAAACACACTGCCACGAACTCGACGTAGCCCTGGCGCTGGCACACGAAAAGGGAATGCAGGCTGCCCAGGCGAAGAGAATCCGCGAGGAACAATCTATTGAGCCGGTCTATGCGCCGGTGGAAGAAAATCCGATCATCGTCAACCCGCTCCTCGGCGAATTGACCGAGTACATCCGCGGCATCGTTGATGAGCGGATAGAAGAGCGCAATTTTTAAACCTTTCGGGGAGTGTGTCTATACCCACTCCCTACTCAATCCTTATGAACGATCTGAAAGTAACCCTCAAGACCGTGTATGTCCCGCTGCCGCCCGAAAAGCGGGCGGCCTATCGTTATGCCCTGCGAACACTGATTCAGATCCTGGAGGAAGCCCGCGATGCCAATCAACGCGATCCTGATCGCCGCCCTGGTGACGACCCTGATACTGCTGGTTGAACATTATTTTCCCTGGCCCGCCATCCTTGGTCGTGAGCTGCGTCGTGTAGAGGCGTATGTTTGCGGCGTGCTGGCTATTCATCTCCCCCTCAGCGTCTTGCTGCTGTTGTGGTCATTGTGGAATGCCCTCGCCGCATTGTGGACACTAACTGTAGCAGGCGGCGCCGTTGTGCTGGCCAGTCACATTCTGGATCATTACCTGGACATTCGTATCCGCGCACGCATCGCGGAACGTGAAGCGTTGTCATTGAGGCCAGACGATGCCCAGGATGACTAAAAGCCAAACCCAGCAGCGCGATGCTATCGAAGACGAGTTGTCGCGCCTTGGGTCTGCCCTGGTGTACCTGCACCTGGTCAGAGCGCGCATCGATGTGGCTATTGTTACCGGGCGACAGGCGGGTATTCTCTCGCCCGCCCTTGACGATCTTAGCCAGGTTGCGCTCTTATTGCGGTCTGTTCAGCGCTCGCTCGCTCAGCGTGCCCCTGCCCCAACCTCCCCCGCTCGCAGTATTCACTCTGAATACAGTAGCGGGGAAAATCACGATATTCACAAAATACCCGTTCCAGCCCCTCCCGGGCGGGCGCGCCGTCAGAAAAGCGGCCTGAACGAAGATTGATTATTGGTCGCATAACAACAACTTATGCGACACAAACTTGAGTATTTGATCGGATTATGACCCATTTACAAGCGCTTATCCCCGCGATTTTATGTCGCATAACTCGGAGGACGTTTTGACAGACAGCATCGTAGAGCAGATCAAGAGCAAGCTCCGCATCGAAGACGTGATCGAGCAGGACGGTTTCCCGCTGCCAAAGCGCGGCCGCTGGCGTAAGTGCACCACGCCACACACCGGCGGCCTGGTCGTGGATGTGAACGGCCAGGTGTACAACTGGTACGCCAACAACGAATGGGGCGATGTGATCCAGTGGGTGATCAACCGACAGCGCGTTGACTTCAAGGCAGCCTGTGAGCTCCTCTGCCGTCGAGCTGGGTTACCGGATCCAACCTGGTCTTCTCAGGATCCCACGGTCCGTCTGGCGGCCAGGCAGCGCGAGGACGCCCTCGAGGTAGCGCAACGGGTCTTCATGCGTTGGCTGCTCAAGAGTGATTCGGCGGTGGCTTACTGCGCAGGTCGGGGCTGGAAAGTCTGGCAGGATCTTTCCGACCCAGAGACCCCCGGCGGCGCTGATCGACAGCCAGGCGCGGTGATGCTGGCAAAACTGGGTTACTCTGGCGATGGCGAAGACGATGAAAGGCAGGAACTGCGCGGAGAGCTGATTGCATCTGGGGTTGATCTAGACTCTCCGGTTGGCGTTGCAGTGATGGGGTATCGCGGAGATGTGCATAGCTGGGCAGCTAAACATAATCTGGAGGGGATCAACCCGGATTGGGTCGAGCGCGGATATATACCAGGAATTTTTGGGAAAAACCGGCTGGTCTATCCTCACCTGGTCAATGGCCGTATCCGTTACCTGAGCTCGCGGGGAATTGTTGAAAAATTTCACTACAATTTACCAGAAATTTTAGTTGGAAAGCGCCAGGTATTCAATAACCATGTCTATGCTGCTGCTACTGATACGGTTGTGATCGTCGAGGGGCAGGCGGACGCGATCAGCTGGGGGATGTGGGGGTATGCGGCGGTGGCACTGGCAGGGGTATCGCTGGATGAGGAGATGGCGAAACTGCTGCGCGAGCGGCATAAAAACATCTACCTGGCACTGGATATGGATACCACAGGGATAAAAAACGCCTGGCGGCTGGCTGAGCTGCTGGGGCCGACCGTGCGGCTACTGCCCATTTCGGACCCGGGCGCGCTGCTACTGCCACTGGATGGTGATTTGCAGGCAAAACAGCGCGAGGCAATCGAGCATGCAGGGGATTGCCTACGCGCAGTCTCGGCGGTGATGCGCTGGCCGATAGGGGAGAAGTTCGCAACCTATCCGGTCGATGGTGAAGAGCGACCGGTGAAGGATTCGAACGATCTGCTGAGGTCCATGGCAGCGACCGGTCATGATGACGACAAACAGGCCAGCGTGGCCAAGCTGCTACTGGACCGGGCTCCGATGTTTGTGGAGGCGATAACCAGCTGGGCGGGGGCCAGAGAGGGGGCGGCGCGCGACGAGGCGATCAAGCAAGCGGTGGGGGTTATCAACCGGCTGGATGAGTTCAGCCTGGCGCAAAATAAGGGCAGATTGGCGAAGATCCTACAGGTGACGATGCGCGAGTTGGAGCGGATGCTCAAAGCGGCGGCGGCTCAGGCAACGAAAGAGCGGTCGCATGGGGAGGCGACGTACACCTGGGGGGAATATGTTGACGGGTGGCTGCTGGAATATCTGTATGACCGCGAAAGCGGGCGGGCGCTGCTGGCCTGGCGGGATCCGGACGGAAAGATTGACGGCGGGTATGGCGTATCGATCAATGGACGGTACTACGAACCGTATCCACCGAATGATTTATTGAAGATGGGCTCGATCCACTATCCCAGCGCACTGGGGGATAAAAAATCCATCGCGGAGCTGGTGACCTACCTACGGATGTACCTCAAGTCGGTTTATATCATGCCGAGCGATAAACTGACCAAGCTGGTGGCATTTTGGATTTTAGAGACCTGGCTGTTCGACTGCTTCAGCTCGACGATTTACCTGCGCGCCATGGGAAGCGCGGGGGCAGGCAAATCTGAGTTCGTTTTGCGGGTCGGGCTGGCATGCTACCGGATGATGCAGGCCAGCGGGACGGACACAACAGCCAGCCTCTTCCGGGCTGTGCACCGGTTCAAAGGCACGGTTTTGATCGACGAGGCGGATATCTCGTACAGCGACACTGACAACGAGATGGTCAAGTTTTATAACCAGGGCGCATTTAAGGGAAGGCCAATCATGCGGACGCGCGAGGTGACCCTGGAGGATGGCAGCAAGGATTGGGAGACGGTGGCTTACAACATCTACTCCCCCAAATTAATCGGGATGCGCAAGGATTTTAAGGATGACGCGGTGGGAACCAGGTCGCTGACTTTAAAGCTGGTCACGCGGGAAATGCCGGAGCTGGTGGCGGCCGGGATCCCGCTGAATGTGGATGAGGCCATCCTGGCCAAGGCGCAGGCGATCCGCAACCTGCTGCTGAGATTTCGCCTGGAGCACTGGCAGCCGGAGATCCCGATCGACGCGGCGTGGTTCGACATGTCGATATCGCCGCGGTTGAACCAGGTGGCGGGGCCGCTGCTGGCGATCGCGCGAGACGACCCAGAGCAACAGGAAGATATCCGCCAGGTGCTGCGGGATTACTACCAGGAAACGATCCTCAACCAGAGCATGACCCTGACCGCAAGAATCATCGAGGCGCTGTGGAAGATATGGAAATACCCCGACCTGCGCAAGGAAATGGTGCGGGTGGATGAGGAGGGAAACAGCTTAATAAAGATTGGGGACGTGACCCGGATCGCAAACGAGATCATGGATGAGATGAACGATCCAGATGCGGATGATACGGACGAAGATGCGAAGCGATCACGGCGGACCGAGATCAAAGCGCAGCGCGTGGGCCGGATATTGCGTGAAGAGCTGATGATGCAGGTCAGCGACCGGCGCCGGGACGGGTTTTGGGTGTACTGGAACGAACCCAGGATGTTGGGGCTATCGACGAAATTCGGGGTGAACCCGGATAATTTTGGACCGCAGCCAGAGAAGGCTAAGCCGGTTCAGGAAAGGTTGTCGTGAATTTGTGAATACTGTTAACTTTGGTCGGCCGCTGACACTTGTCTTGTCACGAAGATTAAAAACGGGGGCAAAAATGAGAGGAATTTTAATCTTCGTTACAAGACAAACTCCACTACCCAAAGCATATTCACTAAGTTCATATGTTAACGGGGCAAAAATGGCGATTTTAAGCGGTTTTTGGGCAGTTTTAAGGCTTTTGAGGTCATTTTTAAGTGTATATCGTGATCACTGGTTAACTTATATGGCATTGAGGCGCACATTTGAGATGTACGAAAAACAGGGCTTCTACCAGCCTGTGAATATCGTTAACTGGAGCTTTTTTTGAAGTTAACCAAAATTCAGCCATTGAATATAGGATATGAGGTTAGAAAAAATGAACAATTTAGAGCTTGCAAGACTGGTACTGGATGTTCTTAAGATGGCCAACGAATCGGACTGTGCAAAGATCATTGATCTAAAACCACACATAAAAGTTGGTGAAATAACTGAATATATTTCAGCAAAAACCAATCAGAAAATAGCGGCTCAGAAAATTGGCAGAATTTTACGCCGTGAATTGGATATGGAAATTGCAAAACGCCAACGAGATGGCTATTGGGTATCGCTTGATCAGACACGGATTATGCAGGCCGAGAAAAAATTGGTGAATTTATACGAAATCGAAGACATAAAAAGAGAATTTGTTCCCAATCTTTTTGACCTGGCCAGTGAGGTTTATCTTCTTAGAAAAGAATTAGAGGAGATCAAAAAAAAATGGCAAAGCTGACCAGGCATAGAGTGGTAGAACAGGATGAACCGATGCGGATGGATGGGGCACCGGTGGCATGGCTTATGGTGGTAATCATTACGATGGTGTTAGTTGGGGTGATGATGGGCTGCCTGATGATGGCATGGTATCTGGTTTTTTAGTGGAGAGAGCGATGGATGAATTATTGAGGATGTTAAGTGAGCTGGAGAGCTGGCAGGTGGGCTGCCTGGTGCTGCTGGGTTGCCTGGTGATCGGCGGCCTGATGGCGATGATCAATGACGAGCGGGTGCACCGGTGGCCGACACGGGATATCGATGCCAGCTCTCCGGACCGGGAGAGCGGCAGGAAGATACTGGATGCGGCTGACCTGGTCGAGAGCCGTATGCATGGACGGATGCGAGGCGGTCATGTCCGTTTGCAGGTCCCTCCGCAGGATACGGTCCAACACATGGATTTCGACGTGCGTCTCAATCTGGATTGGATCCAGCGCGAGGGGCGGGATTATGGGGTAGAGGTGGTTGAGCGTGAGAATTAGCGTGCGTGCGATGAATCGGGAGACAAAACCCGGGGGAGGGGATGCGGAAGGATGAGAAATCCTAACGCGATTGGATGGGTTTTGTCCGCACTAACTTCAGCAGGGTTGCTGCTGGCATCGCTGCTGGTGGGGGAGCCGATTTGGCTGCCGGTGTTTACCCTGATCGCCGGGCTCATATTGGCAGTGGCCGCCGGGGTCGGGATGGTGGATTGGATCGCCTGGAAATGGCTGGGCTGGCTGGCGGATTACCGGCGGTCGACAATGGTCTCGGAGCGGGTAGCGCTGCTGGAGCGGATCGCGCGGATGGACGAGCAACAGCTCGATTTTGCAAAGCGGTACGTGCCGAGGATCGAGATGGCCAGCGGAGATGCCGGTCCGGCGCTGTTCCTGCGGGTGGTGAACGATACGATCCCGATGGACTTTGTGCGGGAGTTCCTGGCAGAGGGTGACGCGGAATGGCTGTGCCCGGTGCGGCGGTATTCGGAAGGGTCTGTGGAGCGTAAATGGTCAGAGGCGTTCACGGAGTGGGCAATCTGGATGGGATACGCGGCTGAGGCTGGCGGGAACCGGCCAGCGCGCTGGATTGCGCGGGAACGGGCGATGCGGGCGCTGGGGCTATGAGAGAGACTAAGAGATGAATTGAGAGGTGAGTAATGTACATGGTGTGGTTCGATAACGACAGCAAAAAATCGACTAGGGAAAAGGTGCAGGCAGGGGCGGCGCATTTTGCGCGAAAATTCGGCCTGGCGCCGAAGGTGTGCCGGGCGAATCCGGCCGATTTCGGAGGATTGACAGAGCCGGGGCCGGACGAGGTACGCCTGATCCTGGACCTACGGGTATTGCGGCATCACTTCTGGCTGGGGATGGATGAAGAATCCGGCAGGGGAAAGGTGTAAGGATGGCTTCTAACGAGGTTAGAACGATGTTAGAAAAGCAGAAACAGGGACAGGCGGTATTTATTGACCTGGACGGGGCAAGCGCCCTGTCTGAGCTGATCCAGGCACTGGGGCATGACCCGGCGGTGATCAGCGTGGCGGAGCTTGAACGGATTGCTGAGCGACTGGCAGCGATCGCGCGGAAAGATCCACCCTGGGGATGGCGGTATCTGCGCAATGTGCTGAACGGGAAGATCGAGCCGAGTCGCAAGTTAATGGACGCGATGATGCGTCTGGGGGCGGTGATCGACGAGACGCCGGTGGAGCTGGTGCAGAGTGAGCGGGTTACAGTCCAGGCGCTGGGCCAGGTGCGGCCGGGGTCGCTGGTGCTGGCTGATTCACGGCCGTGTGCAAACCCGCTGTGCGGGATCGAGTTTGTGCCGTGGCATCCGCGCCAGGTGTATCACGCGGTGAGATGCAGGAAATTAAAACGTGAAGGCACGAAAAAGGAATAAAGAGATGGCGATGAAATGTCGTTATTGTGAAGAACCGGCGTACTTATTCAAGTACATGGACCCGCCGTTATGCGAGAAACACATTGAGATGGTGCTGTTCATCCAGATGGTCAAGAATCGCGTGCTGGAAGTGCGCCTTGACAACGTGCGGGAGGTTTATGAAGAACTTGGCGCTTATGCACACTTGAATATCCAACCGCTGGAAATCGAACGCTATTTCAACGGTGTGAAGGATTGTAAACAATGAGTGGCGAGGTGTTGGAAAATTCTATGAGCTCCCATGGGATGCGCTGGTTGCACGTGGTGCAAATGGGGCAGCCGGTGAATATGGATACCTGGTTGTCCCAGATAAACCATTACTGCCTGGCCCTGGTGGAGACACAGACCGAGTACGAGCAGGATCTGGATATGCATCACCTGCGGTTGTGGTGGCCAGCGCGCGAGGTCATCACCGCGCAAGGCGGGCCGGATTGGCTGAATGGGCGGAAGGCGCTGCTTTGGAAGATCGCCAAGGGGCAAGTGCTGCGAGAGGCGGTTATGTTTGCGGGGATTGCGTACCTGGACCTGGTCGGCCGGTGGCCAAAAGTGGCGCTGGTGCAGAAAATTCCGGAGATGGCGACGGAGCGCGTGCTGGTGTACGCAGACAGTGAGGAGCGAGTTGAGGTCAAACTCGAGGCGATACCAACGCTGCCGCGCGGTTTTGTGCTGATGGCGGAGCGCATCGACAAGCTCAGCGCCCGGGAGGAAAGTGAGGAGACATGAGCGATGAAATCAAGGCATGGAAATGCCCGAGCGGGCATGTGTTGGGCCAGGTGGTGCGGAACGGCAACGGGATCCGGCAGTTGCTTTTATATAGGGATGCGATCGATATCGACCCCTCCCCCGGTCCTGAAATCGATGTGATTGCGGTAGTGGAGGGGTATGCGGCAGATGTGCGCTGCTCTATCTGCGAGGCGGTGCGGACATGGGTACCAGGGCAGGAGGCGCTGGATAGGCTGGTGGCGCGGGTGTTGGCAATGAAAAAGACCGGCGGGTGAATGATGGAACCGATAATTGAAACTTGCCGAATATGTGGAAAAAAGGGAGAGGGTATTCAATTCTATACCTGGGTTAAGGATACCTTTACCAATTACGATTTGCTCAAGATAGGAGAAATAATATGTAAAAACTGTGAATTCTGGTTTGACCAAAAATCAACAGAGTTACAACGTCTTCTGGGTAAAGACAAACCCCAGAAAATGCAGAATTATTCACATTTTATTATCGGAAATGAATGGCGACCGGTTAGCAAGGGAGATAAACATTTAATGGCGCAATTTCTCTTGTCGTCGCCATTCCCCACTCTGGCTGCGATTGCCGTGAGTGGGCAAAAACATATTGCCTTCCGTGCTCGTCAAAATCCGCCAGGCCAATCTGCCGGTTGGGTGCAATTTGAAGAGCAGGCTGTATGGGTAATAAAGGATGATTTGTCTATCTTGCTAAAAATGATTGAGGAGCTGTACACAACATTTAACAAGGATGAGATTGGATCAGGGAACTATTATCCAGCTCGCATCCTAATATTTGGGATGGATCGATGGTACAGCCTGGAGCAGCATATCCGACCAATACGACATTCAATCTTATTTCAACTGGCCCTATTTCTGGCGCAAAGGAGTAATGATGACGGAGAAAACGCGAGTGATGGCAGCGACGCTGCTAAAAATAATTTGGCGGGGAATACCGCCAGATTACAAAAGACGCTATCGAATGACAATTTGGACACAGTTCGAGAACGAAATACGGGCCGCGAGTTACACCAGCAGCCTGGCCAAGTTCATCAGCTCAATTTGTACACACCTGCGGGCGGATTTGGGCAAGACGGCAGCAGAACGAGCAGTAGCGGAAGAGATAATCAAAACAGCAGATGACCGAACAATGGTTAAGATGATGCGCGATGAAACCACCTTGCTAGTTTTGATGGTACGGGTGGATAACGAAGAAAAACGGAACGAATGGCTTGAAAGCCAAAAGGAAGAATGAAATGCAAACTTATATCTTCGAGGGCGTGATGACCGCCCAAACATCGATCAGTCATATCGGCGAGACTTTTGGGATAAACGCGCGGTTGAGGCGTGAAAAGATTGTGCAATCAGATGGTGGCATCGAGGAAGTTCCGGTGATTAGCGGAAACGCTATTCGTGGAGTTCTGCGTGACAGAGGGATGTTGCACATGCTCAAGGTCTTGGGGTATGGGGTAGATGAGCAGACTGGCGAGGTCCGTGGACTATCTTTACCCGCTTTCTACTTTCTATTTTCGGGAGGCGCTCTGACTAAGGGTGGCGGAAATGCTGGCCTGGACGTAGATGAGGCGCGAAAATGGCGCAGCCTTATCCCGTTGGTGGCGTTGTTTGGGGGTGCTATGGGCGGGCAGATCATGCCCGGAAAACTGAAATGTGGCAAGGCGATCCCGATTTGTACAGAGACAATACACTTGATTCCTGAGAGGTTTTCGACAGGCAGCGAACAGTCTATTTGGGATATGTGTCAGGAAGAGGCCTATACGCGTAGAGACGATGAAAAAAACGAGAACCTACGACCCTTGCTCCAACCCGAGGTAAGAGGTCAACTGGAAGCCTTCGCAGCTGAGAAACGGTCCAAAAGTGGGACGAGTGAGGATGTCGCCGGTGAAACTGGTCAGAGCCAACAAATGCGCTATTTTGTGGAAACCCTGGCCGCTGGAACACGGCTATTTTGGGATATGACCCTGGATGATGTGACCCCATTGGAATTTGATGCCCTTTGCGTCACGCTGGCAGAATTTAGCCGATATCCTTTTATCGGCGGGAAAAGTGGGGTTGGGCACGGCAAAGTAGCCGTGCGGTTTGATCACTGGATAGAAATTAACCCGCGCATCGCTCCAACTGGTAAAGAAATTGATGTGTCGTTGGGAAACCGCTATATACAACATCTTAAGGAGCGAGGGGACGAAATCCGGGGGGTGATTAATGCCCTCATCTGATTTTGTCCCATTGCGAGTGCGCTGCTGGCTTCGCGCACCAATTGTGGCTGATCAATGGCTGCCTCTGGATGGCGTGTTGCTGTTTCAACATACCCGCTCTGACATGGGCGCAAGTGAGGCAACTATCTCAGGAGCATCCCCTTTTGCGCAACCCAAAGGCGGGGAGATGCGCGGCGGGCGACTGCCATTGCAATATGTACATAGCAAAGACTGGTATTACAAATGTTCCTGGGCAGTTTGGGGACCATGTTGCGATGGGCAGGATTATTGGAGCAAGCGGTTTGATATGACCCATGCCACCCTGGTAGATTTCCGCGGTAAGCGTGGGCGAATTGACACCTCCAGCAGCACATATAAAGCCTATAGGATGCCGGTATTTTATCGCGCAGCTCAATGGGTGGAATGGTATTGTGTAGCTGATATTAATAAACTCTCGCCTTTGGTGTACATGACCACTCACCTGGGTAAGAAAAATAGCCAGGGATGGGGACGCGTGATTCGCTGGGAGATCGAACAGGTTGCCGAAGATCATTCGATCTGGCGGGATGGAAAATTGATGCGAGGTATCCCACGTTACCATTGGCCGCGTGAAGGGGGAGAGCCAAGCATTATCGGGCTATATGGCATCCGGCCGCCGTACTGGGATCATCGTAACCAAATAGAACTGGTGTTGCCATGAGAGATAAACGCTACACCGACATATATGCGCTGCCGGAAACAAAAATGATCCGCGTTTGCATGACCCGGTACGGTCAGCACCCATCGGACGTGATTACTATGCTGCGTTTGCAGGGTATGCACCAATATGAGATCGCCGCGGATCTTGGTGTCTCACTTTCCACCGTGCGTCACTGGCAACGACCAGAGGTTGGTGGAACTATTTATGGCGAAGCGCATCGAGAACGGAGCCGGGAGCTGATGACGAGGCTGAATGACCAAATGCGGCGGGGTGAACTGAAACGCGCGCGCACGCCCTGGCGCAAACAACGGCTGTTTTCTGGGTCGCGATGATGCGTAATAAAATAGCCGCTCTCCATGCCAAAACAAACGCCTATCAGTGGAAACTAGCAATGGCGCGGGAGACAATAGCCCGCGCCATTGAAAAATGCGCCGAGATTGGTTATCCGGCCTATGTATCTCTTTCTGGCGGCAAAGATAGCACGGTTGTATTTGAGCTTGCCAGAGAGCAAATGCCGAATATCTCGGCGGTATGGTCTGACGACGAATGGTTTTTGCCAGAGACATTGGCATATATTCAGCGCTTACAATCCGCCGGTCTTGATGTAAGGCAAATACGTACTCAGGCGTGGCATGCCGAATGGTTACAAGTCAGTGGCGACTACGACGGGATTCCTGATTATGCCCAACAGCATGGATGGGGATTGTGCTTCCTGGGTTTGCGCGAGGAAGAATCGAGCAAACGCAGGGTCCACCTGCGCCACTTTGGACCGCTCTACTTCGCCCAGGTTAATGACTGCTGGCAATGCAACCCCATACATAATTGGACCTGGCGTGATGTTTGGGCCTATATCGTGAGCGCAGGCATAGATTACAACAAGGCTTACGATCGCCTTGAGGCAATTGGCGTTTCTCCAGAACATCAGCGTATTGGCCCGTTTGCTGTTGAGCGCGCGTTAGGCTATGGGCAACTGGCCATCCTAAAGCGCGGATGGCCAGATCTTTACAATCGATTTTGCGAAAAATATCCTAATGCAAGTCAATATACATAGTGGTATCTAGACCAGCTGTTTTTTTAGGCGCGTGGTTTCCGCCCGGGGCGCGGGTGTTGGGGATGAAAAAGACCGGCGCCTCACCCGCCGGTCTTGGGGGGTATAGGATTTATGGCTTGAGATTTTCGAGGCGGGCTAAAAACTGGATGCGGAGCTGCTCAAAGCGGTCAATGGCGTCCAGGTTGCGCTGGATGGTGGAGCGGTTGACATGATCTAGGATGTTGGCTATCTCTTGATAGGAGTGCTGCTCGAGCCAACCGTTTTTTCGGGCATCAGCGAGGGCGGCGATGCGGGCGGCTTTGACCAGGGCGGTGGTGTCCTCGACGTGGGGACGGTTAAGGCTGCGGGTCGTTGGGGTTGGCATCTAGGCTCCCTGATTTTTAGGCACACGCTGGCGGCGCACGTTATCAGTAGCGAGTCTACCGTCTCTATAACCTCGGTCATACATATCCCTGAGGATATCTGTGACTACAGCCGCCTCTTCGGCCGTGGAAAATCCCCACGGCCAGGCTATATCCCATGACCCCCTGCCGTACAGGGGGTCACAGTCCGTGTTTACGAACACGGATGTGATATGCTCATCTCTTCGTAATACCCACCAGTTAATCATTTCATGCTCCTTTTTTTTGTGGTTAGTAATCGCTATCCTGGGCGGCATTTAGTCTCCTGGTTTCCGCCCTGGCCGCGGGCGGTTATCGAGATAATGGTTGATACTCTCGTATGAGAGCAGCCAATCACGCCCAGCTTTACGCGCGCTGGGAATGTAACCACGGGCGCAGGCGAGGCGCAGCCCGCGAGCCGAAACTGGCTCTCCGACCTCGGCGGTGTAATCGACAGCCTCAGCGATGGTACATTCACCCGGCTTTTGCCCGGCGACGGGCGGCTGGCCGCCGACCCTGCCCAGCATTGCTCCGTAATTCCAGTAGCCCATCTGGTCGCTGCCGACCAATGCTTGGTCGGCATATTTATCCGGCATCCTCCAGCCCAGATCATTAACAATCGTCAGACGGCGGCGATCCTCAACTGGTTGATCAAACCAGGTGCCAACCCATCCAGCACCATCATAGTGCCAAAGGGTATTGGTCATGTATTGCACTCCATCTGGCGAAGCCAGAATAATATCATTTACATCTGCCGGGCGCGACCAGAGGTCATTGTCTGGCCCGCTGCGGGCAATACCGACACGGCCGGTATCGTCACGTACCAGGAATTGTCGGACCACTTTTGACAGGTCGGGCCAACGATAGTTTGGTAATTCATTTGGGTTCATTTTGTGTCTCCTTGTTGGTTTTTTGTTTGCTTATCCGTATATATAATACCGCGTGCGGTACTAATTGTCAATAGGTTTATAGGAACTGGTAAAACCTCTAATGTAATGTTCTAATTGTTCTAATTGACTCTTGTAAACTCTTGACAGATGCGCTATAATTCAATTGTTGAATATTGCAAGCCCGATACGGTTCGGGCACAGTCGGAGATGAGCGCCCGGCAGTCCTTGATGGATTGTCGGGCGCAAACGTTTTAAGCGGAGGAACAATGGAAAATAGCATTTTCGGGACTTTGGCGTTGATCATGGCAGTTGCATTCCTTGTCGAGACGCTGGTGGAGGCGGTCTTCGGCCGGATCGTTGACCATGTGCCTGCATTGCAACCCTACAAATGGGCGCTGGTCTATGTGGCTGTGGCAGCCGGTATAGTCGGTGCGTTCATTTACCAGTTTGATCTTTTGTATCTACTGGGCGTGTTTGTTGATTCGCCAGTCGGTATTACGCCGTTTGGTCTGGCCGTCACAGGCGTTGCGATCGGCATGGGCGCATCGTACATACACCAGTTCATCACCCGGTTTTTTCCCAAGAAAGACCCGGAGCTGAACGAACACGACGTGCGCAGCTATGGATAGCACGGTATCCTTGAGCCGTGCATCGATGCAATCAAACCTGCAAAAACAAATTGACCATCTGGGGGTCCGTATGGATCAAGGCTTCGCGAAGCTCGAATCGATGCTGAGTGCAGTTGAAGAGCGGCTGCGGTGTCTTGAAACGAATGATGCGGGCTACCAGCCGTTAATCACGTCCAGGGTAGATGCAGCTTGGCGTAGATTGGAAGAGCAGCAGGAACTAATAAGTACTCATAACAAGATGCTACATGCGATCAACCTGGAGATCGCGGGGCTTAATAGGACCAATATAATTTTGAGCTGGCTGGGCGGAATCATGGGTACTGCGGTGATCGTCTGGCTGGTCGGCAAGATACTGGAGCTGATCGCATGATTGGAAACAAAGGCATGTACATCTGGAACGTCCGGAATACCGAGGGCGGGAATCCGGGAACAATCGCTCGGCTGGCCGTGGAAGCCGGGTTGAGTCACGTCCTGGTCAAGATCGCCGACGGTACTGGGACCTTAAACGTCCGGGACGGGATCGACCAGGCCAGATTCGTGATCGATGCGCTGCGCGGCGTGGGCGTGACGGTCTGGGGCTGGCAGTACGTATACGGACATAATCCGGCTGGCGAGGCGGATATTGCGATACGCCGCTGCTTGGAGTTGTCCGTTGACGGGTTCGTGGTCAACGCCGAGGTGGAGTACAAACATAGGCCACGCCAGGCTGCGGCCTACATGAGCAGGCTGCGGAACGGGGTCGGCGGTTTGCCGATAGGCTTATCGACCTACCGCTTCCCGAGTTTTCATAGGGAGTTCCCGTTCAATCAGTTCCTTGAATTATGCGATGTGAACATGCCCCAGGTGTATTGGATGCAGGCGAGCAACGCCGGGGCGCAGCTGCGCGCAAGCATTGCCGAGTACCGTGGATCGCAGTTTGTTCAGCGCCCGATCATCCCGACCGGGGCGGCGTTCCGGGAACACGGCTGGCAGCCTACGCCCGGTCAGGTGCGCGAGTTCTTGACCGTCGCGAAAGAGTTATGCGCCGGGGCTAATTTCTGGGTGTGGGAGCATACCCGTCGCATCCCAGAGTTGTGGGACGAGATTCAATCGTTTAATTGGGCAGTCACCGTTCCGACCCCGGCGCCCTTTCCTTCGCCTACGCCCGCGCCGACCGGCTATCGGTATCGCGTGCTGACCGATACGCTTAACGTGCGCCGTATGCCGTCCGCCAGGGGCAACACGCCTATCCGCCAACTGCGCAAAGGTGATGTGGTCAACCTGGTTGAGGTGGCTGGCAGCGACGTTTGGATAGAGATCGCGCCGGGCGAGTACTGCGCGGTGCGTCTTGGTAACGTAAAATTTTTGGGGCGGGTGGAATGAAACGCCCAGTTGAACGCCCGGATTGGGACGAGTTGCTGCGGCAGATCCCGCTCGGCCTGAATATCGAAGAAGCCGAGGACGGGCGTTCTTTCGTATCGCCTGATGAGGCGAGATTACGGTCCGAGACAGCACGCCAGGCGTTGGAATCTATCCAGGGACCGGAGATGCCGGGCTGGCTTGAGATGTACTACCGGTTACGCAACTCGGGCTGGCCGTGGCGAGTGGCGTGCTACATCGCCTGGGCGGCAAGCCCACGAAAGGAACGCTGGCCGCACACCCAGGAAGTGCTGGCGACACAGGTTCTGGGATTGACAACCGACAGGCAGATCGGGACCTGGCGGGCTAAAAACCCGGCGATCAACGAAACGATCACCCTATTGCAAGCGGCACCGCTGTTCGAACATCGTGCTGATATTTACAACGCGTTGATCGTCAGCGCGACTAACGCGGATTACAAATCACACCAGGACCGCAAACTGGCGCTGGAACTGTTGGGAGATTACATCCCACGCCTGAGAGTAGATCAGCGAGATATCCACTCGGTCGAGGATCTCGACGATTTACCAGACGAAGAGCTTGAAAAACTGGCTCGATTGACGCGGAAGGATAAAGACCTGAATGAGTGATATGGTCGCTATCCCCAGTGCAGATGTTTCGGGTGGGGTGTCAGAACGGGCACACCAGGCAGCCGCTATCCGAGCACGGCGGGCTTTAGCGCGCAAACGGCTGATGGAATACGCGACCTACATTGCACCCTGGTACAAACCAGCCAGGCATCACCACCTGGTAGCCGAGTATCTCGAGGAGGTTTACAGGTTCATCGAGACGAAAGGCGCGGAAGGAATTGGTCGTCTGATGATCTTCGAGCCACCGCGGCATGGCAAAACCGAGGAGATCAGCCGCATATTCCCGTCCTGGCTGCTGGGTAAACGGCCAGACAGCCGGATCATTTTAACGGCCTACGGCGCTGACCTGGCCAACGAAGACAGCCGGGCGGTTCGGAATTATGTCACCAGCGAGCAGTACAAAAAAGTGTTTGGCGAGATGAGCGCGGTGGATGCGCCGGTCGAACTGGACGAGGAAAGCCGGGCGAAGGCGAATTGGAGCCTGGTGGCACCGCACCGCGGCATGGTGGTGGCGGCCGGTATCGGCGGCGGAATCGTCGGCAAGGGCGCGCACCTGCTGGTGATCGATGACCCGTTCAAAAACCGGGACGAGGCAAACAGCGAAGCCTATCGCAAGCGGGTTCTGAGCTGGTACAAGAGCGCGGCATATACGCGTTTGGAGGACGGCGGCGCGATTGTGGTGACGCACACACGCTGGCACCCGGACGACCTGGCGGGCGAACTGCTGGAGATGATGGTCAGCGATCCGCTATTGGCCGACCAGTGGACGATTTTATATTTACCCGCGCTGGCACTTGGGCATGACCAGTACGTAGGCGACGAGCAGCGTTTTCAGGACCTCATGCTGCGCGGGCAGTTTTTACCACCGGCGGATCCGCTTGGACGCGAGCCCGGCGAGGCGTTATGGCCAGAGAAATACCCGGCAGAGCAACTGGCGCGGATTGCAGCGAATGTAGGGGCGCATGAGTTTGACGCGCAATACCAGCAGTTACCCAGAGCCGAGAAGGGAAATTTCTTCGACGAAAGCAACTTCCGCCTGGTCGAAAAACGGCCGGAGGGGTTGCAGTGGTTCGTTTACCTTGACCTGGCATTGGGCGAGAGCCAACAGGCGGACTACAACGCGGCTATGCCGTGTGGACATGATCCTGCGCGTGGGGTAGTAATTTACCGGGATTTGCTGCATGTACACGAGCTGGATGAGTTCCTGGAGCAGGTGGTAGCCTGGATGGTGGATCCGCGCGAACGGGGCACGATCTGGGCAGTGGAAAGCGTAGCGTTTTCGTCGCTGGTGTTTCGCCAGTTTATGCGCGACCCGCGCCTGGCGAATGTGGCGATCATGGCGATGGTACCGCACGGTGATAAGGTCAGCCGGGCCAGGCCGCTGCAAACCCGGGCACGGCAGGGATTGATCGAAGTGGTGCGCGGGCCGTGGTGGCAGGCAGCCTGGCGTGAAATGGAAGTTTTTCCGAACGGCAAACACGACGATATCGTCGATACGATGAGCGGCGGCTTGCAGATGATTGCAGATTTCGGCGAAGGTTACGGGCAAACGGCTACGAGCGAGGCGGCCGTGCAAACAGCGAGCGACCTGGGTTTTTAGGAGGAGAAAATGGCGAAGAAAATCAATCGCGGGAAACCGCTCGAGGAACTGGTAAAGGGCAGCCTGGATTACACGATGGCCATGATCCGGGATGCGTTCCGGAAACAATTTCCGTCGAGAGAATCGGGGCCGTACATCTGGATCGAGGAGATCTTCGCAGATCACCTGATCGCTCACAGCGAAGGGCAAAAGGTGGACGAGTTTTATTACGTCAGTTACCAGCGCCAGGATGGCGAATACGTGTTCGCCCCGCAAAACGAGTGGCGGGTGGTGGAACTGACTTACCAGCCAGCGGGGTTTGAAGAATCGTCCTCGCAGGGCAAGAAAAAGGATAAGCGGTTCGTCGAATCGGTTGGCATGATCGAGCTACTGGAAGCGGTCGAAGGCCAGCCGCGGAAAATAAAAGCTATTGGGATTACAGCCGACGTTGTCAATGGCAACGGACGGCTTTATCCGGCGGCGGTTCTCGAGGCGGCGGTGCAAGATTTGCAGAGCCACCTGCACGAGAGCGCAGGGCAAGGCCGGTTGATGTTGCTTGGAGAGGCGGAGCACCCGACGAATAAATCCGGGCGTCCAAACCTGTTGGAAACTATCGTCAAATGGGACGGAATCTCATTCGACAATCGCCAGACGGTCCTTGATGGACATATTCTGGAAACATCCAAAGGAATGGATATCCTGGCGCTCATGGAAGGCGGTGTCATGCCGGGCATCTCCCAACGCGGATACGGCCAATCGAAAATGGTAAAACAAAACGGCCAGCAGGTGGAAGAAGTGACGAAGCTCAAGATCACAGGCTATGACCTGGTGATCGAGCCGAGCGACCCGAATGCGGCCGTGATCCTATTTGAATCGAAGTCCGATATGGAGGAAACCATGGACCCTGAAGAAATCCTGAAAATCATCCGGGAACACCCGGAGTTGTTCCGCGGATTGATCGCGGAAAACGTCAAAAAGCTCTCCGACGAGCAGGCGAAATTACTGGAAAGTAAGATCCGCCAGTCGCTGGGGATCGACGAGAGCGCCGACCTGGCCAAGGCGTTGACCGAGGCGGTGGATGCTAAAAAGACGCTGGATGCACAGTCCGCGCAGAAGGCAGTCGATGAGGCCGTTGCCGAGCAGACCAAAGAGCTGCCGTACGGCAAGCTCAACGAGTCGTTTGTCCAGGCGGTGCGGGATGCAAAACCGGCCACGCCGGAAGCGGTTAAGAGCCTGGTCGAGACCAAGCGCAGAGAATACGACAAGATTGTTGCCGACGCGAAACTGGCTGGGATGGGCTTCCGCCCACTGGGCGGCGTGATCGAAATCCCGGCTAACCAACCCGGCCACATCCGCGGATCGCTGGAGCTGCTCGAGCACATGGAACGGCGCGGTATGTACCACAAACCGGCGGACGGCCTGATCAACGCCAGCTTTGCCAACCAGATGCTGGAGCGCTTCGATGAAGTGTTCAAGCGCCAACTGGCCGAGGAGGGGCGGGCTTTCGAAGAGGCCGAAACCACGGCTGACCTCAATTTGCCGTACTCCGTCTCGCGGGCGATCATCGCCGCGGCAGCCCCGACCCTGGTCGCCACCAGCGTGTTCGACTTCGCCACGATCGACACATCGCCGACCCGGTTGTATTTCGAGAAATACACCGGCGAGACCGGATCCGTTGGCACAGTGGTCGATGAGGTCGTGGTCGCAGATCTCAACGATTACGTTGCTCTGGCCAACAAACGCCTGATCCCGGGAACTGTGGTGTTAACCAACTCGGGCGCCACGGTGACATACACCGAGGGCAGCGATTACGTGATCAATTATGCCAATGGCATGATGATGGCACTGGCGACGATCACCAACGGCCAATCGCTGAGGATCGATTACCAGTACGACGCGATCCGCAAGGGTGAGATGGCGGCGATCGAACGCGGCAAGGTTCAGTTGAGCTTCAAGACCATCGAAGCGATGGCTGACCGGCTGGCAACCCAGATCAGCCGTGAGGCGATCGTGTTCTCGCGAAGCCAGATCGGCTTCGACGCCGTAGCGCGCACCCTGGCGGCTCTGACCCGCGAGGTTGCCCAAAAGATCGACAAAGGTATCTTCTACCTGGCGCTGGCCAGCGTGCTTCAGGTGAGCAACAACACCGGCGGGACCTGGGACCGCAGCTCGGACACCCTGCTTTCGCTGATCGAACGGATCGGCGTGGCAAAGGTCAAAGTGGCTAATCGCTACTACCAGCCGAATGCCGTGGTTCTTTCGCTGACCAACAGCGACAAAGTGGCCAACTGGGACGGTTTCACGGCGGCTGGTTCACGCCCGGACGCGACGTTGAACGCCAACGGATACGTTGGGCGGGTCAAGGGTCTGAACGTCTTCGAGACGACCGAGTTCAGCGACGATTACATCCTGGTGGTCAACCGCGAGCTTGTCATGCACCGGGTGTACATCCCAATGCTGTTGCGCGGCCCGTTCCCGTCCTACAGCGACGGCAAGCTGGTGGCGGCTGACCAGTATTACGCCGAGGAGTTCAACCTGAGCGACAGCCCAATCGTCGAGAAGGGCTCATACGTCAAGCTGGTTGACTAATCATAACCCCTCCCCTGTCCCCTCCCCGTAACGGGGAGGGGTAATCTGAGAGAGAAAGGTGGACCGATGGCGGAAATCAAGCTGGTTGGCAAGCGCGAACGGCTGATCATGGGGAAGTGGGTGGTCCCTGGCGAGGTTGTGAGCGTGCCTGAAAAAATGGTGCTGGTGATCAATGATCGACTGGGAAAAGAAATCGAGGTGATGAATGGCGACGACGCTGGCCCAACTGATGGAGAGATTAAGCGGAGCGGTGCCGGTAAAAAACGGCGTACCCGGCGCTGAACAGCGTCAGGACGCGCTCTTCATTGCGGTCGATACACTCAATCGCAAGGCACCGCGCACAAAAATTGCATCATTGAGCATCACCGCCGGGCAGGCGAGCTACAGCCTGCCGGACGATTTTATTTTACTGATCAGCCTGGATAGTTTACTCTCGCCGGATGGCGTTTTTATTTCCGACGGTGGATTGATCCCAATTCCAACTGGTGGATGGAGCGAGCGATACACGATCAGCAATAACATGATCACGTTCTATCCGACGCCGGGTTACAGCTCAACGCGCAGCCTGACCTATGCAGCGGGACACATCCTGAACGTGGATGACGAGTATCCCGAGATGAGCAGGGCCGAGGCGGGCGCAGTCCTGCTGCATGCTCAGGCAGCCTGCCTGACGTTACAAGCCAATGCAGCCGCGCAGAAGGCCTGGACGTATCAATTGGGCGACGAGCGCGTGAGCATGGAGCGCCTGGCAGCGGAGCTACGCGAGCAGGCGCGCGAGCTGGAGCGGCAGTTCGTACAGACGGCCGAACGGCTGAGCGGCGCAAGCGCTTACCTGGTGGTGGGCTGATGTTGACTCCTGACGATTTCAGCCAAATGCGAAAGGACCTGGTAGATATGATCGGCGATAACCGGGTCGAGATCACGCTGCGGCGGGGCAGTGATACTCTGGCTGCCCAACAGGCGCGGATCGTGCGCGCTGGAGCGAGGGCGCAGCAGGCACGCTCGAATGGCGGCGGCGCGGCGCGGGCGATGGTGATCGTTTTTGGATACCCATCGATGGACATCCAGCGTGGCGACCGGTTTACTCTGGATGGGCGATTATACGAGATCAGCTACGTGCGGCCATCAAGACTGGTTGGCGCGGTGGCCGAGGCGGAGGCGGTGGAGTAATGGCATCCTCCGGGATTTATTGGGTTACGCCGCCAGAGGCGATGATCGAAAACATCGAGCGGTATGGCGAGCGGGTACTGATCGCAGTCCAAGCAGTGGCAAACTTCATCGGCATCGAGATGGCGAACCAGGGGAAGCTGAACGCCCCATGGGAGGATCGGACAGGTAACGCCCGCTCCGGCTTGTTTTACGCGGTGGACGGTTACGATCTGGAAACAATCACCGGACAGGTATCGTCCGAGGCTGCGCAGCTCAACACGGATGGGGTCAGCGTATCCGGCAGCCGGGACGAGCTGGTGATCGCATTCAGCCACACGGTTTTTTATGGCAAATTTCTGGAATTATCCAACGGCGGGCGGTACGCGATCATCATGTCCACCATCCAGCAGCACCTGCCGCAGCTGGAAAAAATGCTAAACGACCTATTCGACGGGTGAGCCCATGGGACTAATTGATAAAATCAATGCCATTTTTCGAGGACGGAGCGCCGAATCCACACAAACGACGAGCGCCGAGCTTCCGCGCCTGAACGAAACGTTCGACGATGTGGCCAAAAAATTCAGCACTGAGACAGACCGCGCCCGGATGGTCGAGGCCTGCCGACAGATGTACAGCCAGGATCCGCGCGCCCGGAAGATGATCCGCACCTTGGCGCGGGACATGATCAAAGGCGGTTTTACAATCAAGTGCCAGGATGAGCGGGCAGCGCAGGTTGCGCAGGCCCTGTACAAGCGGTTGGATCTGGATAAGCACCTGGATGACTGGGTGCGTCTGACGGCGCGGGATGGGGATAGTTTTCTCGAGGTGGTCATCAACGAGGGGCTTGAAATCATCGATATCTCGCGGAAACCAAATTTGCAGATGCGGCGTAACTCGGATAAGTACGACTGCTTTGCGGATCCGCGCAAGGCGTATTGGATGGGATCGCAGCTGCATATCGGCACCGAACCACCCAAAGACGCGACGTGGTTCGCGGACTGGCAAATGATCCATGCCAGGTGGGAGCACGATGAAGGCGGTCGCTATGGCACGCCGATGATGGCCAGCGGAATCAGCGCCTGGCGCAAGGTGTGCGAGGGCGAGCTGGATGTGGCTGTGCGCCGGAAGACACGCGCATCGATGCGCTATCTGCACGTGCTCGAAAACGCGACCGAGGCGGAGATCGAACGATACAAGGAAAAAAACAAGTCGGCCTTATCCGCAAGCGCTGCGGTGGCGGATTTTTTTTCAAACCGGCCCGGGTCGATCTCGGTGATCCAGGGCGACGCGCGATTGAGCGAGATCGACGACGTGCGCCACCACATCCAGACCTGGATGGCGAGCGGCGAAATGCCGATGGAGCTGCTGGTGTATGGCGAAGAACTCAACCGGGATGTGCTCAACAAAAAGCTAGAGGAATACCAGGAAACGCTGGAGCAATTGCGGATTTGGGTGGTGAGCGAGCTGATCAAACCATTGCTGGAGCGGCAGTGGCTGCTGGCCGGGATCCTGCCAGATGGCCTGGATTACGATATTACCTGGAAAGCGCAGGCGGCAGTCACACCGCGCGAGATCCTCGACGTGGCGGACGCGGCCATGCGCTTGCGCCTGCTGGGCTTCCCGGAAGACCTGGTATGGAACGTGCTCGCGCGGTTCCTGCCAGGGATCGACAGCGAGATGATCAGCCAGGCGGTCCAGGCGCGGATCGGGAACGATGCAGATGACGCCGGGCGAATGGACGCGATCATCGGTGGTCTGATGCGGGGGAACCAGTGACAACGAGCGTCGATAACTGGCTGGAGCGTATCCGCCCGAGCCGGGTGAACCTGGCCGAACAGGCAGCGCTGATGCGCATGCAGATGTTCGTTACCGGCGAAACGCACCGCATCTTGAGCGAGACTGCGGCAAAGATCACCCAACGGCTGCTGAAAGCCGGTGAGGGCGAGTCGGTCGATGCGGCGCTGGCCTTTCAGGTCCAAAACGACGCGGCCATGATCTGGAAAGAAACGTTGACCGACGCCTGGCTGCCGATGATTGAAACCCTGCGGCGGGAGGCGGCCAGCCTGGCTTTTGGCAGCCTGGCGGTAATATTTCGCGGGGTTGCCGAGCAGATGGAAAAGCTCACCGCGGAGACCAGGAAAACGCGAAAGCCGGTTTTCGAGGAGGCGGTGGTTGAGGGGGTGTTTGCACCCCAGCTCAACCTGCTGGTTCAGGCGGCCAACGAACGCATCTACCAGGATGGCCTGACCCTATCGGCGCGCATCTGGAAGTTTGATCGCGATACGCAGGAGGGGATCAACCGGATCCTCATGCAGGGCGTGCAGGACGGCTCATCGGCCTGGGAGCTGGCCAAGAAGCTGGAAAACTTCCTGGGGGCGAACCAGGACTGCCCGCGCTGGACGGCAACGCGCCTTTACCGGCTGACCAAGACCGATATTGCGCTGGGCAACAAGACCGGCCTGGCGCGCAGCGAGGACTGCGCCGGTCAGGGCGTGGCTTACAATGCGCTGCGCATGGCGCGCAATGAGATCCAGGCGATCCATCACATGGCCAACGACGCGCAGATGGCGCAGATACCATGGATCGAGAAAGAGCAGATCGTTCTATCGGCGGCGCATCCCCCATTGGGCTGCGTGTGCGAAACGGTTGTGGCTGGCGGCGAGGGTGGCCAGGGCATCTACCCAAAGGGCGAGATCGTTCTGCCGTTGCATGTGGGCTGCCTGTGCTTCAAGATCGGGATGCAGCCACCGGCGGAGGATTTCACCGCCCGGTTACGCGGGTGGATGCGCGGTGAGCAGTCCTGGCCCGCGATGGATGCGTTCTCAAATCGTTATGGCAGTGGGGTGAGCGCGAGTGATCCACTGGCGATCGCGCTGGGGGTGTGGCTGTTTGGCGGCAAAGACGACATTTTGGGGAGGCTGGTATGATCCGCGACCAGGTATATGCCGTTTTGAGCGCAGATAGCGCCCTGGCGTCGATCCTGACCGGCGGTGTGCATGTCGTCGGAGGGAACGTGATGGAGATCAACCGGCAGGAAACACCGGCGGCCTTCGATGAGGACGGGGAGATTTTACCCTGTGCGCTGGTGCGCCAGGAGACGACCACGGCAATCGACCCGCACCCTGACGGGACGCGGGTATTTGTGAGGATCTTTTTTTATCAACGGCGCGGAACTGCGGCGATCGATGCGGCAATGGCCAGGTGTTTTACCCTCCTGGACCGGGTCCACCTGGACGGCGTCTGGGAGATCAGCCAGGCAGACGACCTGCACGATTTCCACGATCCCTCGCTGAATTGCACACTGGCGATGAGCCGCTACATGGCGATCGCCAAACGTTAGGAGGATTCAATGGCTATAAAAAAATCTGTAGCGGTACGTAACGCCGAACTGGATACGCTCGAGACGACGATTGGCGCAAGCGCAGTGCTGAAGATCCGCACCGGCGCCCCGCCCACCAACATCAGCGACGCGGATAGCGGCACGGTGTTGGCGACGATCAACCTGCCGTCCGATTGGATGGCGGCTGCGGCGAGTGGCTCGAAGGCTAAGAGCGGCACCTGGCAGGCCAACGGATCGGCGGATGGGGTGGCCGGGCATTTTCGTCTCTACGCCAGCAACGGCACGACCCAGCACATGCAGGGCACGATCACCGCGACGGGCGGCGGCGGCGATATGACGCTGGATAATGTCAACATCGCCACCGGCCAGCAGGTAACGGTCAACACCTTTACGCTCACTGCCGGGAACGCTTAAAAGGGAGGCTTTTATGGCCGGTGAAATGGATAAACTGATTGCCGCACTTGCGGTCAGTAAAAAACTGGAATGGAATAAAGCCAGTCTTGCAAACCAAACGGCTGGCATCTGGTGTAGTCTATGGCGGGCAACGGGAGAGCCACAGCAAGGGGCAATCCCAACCAGCGCGGCGGCGTGCGATGATACCTTTACCGGATCATGGGGGCTTGATGCGCCTGGAAGCGGTAACGAATTGTATCTTGCGCGTGCAATGGGGTTTAGCGGCATTGTCGCCTCTCTGGTTGTGTTTGACAGGCTTGCTCACATGGGCGGATTGTCGGGTACAGTTGCTACCGCTCAAACCGTCAACCTGTCTGTCGCAACTGCCGCAGGGCAGGGGCGGTGTCTTGCCAGCGGTGGTGATGTTCAATGGTTTACCGAGCATTACGCCGATACGGGTTCTACGGTGGTGACAGTAAACGCATCCTATACGGACGAGACCGACACATCAGGCCGTACAACTCCCACGATTTCCTGGGCGGCAACTCGCCGTATTGGAAACTGTTACAGGTTTGACCCAGCACAGGGTATCTCGCCTCGGTTCATCAAGTCGATCCAGACAGTCACGCTGTCTGCTTCGACCTTAACAGCGGGCAACTTTGGAATAACCGCCCGCAAGCGGCTATTCACCATCCCGATTATCCTGGCTAACAGCGGATTGACTTTCGACTTCGCAGGACTGGCGCTACCGAAAATCAAGGAGCAATCCTGCCTGGAAATTTTAGTGTTGCCTGGTACAACGTCATCGGGTGCGCAAATCGGAAACATGGAAGTTATCGCTGCCGCTCTGTAGGGACACATGGCAAATCCAAACAGGATCAGCGGATTCACGAGGATAACTAGTACAAACCTCACCCCTGGGTCAGGTGTTGATACGATTCTGTCTCCGCTGGTGTTTGGTATTCTATACAACCTTGAACCTCAAGTGTTGCCGAACACGGCGGATAATGCTGTACTGAATGCGAGCGGGGCGGTGCTGGAATTTACGGGTACTGATCCCGATGCCAACCCGATTGTCTATCAGGTCGATATCTGTAAGGTTGCCAGCTTCGGTCATCCTGCCGGAGACAGAAATATGCCAAGTTCTCCGACAGGCATCATACATCCCAACCCAAGTGCGACACTCGGATGGGATGGCAACTATCTGATTGATGACCGTCCAGGCCAATGCTTCGCTGTTGACCTTACGGGCAAGATTGTTAGTGTGACTGTCATGTTCAATAAGGATGCAGATACAAACGGGACAGCCTATGTAAAAATTTACGACTTTGACACGGCCACAACCTACGGTTCGACAGGCGCGCCCGTTGGGGCAAGACCTTACACGACTGCTCCAACGCCTGACTGGATTGCTATATCGGATGGGTTCTTTATTGACACATCCGATACGTCAGGTCAATCAAATCGAACTTTTACATTCTCTGGTGCAAATCAAGTTGAACTGGAAGGCGGCAAAAAGTACGTCCTGGTTATTGACTGGTGGCCGGTCAACTCTTTATATAACAACACTATTACTGTCCAGGCAGACACGATGTCCCCTGTTCATCCTGGTAATATGTATCAGGATGGCAACGGAAGCGCGAGTATCAATAACGGCCCACAAGCCGGATGGGATTTGTATTTCTCCGTAACTCTCGAAGTCGTAATTGCATCGTTCTCATCTGACGTTGACCTTGGCTTTGCAAACGTCATAACCCCTTCTGATACCTCCCCCTTCAATTCAGGAGAAAAGGTATCCTACACCAAAGCCGGACTTGCCGAAGATGTAACCTGGTACTGGCGAGTATCTGGTAAAGACCCTGCCGGTACGAATACCTGGGGTGGTCGATCAACCGTCAGGGCTTATACGGTTGAGGCCACATCGGGCATTACCGCCAACCTGAATGTTGGCTTGGACGGTACAGCGCTTGCGGCGGACGGCGCGGTTGAGATAACCGGTCAGGCCAGTATAGGGTTGGATGGCGCTGCGCTTTCAGCGGCCGCCAGCGTTGACGTGAGCGGAGAGGCTCAGATCAACCTGACCGGGACGACCCTGGCGGCGGACGCGGCAGTTCTTGCGGTCGGGTCATTGAATGTTGCTCTGGCGGATACTGGCCTGAGCAGCGCGGGTGTTGTTGAGATAACTGCATCGCTGGTTATCAACCTGGCAGACGCAACCCTGACAGCAGATGCTGTTTTGCTTGTCAGCGGGTCGCTGGATGCGCAGATGGAGGATGCCGCGCTGGATTCATCGGTCACGGTCGGGTATGCCCCAAACGGCGCCGACCTGACCGAAACATTCGAAGACACCGCGCTGAGCGCGGAAAGCCTGGTGCTGGTCAGCGGCGGACTGGCAGTTACCCTGGCGGATGCAACCGTGAGCACATTCGGGCGGGTTGGCCAGGTGAGCGGCATACAACTGGATCTGGTTGCGCGAGGACTGGACATGCAGCTCGACGAGCGGCCGCGTGGTTTTGTGTTGAAAAATAGAAACCGGAGGTTCCATGGCTCATCGGAAGATTGAGTTAGAAAACGAGCAGGGCGTCAACGAAAAGTTTTTTTATGAGCTGACCACCACGAACTGGGGTGCTGCGCCGGTGAGCGTCTCCGTGAAAACGGTCGATGTGACGGCAAATCACACTGACGTGAGCCAGGACGTGCAAAACGGCGATCCGACTGTGGAAGGCGACACGATCACCCTGCCGGAGATCAGCGACCTAAAGGCCGGTCACGTGTACCGGGTGGCGGTGCGGTTTTCCACCGGCGGCAACGTCTTAGAGCCATTTTTTGTGGTCTATGCGACCCGCTAGGAGGTGCAATGCGAATTAATTACAAGAGCAACATGACGCGGCAAATGGGCGAACTGGTGTGGAGCCTAGATAACCATCACACCGTGGATGTACCGGGTGATCTGGCAGGGGAAGTGCTTAGCCAGCCGGGCGAGCCGTTCGAGATCGCGGCGGACGAACCGCTGCGCGCTCTGACCGGGATCGACGAGGCCGGGCTAATCGAGCTGGCACTGGCCGGGATCGGCAGCCTGGATGACCTGGCTAAAGCATCGAAGGATGAAATAACGAACATCAATCAGCAACAACTGGCAGTCTGGATCAAGCAGGCGCGCCAGTTAAGCAAATCTCACAAACAGTCTGAGGAGGACTAAACAATGGCAGGATTTGGCGATAAACCCTATGGCCTCCGTGAGGTCAAAATCAAGCCGATCGGCGGAACGATCGTGACGCTGCCGGTGGCTCAGCAGCTCACCTTCCGCGAGATGGTCACCAGCGACATGCTGCGCGGCGACGACGTGATCAAGTCGGTGGTTGCATTTTCTGAGGGCCTGGAATGGTCGCTCGAAGCGGGCGGGATCAGCCTGGAAGCCTACGCCGCCCTGACCGGTCGAACGGCGGTCGCGGCCGGGATAACCCCCAACCGGACGGTAACGCTTGCGGCCGAGGGCGGGGACGCGTTCCCATACCTGACGATCTATGGCAAGGCGCTTGGCGAAGAAACGGATGATATCCACTGCAAGATATTCCGGGCCAAGGTCACCGCGCTCGAAGGGCGCTTCCAGAACCGGCAGTTCTTCATCACCACATGCTCCGGGATCGCCGTGGCGGAGAGCGATGGCGATACGTTCGAGTTTGTCCAGAACGAAACCGCGGCAGCGCTGCCGATAACCTAGCCATGGATATGGCAACCTGGCGGGCGAAGAAACAGGCCGGCGAGCGGTTTACCCTGCCCTCCGGCCTGGTGGTGGCATTGCGCAAGGCAAGCCTGCTTGACCTGGCGGAGCAAGGCCGTATCCCGGCGCCGCTGACCGGCGCGGTGGATGCGCTGTTGAGCGAGCGCAGGACCTTGACGGTCCAGACGGCGCGCGAGTTTCTGGAGGTGGTCAACGTAGTCGTCATGGCGACGGTGATCGATCCACCGATCGGCGCAGAAGCGGGCGAAGGCCTGCTGGGCGTCGGTGAGCTGAGCGTCGCGGACCGGCTGGCAATTTACGACTGGGCGACGGAGGAGACAGCCGCGCTGCGTCCCTTTCGTCCAGAGGCTGGAGAACCTGGTTGAGCTGGACCTGCTGGCCCGGCGCTATGGCGTGCGACCGAGCGCGCTTTTGGGCGTCGATGGCTGGCTGGGGTACCAGCTCGACCTGGCAGCCGCGATCGGGTCACTGGCCAGTAAAGACGATAAGCGCGGACCGGCAGCGCCCAATGGGTATAAATCGCCGTTTCGCGTGAAGAAAATGAAAATCCAAGAAAATGGAGTGTGGTAAATGCCCGTTCAACTGGGTAGCGCGCATGGAAAAATAACAATCGATTCCTCCGGCGTTAAGCGCGGTGTGGATGAGGCTAAAGAATCACTCGGCGGCCTCAGCAAACAATTCGGTGGCATTGGTAAAGATATCGGTCAGACAGCCAGTTTCATCGGCACATCCATAGGGTTCATCGGCGCGGAAATAAAAATTCTGCAAAAGGTTTTCCAGTTTGGTAAAGAGGCTAACCAGCTTGACTTCATGCGTTCGAAATTCGACAACCTGGCGGTCTCGATTAACACGACCAGCCAGGTGCTGCTCAAGGACCTGCAGAAAGCCACCCGCGGACTGGTGGCGGATTCTGAACTGGTCAGCAGCGCGACAAATTTTATGACCCTTGGCCTGGCCAAAAGCCACGACGAGGTGGTGCGCCTGACCCGGGTGGCGGGCGCGCTGGGCATGAACATGAACCAGCTTGTTCTCACCCTGACCAACCAGACCACGATGCGTTTCGATGCCCTGGGCGTATCGGTGGACGGCTTTGATGACAAGGTCAAAGAACTGGTGGCTTCCGGGATGAGCGCGCAGGACGCATTCACCGAGGCATTCCTGCAGCAGGCCGAGGACCAGATCGCCAAAGTTGGCGACGTGGCCGATTCGAGCGTGACGGCTTTCATGCGTCTGGAGGCGGCATCTACAAACCTGGCCGACCAGGTAAAAGCATCGCTGGCCCCAAGCCTGGCGACAGCGGCTGAGGCGGCAGCTCTCCTGCTCTCATACAGCCGCCAATTGGATGAGGCTTTCCGGGAGCACCGCCAAAACGTAGAGCAGACCGCCAAGAGCTACGACGAATACGTCCTGGAACTGATCCGGGCCGCCTCAGCCGCGGGGCGATTTGAGGGTAATCAAAAACGGATCGCGAAGGCGATCCTCGAAGGGCAATTGACGGGTGAGCAGTATACCCAGCGGGTGAATTACATGGCTCAGTCGCTTGGGTTGCTGACTGAGCAGGAATTCAACTTCATCCGCGCGGCGGAGGCAGACATGATCAAGGTCGTACAGTTTGCCAGCGCCATCCGCCAGGCGGGTGAGGATGCTGGCTTTACCGCTGAGCAACTGGCCGAGATGGAAAAAGCAGCCGGGCGTTCGTCAAAAGAGCTGGACGGCCTGGTCAAACAGCAGGATGCGCTGAAGCAATCCATGGACCGCTGGATGAGCGATACGGCTGGCCAGGTTGTGACCATGCTGGAACAGAAATTGCCGGAATCCTCCGAAAAATTCCGCGCCGCCCTGGCCGAAGTCGATAAGATCATGGGCACGAATCATCTCAAACAGCTTGAGCAAAAAGAGTCCGTCCAGAAGTTGGTGGATGAGTATGACAAAACCGGAAACCTGGATGCCTTCCGCCAGGGTCTGATCGCCATCCGCGAGGAAGGTCTGGCCACGATGAAGCAAGAACTTCAGGACGTGACCGAGAAGGCCGGAGCGCTGTACGAAAAACTGTTGGCGCTGCCGGAGGAGATCCGGGTTGCAATCAAATTCGATATTGATGATTTGCCCGCCTGGCTGGAGGGCGCCGCGGCGGCCGGTCGGGTGGAGCGCAACAAAGCTGAAAACTACCAGAACACCGGCACAACCCCCACGCCGCGCGCGATCGGCGGGCCGGTGCGGAGCAACAAACCTTACCGCTGGCAGGAAGGGCTGGGCGGCGAGCTGCTGGTCTCGGAGCGCAGCGGTTACATCCTCAACGCCAACCAGGTGCAGCAAATGCTGCGTCAGGGGGGTGGATCCGCCGGACGGGATGTTGAGCGGCTGGCCGGGCTGATGGAGCAGATCGCCAATCGACCGGCGATCCAGGTGCTGATCCCGAACGCCAGCGTGCGCAGCGACGAGGACCTCGAAGCGTTGGCCTGGCGCGCGTCTGACCTGGTGCTGGAACGGATGGGAGGCTGACATGCAGATGCGCCTGACCCGCGGAGCGACGAACATCAGCCTGAGCGGCGGTTATGGGACGATCATCGCCTGCACTTATTTGCAGCGCGCCGCCGCGCAGGAAGACGAAGAAAACACCGAAACGGTCGAGATCGTGCTGGAGGGCAGCCAGGCTAACATGCTGACGGATATCCGCCTGATCGAGGGCTGGCTGGCCGACGCCGAGCAGAACCAGGCCGAGCGTCTGGTGCACGATCGCATTTTTTTGGAGTGGGACATCAACGATTCATCCACCTGGTACCGGTCGGAGATCCTGCGCGGGCGGGTCGAGCGCGGCGGTGTTTTCCGCCACCTGCGGCTGGGGGCAATCACACTGGGGATTGTCATCACCAGGCGTAATTTTTGGGAGGGACCCGAGGAGCAGATCCCGCTGACGAACGGCAACGGCACCAACAACACCAGCGGGCTTAACGTGTTTAACTGCAACGACGGCAGCGGCACGTCGCCAAACCGGCGGCACAATTACATCGAGATCGCGTCCGGGTCTGTGGGAGGCACGCTCCCGACGCCGCTGCGGTTGGAGATGACCAACATTTTCGACAGCGCTTCGCGGCTGAATAATCTCTGGGTCGCGCAAAACATATTTTCCGATCCGACCAATTTCGACCACCGCATCGAAGGCGAAGCGACCGCGCAGGGCGGCACGACGCAGAGCGACTCGGGCTCGAGCGGGGGAAACTATCGCCAGTTCACCTGGACGGGGAGCACACAGGTTTTGATCGGTCGCTGGGTGCTGAGTACAGCCTTCCTCAACCGCGCCCGCGGGCGCTGGTTCAAAGTCCTGGCGCGCATGCTGCTCTCTATCCCGACTGACTGCCGTTTGCAGTGCAAGATCACCTTCCCGACCGGTGTGGCGTTGACGCCGGTTGCTGTCAGTCAGGAGATCTTGCTTAACCAGTTTGAGACACTCCAGGAGATTGGCACGGTGCAGCTCCCGCCCTGGTTGGTGACCGCATCCGGAGACCTGGCGCCGGTGGATCTCTCGCTGTACGCGCGCAAGCCGGGCGGCGGGACACTCAACCTGGACTGGATGCAGGTGACGCCGCTGGACGGTTACCGCCTGCTCGTGCCGCGTGGCTACGGTGCGGCTTACCAGGTGCGGATTGTGGATGATGGTATCGAACGGTCACTCTGGACGGACGGCTGGAGCCCGGCCGGAAAAACCGGCCACTACACCGCCATCGGCGAGACGCTCATGCTCCAGGCCGATAAGCTGCAACGTTTGTTCTTGCTGCAAAACAACCAGACAGGCGGATCGGAGATTACCCGGGTACTGAGCGTCAAGGACTACTACCGGCCGCGA
>Ga0208733_100103_pt1 | contig 44310 bp, 46 predicted proteins | sample SubbioR11Jul_8B1_FD_184816 | JGI IMG/M metagenome (GOLD analysis project Ga0208733, IMG submission 184816) | Serpentinite rock and fluid subsurface biosphere microbial communities from McLaughlin Reserve, California, USA - CR11Jul_8B1 (SPAdes) | ecosystem: Environmental > Terrestrial > Deep... | reverse complement strand
TGGTGACCCAGTTGAAGTTGATCTCTGGGTCTTGCTCGCGCGGCATGCTCAGGTAGCTGAGTAGGCCGATCAATATCACCACCACGAAGGCGATGTTGGCCAGCGGGTGGTTGGTGAGCAGGGAGCGCAGGAAATTCATAACGGGATGCCGCGCTTTAATTGATGGCTTGGCCGTGGCTCAGCGCGGCCTGCCCGCGCACCACCACCAGGGTTTCGGGGGGCAGATCGGTGGGGGCGGCACGCCCTTCTTGCACCCCGGGCAGGGCCACGAAGCGCACCTGCTGGCCCTGACGCACAAAGATGCCGAGCGCCTCGCCGCGGCGCACCAGCAGCGCCGCCGGGATGTGGGGCTGCGGGTCGCGCCAGCGCAACACCCCGCTGCTGCCGGGCGGGGCGCTGGCGGCGGCGGCATCGGCAACGGCCGGGGTCCAGCCCAAGCGCACGGCATGGGCGCGGTTGGCGGTCTGCACGGTGGGGCTGGCGCGCAGCAGGCGCAGGTCCAGCAGCGCTTGGCTGCCTTGGGGCTGAAACTGCCACGCCCCGGCGCGCCGCAGCCCCGACAGTTCGGCTGGGGGCACATGGGCTTGCAGCTCGGCGGCGGTGCTCTCAGACAGCACAAACAGCGGCGTGCCGGGGGCGACCGCTTCGCCCACTTGCGCCATGCGCTGCACCACGGTGCCGGCAAAGGGGGCCAGCACGCGGGTGCGCTCCAGTTGGCGCCTGGCGCTGCGCAACTGCGCTTCGGCACTGGCCAGGTCGGCCTGCTGCAGCACCACCTCGGTTTCGCGTTGTGTGAGCGCTTCTTTGGAGAAAAAGCCTTGCGCCACCAGGTCGCGGGCGCGCTGCAACTGCGCCAGGCCAAGCTGCAGCCGGGCCACGGCGGCGTCGCGCCCGGCTTGGGCGCGCTGCAGCGCCAGCTCATGGTCGGTCGGGTCGATTTGCAGCAGCAGCTCGCCCCGGCGCACCGTGGCGCCCACATCGGCGCCCCAGCGCAGCACCGTGCCGGCCACTTCGGCGCTCAGGCGCGACTCGTTGCGCGCCAGCACGGTGGCTGCGGCGCTGCGCTCGGGCTGCAGCCAGACGCTGTCCAGGCGTGCGGTTTGCACGCTGGCGGCGGCAGGGCTTGCACCGGGGGCTGTGGCCGTGCCGGGGGCAGCGGGGGCGGCGGGGGCGGCTTGGGCGGGCGGGGCATTGCTTGCGGCTTGGGTGGCTTGGGTGGCTTGGGCTGGGGAAGCGGCTTGGCCCCAAGCGGGGGTGGTGTGCAGCAGGCCCGCCAAGGCAGCCGCCGAGGCCACAGCCAGGGTGAGCACAGCAAGCCGCGCCGAACCAGCGGCTGGGCTGGTGGGTGCAACAAGGCGGGTGGGAGCGGCGGGTGCCATCAGATGTGGGAGGCGGTTCATGGGGCGTTTTCCTGATGAGGCACAGAAGGAGAGGGCTGCGCAGCCGCAGGTGGCCAGAGCGACCGCCAGAGCAGCAGCGGGGCATCGGTGGCGCGCAAACGCGGGCGCTGGCACCAGGTGCGACCGTTCAATGCCTCGATTTTGTCCAAAATGCGCAAACCCCCCTGCACCACCAGCCGCAATTCCCAGCCCACACGGCCGGGCAAGCGCCAAGCCAGTGGGGCCCCCTGGAGCATCAGAGCGCGGGCGTGGGCGCACAGTTCCAGCAGCATGGCTTGGGCCGGCGGGTGTTCGGTGGCATCGGCTTGCAGGCTGGCCAGTGACACCCCGTGGCGCTGCAAGGCGGCAAGCGGCAGGTAGTGGCGCTGGCGCGGCAGGTCGAGGCTCAAATCCTGCCAGAAGTTGATCAGTTGCAGCGCGCTGCAAATCGCGTCGCTCTGGCGCAGCGAGGCTTCATCGGCTACGCCGTAGAGGTGCAGCAGCAGGCGCCCGATCGGGTTGGCCGAGCGGCTGCAGTAGTCCAGCAGGTCGGGCAGGTCGGCATAAGGCTCGCCGCTGGCCGTGCGGCGCACGTCTTGCTCAAAAGCGTCGAGCAGGTGCAGCAGCGGCGCCAGCGGCAAATTCCAGGCGCGCACCTGCTGCGCCAGCGGCTGCATCAGGTGCGGCCAGCGCGTAGCGGAGGCTTTGGGCAAAGCGGGGCAGGGGGGTGTGGTGCGCGCCAAAGCGCAGGCGGCCAAAAACTCGGCGCGGTAGGCTTGCAAGTCGAGCAGGCGCTGCGTCGGGCTGGCTGTGCCTTCGTCGGCGATGTCGTCGGCGCAGCGCGCGTAGGCGTAGATGGCCCGCACCGGCGCACGCAAGGCAGGCGGGCACAACCACGACGCCACCGGAAAGTTCTCGTAGTGCGCCACACCTTGAACGGGGTTTACCATTAGATGCATTATGCCGTGCAGCGGTGGCACTGACGGGGCTGCTCAGGGCTGCCTTACAATCCCCGCTTTCCCGCGCCAAACCAAGGTCCGTCCTTGCTTGGGCGCGGTCAGGCGCGCGGGTGGCGAAATTGGTAGACGCACCAGGTTTAGGTCCTGACGCCCGTTGAGGGTGTGGGGGTTCGAGTCCCCCCCCGCGCACCACCTGAACGCATACCCTCATCCCGAACACCGGGGGCCAGCCTTGCAAGCGGGTTCCCATCCCCCACAGGAGTAAGCAGCATGGCAGTCACCGTCGAAACACTGGACAAGCTCGAGCGCAAGATCACGCTCGAGCTGTCGCTGGAGCAGATCAACCAAGAGGTGCAGACCCGCCTCAAGCGCATGCAGCGCCAGGTCAAGCTCGATGGCTTTCGGCCCGGCAAGGTGCCGCTGAGCGTGGTGCAAAAGCGCTACGGCGGCTCGGTGCACTACGAGGTCATGAACGACCAGCTCGGCCAGGCTTTTCAGTCCGCGGCCCAGGAGGCGCAGTTGCGCATCGCCGGCACCCCGAGCATCAACGAAAAAGAGGGGGCAGCCGTTGGTGCGCTGGCCTTTGAAGCGGTGTTCGAGGTCTATCCAGAAGTGAAAATCGGCGACCTGAGCACGGCCACGGTCGAAAAACTCAGCGCCACGGTGGACGAGGCGGCAGTCGAGCGCACGATCGAGATTTTGCGCAAGCAGCGCCGCACCTTTGTGGCCCGTGGCGCCGACGAGCTGGCGCAAGACGGCGACCAGGTGCGCATCGATTTTGAGGGCAAGATCGACGGCGAGCCTTTCGAGGGCGGCAAGGCCGAGGGCTTCCAGTTCGTGCTCGGCGAAGGCCAGATGCTCAAGGAATTTGAAGAAGCGGTGCGCGGCATGCGCACGGGCGACTCCAAGACCTTCCCGCTCAACTTTCCGGCCGACTACCACGGCAAGGATGTGGCCGGCAAGCAGGCCGATTTTCTGGTCACGCTGCAGCAGCTCGAGGCGGCGCAGCTGCCCGAAGTCAACGACGAATTGGCCAGCAGCCTGGGTGTGGCCGGTGGCAACGTGGAGGCGCTGCGCGCCGACATCCGCAAGAACCTGGAGCGCGAAGTCAAATTCCGGCTGCAGATGCGCAACAAAACGGCGGTGATGGACGCCCTGCTGGCGCTGTCCGAACTGGATGTGCCCAAGTCCAGCGTGGCCTCCGAGGTCGAGCGCCTGGTCGAAGGCGCGCGCGCCAACCTGAAAGAGCGCGGCATCCAGGGCGCCGACCAAGCCCCGATTCCGCCCGAGCTGTTCCAGGCCCAGGCCGAGCGCCGCGTGCGCCTAGGGCTGGTGGTGGCCGAGCTGGTCAACGCCAATCGCCTGCAAGCCACGCCAGAGCAGGTCGATGCCCACATCCAGGAGCTGGCCAGCTCCTACGAAAGCCCGGCCGATGTGGTGCGCTGGTACCAGAGCGACCGCCAGCGCCTGGCCGAAGTCGAGGCGCTGGTGCTGGAGAACAACGTCACCGAGTTTGTGCTGGGGCGCGCCCAGGTGAGCGAAAAACCGATTGCTTTTGACGAACTGATGGGGCAAGGCAAATCATGAGCGCACTGCACACCCAAGCCTTGGGCATGGTGCCCATGGTGATCGAGCAGTCGGGGCGCGGCGAGCGCGCCTACGACATTTATTCGCGCCTGCTCAAGGAGCGGGTAGTGTTTCTGGTCGGTGAAGTCAACGACCACACTGCCAACTTGGTGGTGGCGCAACTGCTGTTCTTGGAGAGCGAGAACCCGGACAAGGACATCTCGTTCTACATCAACTCGCCCGGCGGCAGCGTGAGCGCTGGCATGTCGATTTTCGACACCATGAACTTCATCAAGCCCGAGGTCTCGACGCTGTGTGTGGGCATGGCCGCCAGCATGGGGGCATTTTTGCTCGCCGCCGGGGCCAAGGGCAAGCGCTTTTCGCTGCCCAATTCGCGCGTCATGATCCACCAGCCGCTGGGCGGCGCGCGCGGCCAGGCGAGCGACATCGAAATCCATGCGCGCGAAATTTTGCGCCTGCGCGCCGACCTGAACCGAATTTTGAGCGAGCGCACCGGCCAGCCGCTGGAAAAGGTCGAGCGCGACACCGAGCGCGACTACTTCATGTCGGCCAACGAGGCCGCCGAATATGGTTTGATCGACAAAGTGATCGAGAAACGCAGCACCTGAGTCGGCACAGGGGGCTTGCGACTGGTCTATGATCGGATGCAGGCGGCCCTGTTTCGGCCGCCCCCAACGAGGCAAGCACTTTATGCCCGAGAAAAAAGGCCCTCCAGGCTCCAAAAATCTGTTCTGCTCTTTTTGCGGCAAAAGCCAGCACGAGGTCAGAAAGCTCATATCCGGCCCATCGGTATTCATCTGCGATGAATGCATTGCGCTGTGTTCGGACATCATGCGCGACGAGCTCCCTACTACCTTGCCGGGCAAGGGCGGTGCAGCAGAAGATGCGCTGCCGTCTCCGTTGCAGATCAAGCAGCACCTCGATCAGTACGTGATCGGCCAAGAGGCGGCCAAAAAGACCCTGTCGGTGGCGGTGTACAACCACTACAAGCGCTTGCGCCACCGCGAGCAATCGGGCAAAGACGAAGTCGAACTGAGCAAAAGCAACATCTTGCTCATCGGCCCCACGGGTTCGGGCAAAACGCTGCTGGCCGCCACCATGGCGCGCATGCTCAACGTGCCCTTTGTCATGGCCGACGCCACCACCCTCACCGAGGCCGGCTACGTGGGCGAGGACGTGGAAAACATCATCGCCAAGCTGCTGCAAACCTGCAATTACGACCCGGAAAAAGCGCAGCGCGGCATTGTTTTTATCGACGAAATCGACAAAATCACGCGCAAATCCGAGAATCCCTCCATCACCCGCGACGTCTCGGGCGAAGGGGTGCAGCAGGCCTTGCTCAAGCTGATCGAGGGCACCATCGCCTCGGTGCCGCCCCAAGGCGGGCGCAAGCACCCGAACCAGGACATGCTGCAGGTCGATACCTCCAACATTTTGTTCATCTGCGGCGGGGCTTTTTCGGGTCTGGAAAAGGTCATTGATGCGCGTGCCGAGGGCGGTGGCATCGGTTTTGGCGCAGCGGTCAAGAGCAAGCAGCAGCGCAGCCTGACCGAGGTTTTCTCCGAGGTCGAGCCCGACGACTTGGTGCGCTTTGGCCTGATCCCCGAACTGGTCGGGCGCCTGCCCGTGGTCACGGCGCTCGACGAACTGGGCGAAGACGCTTTGGTCGATATCCTGACCGAGCCCAAAAACGCGGTGGTCAAGCAATTTGCCCAACTGCTGCGCATGGAGGGCGTGGAGCTCGAAGTGCGCCCAGCGGCGCTCAGGGCCATTGCGCGCCATGCCATGAAGCGCAAAACCGGCGCCCGCGGCTTGCGCTCGATTCTCGAGCAGGCGCTGCTCGAGACCATGTTTGAACTCCCCAGCCTGAGCAATGTCGAAAAGGTGGTTGTCGATGAGGCCACCATCGAAGATGGCAAGCCGCCCTTGCTGGTGTACCGCGAGGCGGCCAGGCAGGCTTGAATCCCCCCCCCCACTATGGGTGGCTTTGGCGTGCAAGGTGACGGGATGCAGGCTGGATGGCGACTTGAAATCCCTGCTTGCGCCCTCACCTGACGTCCACACATCGAGGTAAGAAATGTCCGGACACCCCCCCCTACCCAGCCTGCCCCTGACCCTGCCCCTGTTGCCCTTGCGCGACGTGGTGGTGTTTCCGCACATGGTGATTCCCCTCTTCGTCGGGCGCCCCAAGAGCATCAAGGCCTTGGAAGCGGCGATGGAGACCGACCGGCGCATCGTGCTGGTGGCGCAAAAAACCGCCACCAAAGACGACCCGAGCCCGCAAGACCTGTTCGAGGTCGGCTGCGTGGCCAGCATTCTGCAAATGCTCAAGCTGCCCGACGGCACCGTCAAGGTGCTGGTTGAGGGCGTGCAGCGCGCGGCCGTGCAGCGCGTGCAAGAGGGCGAGTCGCACTTTGAGGCCGAGGTGTTGCCAGTCAGCGCCGACGACGAATTCGCACATGTCGAATCGACCGAGCTCGAGGCGCTGCGGCGTGCGGTGATGCAGCAGTTTGACCAGTACGTCAAGCTCAACAAAAAAATCCCGTCCGAAATCCTCACCTCCATCGCCAGCATCGACCACCCGGGCCGGCTGGCCGACACCATCGCCGCGCACCTGCCGCTCAAGCTCGAGGCCAAGCAAACCGTGCTCGACCTCAACCCGGTCGTGCAGCGGCTCGACAACCTCTTTGTGCAACTCGAGCGCGAGGTCGATATCCTCAACGTCGATAAGCGCATTCGAGGCCGCGTCAAGCGCCAGATGGAGAAAAACCAGCGCGATTTCTACCTCAACGAGCAGGTCAAGGCGATCCAGAAAGAGCTGGGCGAAGGCGAGGAGGGGGCTGACATCGAGGAAATCGCGCGCAAGATCAAGGCCGCCAAAATGCCGCTCGAGGCACGCAAAAAGGCCGAGGCCGAGCTCAAAAAGCTCAAACTCATGTCGCCCATGTCGGCCGAGGCCACGGTGGTGCGCAACTACATCGACGTGCTGAGCAACCTGCCGTGGAGCAAAAAAACCAAGATCAAGCACGATCTGGGCTTTGCCGACGAGGTGCTCAACCAAGACCACTACGGGCTCGACAAGGTCAAGGACCGCATCCTCGAATACCTCGCGGTGCAGCAGCGGGTGGACAAGGTCAAGGCGCCCATTTTGTGCCTGGTCGGGCCGCCGGGGGTGGGCAAGACCTCGCTCGGGCAGTCGGTGGCGCGCGCCACCGGGCGCAAGTTCGTGCGCATGGCGCTGGGCGGTATGCGCGACGAGGCCGAGATCCGCGGCCACCGCCGCACCTACATCGGCGCGCTGCCAGGCAAAGTGCTGCAAAACCTGAGCAAAATCGGCACCCGCAACCCGCTCTTTTTGCTCGACGAGATCGACAAGCTCGGCATGGATTTCCGCGGCGACCCGTCCTCGGCGCTGCTCGAAGTGCTCGACCCTGAGCAGAACCACACCTTCAGCGACCACTACGTCGAGATCGATTTCGACCTCTCTGACGTGATGTTCGTGGCCACCTCGAACACGCTCAACATCCCGCCGGCGCTGCTGGACCGCATGGAGGTGATCCGCCTCTCGGGCTACACCGAGGACGAAAAAGCCCACATTGCACTCAAGTACCTGCTGCCCAAGCAGCTCAAGAACAACGGCATCCGCGCTGGTGAGCTCGATTTGACCGAGGACGCGGTGCGCGACGTGGTGCGCTACTACACCCGCGAGGCCGGCGTGCGCGCCCTCGAGCGCGATCTGTCCAAAATCTGCCGCAAGGTGGTCAAGGGTCTGCTGCTGAAAAAATACAGCGCTCCGGTGCAGGTCACGCACGACAACTTGGGCGAATTCTTGGGGGTGCGCAAATACACCTTCGGCCGCGCCGAGCAGAACAACCAGGTCGGCCAGGTGGTGGGGCTGGCCTGGACCGAGGTGGGGGGCGACTTGCTCACCATCGAGGCCGCGCTCATGCCCGGCAAAGGCAATGTCACGCGCACCGGGCAGTTGGGCGAGGTGATGAAAGAGTCGGTCGAGGCCGCGCGCACCGTGGTGCGCAGCCGCGCGCGCGCGCTGGGCATCAAGACCGAGGCCTTCGAGAAGAACGACATCCACATCCACGTGCCCGACGGGGCCACGCCCAAAGACGGCCCCAGCGCCGGGGCCGCCATGACCACGGCCATCGTCTCGGCCCTGACCGGCATCCCGGTGCGCGCCGATGTGGCCATGACCGGCGAGATCACGCTGCGCGGCGAAGTGACCGAGATCGGTGGCCTGAAAGAAAAACTGCTGGCGGCGCTGCGCGGTGGCATCAAGACGGTGCTGATCCCGCAGGCCAACGTCAAAGACCTGGCCGAGATCCCCGACAACGTCAAAGAGGGGCTTGATATCGTGGCGGTGCAGTGGATCGACCGGGTGCTGGAGCTGGCGCTGGAGCGCTATCCGCTGCCTCTGGCGGCCGAGGATGAGGCGCCTGCGGCGGCGGCCGTGCCGGTGGCGGCCGAGGCGGCGAGCGCGACGCCCTTGAAGCACTGAGGGGGCACCGTCTGCCAGACGGGTTTTTTCAGTCTGTTGCTGCGCTTTGTGTAGTGGGCGCTGCGGGGCGGTGGATTTTCGGTATAGAATATCGGTTCTGTAATCAACGCGGTGCCAAAAGCGCTGTGGATGTTGCAAGATGCGGGAATAGCTCAGTTGGTAGAGCGCAACCTTGCCAAGGTTGAGGTCGCGAGTTCGAATCTCGTTTCCCGCTCCAGTGGATTCTTTAAGGCAAGCGCTGGCTTGCCTTTTTTCCAAACGAAGGCGCGGTAGCAAAGCGGTTATGCACCGGATTGCAAATCCGTGTAGGTCGGTTCGACTCCGGCCCGCGCCTCCAAATAAATCAACGACTTACAGAGGGTTCAAGGCAGAAGCCCCTAGTTAAAGTCAAGCATGTATGCGCAACGTATGCGTTTTGGGGCAACTCAAAACGCATACAGGCCAAGCCTCTCAAGGCCACGCCCAGCAGGCGCAGATCGCAGAGCAAGCCAAGATCGCGCCGCATACATCGCGCATACACGCCACCAAGGCACCTTTTGACGCCATGACGCCATGACGCCATGACGCCATGACGCCAACCCTCACGCATCCAGCCCCGGCAAGCCGCGCTCAGTAAAGACCCTCGACAGCCCCTGCACGGCCAGCGCTTGAATGCTGGTGCCTTCAGCCGCTGCGAGCTGGTGCAGCCGCTCCCACTGCGCCCGTGGCAGGCGCACGGTGAGCGCCACCACCTCTTTTTTTCCGCGCCCGCGAACCGCGCCCAGCTTCTCGGCGGCAGGTTGTTGCTCATCCACTTGCGGCGCAGCCGCTACGCCCTTGCGACTAAAAGCCGCCAGCCCTGAAGGTTTGTTGTTCACAGCACCACCTCTTTTTGCTCCATCTGCTCTTTCAGCCACGCCCACAGCGCGCGAATCTCGCCCGCTGCTTTGCCGTCACCCTCGAATTCGGTCACGGCCCGGCCAGTGGCCACCGCCCGAGCGAAGGCCCGACGATCCACAATTTCCACTGGCGCAACCGGCAAGCCGTACTCAGCCAGCACGGCCCGGGTCTCTGCAATCTCGCGTGAGCGAAACGGGCAGGCAGACAGCACAAACACCGCCTGCACCCCAGCCGCCCGCACGATGTCCACCGCGCTACCCACGGCGGCAATGTCGAAGGCGCTGGGTCGCACCGGGATCACCACCAAGTCCACCGCCCGAGCGATGCGCCCGGCATCGGGGGCCGCGTGGGGCGCGGTATCCACAATCGCCAGCGTCATGCGCTCTTGCTTGGCCGCATCGAGCACACGCCCCAGATCCGCAGCGGCAGCGGTTGCGACAAAGGGCGCTTCCTGGGGCCGAATGTCGCTCCAGACGGTGGCGCTCTTTTGCGGGTCGGTGTCGATAACGACCACCGCCTCCCCGGCCTCCACCGCCGCCACAGCGGTATGCACCGCCAACGTGGTTTTGCCACCCCCGCCCTTTTGAGCCAGAAAAGCCATTGTTTGCATAGTTACTCCTTGGTTGAACTTTGACGCCATGACGCCATGACGCCATGACGCCGTGACGCCATGACGCCATGGCGTCAGATTATGCACCCTTTCCAACCCGCCGCCGCCGCGCCCATGAAAAAAACCTCCAGCCTGTCCTGCTGTTTACCTCTGGTGTTAGGTGGGCGCAGAAACAGCCCCTGCCTTGCGTGTCAACCTCAACCTTGGAGCCCATCATGACTGCCACCCTCGCCTTTGCCGCCCCCGCCGCTGGCATCCCCTCGCGCATCACCGAGCGCTTGCGCGAACTCGCCGCCTTTTCCGCCCCGTTCATGGCTGGCGGGATTGCGCTGTATCTCTTGTTTGCCTGCTGATCATGCGCGCCGCCTCTCTGGCCGTAGCCGCTCTCGCAGCGGCTGCGATGGCTGCACAAGCGCAGACTGCTTATTGCAGCTTCGACCGTGCTCATGCGCGCGTGACGATGCCTATCTCCGCTGAAGCTGTGGGGCACCCCGGCTTTGTGCTGCTCTACGCCACACGCGGGGATGAAACGGGCTTTCTGCTGAGTAACGGGCAGTGGACAGACCAAATCCCCGACCGCGACAACCTGACCAATCTGCCCTCGATGCCATCGAGCTTCACGTTCGACTTCTGCATCCCTGAGCCCGTCGAATCCGAGTTTTCCAGCATGCCCTTTGCCCAGTGCGCGCAGACTTCTTGGTTCGCCCAAGGCTTTCAAGTCCATGTAACCTACGGCGCCCTCACGCCAGCGCTGCGTGCCGAGATTGATCAACGGGAAGCGGCGATGGACGCACACAACGCCCGGCTTATCGCCGCTGGACGCGAGACCCGGACGTTTGACCGGCAACGCTGGATCGAGGCCCGCATTCAGCGCGAAGCCCGCGACAACATTCAAGAAAACGTCTGGACGGTGCCGTTCATCGACTGCCGGCCACCCGACACAGGAGGCGGCAACTAAGCACGAAACCAACCTCAACCCAGCCCGCTACTTGCGGGCTTTTTTGCGCCTGTCCTGCTGCGCACCTCTATAAGTATCATGTTAGCCAAAGTCATCAAACGCAAAGCCCCGGCGCGCAAGTCCGCCCCTCAAGAGCTGCTGGACTACATCGACGAGCCAGATAAAGGGCGAGCCGATCTACTCGCTCAAGGGCGCGACTCAGGTGCTGCCGATCTGATCACCTACGCCGCTAGGGAAGGGGTGGCAGGTTCTGGTTGCCTGAACATCCCCGGCGCTCAGACCAAAGAAAACGCCATCGCCACGCTGGACGCAATAGTCAGACGCGCCCGCGCCAAGGGGCTAGATGCGAGCGACCCGCTCTATCACGTAGCTCTAAACTGGCAGCCAGGCGAACAACCCACCAACGAGCAAGCCAAAGCCGCCGCGCTGCACACGCTCAAGGCGCTGGGGATGCAAGATGCCGCTGGCATGTACGCGATCCACCGCGACACCGATCACCATCACGTCCACATTGCAGTCTGCAAATACGACCCACAAGACCTGCGCTATCTGGGGCCGCCGAAGCAAGATTTTCTGGTGCTCGACAAGGCTATGCGCGAAGTGGAGTTGGCGCAAGGCTGGGCGCACTCACCCGGCCCCTACGAAGTGCAAGATGGCAGAGTAGTCAGAGCCCCAAAAAACCGCCCCCGCGAGCAAAACCAAGAGGCATCAATCGAGCGCGTGCATGGCGTGCCAGGCATAGCCGCTTACTGCACCCCGCACCTCGACAAACTCTGCGCCGCTCGAAGCTGGCCCGACCTGCACCGCGACCTGGGAGCGCTGGGCTTGCGCATCGAGCCCAAGCATTCGGGTTACATCATCGCCGGTGAGGGCCTGCACGGCACCCAAGCGGTAAAGGCAAGCGCAGTGCATCGCAACCTCTCGGGCAAAGCCCTTGATGCCCGCCTAGGTTCATACCTGCCCCCAAGCCCGCGCGCCTCAGCGCGCACGGATACGCTGCTCGATTTCCAGAAGCGTTGCGCAGCAGGCATCGAGCCCACCGCCCCGGAAAACCCCACCGCCCGCGACCCCGCCAAGCGCCTACAGCAGCGGCTAGAGCGCGAGCGTGAACGGGCTGCACTGCTGGATCGCTACGCCGAGCACTGCCGCACCGCACCGAAAGCCAGACGGGCGCAAATGGCAGCGCTCAAAGAGCAACACAAGCGCGAGCGACAAGCGCTCTTTGCCGCCACTTCCGGCACACGCCGGCAGCGCAAGGCAGAGCACAGCGCCGCCTTCGGGGATCACATCGCCGCCCTTCTCACGCAAAGCGAAGACACCAAGGCCCTTGCCGCCCTGAAGGCTGCGCATGGCGCACAGATAACCAGCGTCAAAGCTATTTATTCCACCAACTGGCGCCAGTTTCTAGAGATGCGCGCCCGCCTGCACGACGACGAAGCCGCCATAGCAGCGCTTCGCGGCATCAGATACCGCGAGCAGCGCAAGCGCAGCAAGAACAGCCCCGGCTTTGAGGGTGAAGACCTACAACACCCCGGGCAGCCCGGACACCCAGCAGGGGGCATAGAGGGCGCAGACGCTTTCAGCTTAGCGACTGCGCAGATCGAAGTCTCACGCGACAAAAGCTGCGTCATTTATCGCGACGAAGCCGGTGCAGAGCGGGTAAGGGATGCAGGCCAGCGGGTTGACGTGGTGCGCTCAGACGACGACGAGGCTATGCGCGCCGCGCTGGGCTTGGTGGCAAAGCGCTATGGCAACGAGGTTTTCATCACCGGCGACGATGCTTACAAAGAGCGCGCCGCCCGTGAATGCGCAAAGCGCGGTATCGCTGTGGCAAACGTTGAGCTAACGCACATCTGGCACGAAGAGCGCGAGCGCAAAAGCAACAAAGCACCGGACAGAAGTTCGGAAAGATAGTACAATAAAAGGTCTTTAACTAACAGGAGAACCATCATGGAAACTCATGAAAGCATCGAAGAATTGGAAGCCAAGGCGCACGAAATGTTGCGCCGGGCCAACGAATTGCGCCATGCCAAGCGCACACAGTTCATTGCCGAGACCCGCGTCAAAATGAAAGAGCTTGGCGTCACCGCCGAAGACCTGCAAGAGATGCGCAAGCCCTCTCGTATTCCCAAAAACGCCCCGCGCTTTCGCGATCCCGAGACCGGCTCTGTGTGGTCAGGCTTTGGCCGCGCTCCCAACTGGTACAAAGCCGCCGAGCGTGCTGGCAATGCGGATTCGTTGCGCATCGACGAAGCAGCTGAAGAAGCGCATTGAGCACGCACCGCCCATGAAAAAAGCCGCTCTAATCCAGCGGCTTTTTCTTTGAGCGCCCTCAGACCTTCAAACCTGCACCTCACTAAACCCACCCCGCAGCATATCCAGCCAAGCGCTATCCGGGTGCAACACGTTTTCAGAAAAGAACGGCACATCGTTGAGCGTCCAGCCTACGCGCACCCCAGCAGCCGCCAGCGCACGCTTGAGCATTTCGGTGCAATAGATGCGCTCACCGTCATCCGTCAGACTCAGGCGGTCGTCAAACGGACGCCCGAGCATCGAGCTTGCAGTGAGCGCCACCGTTTGCGCCGCCTCAGCAGGCCCGCGCAGCACGCCCACCGCCCGCGACTCAGCCCGAAAAACCTCGAAGGTCTCCAGCACCACGCCAGCCTCCAGCGCATGAGCCACCAACGCCCCACCGCCGCGAGTGGGTGAAACCACCACGCCAGCATGAGACCAGCGCCGCCGCGCAGCAGGCAAAGGTGAGTAGCGCACGATCATTTCAGTGATCGAGTTTTGCGTTCCCAACCGGAAGACCATATCACCTGCACGCAGCAAGCCCGAGGATCCGTCAACACCAAAGGCCAGCGCTGGCGCCGCAGCGCCGCACAGCAGAGCACCCAGCAGGGCGCGGCGATCAAGGCTCGTTGTCATACAGATCATCCAAAACGTCATCGTCCTTGGCCTCCAACGCCGCCATTTCGATCAACTCACAGAGCGCACTGCGCAGCAAATCGGGCTCGATGCCCAGCGATTCAGCGTACAAGCTCACATCCAACACCGCGCGCACGCCGTGGTTGCGGGAAGCTTCGAGAAGGGCTTGCGAGAGTTTTTCAAAGTCCATTTTCAGTTTCCAATCAATCTACCAGGGGTTTTGCCTTCAGCGTTCATGAGCAATTTGTACCCAAGCGCGCCTTCGCCGTAAAACTCACACTTACCCGCCGCCACCAACACAGACGCAGCGCGATTGACCGCGTGTTGCCTCATTTGTGGGAACATCTTGTAGAGTGAGCGCATAGACACCACGCCGCGATCAGATACAACCGACCACAGCGCTTCTTCAATTTCGAGAACGGGGGTGTTCAATGTTTGCTCCCGTGATCACATGAAATGACGCCGAGGGCGACGCAGATGCTTTTCAGCGTAAGCAGGAAAGCCGTCGAACTCCTGCTGATTCGAGCGCCGCATGGCGGTTTCTGGTTTTCCGTTAGTGATGATCCTGTCGTTCTGAAATTCAAGAATTGATACCATCGCCATGATTTCAACTCGCAAGCGGTTGGGAGCGAAATACTGGAAAACACCAGAATTGCGCCGGACACCCTCGAAAAAGAAATCGAAATTAACTTCGTGCATCATGAACTCGTTTGCGCTGACTCTTTCGATGCGCGAAACACCTATTACTTGGGTCACGCCGTTATGCGTCCGCTCCTGCGCCCAGAAGCCCACAAAGTCTTCACCCTTGGCACCGCCCAGGCACCCGGTCAGCAGCAGCGCCGAAGCACCCGCTGCACCCAACATCAAACCTCGTCTGTTCACATCGCTCTCCAAAAAAGTTGCTGACACCTACTGAGGCAAGCAGCAGGACAGGCTAGGGCGCCGCCCCTAAAATATCTGACGCCATGACGCCATGACGCCATGACGCCATGACGCCATGGCGTCAAACCCGCTCCAGCACATAAGCCCCGTTCTCGTAGCCCGTCACGCGCGCTATCTCATCAACCCGCCGCCCGCGCTGCTCTCGCTTGATAGAGACCACCAGATTGACCGCCTCAGCAATCAACTCCGGCGCTGGCGGGACATTGGCCTCCTGCACCAGTTGCCCTACGCGCACCAGAGCCGCAGCCGCATCGTTGGCGTGTACCGTCCCCACGCCGCCGGGGTGCCCGGTGTTCCAAGCCTTGAGCAATGCCAGCGCGCTCTTGTCGCGCACCTCACCGACCACTATCCGATCCGGGCGCAGGCGCATAGTGGCCCGCAGCAATGCCGTCTGGTCAATAACGTCTGTGGTGCGCAGGAAAATCGAGTTACGGGCTTCGCACTGCAATTCACGCACGTCTTCGATGATCACAATGCGCGTATGCTGGTCAATCCTGGCAATCGCCTGCAACACCGCATTCGCAAGCGTTGTCTTGCCGGTGCCGGTGCCGCCTGCAATCAGAATGTTTCGCCGCTCAGCAACTGCCTGCTCGATCACGCCCCGCTGTTGCTCAGTCATGATCCCTTTGTTCACGTAGTCTTCGAGGCTAAAAATCAACTCTGCCTTTTTGCGAATCGCAAACGCCGGGCGCTCCGTGACTGGCGGTATCAGCGCTTCAAAGCGCGCCCCACCAAACTCGCTACCATGATTCGGCAACTCGGTCTCAAGAATCGGCTTCTCATGCGTCACCACTTCATCCACCAGCGCCGCCGCCGTCTGAATCGCAGACATTGCGCTCGTAACTGTCATCGTGCCCACGCACTCCATTTCAGCGCCCAGCCGCTCTACCCACAGCCGACCATCGCTGTTGAGCATGATTTCAACTACGCGCTTATCGCCAAAGAACTCCAGCACTTTCGGCCCAAAAGCCCGGCGCAGCGCCTCAACTTGCCGCGCCCTTACCTCATCCGCTCGATCACTCATTGCGCCCTCCCAAAACACCAAAATATCGAGAATCAAGGCTGTGGGTATGCTCACCGAGCACCACCACCTGCCCAGCGCCCAGCACCTGCACACCCGGCGCGGCTCGTGGCAGCGTGCGCCCGCGTGAATCCACTGCGGCCATCGGCACCTCAAAAGACTGCTCATTGACCTCGATCAAGCCCGGCGCAAAGCGCACCGTATCGCCCTCAGCTGCCACCACACGCTTGATGAGAGCCATCGTTCCAGTAGGGCATCGGCCCCTTGGCAAGCTGCCCACATCCACAGGCGGGCAAAAGCTCACATAGTCCCCGCGCTGCGCCCGATCAATCGGCTGCGTCACATAGACCCAGCCAGGCAGCGAATCACTGACGTTTACCCTCACGCCAGAGGCCACCGCTGCCACCGACAGCGACACAAAGGCGGCTAGGCCAAGCAGAACAATTGGAACTCTCAATGTGTCACTCCATTCTTTATCTTTGCTGGCGCATCAGCCGCGCCCATCATTTGCCGCCGTGACAATTCGGGGTCAGCGTAATACTTGATCTTTTGCGCATAGATCGGCCTGCTGCCAGCCACAAACACCAGCGCGTCATCAGACGGTAGGCGCATGGTTTCATCAGCCGTCAATAGGGGCCGCTGCACGGTTTGCATGCTGCTGCTCACCTGCCCGAGCAACACCGCCAGCCGCGAGCCCGAGTAGCTGCGCTGCTCTTGCTGCATCGTTGCTTGCCCGGTCATTTTCGAGAGCAATTCAGCAGTCTCGATCTTGTTAGGCGCAAAGGCAATGCGGATATGGCAATTGGAGATAATCGACTCGTCTTTGCTGTAGGCCTTGTGAAGCTGCGACAAGTCTTGTGTGATCAACATCGCCTTAAGCCCATAGCCTGCGATAAACGCCAAGGCTTCCTCAAACACTTCCAGTTTGCCCAGCGCCGGGAACTCGTCGATCAGCAGCAGCAGCCGGTGTTTGTGCTTTGTCTTGCCTGCACCCTTCTCATCAAAGGTCATGCTCTCAGTGAGCCGCCGCACCACCAAGTTGAGAATCAGGCGCAGCAGGGGCTTCAAGCGGTCTTTGTCGGAAGGCGGCACTACCAAATACAGCGCCGTCTTTTGCTGCATCAGCGACTCGATGGTGAAGCAACTGGAGGCCGTGTTCTTGGCAACAATCGGATCCCGGTACAGCGCCAAGAACGACAATGCCGTGGACAGCACGCCGCTGGCCTCGTTAGGGGCTTTGTTCAGGTAAGACTGAGCAGCCTGGGCCGCAGTCTGCCAGCCTACCCGCTCCCAATCTTCGAGATCGCCTGCAATCTTCTCGTGCGCCCGATCCCGGATGTACTCAAACACCGCTTTGACGCCGGTGGAAGCCTCTTCTGCATCTTTGCTCTTGGCTTTGTCTTCCGCGCTCTTGCGGATTACGCCGCCATCAGAAAGAATCGATTGCACCGTGGACAGGGTGCGCTCCGTGTCATCAATCTCGTTTTCCAGTAGCACGTAGAGCACCACGCCGGTCAGCAAGTCAAAGCCGGTCTTGGCCCAATGGTCTTGCAAGCCCTTACCGTCCGGGTCAACGATCATGGTGGCGATGTTTTGCACATCCTTGACGATGTTGCCATCACGACGAATCTCCAGCAGCGGATTGAAGGTGGCCGAATCAAGCTCACTGGGTGCAAAGCGCAAGCAGCGCTGCTTGAGCGCCTTGCGCCTAAAGCCGCTGGTCAAGGCCCAGTTTTCACCCTTGACGTCATGCACCAAGACCGATTCATTCCAGCTCAGTAGTGTGGGCACGACGATACCCACGCCTTTACCTGAGCGGGTGGGCGCAAAAACAAGTATGTGCTCTGGCCCTTTGTGGCGCAGGTACATCTGGCGCGCTGCACTAAAGCCCAGCCATTTCGGCCACCAAGTGAGCTTTCGCGCCCATATCGGCGGCACGCGCCTCTTGAGTGCAATACTGCCTAGCAGCACCCCGCCTGAATTGTTAAGAGATGGGAGCAACCCCGACTTCTCAATCTCATCTTCAGTAGCCCAGCCTGCCGAGCCATGCAAGTGACTTTCGGCGCTATTAGCCTTTTTCGTTCGATGCCAGACAAAGCCCATAGCCACAAACAAACTGCCGATGCCGACCGCGCCCAGCATCGCCGTTGCCATGCTCAACGTATCACGCACCGCCGCTGGCGCATCAGGCCGGAAGAACTGAAACATCCAGATGAAGACCGAGTGCGGCGCATAGAACCCGCCCCAACTTGGGTCGCCAAGAATCTGCGCGCGCCCGAACTCGTGCGCCACGTATTGCGTCACGGCAAACAGCCCGACGAAAGACAGCAGGAGCCAGAGGCCAAATGCGAACCAATAGACCCGCACCAGATCGGTTTTCTGACCGGGGACGTTGTAGAGTGTCGGTTTGTGTGTGCTCATACCCTAAGAGGCAAAGAGCAGGACAGGCCAAAAAAAAGTGCCGCCAGACCTCAGCCCGGCGGCACTATGAAGATCTCGCAGCCATGGCAACCGCGAGACCACTGGAGTAATCGTTAGCGCTCTAGCGCGGGCTCCGGTTCGCGTTCGCGCTGCGGTTGCGCCCGTGCGAGCACGTAGTCTGTGGCCTTGTTGGCATCGCGCGCCGCCGCATACAGCTCATCTTTGCCATCTTTGCCATGCAGCGCTTTGAGCCAAGAGCCGATGTACTGCGCATGAGACTCATCGACGCGCTGGATCCCGGTTGCAGCAGAAAGGAAAGCGCTGGACAGTTCTGCTACCAACTCTTCACGCGCGTAAGACTCAGAGCCGTGGCCGCCGCCCAACTCCCGCCCCAGCCGCTTCGGGTGCCCGGTTGCGTGCGCGATTTCGTGCAGCAGCGTTGAGCGGTAAGCGCCAGGGCTCTCGAACTGGCGCTGCTCAGGCATCACCACCGTGTCAAGCGTTGGGCTGTAGTACGCGCGGTTTTGCGGTTGATCCTGCACCTTCAAGCCGTCCCTCTTCATTCCGCGAAGCACTTTCTCGAGCTCCGCATCAAGTTCCGGCTCTTTCTTGGGTTCACGCGAAATCGGGTTGGCCTCAAGCCAGGCGCCCAGCCGGTCGCACTGTGCGATGTTGAAAACCGTGCTGTGCCGACCAATCATCACGCTCAGGCGCGCATCAGCCACCGCCCAAGGCATGAGCGAACCATCCGGCCCTTTGACTTCCAGCACCCTTGAAGGGCGCGTGCGGCCGTCTGACGTGCTTACCATCAAGTTTGGCGCTACATCGAGCACCTTTACCGGCTTGCCATCGCTTAGCACCACGCAATCTTTGCGCTTCCAAAAATCGCGCCTTTCCCAATACTCAACCGGCGTCCCGCGCTCACCGGCACCGGGGCCAGCATCGAGCTTGCGCAGTTGCTGAAAAGTCATAAACCGATGATCTTCCCAACCGCGCTCGTGCATCGCCACCATCAGCCCAACGCGGTTGCCGCCGTTATATACGCGCCCGGTTTCACCGTTGGCCGGCAGCGCAGGCGGGGCCACGTTTTCCCAATTTTTGCGCCACGGCATCACGCCCTTTTCAAGCTGCTCAATGATGCTGTTTGTGATTTCCTGCCGAATGTCGCGCTTTTCATACTGCTGCTCAGACATCATCATCTCCCATCCACATATCCACTTGCGATTCAGGAGAAAAATCCCCATGCGCATCGGCATCATCGAGCCCCAGCGCAAGCGCTATGGGCATCTCGACCACTTCGACCACCGAGCCATCGCCGAACTCGACCATCTTGTATTCCAGTTTCATTTCAACGCTCCAAACCAAGATCAACTGCCTTCTTGCGCCGTGGCGGGTTGAACGGGCTGCGCTCGTGCGCCTGCTCTTTCTTCTCAAGCGGCACTTCCTCCGCCTCTTTTTTCTGCGCGCTGGCTTCCACATCTTCGCGCATCGTTTGCTGCGCACCGGCTTTGAGTTCACCAGACGCCTCGCGGGCAAACTCGGCACCAGACTTGGGCGCAACGCCCTCGCTCTGCACTTGCTTGATCAGGTTGCCACGCTCACGCAGATTCAAGTCGCCACGCACCAGCACCACATCGATTCCGCGTGGTGTCAACTGACCTTCTTCATCAATCAGAGAGCGCTCAACCAGCACCTGATGCTGTTTCAGCGCCGGATTCGGGGCGCCGGGCATCGCAGCACCCAGCGCCTCAGCCTCAGCACGCGAGAGCCCACGCAATTCAGCCAAGGCTTCTTGCGTGCGATCACCCGGCAGCTTGACCATGACGCCTTTTGCCATCATGAAGGTCGCCGGGTCGTCCCGGTTGTTGCCCACCGCGACGAACTCAGCCCCGGCAGCAGAGAGCGCGGCACCCGCGCCGCGAACCAACTTGTCTTCGGCCATCAGCAACTGCTCACCGCCCACGCGATCAATGCCCGGCTCTTTGATGTCGCCAGCAATCCCGCGAGCCACGCTAGGCGCGCGCGAAGGGGTCAACTCAGCAGCCGACTTGCGCCCGCGCTCCCATGCGTGCAGCACTTCAGGTTCTGTGTTGCGCAGTTTCAAACCCATCGAGCCCGCCACTTCAGCCGCCAGCGTTTTGAAAGCCGTATCGCCGGTGAGCACCAGCCCTTTGTGCGGGTCAAACTTCTGCGCCGCGACTTTAAGCGCCGCAGCAATATCGCGCCGGTCAGTGCGCGACACATCAAGTCTGGGGCCTACATCGCGGAACACAGTCTGCGTACCACGCTTGAAAGCGGTTCCGTCCTCATCTTGAATCAGCGAAAGATCGGTCAGTACGCGCTCAGGGGGAGGGGTCTTGAGGTAGCCAGACACAGCGGCGTCATGATCGCAGTGCTCAGCCTCTTTCATGAGCGTTGCAATCACCGGATCACCGGGCGAGCGCTGGTTTTCTTCTTCAAGAAACTCGCGCCAAGCCTTGGGCTTTTGCAGTGTCTCATCGAGTTCCCGCGCCTGTTTGTCCTTCGCCACCAGATGCGACTCGAACTCTTTGGCAAGCTCGAAGGCGGTAGCTGAATAAGCCGCACCCGAAGAAAGCCCTTTGGACTCGAAAGCCTTGATGTTGTCAAGACGGCGCTTTTCCTGATCGGCGAAAAACACAATCGACTTGTCCCGCCAATCCAGATCAAAGCTCGTAATGGCCTCGTTGCGCGCGTTGCGCACCGGGCCTGCGATAGCATCGTAGCGCTCGAAAATCTCGATGCGCCGCTTTTGCTCATGTGTCAACTGCTCATGTTCCATCACAATCACCTCACAAAAAAGAGAACCATCTACACCCAGAGACCACCATCAGGACAACCTGATTTTACCAGCCGCCCCGCCAAATACGCCATCCAATTGTCCCTGTCTAGCACCACAACCTGCCCCCTAAACCCCCGCGCTTTAGCGCGGACAGGTAGGCGGGCCAACAAAGCCTCAATCATCGCCATTACGCATGCGGATCGACGGCGCCGAGCCTGTATGCCCATCGCTCGACAACGGGCGACGTTTGGACGCGAAAGACGACAGTGACCGCGAAAGCGACTGCAATTTGTCCGATGCCTTGAGCATGTTCCGGCTCATGGGCGCAGCAGATGCGCGAGCGCGATCTTCTTTATGCTTCGCCGCTTCAACATCCCTGTAATCGCGCCAGCCCGCATCGGCACCCAGCCGTTGCGAACCGCCATCAGCAAAGTTGTTGCCGCCACCCGAGCGCATAGCAGCCGGATCAGCGAAGCCAGCGCTGGAACCGCTAGAGCCGCTGTTATCGCCTGCAAACGCTGCGCTGCCACTGTTATCAGCAGGGCTTGATGCGCCACCAGCACCGCCACCGCTGCTCAGGCTCATCTTCGGCCCGCTGTCGCCGCCAGTTGACTCATCGCCACCGCTGCCGCCATCGCGGTTTTCGCTGCTGTTGAAGCCAGAACTGCCGCCGCTAGGCGCTGCGCTGGAGCCTGCACCGGCACCACCGCCACCGCTGCCAGAACCCGAACCCAAGCCCGAGCCGCCGCCAGTTGAGCCACCAGCACCAGCACCACCGCCCGAGCCAGAGCCACCCCCACCAAACCCAGCACCCGCGCCCGATCCGCCACCCGGCGCACCGGCACCGCCACCGAGAGCGCCACCACCACCACCGGGAATGCCGCCGCCAAGAGCGCCACCGCCACCGCCCGGCGCACCAGCAAAAGCAGCGCGCCCTGCACCAGCCACAGAACCGGCAGCACCGACAGCACTAACAGCAGCTTTTGCCACGCCAGCAATCGCACCAGCTGGAGCCAGCATGGTTGCGATCTTCCCAGCCGCCGCACCAGCCAGCTTCGCCGCGCCAGCAGCGCCGCCAGCGGCCATGCTTGCAGCAGGCATCACGGCGCTCGACATGCCGCCTGCCGTGTTACTGAGGCTCATCGATGCAGCGCCGCTTAAGAACGAACCTGCAATGCCAGGCAGCATGAAGCTCATCGCGCCAAAAATCAGGGAGCCGCCAGCAATCGAAAGATAATCAGAAGTGGTTATACCAGCAGCACCAGTTGCAGTGCGCAACTGCTGCCAGTGCGCGATAATGCCATCTGCAAACTCCTGTCCAAAGCCTACTAGCAGCGCCACTACCAGTAATTTAACGCCTACAGACACCGCGTAGCCAATGTACTTTTCAGCAAAGTTCATCGTCCATTTTGAGCCGCTAAATCCCAACATCAGTGCCCCAGCACCCATAACGATCATGGCTTCAAGCATGACCACTATGAATTGCAAGGCAAGAATAGCAAAGGCAATCACCACAATCAACGCGGTAAGCCCGATTATGATTGTCCCGAACAATCCGCCAACAATCCTGCCAACATCAGGCAAACCTCTATCAGCCGCAGCCGCCGCTGTCTGTTGAGCCTCATGCGCGTTAACCAATTGCGCAGCAGCATCCAGCCCCGAGGACAAAATCCCACTCGGCGTGAACTGATCCATTGTCGTGCCACTGATCCTAGCTCCCGCAGCCATGAATGAATCCGAAATCATCGGAATCCAAGTCGGCGCCATAACCAGCAGCGTAAAGAAAAAGAAAATCGCTACAACTTTGAACATCAGCGAAACAAGCAACTCGCTAATCTCAGCCTTTTTTAGCGTTTGCTGCATCGCAAACCAAGTGAAATCAATCACTACCAGCAGAGCAAACAAACCCATCGCAATCTGTATTGCCCTGTTTGTCCAGTCCGCCGTCATGGCTTCGGCTTGGTTTAAGATGCCATCGAGGAATCCTTGAGCCATCGCCGACTGCGCCGCAAACATCAATATCAGCGCCAGCCCAATTTTGTATCGATCTTTCATCACTCACTCCAGTAAGGCATCATCAACCCGCACCCAACCCGGCATCAGAAAAACCGCCGCCCGCTGTCGCGCATAAAGTTGCGCTGAATCTGCTCTTGAGCCTCACGCTCCTGCACTTCAGTTGCCTTGAAGTTAATTTGCGCTTGCTCAGCAGCCATGATCGTGCCATGCAGCGACTGAATCTCATTGACCGTCATGCCCGCGATTTGGTTAGCCGCTTGCAGCACCTGCATCCGCCCCACCGCCGTCTGCGACATAGCCTGAATCTGCCCCAGCGCTTGCTGTGTGTTGCCAAAGCGCGCTGCATTGAGCCCCATTTGCCGCAGCGCTTCAGCAGTTTGATTGCGAAAGCCCGAGCGCCAGCGCTGCACTTCAGATGCCATGTTGCTCGACGGGTCGAACCTGTAATGCGCCGCAAACTGTGCCAGCGCGCCAGCCGACGCATTCGCCGCGCCATCCACTGCGCCGATTGATGAAACCAGATGCTCGATTTGCACCTGAATCGAGGGCCACGCTTGCGCAGAAATGCCCTGTGTGTGCCGCAGCATGTTTTCATACTGCTGCAACATCGTCTGAACCGCTGTGACTTGCTCAACGTAGATCGCCAGCAATTCGACGTTGTTGGCAAGCTGCGTGAACTCCGTTGCGCCAGCAAACCCGCCGCCGCCGCCAGCTTTGGCAGGCAGGGCGAATGCAGCAGAAAGAGCCAGAACCAAAATCGCTTTTTTCAAGATGATGCTCCTTAAAGATGATCAATACCCAAGCCACGCATCGGCGGCTTCGTTCAACTTGCATTCACGCAGCCACGCAGCGGGCCAACTCACCGGGTCAACTGCCCGCAGCGCATCAATGCGCTTTAGCGAAGGCTTGTCGCTCTTGCCCACAAACGCCAATTCCTCTGCACTCAGACCCAATGAAAACAACCGCCGCCCCATCGGGTGGATATGGTAGTAATGCGCTTTGGGTGTAGCCTGCGCAATCAATTGGATTTGACGCTCGTTCAAGCCCATTTGCTCGTACAGCGGACGCACAATTTCAGTTTGCGCCTCAGCATTCGCAAGCAAAATCTTGCTCGGGCAGGACTCAAACAACACATCAGCAATACCCGATTTGGTCAAGTCAGTCAGCGACTGCGTTGCAAACACCACCGCGACGTTTGCCTTGCGTAGCACTTTCAGCCACTCGCGCAACTTTGCCCGGAAAACCGGATGCCCCAGCATCAGCCAAGCCTCGTCCAGAATCAGCAGCGTAGGCCGCCCGGTAAAGCGCTGCTCCAGCCGATGGAAAAGATACGTTAGCACAGGCACCACGATCTTTTCACCGCGCGCCATGAGATGCTCAACCTCAAACACCTGAAAAATGTCATCTTCCAAAGCATCAGTTTGTGCATCAAGCAGCGAGCCAGCTGGGCCGTGCAGCGTGTAATACTGCAACGCCGCCCGCACGCCCTCGTGTTGCGCTGTAGTCACGTAGTCAGACATGGTTCGCTGCGAGCGCTCAGTAGTCTGTTCTGCAAGCTGCACCACGGCGTCATAAATCGTGCGCCGCACGTCAGGCGTGATCGCCATGCCCTGCATTTCGCACAGCGATTCAATCCATTCAGCCGCCCAAGAGCGATCCGAATCCGTGTCGATACGCGCCAGCGGGCAAAACGCAAGCGTGCTATCTTCTCCGGCAATGTCATAGTGCGTGCCGCCAGCAGCCAAAACCAGCGGTTTCATCGAGTAACCTTTGTCAAACGCAAAAACCTGCGCATTCGGATACCTGAAATGAGCCGCCGCAAGGCTTGCCAACAAAGTCGATTTACCCGAGCCGGTAGGCCCCACAATCGCTGTATGACCCACATCGCCAGCGTGCAGGCACAGGCGATAAGGCGTTGAGCCGTCAGTTTTAGCGACCATCAGCGGGCCGCTACCGGGCGGGTAAAATGGGCAGGGATGCTTTTCCGGGCCAGACCAGACCGCAGTGAAGGGTAGGAAGTGCGACAGATTGAGCGTGTGAATCAGCGGGCGACGAACGTTCGCATAAGTGTTGCCCGGCATCGACCCGATGTAGCACTCCATTGCATTCACATCCTCAATCGCGGCATCAAAGCCACGATTGACAATCTCTTTGATCACCGAGCGCGCCGTTTCGCGCACCAGTTTCGCATTCTCATCAGCCAGCAAAAGGACGCTCGTCCAATAGCCGAAGCGCACCAGCCCACTCGACGCAACGCCCTCAGCCTCGATGGCGTCATTCGTCATCCTGAATCCGTGACCTCAATTTCACCCACACCCCAATGAGCCCGCAATTGATGCTGGAAGCAGGATTGCGCAGCCGATTGCCACGCAATCCGACCTCGGCGCGTCGATTTTTCGTGTCTGAGCAGCGGCTCGGTGATGCGGCGGCAGCGGTTTTTCGTCTTGTGGCCGCCGCTGGCCAACACTTGCTCCCGCAAAACCTTGCGTTTGGGGCAATCCGTGAGCTCGTTGGCCCATTCTGTGGCCAGCCTTGGGCGCTAGGCCGTCTTCATCTTGCCAAACGCGCGCTCAAACACCGCAAAGCCCGAATCGCTGCCCGATATCCCCAGCACCCAGCCCCGGGCGTGGCTGATAATGCGGGCGGCCTTGTACATCATCTCTTGCATCACCGTCTTGATGCGACGGCGCAGCGCGGCCTTCCTCAGCGGGCTGTCGCTCTCGTGCAGCGTGTGCTGGCCCACGATGCGCAGCAGGTTCATCGCCAGCGCCGCCAGTGCGCACACCAGGTGGTTGGTGGCGAACTTGCCCGAGGGCAGACGGTTCAAGTCCATGTCGGTCTTGAACTCGGCATGGAACTGCTCGTGCGTGGCGTGGTCGCGGTACAGCGCGATCAGCTGCTCATGGTCCACCTCAGGCCCCAGCGTGGTGGTCCAGCCCTCCAGCACGTACTCGGGCAGCAGCAGGGGCTGACCCTTCTTGTCAAGGGTGCGCTCGGTGAGCCGGTAGAGGCGGCGCAGCGAGCGCGGGCCTCCCACTGGGACTGCAACGGCATCGAGCGCCTGGCTCCACAGACACTCGCGCTTGCCCTCGCGCAGCACGGTCCACACCGTGCTCGTATCGGCGCAGCGCTGCGCAGCGATCTGCTCCACCGGCGCGGTGCGCGGGTTCCACTTGATCAACAGATCGACCCGCGGGCCCAAAGAGGCCGCTTGCTCCAGGGTGCGAGAGATCAGGTGCTGCGAGCAAAAGCCCGAGTCTGCGCGCAGCAGCAACGGCGCCTTGGCCACCGCGCAGGCCGTGGCCAGCGCACGCTCGATGTTGTATTCGCTCTCACAGGCGCTGTGCTGGCTGCCCGGGCGCAGGTCGAGCTCCAGACAGTAGCCGCGCGTGCCCAAGTACAGCGCGATGGGGCAGTATCCTTGCACCCCGGCATAGGTCCAAGATACGCCTTCTTTGGCGGTGTCGCTCTGGTCCATCACGAAGGTGTCGATATCCAGCGGCAGGTGGCCCGTGGACAGGGCACCGAAGTCGATGGGCGCGCCGTTGATCTGCGTGCTCAGCACGGCGCGGTTAATGCGGTCGGCCAGTTCGCTCCAGTCGGTGCCCATGGCGTCAAAGCGCTGACGCAGCGTGGCGCTGGAGGGCACAGCGCGCAGGCCCAGGGCTTGGTGGGCAAAGCGCTGGGAACGAAAGCCCTCGACGGCCTCGAAGTCGTTCTTGCCCAGGGTGAGCAGGGCCAAGTAGCACTTGAGGATGTCGCTGTTGGCAATCCCGGCTCGCACCGGGTACTGCGGGTCAACCATGGCGGGCAGGTTGATGCGCTTGAACAAGCGCCCAACCAGGGCCAAACCACCATGGCTGCTCAAATCGTAGGGCAGCTTCTTGACAATGAATTCAACCGGCTCAGCCATTTGTACTTCCTTCACCTACAGGGTGCAAAGCAGATGGAGGCTAAGAGCTTGTTTTGTATTGGGATTTACCCTTATTTTAGGGGTGGGGTCACGGATTCAGGGTCATCGCATCGGCATCCAAATTGATGTGAGACACCTGCCCGCCCTGCGAGCTACGTAGCAGGTTCAGCAGGCTCAAGCGACGCTGCGCCCACTTTGAGCGGTACTTCTGAATCTCCTTGTCGGCCTCACGTGGCCCAAGGAAAATAAACCGATTTGACCAGCGGTATTCCACCGGCAGCCGACCAAGGAAGTCAAGAATGCCCGGATGCGAGCTTGCAGGCATCCCCGTCAGCGCGATAGCGATCACCGTCTTTTTGCCGACCACCGGCTCAAAGCCAACGACCACTTGCCGCCGACCCAGCACGGCATCGAGATACATCGGGTTTTCTGGCACGATAAAACTAGCGCGTTTCTCAAACGATACACATTCCTGCAAATGCGCGAGCAACGGCGAATTTAGCGAGCCGTCAGGCAACTCTTCGTCAATCATGCGATCGATTTGCAGCACACCCGAGAGCCGGTCTCGAATATCACGCAACGTCGATTTGAAGCGCTTGAGCGAGCGCGAAGCCGCGCAGCCGTTATCGCCGCCCGACACAAACACCGCTTCGGCTTTGCCAGCGGCATCAGCGTCAGGATGCCAGCACAGCACCAAAGCAAAGCGACTGTCATAGCCCGAACTATCGCCCGAGCGCGCCAGATCGCGGGCCTCACCCAGCAGGCGCGTGGTGCGATCAGGGTAATCAACCTCCCCCGACTCGATAAAAGACGGCTGGCGCAGCGCGTCAACGTGCAGCGACCAGCCATCGGGCAGTTGCAGAGCCGCATTGATGCGCCCCGCAATCGAAGTCAACTCACCGCGCGTCGAACTATCCAGATCAGGCCCGCGAAAATGAAACCCAGCCATCAGTGCGCCGGATTTGTTCAGCACAATGCCGTTATCCACCAGCGCCCCCCAAGGCAATAGATCAGGCAGCGACTTGGTTTTGCTGCGAAACTCAGATAGCAACATATATTACCCCTTTGATGTATCAGCAAACGGCGTAGATTGCGCCCGCAGCAACTGCCCGAATTTCAGAGAGCGAAAAAACGTTTTGCTCAGTTGTGGGTCTTTTGCGCCCATGCGCTGCAAAAAGAACACCCCCACAACCCACAGCGTCACGCCCAAAATCGCCGCCCACAGCTGAAACAGCGAGACAATGAAGATGCCGGCAAGCATGCCCAGCATCATTACCAGTTCCCTTTCACAGCCGAGAACCAGCATCGGACGCGTGAGCGACCGATGTACCGTGACTTCCCACTGTTGTTCCATTTAGATCAACCCACCGGCGTTGGTCAAGCCCAGCGCGCCGAGAAATTGATTGCCGAGCACGATGATCGCGACACCGAGAACGACATACAGCAAGCGTTTTGCGACGTTGCCCAAGTCATCACCCCCGAACACCAGCGCAGCGCCAGCAGCTAGAAAAGCCACTACGCTGATCGCAGTGGCAATCGGCCCGGTCAAGTTGTTTTGAAGCGTGGTGACGGCGGTATCCCAGGGCAAGGCAGTACCAGCAAGCGCCGGCGAAGCAGCGACGAGAGCGATGAGAGCGACGAGAAACAATTTCATGATGAGACTCCAGAAGAAGAAAAGACCAAAAGAGAGAAGGACACACTTACTGAGGTAAGCAGCAGGACAGGCTAGGTTGATCGGGCAAAACTTTTTTCAGCGCTGCACCTCCTGCGCGGGCGCCGCCCGGCGTGTTGCGATGCAGGCGTCGAACCGCGCCTGCACTTCGTCTGGCTTTTGCGCGCGCTCGATGAACCGGCGCACCGCTTCGGGTCCGCCAGATGCGAGAATGTCGCGCGCGTCATCACCGACCCGGTAGCTCTTGCCGGGAAACGCCACATCAGCCCCGACCTCGCGCGCCACCGCGATTGCGCTGGGCACCGCTTTTGATGCCAAGACACCATCGCGCGTCAAGCCAATGTCGTTGTCTGTCGCGATCACCAGCCCGTGCGTCTGATCGTGCTCATGCGCAACCAGCCAGCGCGCCACTGGCCCGACGTTGTTGCTGCTAAAGCAGCAGATCGCGTGACCCGCCCCCGACTCGTGGACCGCTTTTGCAGTAGCCCAGCCTTCGCACAAGACAATCGGCAGGTTTCTTTGCTCAGGTGTTTTGCTGATTTGCTGCATCCAGCCCTGAAACGAGTGCAACTTACCATCCACTGACGGCAGCATATCAATTGGCAAAAACGCCCCCGCTGGCTGCGATCCGCGAAGCATCAGCTTGTCAGTGCCCAGCGACTCAGAAATGCGCGGCAGCAGCACATAGCCGCCACAAACCTCAAGCGCACTCGCTGCATCGGGCAGTGGACGCAAAGCGGGAATTAAGATCGCCCCGGACTGCTTCTCACCCGGCCCCACGACTATTGCATCATCTGGACTCAGTTGAGCGCCCTGTTTTGTCAGGTGCCGATGGTTTTTTGGGCAAGCGCGAGCGCCAGCGTGCAGGCACGCATATTCCGCTTGCACTTCTTTTATGCTCCCGCGCTCGACTGTATGGCGCACCGGCAATGCGGGCAGGGGCTCAGTATCGAGCTTGCTACCAATCAGATCCCGCGCTACCGCATAATGCGTAGGCAGGCCATCACCAACATCTTTCCCTTTGCGCCACGGCGGCCCCAATTCAATCTCGCCACGATGCGACCATGCTTGAGCCAGCCCGTCTTTGACCACCAGCCGGCAGGCAAGCGAAGACCCGGCGCCGTCGTTCGCATAACCAACTCCGTTTGCGGACTTTCTGAATGTCCAGCCGTGTTGCTCAAGACTGCGCATTGCCACAGCGCGCACTTGTTCATCGTCATACGACGGGCGCGCAACGCGCTCAGGATAGAGCTTTGGGCGCACGATAGAGCGCTCCGGCTGTTGCTCAAGTTTGTCCAGCTTGATCAAGTGACCCACGGTGGGCCCGCGCCCGCCAAGCCCGGCAACAAATTGCTGCGTGTACTCTTTGCGTGCAAATCCCTCGCCCGTGCCGAGCCCGTTGGGAAGGCAGGCATGCCAAACCATTACATGCTCTCCGCATACAACCGCGCGCCCGCAGTTCTTGACGCGATCACCGTTCAGCGTGAATTGCAAAACCGGATTGCCCCGCTTCGTCACGCCTCGCATACGAACGCCGTCACCGTCGATTGCGTTTTCAAGCGCCGCGACGGCACGATGATTGTTTTCCAAGCTGGTAAAGCCGCTCATAACTCACCTCAATTCAAAACTGCGGACTGCGCGCCCAGCCCGCAGACTGAAACGCGCTTGATTGCCCAACGAATAAAGCAGAGCGCTCAGGTGTAATCACCGGCGCAGCGGGAGCCATAGCAACCGGCCCCGCTGAAAAATCCGGCAACCCAGCCAGCAGCGCGGCAGGCGGCGGCGGGAGATTGATCACTCCAGCCGAAGCCGAGGCCATCACAGCCACCGCAGCCGGGTTTTGCCAGCGCGCCAAGACCCGCTGCGCATAAGCCAGCCCCACCGCCCCGGTCGGACGCCCGGTGTTGTACTTAGACAGCGCTGGGACAATAGAGCCGCCTGTTTGCGCCAACGCCTTAGCCAAAACCTGCGCCCCAGCGAAAGCTGAAACGCACGGGTTATACAGATGCGCCCGAGCAATGCCGTAATTGCGCATCAATCGCGGTTGGTGAATGCTGTTGATCTGCATCAAGCCGAGGTCATATGTCCCATTGCGATTCGCACGATTGATCGCACGCGGGTTCAGACCCGACTCAACCCGAGCAATTGCCGTGGCAATGCCCGTGGGCAGGTTGAATCGGCGCTCAGCCGCTGCCAGGCACGCGTCAATTGCGTTAGCGCCCGGTGCAAGCTGAGCCAGCACCATCAGAGCTTCGGCAAGCACAGCGCCACCTCTTTGTATGCCAGCAATTCGCCATTGGCGGCGATTGCCAGCACCTCAAGCACAAACAGAGGCCCCAGCATGCCCGCTGGAGTTTTAACGAGCACGCGCATTGGTTCTCTCCGAGTTGAAAACTGGCAAAGCCACAGACTTGTTAACCAGCACGTTGAATGTATAGCCCGGGCGAATAACCAGCGTCGGGGCCATGTTCAAATTGCGCTGCAAAATCTCCGATGCGGTTTCATTGAGCGATTCCATCGCCGCGCCAGTGGCTTGCTGCGAAGTGCCGGGGGCTTGATTGGTGTTTGCGGTTTGCGGCTGCGATTGCTGCGCAGCCACGCCGAGCAGAGATACCATAAGCGCATTGCCCCAGATGCGCCAGAAATGCGTATGCACTTCATCGCGCATACCAGACGCGCCTATCGGGTCAGTTGCTTGCATCCCACCCAGCGCAATGCGCGAGCCATTCGGGAAAATCATCTCATCCCAAGCAACCAATACCCGCTGCTGACCTTGGCTAACATCGCTTGAATAGCGACCAATCAAGCGCGAGCCTTGCGGAATCAGCAAGCGCTGAAAGTCGAAAGTGTCAAAGACGTTTTGCCGCACCTGAGCAACGATTGTCCCCGGCAGTTGCGAATTGATACCCGTAAGCATCACCGCTGGAATGATCGTGCCCGCAGCAATCTCATTCTGCGCAGCTTGCGCCCGCACCGGCTCATTGAGATAGCCGGGATCGCCAGCGGAATCAAGAAACTCCCGGTTGCGCTGTTGCGCAGCAACGTTGGGATCGGCAGCAGCACGAGCACCAGCTACGCCAGCACCGCCGCCGAGGGCACGTTGCGCCAGTTGGGCCATTTGGGCCTGCGCCTGCGCCTGCTGTGCCGCAGCCGCAGCTTGCGGGCTTGTGGGTGCAGCACCGGGCAGACCTTGCAAGCCTTGCAGCGAAGCCAGCAGCGGGGCGGGGCGCGGTTGGCCTGTATAAGGAACACCAGGCACAGCACCCGGCATCCCCGCCATCGCCATTCCGCCACTACCAGCGCCACCACCAGCGCCGCCGCCTTCGGTCATCAGGTCAGCCGTGCGCGCTTGTGTCCCGGCGACAATCCGGGCGCGTTTCTGATCGTAGTGGTGCCGCTCAAGCCAGTCCGCGAACTGCGCTGAGTGCGACGGCGTGCCGGGCTCACCCGGCGCACCCGGCGCACCACCAGCAGCAAGCCGCTGGCGCTCCAACTCTGCCGCCGCATCGGCCTCAGCTTGAGCCGCAGCAGCAGCGGGATCGACACCCAGCGCCGCCTGACGCTGCTGCTCTAACATCCGAGCATCCGGGGCAGCAGGAGGGGCAGCAGGCGCCTGCTCTGCGATCTGCGCTTGCTGGGCAGGCTGACCGCTCATCAGGATACCAGCAACGATCAGGGTGCCCACTGCGGCAACGCCGCCGATGAGCATCTTCCTGCCTTTTTGCGACAGCGCCTTGGTTTGTGGCAGCTCGGGCTGATGCAGAGCCGCACCATGCGCGCCGGGCTTTGCAGATACCAGCCCCACACCGTCAATGTCTTGCACCGCGCTATCGCCGCGTGCGTCATCGTCGTCAAGCGTTTTATCGATTTGCGAGTTCATCGAGCGCTCCCGAATTCAGCATTAGTCACATCGCCCCCGGCAGTCCAGCGGCTACCGGGCTCAACACGGCTGCAATTGACCGTGCGCGCTTGTTGTCCGACGCCCAGCACCAGCGCAATCGACTGCGGGCGACCATCGACGACCACGAAATCACCCGAGCGACGGGCATTGAGAAGCTGGTGTTGCCCATCAGCCCTTGCAAAAACAGCGGGCATCTCGCCGCCGCGCAACACGGCTTGCGGCATCTGAACAAAGGTGTGTGTATCAGAGCCAAAAATCCGCGCCGGCAAAAAGTCACGCGCCTCCCGCGAGGCGGGCTCACAGCGATAGGCAAAATCAAGTTTGGTCGGATCAAGCGTCGGGCTCTCAGCAACAACAGTGCGCTCACGATGTTCAGCCGCACGCTCTTGAGCCTGCTCTTTTGCCTGTTGCGCGGCTTGTTCCGCAGCGCGCAAGCGAGCCTGCAAGCGCTCGACCTGCTCCGCTTCAGCAGTGCGCGTGCGTAGCATCGCGGCTGGATCGAAGAACTCGGTCAGCGGCATATATTGCCGGCGATCAGCGACGAGATGCAGGTAATATATCCGCCCGGCAGAAGTGGTAATCACCGCGTTGGTGGAAATACCCGCTTGCGTCGGCTTGATCAAGACAACCGGCGTATCACCAGCAGTGGTTTGCTGTGCCAGCCAGCGCACAGTGTCACCGAGCGCAAGCGACGTGATCGTCTCGCCGGCAATCAGCCGAATCGTGCAAACGTGCAGGGGTGCGCAAGTGATCGTCGGGCGCTGGTGCCCATACGCCACTCGCCACGCGCCCGAAACCCCGATTTGTGCTGCGGCCCCCGCTTCGCGTTCCCATCTTTGTGTTTCTGCCAGCGCAGCGCGCTCTTTTGCACTCAAGCGAGCACCCTGCGCGCGTTCGCGGGCAGGTGGGTTTGAAGTGTCAGTTTGCGTTGTCGTGCGCTGTAGAGCGGGTGCAGGTGCCGGGGCAACAGCGGGCTCAGCAGAGCATCGAGTAGCAGCAGGAGCAGCGGCGGCAGTGGAGCAACGCGCTGGCGCGGCCACAGGAGCCGGGGCAGCCACAGGTGCCGGGGCAGGAGCTGGAGCCGGTGCAGGAGCTGGAGCCGGTGCAGGCGGCACAAAGCCCGGCGCGGGCTCGACCACGATTCGCGGTTGCGGTTGCGGTTGCGCATCACCTGCAATAGCAGCAGTGCTCGACAAAGCCGCAAGGGCCAGAACAAAAACATTGAGTTTCACGATCAATCTCCAAGTCAAAAACAGTTAATCAAGCCGCCACCCGCTGCCATTGCAGCGCGCGCACAAAAACGCCGAAGGGGTTCCAGACGAACATATCCGGCCTTGCTGCCAGCTCTTCATTTGCGGTAATCTGAACAATCGCGCGCCAGTTCTCGGTGCGAACCGAAGCGCCGGGAGCGCGCACAGTCTCAGTCCAGTCTACTTGCCAAGTGTCGCCGCCGGAATTGATAACTGTGCGAACGGAAATCTCAACCGTGTGCGAGTTGCCGCGCAGCGGCATACGCTGATCACGGAAAAACTCAGTCAGCTTCGGCGCTAGATCGGAAGAAATCATCGCAAACGTGCGATCAAACAGCACCTGCTGCGCCGCAAAGTCGCTCGAAAAGCTGCGGGAGTTGAAAATGAAATTAGCGATCTGCGCGCGGATCACACGCTCATCAACAGCCGTAGCCCGCACCATCGCTTGAGGCATAGCGACGGCCACCGGCGAGCCGAGGTCATCGACCGCGATGATGAAAGGCTGGATTTTTGTCTGCGACCCGATATAGACCACGCCTGCCACGGAAATCGCAGCGACAGTTAGCGCAGCAGCAGCAGCAAGCCGCCAGTTTCGGGCGTGCGTCAGCATCACGCCGTAGCGCTCGTCCCATTCGCGCCGAGCGTTCAGGTAAGGGTTGCCGGGGCTGGGGCCGGGGCTGGTTTGGCCGAGCGCCGGGGCTGGGTTTGTCGATTTGCTCACAAGTTGAACTCCAAAAAAGTTGCCGATACACATTGAGGTAAGCAGCAGGACAGGCTAGAAAAATCTTTCGCGCCGCGCCCCTCGCGCCCCTCATCACGAGGGACAGCGGCGGGAGCAGGCGGGGCGCCAGCCGGGCAATCGGGGCGGGCTTGCTGCGCAGCGGCTCCCCGAGCGCCCGAACCAGTCCGGCGCAAGCGCCGGGGGCTTGGGGGCAGGTGTCGGTGAGGGCAGGAGCGCATCTCAAGCCCGCCTTGCAGGCAAAGCCGACGCGCCCAATCCGCAGGCTTCGGCCTTGCGGCGCATCTCGACCGCCCAAATCGCCGGCTCAAGGGCTTCGAGCAGTTGCGCTTTATCAGTCCAGCGCTTATGCAGCATCAGCACAAAAACCTCAGACAAGCGCCCAACGTCTGGCTTTAGCTCAATCGCGTATGCGGGCGGCTCATCAGAAAACCCGAGCTTGAGATACCAGTGCGCGGGCTTGCCCGGCTCTGGCATATCAACTTGCAGAAAAGTCGGTACGTCATCGGAAAACTCCCAAGGCTCAGGCAGGGGAGGCAGCGCAACCGCTGGCGCTGGCGCAGCAGCAGCAGCAGCAGCGGGCAAAGACCCGGCAGCCCGCGCCGGGCAGCCGGGGCCACGGTTGCAGCCATAGTTATTGCAGTAGTCGTCGCAAGTGGTGCTCATTAGGTTCTCCAGTGACGCCCGAAAGTGGGCGCCTACCTAATGAGGCGGGCATCAGGTCAGGTTTGCGTGGGAGGCTCAACCTCGCCATCAACCGCACCCCAAAAACGCCGCCAGCGCGGTTCTGGCGGGTCTGCGGTGCTGCCAAGCGCTGGCTTTGCTCAAGGCTTGGCAGATACCGACAACTGCCCCCAAGCCCCCGCGCGAAGCGCGGCCAATACCTGGGCGCTCGTGGGTTATTTTTTTGAGGGGTGTTTGGGTGTTTGGCTGTTCAAAGCAAGGCCAGCCCAACGCCCTCAAGGCGGCGGGGCTGTGCCGCGCATGCTGGAGACTCTTGGAGAGTCTTGGATGGATTTTGCGAATCGCCAGCAAAGCCGCGCCCCGTCTGGGTTTTCCAGATCGGGGCGGGTGGAGTTACCGTGGGGGTTGGGTGGAGTTACCGTGGGGGTTGGGTGGAGTTACCGTGGAGGTCACACATACTCGCACCAGATCACGCTGCCCCAGTGCTCGCCGGTTTCCGGCTCAATGGCTACGCTATCGAAGCGTCCGCCCGAGTAGATCAGGCAACGCTTCCCGATCAGTCTGGCGGGGTCGGTGTAGCCATGCTGGGCAATCGTCCCGAATCGCCCAACTAGGACAAACGGCCTATTGGGGTCTGGGTTGTCCGGGTCGCCGATCACTCGATCAAGGTTGCCAATGTCGTCGGCAACATCCACGCCTTGCACATGCAGCACGTCGGGCTGTCCATCCTCGCCAATCCAAGCCCGGACAATCAGCCCTTCGACTGTCGGCGGCGTTTCCCAATCATTTCTCATGGCTAATTTCCTGTGTTTTGGGTGCTGGGCCGAGCAGATGCGTTGCTTTCGGCCTGCCGATTTCAAACTTGTTTTTTGCGTATTCGCTGACTGTCCAGCCCAATGCGGCAAGCTCAGGAAGCGCCCTGCGAGCCGCTTGGCGTCGCGTCTTGAGCGTATTGGGGTTGGTTGCCTGCCCCGGCCAGACGTAGCCGCAAAGCGTGTCCAGTTCCACCCGCCCGGACTTGCCGGGGTTGATCCAGCCGCATAGGCGCTGATGCATCAGCCGCGCCGGGTCGGTCTGTAGCGCCCGCACCTCGTCCATGTCGATGCGGACATGCTGCGCGCCACCCATGACGGCGCGAGCAATCAGGGGATTCAAGGCCACATACAGCTTTCCGTCCTGCTCGTCGCTGGCGTACTCGGACAGCAGGCGGAAGCCCTGCCGCTTCCTGCCGTTCTGGGCGATGATGGACACCTTCCAAAGCCGCTCGATGCACTCCCGAACCGGCTTAGTGTCGTCGGGGTTGGCGTAGCCAATTTCGCGGGCAAGTGCTCGATAGCTTCCCTTGACCACCATCGCATCCTGCTGGACGGCTTCCCATTTCGGCTCAAGGAACAGCCGGAGTTGCTGCCCGGCCTCGGTCTGCGGCTCAGGCGACAGCACAAGGCCACCCGGCCCAGCCATTGCCACAAGTCCTTGCAGGATGCGCAGATCATCAGCGCCCAGCGGCTCCGGGCCGCTGAACTCGATGCGCTTGCCGTCGCCGTAGTCATACACCACGTCCAGCTTGCCGCGCTTGCGCTCGCCTCGCTTGAGGCTGCGGAACAGGCCGGGGGCCAGACAATGCGCCGGGTCGTGCCGGGCGTGGGTCAGGTCATGCTTGCTCACGGCGTCCGCCTTTCTTCGTATCACTAACAGTCGCACACAGCTTTACCGGCTCCAGCACCCCGCCCATTCCGCGCCGATACCAAATTTCATCAAGTGGCGCCCCGTAGTTGATCTTGCTCAAACCAAACCGCACATAGTAAGTGCGGCCATCTTCGCCAATCGGCTGACCGCCAGCGGACAGCGACAGTTTTTTGCTTTCCTCAGTCGTCATCCCGACCAAGTAACCCTGCCAGCGCACGTTATCTGTGAGCACTGATGAGCCTCTAGCCGCCTGCTGCAAGTCGCCCTGCCCGCTGACCGCAAGCGCTTTGTTGCTGTGGTGCAGAAACACGATCGCGCACTTCGTGCGTGCTGCAATAGCTCGAAAGTGACCAACAAGCTCAGCCATTTTCTCATCGTCATTTTCCTTTGCGCGATGAAAGCTGCGCAGGGTATCTAAAAAGAGCAGCCGGTTTTCACCAGCAATTTGCTCCAACTCTTGCACGAACCCGCCTTCCGGGTTTAGTACATCCATCAAATCCGGGTCGCTTTCAGTCAAGTCGATGGGGCTGAAATTTTTGTCGCACTCTTCGCGGTCAACCACGTTGAGCCGTGCGCCGATGCTGTGCAGACGCTCGTGCATGATGTCTTCGCCATCCTCGCCAGACAAGTACGCAACTTTGCCTTTTGTCAGATTGCCAAGCCCGAGCAAGTCCAGCCCGCCAGCGATGCAATGACTCATGAGCAAAGCGATCATTGACTTGCCAAGACCGCCCGGCGATACGATGCTCCCAACTTTGCCAAGAGGCAGCCCAGGCAGCACATAATCACGCGCAGGGGGCTGTGTTGTGTAGCACCGCATCGGGCTTACGTCTTTTCTGCGCAGTTTGCGCGCCGGCTGGCTTGCCGCAGCCGCCAGCGGCTCAAAAGTCCTAGCCCGAGCAATCTCAGCTTCTACGCGCGCCTTGAGTTCAGGCGAATACCCGGTTTTCGGGTCAACAGTGATGGTCATGAAAATCTCCAGTTACAGCGCCCGACGGGCGCATATCACTGGAGGCAAAGAGCAGGTCAGCGCGCTTACGCAGCGCACAAGTCGTTCAGGTCGTTGACCTCTTGCCACGTCAACTTGACTTTCACCCCAGCATCGGCCCAGCGCTGTGCGCAAGCCTGAGCCGCTTTTTCGCCCGCCGGATCCCGGTCGCAAGCGATCAGCAGGCACTCAATACCGAGCAGCACGGGCAACCCGGACAAATTTCCCGCATCGATAGCCGCCCAGACCGGTTCATAGCCATGCGCTAGGCTCAAAGCCGTTTCGATGCCTTCTGCCAGCCCGAGCCCACCAGACACGTATTCATCCGGCCAAAGTCGGCAAACCGCCCCGGCTTTCGCGTGCCCGGCCAGCAGCCGACGCGGCGGCGAAACATCAGCTTTTTTGCCGCCTTCGCTGAGCCAGGTCGTATGCAAGCTGCGCGCATCGCCGGTCTCGAAGTCCGTTAGCAACGCAACCAGCGCCGGCCCCACATGCCCGCTGGGGTGCCGGTGCGCCGGCAACTCGCGCAGGTGCGAGCCAGCGGGCGGCAGCTTGCAGCGCCGCGCCAGCAGGTAGCGCCCGGCTGGGCTCTCAGGCGTGATCGCGCGGGTTGTTTTCCAGAGCGCGAGCCCGGCATCGCTTAGGGTTTCGTGCTTTTGTTGCTGGGGCGCAACAACGCGCCGCACCTGCTGCGCCGGATGGCGCTGGAGCTTTAGCTGCAAGCCCGAGCCCGGGCGCTCGGGCTGGTGGGTCTCAACGTACTCGCACCGAAAGCAGTGCGCAACACCATCGCCAGCGTCGCCAACAGTCACGCCCAAGGTCTTGTCGCGCTTGCCGCGCGAGCAGTGGGGGCAGGTGAGGCGGTGTTCGCCTGGCGGCAGGTCGCGCCAGATGGCGTTGTGTTTTGGCATGATGTGCTCCAGTTTTGCGCCCGCAGTGGGCGCATACATGCAGAGGCAAGCATCAGGTCAGCCTCATCCTTCACAACGCAAAGCAACGCCGGTCAACTTCAATAAACGATGATAAGAGGCCGCTGGGGACAGGTCAAAGTCGGCCAGCCCGTTTTTGAATCTTCATATACGAGATTCAAAACCAGCGGATAACGGCGGGCGGCCGTGATGATATGTTATGACGGGCCTGTTACATAATAAAACATCTTCGGGGCTCAAAAGCCGCCGCATAACTTGAAAACAGCCGATACAATTTTGTTGTATGAACTCACTGCAAGTAGTCAACCACCGCAAGCAGCGCCAGCGCGCCGCCTGGGCGGGCATTGCTTGCAGCAATATAAATCGCGTACTGCTACTGCTCGCTGCTGTCGCAGTCGTCTTGTTCATGCCCGCCGGCGCTGGCACGATAGTTGCTGCTGTTCACGGCTCTCTGAGCGAAGTGCACACAGTCATCATCTTTACGCTCGCTCTCTGTGCTGTCATATACAGCGTGCTCAAGCGCATCAAAGAGATAGTCGCGGGCATCAAAAAGTTACTCGAAGATGCGCGCAAAAAAGCCGTTGCGCTGTTTTTTGCACTCGCAGCAGACTACATCACGCTCAGCATGACCGCCAGCGCCTGCGCACTTTCCAGCCGCGCTTGCGCAGCACAATCCCGCACCCGCGCCCGCACACCAGATGCCGGGCGCATACTTTCGAGCGTGCGCGATCTTTTCGCACGCACAGTCGCGCACCTGCGCGACGCTACTTCAACCCTTCGCGCTGCCGGGATCCGGCCTTAATCGCGCGGCGTAATCAATTTCTTTTAAGAGATGGCCCGCGCGTTGATACATCAGCGCGATTCGGGCCGCCTCCTTTTTTGCTACTTAGGTAAGTCGGGTCATCTCCAAGCTGGAGATGGCAATGAAAACGGTATCACGCAAAAGCAGCACAAAGCAAGACAAGTTTTATTCAGACACAAGCGCAAAAGATTCCGCTCGTGAGAAAGAGTTGAGAAAAGTCCTCGGTGAACAAATGGAGGGAGCCAAAGTCACCGCACGGGCTGCGCTCAAAGAGATCATGGACGTAGCGAAAAATCAATTCGTCGGTGCAGGCAAAGTAGCGCGAGGCGCATTGAGAATCTTGTCAGACAACGGGTACAACTCAAACGATGTTCTTGACGCGATTTACGCTCACTTTTTGGAAATCGCTCTAAAGTGCATCGCAGCGCGGGAGCCGGTAAAGCTGCCCGACACGGGTTACACCGTCATTACGCAGATGGCACCTACACACGCATGCGAAGCGAAAGTGTACTTTCGCAGTCTCGATGCAATCATCGAAAAGCGCAGCGCTGACGAAGGTGACGAACTCGATAAGAGCAAGTGGGAAGAAGATGACGAAGACGGTAAAGGAAAAGACGAAGGCAAGAATGATGACGGCTACGCAAAAGCCGGAATTGTGACAACCAGCAGTGAATACGTCGGTCAATACCTCGCACTTTCTGCTGACTGCATGCGTGAAGCGGCTAAGTCAATAGCTGCTCATTTTAAGCTAAAGCAAGGCACGGCTCAGGAGTACATTCGCAAGACTATTCGTCATCAAGCAACTCTAGCCAAATTCACTCAAAAGAATGAAGACGATGGCGAAGAAAAGACGGGCTACTTGTCTAAAGAGCAATCTGAAGAACACATCAAAAACTTCTGCTGCAAAACAGCGCTCTTACTCACCACACAAGCAGTTGATAAGCAATTTCATCTTTTGAGCGAAGAGCAAGATGACATGGTTTGCATGATGAGCAGCAATGAAAGAGTCGTGCTCGCAATTTGCGCGATGAACGCTGACTTGCGTGACTTAATCGAGATGAGTCACGAAGACAGGCTAAAGCTGCTGCGGAAAATGATGAGCGCGGGATATGGTTTCATGCGACCTCGCTACACAGTCGCGGGGGTTAAAGCTAAAGCCGCTGCTGACGCAGCTGACGCGGCAGCAGGGATTCAAAAGCCAAGGCGCGGGCGGGGGGCGGGGGTGCAGGTGCAGCAGCCCGAGGCGCTGGAGCTGGTGCAGGTGCTGGAGGCGCCAGCGCACGAGCAAGAGCAAGAGCCCGTGCAGGCCCGCCAGCCCGACCAGGTGCCGGTGCAATTGCCGGTGCTGCCAGAGCCAGAGCCCGAGCCAGCGCCGATGCCCAAGCCGACGCCCGAGCCAGCGCCCGCACGCTTGGCAGAGCAGCTAGAGCTGTTCGCCGCCGAAGTCGCAGATGCCGCAATCGCCCGCGCCCGCAAGCGCGCCAAGCGCGCCACCGCCCCAGCCTCGTTGGGCTGGGTGCAAGAGCAGCTGGCGCTAGATCTGTGCAGTAGCGAGCTTACAGATGCCGCCATCGCTCAAGCAAAAGCCAGCGCAAGCGCCGAGCTGGTCAGGGTCATGGCGAAGGCGCGGGATCGAGTCGTAGAGCGCATGGCAGACGCTGAGTTGCGCTGCAAAGCCGACCAGACAAGAGCGCCGCCAGGGCGGCGAAGGAAAAGGAAGGGAGTGGCGATGGCAGCGCACTAGCAACACCAGCCCCTTTTCCGCGCCACTGCTTTTCCCGACCAACAAAGCCCCGGCTTAATTGCCGCATTGGCCGCGCTTCGCGCGGGGGTTTGGGGGCAGTTGTCGGTAGAGCAGAGGACAAACAACCCGGAACTATCGGGCAATTGAGGGTATCATACACACATGCAGGCAAGAAAGCTGCATGATCTGAAACCCCTCATCAACTGGAGTAATAAAATGGAAACTTTTGTCTACGAAAATTCCCTGGGCACCTGGATTGATCCCAGCCCGCCCGCTAAGGGCTCTGTCATTCTCGCGTCTTTCATCGACGCAAAAACCGCTGGTGAGTACGTGATCGCGCTTGCGACTTTTCGCGAAGCTCTTAAAGCAGTCATCGCCGCCACGACCGCCGCTGACCTGGCGCAGGCTTGGTTAGACGTAGCAAAAGCATCGCGCATGATGCACCGCGCAAAGTCAGCCGAAGCCGCCGCCCGCGCCGCCGCCGCATGGGCACGGGTGCCAGATCGCGCACCTGAGCCGGAAGAGACCGACCTTGACGACGACTGGAAATCGGTGTACGAAGCGACACTAGCGCACGAGCACGCGCTGGAAGTCTGTTGCACACTCTGATCCACCAGCCAGCCCGGGCCGGCAAAGCCCGGGCAAGCGGACGCACCGCACATCAGGCGCGCAAGCGCGCAAGGAAAAGAAAAAGCCCGCTTGCGCGGGCTCTTCGCTCAATGCGGGCAGGCTCAGAACATCGACCCGATCCCGAGCCCGGCCAGCGCAGATACGCCTGCTAGCACTACAAGCATCGCCATTTCCGACGTGGCTCTCTTCTCCAGCGCGCGCTCAACTGCCTTCTCAATCGCCGCCGGATCAACCGCCGCCGCAGCGCCAGCCGGGCGACGCTCAACAGCACGCTCAACTGTGCGCTCCAGCGCTGCCAGGTCAACGCCCGGGCCAGCACCGCCTTCGCCGGCGATCTTGTTGATTGACTTTGTGAGGCTGTGAAAACGGTCATTCTGCGAATCGACGAGACCTGCAAAATGCCGGTCAATCGATTTATCAACCGCCAGCCCGACACTGCCCTTTACCGCAGCGTGAACCGCGCTGCCAACACGCTCATCAACGACATCAGCAAACAGCAGTTTCAGCGACGCGCTATCAGTACCTGACAGACTGAGAGACACACGCTGCTGCATATCACCCGCAATGCGCCCGATTTTTTCTTCGCAAGCGCTAGAGACTAGCGCGGCAATGAGCCAGGACGCATCGTCAGCATCGAGCGCAGCAAACTTGGTCTTAAGCTCAGCACTGATCATTTGATTGAGCACCGCAGCGCGCACATCTGCACCGCTTGGGGTTGACTTGGCCCGCACTGGCGCTGGTGGCGCAGGCTTTGGTGCGGGCGGCAACTCGTCTTCAAGCGAATCATGATCATTCGTCATTTTTCTTCTCCAGCTCTTTCAGGTACTCCCCGGCAATCGGACGGAAAATCTCGCGCGCGGCTTTGCGAAAACGGTCAATGCGAATGCGCAGAATCGGCGACTTGTTGACTCGCGTATCAGTCATGTCTTTCAGCAGCATCTCGGGGTTTTCCAGCACAAGCCGCATCGAATCCGGCTCGAGGCGGGGGAACTCTGAAACGTAGTCAAAATCACCGCTCTTCAGCCGCTCAAGCAAGCCATCGTCTTTGAAGTGCTTGGGCGCGAGCGCAAGGGTTGGTCCGACCGTGCCCATTCCTTTTTCTTTGATGTCGTTCAAGCTCTGAAGCGACAAAGAGCTGTTGCCGAGCGACAAGATGACGCGGGCCTCAGCACCAAGACCCCCAAGCGCGTCTTCGATCACTTGCGGATCTCGGTCAACGGTCGCTGACGCACCGGCCGGCAAGTTAACGACGATCACTTCTGTACCGTGCCGCTCGATTGCTTCCTGAGCAAAATCAACCAGCCGGTTCACGGCGGTCTCATACTCAGAAAAATCAGAGAGCCGGATTTTGGTCAAGGGGATGCCCGAGCCTTCAAAGCGCTGAGCCACATCGGCATTGTCGGTGTCGCCATCCACGAGCGCGACGCGAACGCCGTCTTCGATCAGCAGATCTACAAGGGTTGCGCAGACAAGGCTTTTTCCTACGCCGCCCTTGTCGCCATGCGAAAAAATTACAGTCTTGCTACTCATTGCAGGTCTCCAGGGTTTGGGGAAGGGTTTGGGTTTGGTTGGCGCGCTTGCGGGCTTTGTGCAGCGCCTGGGCAAAGCTGCCCGCGCTCAAGTTGCCGAGTCCAAGCTCTGCGCACAGCGCTTCCTGTATGTCAGCCATGCGCCAGCCGAGGCGGCGGGCTTTTTCGATGCGCTCAAGCTGCTGCGCAAGCAGTTCAACGCGCAGCGCCGGGGACGCCGGGCAATCCGGCGGCGGGCGGGTAAGGTCAAGCATGGTTTGGGTTCCTCAAAAAAAAGTTGGTCACACCTATAGGGGCAAACAGCAGGACAGGCACAACTTTTTCGATTCACCCGGGCCTGCACGGCCCCAAACGCTCAGGAGCCAGCCGCTGCTTTGGCTTCAGCCGCCCGCAGCCGGTCGGCATTGGCCATCTTGATTGCCGTAACCATCTTTTCATGAATATCCGCATCGGTTCGCTCAACGTACACCTTGTCGGGATCCCAAAATGCCTGAAGTTCAGATGCAGCCTCTTCAATGAGCAGGCGCGCTTGAGGCACCGCCTTTAGGTACTCAGTGGCAACCTCGTTGATCTGCTTTACGGTGGCAGACCGCTTATCAGCATCAGGCGGCGGGCACAGAAGCACCCCGAGTTTCTTGAGACCCTCAACCGCTGCTTTATCCACTATCGAGCTATCGGGCCTGAGCCAGCCCTTGCGCACCCGCAGCGCGGCAATCAAAGCCGGATCGGTCGGCTCAGGCGCTGCAAGCTGCAGCGCCCTCATTTGAGCCAGCTTCTCGCTTCGGGTTAGGGTTAGGGTGCCAGAAGCAGCCGGGGTAGGCTTTTGAGCCGGG
>Ga0208733_100097_pt1 | contig 45359 bp, 48 predicted proteins | sample SubbioR11Jul_8B1_FD_184816 | JGI IMG/M metagenome (GOLD analysis project Ga0208733, IMG submission 184816) | Serpentinite rock and fluid subsurface biosphere microbial communities from McLaughlin Reserve, California, USA - CR11Jul_8B1 (SPAdes) | ecosystem: Environmental > Terrestrial > Deep... | reverse complement strand
CGACGTTCTTGGCCGCCTGCCGCACCTCGCGCCAATGCGCCTCGGGCGGGACCTGGAAACGATGGTTCTCAGGGTAGGCGGCGAAGTCCGCGTCCCCGCCGGATTCCTTGAGCGCGGTCTGGGTCTCCTCGTCGAAGACATCGCACAGGCGCTTGTAAAAAAGCAGCGGGAAGATAAATTGCTTGTAGTCCCCTGCATCGATGGTCCCGCGCAGGAGCGTCGCGGCGCCCCAGAGGTAGGATTCGAGCTGTTGCTGGGTGATGCGGGCGGTCATATCAGCAGACCCTCCCGCTTGAGGATGCCGATGAGCTTCTCCTCTGCCGCAAAGGCCGCCTCGGCACTATCACGCAGCCGTGTCATCGCCTCCTCAACCGTTAGCACTTCCTGCTCGCTCTTCGGTTCGACATAGCGCGGGATGTTGAGGTTGTATTCGTTGGCGGCGATTTCGTCGAGTGTCACTACTCGGGCGACGCCCTCCACGTTATTGTAATCGCGATACCAGCCGTAGATGCGCTCGACGTGCTCGGAGAGGAGTTCGTTTTGTGCCCGGCCTTTCTTGAACTCGCGGGAGGCATCGAGGATGAGCGCCTTTTTCTTCCGGTCCTTCTTCTTGCGCTGGCGGAAGACGAGGATGCAAGCGGCCAGACCAGTACCGTAGAACAGATTTGGCCCGAGACCGATGACAGCTTCGAGCAAATCCATTTGGAGAATCTTCTGTCGTATCTCCCCTTCCTTGCCCGTGCGGAAGAGCGCGCCATGCGGGAGCACCACGGCCATGCGTCCGCTGGCGGGAGCCATGGACTTGATCATGTGCTGCACCCACGCAAAGTCGCCGGTCTTGGCGGGGGGCATCCCGGCAAAATTTCGACCATAGGGATTGCTGGCCCAGACTTCGTCACCCCATTTCTCCAGCGAGAAGGGTGGATTGGCGATGACACAATCGAAGGTGGCGAGGTTGTCCCCGGAGAAGAACGCCGGCTGGCGCAGCGTATCGCCGCGCACGACCTGGAAATCCGAAGCGCCGTGCAAAAAGAGGTTCATGCGCGCGATGGCGGAGGTGGTGAGGTTCTTCTCCTGCGCAAAGAGTTTGCCCCAGAGCGTGCGGTCATCGCCGTGGTTCTCGCGGACATGGTGAACGGCCTCCAGCAACATGCCGCCCGTGCCGCAGGCGGGATCGTAAATGGACTCGCCTTCCTTGGGATCGAGAATATTGACCATCAAGCGTACGACCGAGCGCGGGGTGTAAAACTCGCCTGCCTTCTTGTTTGTGAGGTCGGCGAACTTCTTGATCAAGTATTCGTAGGATTGGCCGAGGATGTCCGCCTGGGCCGCCTGGTTGCCGAGCGCGATGCTGGAAAAGTGCTCGATGAAGTCGCGGAGCAGCGAATCAGGAAGGCGATCTTTATTGGTCCACGCCGCATCACCAAAGATGCCGTAAAGCGTCTCTGGGTTCGCCTTCTCGATGCCGCGCATCGCCTTTTGCAGGGCCTGGCCGACGTTGGTCGTGACCACGCGCACATCGCTCCAGTGACAACCCTTCGGAATCTGAAAGCGGTAGTTCTGCGGGAACTGTGCGTATTCTTCATCGCCACCGGACTCGGCCAACGCAGCCGCATATTCTTCGTCATGTACATCCGAGATGCGTTTGAAGAAGAGCAGCGGGAAGACGTAGGTCTTGAAATCGGCGGCATCCACCGGGCCGCGGAGGATATTAGCGGCTTCCCAGAGATGAGATTCCAACTGGCTGAGAGTAAGTTGATCTTGGTTCATTATTTGTATTCGGCCCCTCGCTGTTGGTCGGAGTGAATCACCCCCCTGAAGTTGGCCTATTTATACCAAAAATATAGCCTCATGGCAATTCTTAAACATATTTCAACCCTTAATCTCTTTGAAATTCCTTCCAATTTGCCACGATGAGATGGTTCCACCCCTCCACCCCAATGCCCTATGCCAATTGTTTGAGGATGGCGCGGGCCGCAAAGAGGCCCGAAAGACTGACTCCCACGATCCCATGGGAGGGTCGTGTATAATGCCCGACCTGAAAGAGTCCAGGGATGGGAGTTTGATGGGAAGGCCTCAAATGTCCGATCTGCTCGGGTGTGGAGGCAAGGCCATACATCGCGCCCAGCTCATTTCCCGTATATCGCTCCAGCGTCAATGGAGTGGCGGCTTCGTAAAAGAGGAGGTGATTTCTTAAATCAGGAATCAACTTCGATTCCAGCTGCTGAAGAATCTGCTGAGAGAATTCTTCTTTGATCTGCTGACGTTTGCCTGGACTCTGCTTTCCCCATTCTTCCCTGTACTGATAAGGAGCGACCACAAGAATTTTCAGGATGTGCTGTCCATTCGGTGCCAGCGAAGGGTCCAGTAGCGTGGGAATCGATACGATCAGTGTGGGGTTCTTCGGGATCTCGCTTCTTCCCATCATTCGGTATTCCTCTTCCAGGTCGGAGAGGGAGCGAAGATAGGTGAAATAGGGAAGGCCCATTTCATTCAAGTCCAGGTCCGTCGCTATATATAGGATAAAACTGGAGAGGGAATATTCGAAGCGTTCCGTTTTTTTCAATAACGGTCTTTGAAATTCCGGCGGAAGCATCTTCGTGAGGAGATTCGGGTTGACATTCGAGATGACCCTGGGCGCCTCGAATACCCTTCCGTCCTCTGTGAGAACTCCTATCAGCCTTCCATCTTTCATCAGGATTTGATCCACTTTGGTATTTAATAAGATCTCACCGCCGGAATTGAGAAATGAATCCGCCATCACCCCGGAAACCTTTCCCATCCCGCCCCTCGGATAGAAGACGCCCTCCATCAAGGCTTTGTTGATGAGAGCGGCCACAAAGAGAAAGGAGAGCCGCGAAGGGGGTTCTGTCGCAGGAAGGGTGTGAAGGGCCATCTTGATCTCCCCTCCCCTGAACAGGCGGTCGAGAATCGTTTGATGAGTGGTCCGGTGAAGCCGGATGAGATTCCTGAAATAGAAAGGAAAGAGAATCCTCTTGGTCAGGGTCATCCCGGAGTAGGACCTTATCTCGTCTCCGATCCGTTTCACCAGAGAAAGATAATCCTTCAATCCCTTCTCTTCCTCCGGAAAGAGAGCCATCAGTCCATCGGCATAAGAGGAAAATCCTCCTTGTTTGAGAGAGATCTCAAATCCGGGATAGATGTTTCTAATGTGATGGATGGGGATAAACTCTATGGACTCATGGGCGTCGATCTCTCTCAGAATCTGATAAAACTCCCCTCCCTCCTGACATCCTCCGAGAAAGGTTCCAGTCGCATCAAAGGCATATCCTCCCCTTTTGAAAGAGACGACATAGCCTCCCACCTGTCCCTCTTTTTCGAGAAGAAGGATTTTCCGCCCCTTCCTGGCCAGGAGGGCTGCGGCAGTCAATCCTCCCATTCCGGCCCCGATCACGATGGCGTCACAGGGTTTAGGGTTCACTCGATCTCCTCTTCCATAGAATCAGGAGCGTCGGGAGAAGCGTGAGCGAGGCAATTAAACAGAATCCCATCCCTAAAATCGTCACCCATCCCATGGTGGAGAGCGCCTGGTAGCGGGCCGTGACCAAGGACCCGAATCCTAACATCGTCGTGATGGAGCACATCGTCATCGCCCTGCCGGTAAGAAGAAGGGCCACCGCAAAGAGGCTGATGAAGATGAGAAGGATCTTCCGGTGGTGACGAAGGGAGAGATATGCAATCCCTCTGAGTATTTTCTTTCGCATGATGATCCCCGGTTTTATTCGTCACTCAATCCTCCCCTCCCTCAACGGGAGGGGAGGGGGAAAGTGAAAAGGAAATTTATTATAACAGATTCATACTCCTTTTCCAGAATAACACGGAACCCGAAGTTCATGGGACCGAAAAGATGGATAGAATCGTACTAATTCCAAATATTTGGATTGCATTCGAATAGTTACCATGTTATTGTTTAAGTGTTCGGCGCCAAAAACACATCTCGTAATCGCCCCAAAAATTCGAAATCAAATGAAACCTTAAGGAGATCATACCATGGCCCGTCTTGATCGGATTCCTGAACCGATGCGATCGCTTATTGCTGGGCTTGAATGCCCAAACTTCAAAAACCAACCCTGGATGGAGGGCCCGCCGCTAAGCCGTCGACGCGTTGCAATCGTTTCCACTGCCGGCCTTCACCGCCGCGATGACCGTCCTTTCACTTTCATGGCAGGTGACTACCGGATTATCCCAGGTGATATAAAAACGAATGACCTGGTGATGAGTCACACCTCCACGAACTTCGACCGCACCGGCTTTCAGCAAGATTGGAATGTAGTCTTCCCTCTGGATCGACTCCGTGAGCTAACCGATCGTGGCTTTATCGGGAGCCTCGCTGATTTCCACTACTCCTTTATGGGCGCAACCGATCCCAAACTCATGGAGCCAACGACGCGTGACCTGGTAAGACTTCTTAAAAAAGACCGAGTTGACGCTATCCTGCTTGTGCCTGTCTGACCCTTCTGCACGCGCGCCGTTGGCGCGCTTGCCCATTTTTTTGAAGAGGAAGGGGTGCCGACAACACAGATCAGTCTCATCCGTGAACACACTAAGGTCATCAGGCCGCCACGAGCTCTATGGGTGCCTTTCGAATTCGGCCGTCCTCTTGGCGCGCCGAACGATGCCATATTTCAGACAAAAGTGCTGCTTGCTGCTCTGAAACTCTTAGAGGCATCGAGCGGGCCTGTACTCGAAGACTTCCCAGAGGATGCACCGGTGTCAGGAGACATAAATACCGTATGGGCTTGTCCAGTGAACCTGTCTATAGAAAAGGCTAATCTCAGCAATACAGAGCAGTTACGAGAGGCTTTCAAAATGGAAATGATTCAGTTGCGCTCGTGGTATGACCTTGCCGTTAAAAAACGTGGGCGGACTACGGTTGGTGTGAGCGGTCTCAACTTAGACGTGATCGGCGATTTTGTCAGCGCATTCCTTGGGGGTGGTATGCCGGAAAACCCACGCAAAGATCTTCCCCTTGGGCTTGTTCTTAAACTAGCAGTGGATGACCTCAAGGCTTATTATTTCGAGGCCATTACCGCTCAGCCAGGCCATGCTTCGCCAGGAAGTAATAGGCTTGCCGAATGGTTTTGGGGCGAGACCGTAGGGGCAGAAGTGCTACGAGCCGTCAAACAATCCTGTACGAAGAGCAATGACCCCATGCTTCAAACCGTCGCCATGAGACTCCTCATCCCTATGGCCCAAGCAAATCACAGCAATTAAGTTTTTGAATAGTAGATCGTCGCAATAAACTCCCCCATATTCAAAATCAAAATATTTTTCCCTCATTTTGTAAGGACCATTACATAATTATTGAGTAGGAGGGATTATTATGTATTCATAAACAGAGTCATAGGTTGTATTTCACTAATGATTATAATGAGTTGTTGACAATGAAAGGAGGGAAGTGATATGGTGAAAAAGACCACAGTAGAACAAAGTAATTCAGAGAGAAGGAACCTAACAAGAAAAGTTGCATTCGAATTCTCTTCACCGGAGGCAAAAGAGGTTTACCTGGTTGGGGAGTTTAATAATTGGGATACCCAGGCAAACCTGATGAAAAAGGATAGATATGGATTATGGAAAACAACGCTCTCCCTAAAACCTGGGGGATATGAATATCGCTTTCTAGTTGACGCCATCTGGACGAATGACATTTTCTGTTCCGGGTGTGTCCCGAACGAATTCGGAAGCCAAAATTGCGTCAAAATCGTCGAGTAATATAATCGATTCATAGACAAAGGGTTGTGTATTATGACGCAGGGTAGGACAAAACTATGGTACCTTAAAAATATCGATCTCTTCAGGCACTTGAATGATGAAGAAATTCGGATGATCGAGCAGCATACTCTCATGCGCGAGATCAAGAAGGGGGAGGCCCTGTATTTTGAAGGTTCATCCGACCAGAACATTTATATCCTAAAGAAAGGGACCGTCAAGGTCACTAAAATTACTCCTCAGGGGAGGGAGATCATCCTTGATATTTTTAAGGAAGGCTCCATTTTTGGAGAAATGGCCTTTCTTGAATCCGAAGAGAGAAATGAATCTGCAGAGGCCCTGGAAGAGAGTTTGTTATGCATCATGAGAAAAAGAGATTTCGACCAGATGGTTCAGAGGATGCCTAGCCTCTCAACGCAAATCACAAAAATGATAGGGTTCAGGAGGTTTAAGATTGAGAATAAGCTCCTTGATCTTCTCTTCAGTACGGTGGAACAGCGTCTCGCCAAGACTCTTTTGAATTTGCTTGATGATTTTGGTATACCTCACAAAGATGGAAACTTATTGAAAATCAAACTCACCCATAAAGATTTCGCTGATCTAATTGCATCCACCAGGGAGACAGTGACAACAACGCTCAACAAATTTAAAGGTGAAGGCATTATAGATTATGAAGGGAAGTATGTTGTGATAAAGTCTCTCGAAGGAATAAAAACCATAGCTGGGTAGGTATTGTTGGAAAGGAGGTGGTGATGGCAAAGGGTTCATTGATGTTGTGTCGGAATATGGGTAAAGTTTAATAATTACTTTTTAACCCTACCTCAACCGGAGGGATTTTAAAAGAAAGGAGAAAGATGTATGAAAAAAATTCTGGTTTTCATTGTTTTACTGGTAAGTATGAGCCTTGCGCTCTATGGATTCGTTTTGGCTCAAGAGAAAGCGCAAAAACCGAAGAAAGAGGCAGTAGAGGCCTCTGGAACGGCGCTTTGGGATCACTTGAAGAAGGTTGATTATACGAAGAAATGGAAGATGTGGCCTGGGAAAACCGCTCTCTACAAAGGGACGGAACCCCATGGCGTTCTTTTGACGACCTATGTCAATGGCGCTGCCCTCAAGGCTATCGAAGGAAAGAAAGGAAAGTTGCCTGTTGGGTCGATCATAGCAAAAGAGAATTATATGCCTGACAAGAAACTTGATGCCATTACTGTAATGTATAAAGTCAAAGGATATAATCCTGAAGCAGGAGACTGGTTCTGGGCGAAGTATGCCCCCGATGGGAAAATCGAGGCCGAAGGAAAAGCGGAGATGTGCATCAAATGTCATGGCATGAAAAAGGATAATGACTATGTCTTTACCGGCCCGTTAAAATAGGAGGATGGAATTGGGAGAGAGGGAGTTTCGACATTCTTCTCTCCCTTCATTTTTTCTTACTCCGCAAACAATTATATTTTTCTCCATCTCCCCGTACATACATTATCGATCTTGGAGACCAGATGGATATATTCTTTTTTAAATCTATTTTATCGATGATTGTTATTCTCCTGGTTTTTATTGCCCTGTTCACCATGTTTGAGATTTTTGGGAGGAGCGAGAAACGATTTAATATCGAAAAGTTGAAAAAATTACACAAGGCGAATGGAATCTTCTACCTTCTACTTTTCATCTTCATCGCCTATTTTTGTATAGATTTTATGGTAAAAACAAAGGTAGAGCCCTCGCCTCGAGCTTTGTTTCATTCGATTTTTGCCCTTACCGTCCTTATCCTCCTCTGTCTTAAAATTTCCATTGTCAGATTTTATAGGCAGTTTTATGGAAAGGCACAGACCATTGGTCTCCTAATAGCCCTTATTAGTTTTGGTATGGTAGGAACCTCCGGCGGATACTTTCTCCTCGTGACCAGACTCGGCGCTGACATTCCTTCCGCCAAAGTAGGCGATCGGAAAAAAGAGGCGCCTCAAGAAGGGATTAAGGTCGTGATTAAAACAGATCCGAAAAGCATAGCGGAGGGTAAAGGACTCTATGAATCCAAATGTATTTTCTGTCATGACCCCTATAGCGCGAGGGAAAAATTTGGGCCCGGGCATCAAGGCATCCTGAAGAATCCTTTGCTTCCTGCGAGTGGAAAGCCTGCAACCCCCGAGAACATCATCAATCAATTGCGAAATCCTTTTCGAAACATGCCTTCATTTTCTGAACTGCCTGAAAATGATGCGCTCAATATCATTGCTTTTCTAAATACGCTTTAGTGTGGTGGATACCATATGCCCCGTGACATACCTGTAGGAAATGGGACTCTGCTTATCACTTTCGATCAGGATTACTGCCTGAGGGATATTTACTATCCCTGTATCGGGAAGGAAAACCATACGGACGGGCACAAGTTCAGGATGGGTATCTGGGCCGATAATAAGTTCGATTGGGTCAAAAGAGATTGGGATCTTCGTCTTGAATACGCACAGGAAATGTTAATGACCCAAGTGACAGCATTCAATAAAAATTTGGCGGTGAGTCTTCATTGCCATGATATGGTTGATTACAGAGAAAATATCTACATAAAAAAAATCGTTTTAAAAAATCTTGTCAACAGAGAAAGAGAATTCCGCCTTTTTTTCCACCATGACTACCACATCCTCGATTCCCCCACGGGGGATACTGCCTATTACGACCCGGATGAGAAGGCCATTATTCATTATAAAGAAAACCGCTATTTCTTGATGAGTGGAATGCGGAATAATCAACAGGGGATAGACCAGTATGCAACAGGAATAAAGGAATTTCATGGACTGGAAGGCACATGGAAGGATGCTGAGGATGGGAGACTCGAAGGAAATCCGATCGCCCAGGGTTCAGTGGATTCAACCTTGTCTTTTTCAATAAATGTCAAACCAGAAGGAGAACAAACGATTTATTATTGGATCGTTGCGGGAAAAGATTATGCCGAGGTCAGCCGGCTGAATAAAATGATCATGGGTCATGGCGCGGAATATTTCATGAGGCGAACCGGCAATTACTGGAGTGCATGGGTCAACAAAGATGAGATGGACTTCGCCACCCTTCCTAAAAAGATTATTGAACTTTATAAAAAGAGTCTCCTCATCTTAAGGACCAATATTGATTCTAATGGAGCCATCATTGCCGGAAATGATTCTGACGTTCAGCATTTTGCAAGGGATACCTATAGCTATATGTGGCCAAGGGATGGCGCCCTTACGGCCTATGCCCTTGATAGGGCTGGTTACCTCGGAATCACCAGACATTTTTTTGATTTCTGCCTCGACATTATCAGTAAAGGTAAAGAATCCTCAGGTTACTTTCTCCATAAATATAATCCCGATGGTTCACTCGGGAGTTCATGGCACCCGTGGATCACTCACGACGAAAAAATACTCCCTATCCAGGAGGATGGAACAGGATTGATTCTCTGGGCGCTGTGGTTCCATTTTAATAAATTCAGGGATATCGAATTTACTGTCCGTCATTACGAAAATCTTGTCATCCGGTGCGGAGACTTCCTTGCCTCTTACAGAGATGGTGAAACAGGACTCCCCCTTCCATCCTACGACCTGTGGGAAGAAAAATGGGGGATACACACCTTCACGGTATCAGCAGTCTTTGCCGGAATTAAAGCGGCGGAAAACTTCGCCAATTTTTTCAAAGATGCAAGAAGGATCAAGATATGCAAAAAGGCAGCCGAGGAAGTAAAAGCTGCAATGGAGAAACACCTCTATAACAAAGAGTATGGGAGGTTTTTAAAGACGATCATCCCAAGAGAAGATGGCTCTTTTGATATTGACCCTACCATCGATGCCGGCATTTATGCACCTTTCTATTTCGGCGTATTCGAACCAGACGATGAAAAGGTGGTCAACACAATGAATGCCATTAAAGAAAGACTCTGGGTGAAAACGGATGTCGGAGGGATCGCCAGATACGAAGAGGATCGTTATCACCAGGTCACTGATCATATAAAAGATGCGCCGGGAAATCCATGGTTCATATGCACTCTCTGGCTTGCCCAGTGGTATATCGCTAAAGCCAATGATCTTAAAGAACTCCAAGAGGCCATTCCTGTCCTTGAGTGGGTTGTCTCAAGGGCATTGCCCTCGGGAGTCCTTGCAGAGCAGGTTCATCCCTATACCAATCAACCCCTTTCTGTATCACCTCTCACATGGAGCCATGCAGCCTTTGTTGCCGCCGTCCTTGAATACCTCAATAAACAGAAGGAGCTTGATATCTGTCCCAGTTGTGGAAATCCAATGGATAGACATGATAGGATAGCCAAAAAAGAGCAAACCTAATAAAGATGTGGAGGTAACGATATGGTTAAAGTGGAAGACAATTATGAAAACGAGACCATTTGCATTAAATTTTGTGGGGTATGTCCAACCTATCCTGGCGTTAAAAGTGAGCTATTATTCTGCGCCAGAGGTAAAAGCAGTTCACCAAAACGGAAATCGGGTTGCAATTGTGGCATGTGTGACATCTGGAACAAATACGATTTGACAGATTTTTACTATTGCATTGAAGGAACCACAGGATAACGAGATGAAGGACCTTGAGGAGCTCTGCATCAACACCATCAGGATGCTATCCGTAGATATGGTCCAGGAGGCAAACTCGGGTCACCCGGGAATGCCCATGGGGGCTGCCCCCATGGCCTATGTATTATGGACTAAATTTTTAAGACACAATCCGAATAATCCAAAATGGCTTGACCGCGACCGTTTTGTTCTCTCGGCAGGCCATGGCTCTGCACTTCTCTATTCTTTTTTGCATCTTACAGGATATGATTTATCCATAGAAGAATTGAAACGATTCAGGCAATGGGGAAGTAAAACCCCTGGACACCCTGAGCATCGAGATACACCGGGAGTTGAATGTACCACAGGTCCACTGGGTCAAGGGTTTGGAAATGGTGTGGGCATGGCCATCGCCGAGCGTTTTCTGGCGGCCAAGTTTAATCGTCCGGGTTATGAGATTGTCGATCACTACATCTATGCTATTGTGAGCGACGGCGATTTAATGGAAGGAGTGGCTTCTGAGGCCGCACCTTTAGCCGGACACCTTAAATTGGGGAAGCTGATTTATCTTTATGACAATAACCACATTACACTTGCCGGAGAAATAGGGCTTACCTTTACGGAGGATGTTTGCAAACGTTTCGAGGCTTATGGCTGGCATGTGCAGTCCATTGAAGATGGAAACGATATTGAGGCTATTTCAAAGGCAATCACCGCAGCCCGAAATGAAGTATTCCGCCCTTCACTCATTTCGGTCAGGACGCACATTGGTTACGGCAGTCCACATAAGCAGGATACTTTTGAAGCCCATGGTTCTCCTCTCGGTCCGGAGGAGGTCATTGCTACTAAGAAGAACCTCGGTTGGCCCCTTGAGCCAACGTTTTATATCCCCGGCGAGGCCCTTGCCCATTTCAGAAAAGCCCTCGATAAAGGGGCAGAGCTTGAAGCAGAATGGAAAGCAAAACTGGAGTCCTATGGAAAGGTCTATCCAGAGCTTAGGATTGAATGGGACCAATGGATGAACTCCATGTTGCCAAAGAACTGGGATAAGGATATCCCTGTTTTTCCTCCGGATTCTAAAGGACTTGCCACGCGTGCTGCCGGAGGACAGGTCATCAATGCCATCGCCTCACACGTTCCTTCTTTAATAGGAGGCTCTTCCGATTTAAATCCTTCAACCAATACGGCAATGAAAGGGAGAGGCAATTTTCAGAGTCCGGGGTCTGGTGACGAGGTTGTTCAGGGTTCTATATCAGGTCCCTGGGGATATGAAGGAGCGAATATCGCCTTTGGTGTTCGTGAGCATGCTATGGGAAGTATCTTGAATGGAATCGCTCTTCACGGAGGGTTAATTCCTTTCGGAAGCACCTTCTTAATCTTTTCAGACTATATGAGGCCTTCGATCAGGCTTGGTGCTTTGATGAAACTCCATGTGATCTATGTCCTCACCCATGACTCGATTGCCCTCGGGGAGGACGGCCCGACTCACCAACCTGTAGAGCAACTGGCCAGTTTGAGAGCTATCCCAGGGCTGACCGTGATCAGACCTGCGGATGCGAATGAAACGGCTGAGGCATGGAGGGTTGCAATGGAACATAGGGAGGGGCCTGTCGCAATCATCCTGACCAGGCAGAATGTGCCGGTCATCGACCGAACTCAATTCAGCCCAGTCTCCGGTCTAAGAAAAGGGGCTTATATCCTATCTGACTCTTCTCCTGACAAACCGGAGATCATTCTGATTGCTACAGGTTCGGAGGTCCATCTCGCGCTGGAGGTCTATGAAAAACTGAAGGCGGAGGGCATAGCAGCGCGCATCGTCAGTATGCCGTCCTGGGAACTTTTTGAACAGCAGTCGGAAAATTATCGGAAGGAAGCGCTTCCGCCGGAGGTGACAAAGAGGTTTTCGATTGAAGCAGGGACCACCCAGGGCTGGCACAGATATGTGGGCCTGGAAGGCGAGGCATTCGGGATCGATCATTTCGGAGCCTCCGCCCCCATGAAGGTCCTCCTCAAAGAATTCGGGTTTACCTCTAAAAATATACTGGACAGGGTAAGAGCCCTCTTGGCTAAAAAGAAGGGAGGAAGAAAACGAAGATAGCGATTGCCGCAGACCATGGCGGGTTTCATCTGAAGGCCATCCTTGTAAAGTTTTTAGAGAACCGAGGTCATGAAGTTCATGACCTCGGGACATTTTCCGACGAGCCTGTCGATTACCCGGATTATGCAAGGGCAGTCTCCGAGGAGGTGATGACCGGGAAGGTGGAGCGGGGAATCCTGATCTGCGGCAGCGGCGTCGGCGCCTGTGTGGCAGCAAACAAGTTCCCGGGCATACGGGCCGCGATCTGCCATGACACCTTCTCAGCCCGCCAGGGGGTGGAGGATGATGACATCAATGTCCTCTGTCTGGGTGCCAGGGTGATCGGCCCCGAACTCGCCAAAGAGGTCATTCGGGTTTGGCTATCCGCTTCCTTTTCAGGGGCGGAAAGGCATCGTCGGAGACTGGGCAAGATTAAAGAGATTGAGGGGGAATGTTTCAGGGAGGTAAAAGATGAACAATAATCCACTCATCGGTCTTAAGGAACTCGGCCAGAGTGTCTGGCTCGACAACCTGAGTAGAAAACTAATCCAATCGGGGGAATTGAAACGTCTCATCGAAGAAGATGGCTTGAGCGGGATCACTTCCAATCCGACGATTTTTCAGAAAGCCATTTCAGGGAGCGCCGATTATGATGCATCCTTACGGAGGATGATTGATCGAGGGATCAAGGACGAAAAAGAACTTTTCCTCGGTCTTGCCTTTGAAGACATTTCCAATGCAGCTGACATGTTGTGGCCTGTTTATCAGTCAACAAATGGTTTGGACGGATTGGTCAGCATTGAAGTGTCTCCTGACCTTGCTTATGACACAGATGCGACGATTTCAGAAGCGAGACGCCTGTTTTCAGCGATCGGGAAGAAAAACATCCTGGTAAAAGTCCCTGCCACAAAACAAGGGCTTCCCGCAATTGAGCAGTTGATCAGCGAAGGGGTGAATATCAATGTCACTCTTCTGTTTTCGATAGAGCGTTATGAAAAAGTTGCAGAGGCTTATCTCAGAGGGCTCGAAAGAAGAGCGAGTGAAGGACAACCGATCAATGAAATCGCCTCTGTGGCAAGCTTCTTTGTCAGCAGAGTGGATACGCTTATTGATAAGCTTCTCGAAACCCGGCTTCCCTCAGCAACCTCAACGGTTGAGAAAAATGAAATTGCAGGCCTCTTTGGGAAGACAGCGGTTGCCAACGCGAAGATCGCCTATAAAAAATATCAAGGCATTTTCTCCGGCAAACGCTTTCTCGCTTTGAAAGAAAAAGGGGGGCGTATCCAAAGAATATTATGGGGGAGCACTGGAACTAAAAACCTGACCTATAGCGATATTAAATATGTGGAGGAGTTGATTGCGCCTGACAGCATCAACACACTTCCCGAAACGACCATAAAGGCTTTTAAGGACCACGGTCAAGCGAAGATAACCATCAGCGACCATCTTGAAAAAGCCGAGAGGCTGTTTCCTGAACTTAAGTCAATTGGAATAGACATCCATGAGGTTACTGAGCAATTGGAAAAGGAGGGGGTTCAGCTTTTTTCAGACTCTTTCTTTGCTCTATTAAAGGAAATCGCCAAAAAGAGAGAGTCATTTATAATTAAGAGATGATCAAACCAAAGGAGAGTTTATGCAGATTGGGATGATAGGTCTTGGACGCATGGGGATGAATATGGCAAGACGACTGCTCAAGGGAGGGCACAAAGTCATTGCCTATAATCGAACGCCTGATCGCATCAAGGAAATAGTCAAAGAGGGCGCTGATGGGGCCTTTTCCCCCGAAGAGTTGGTTAAAAAACTGAAACCTCCGCGTCTCACCTGGTTAATGCTTCCGGCAGGTAGACCTGTGGATGACCATATCAAAGTCTTGAAAAACATGCTTGCGAAGGGCGACATCATTGTGGATGGGGGAAATAGTTATTACAAGGAGGATATTCGTCATGAACAGGAACTAAAGGCTCTTGGAATCCATTATATGGATGTGGGCGTGAGTGGAGGCATCTGGGGGCTCAAAATTGGCTACTGCTTAATGGTTGGAGGAGATCAAGAAATTTATGAACGGCTGGAATCCTTATTTCAGACCCTTGCCCCAAAGAATGGTTATCTTTATTGTGGGGAAACAGGGGCTGGGCACTTTGTAAAAATGATTCATAATGGGATTGAATACGGCATGATGGCTGCTTACGGAGAGGGTTTTGAGATTATGAAGGCATCGTCCTACGGAAAAGATCTCGATTTTTCGAAGGTGGCCCATCTTTGGAATCAAGGCAGTGTGGTGCGGTCATGGCTTCTTGAGCTCGCAGAGGCTGCGTTTAAGAAAGACAAAAATCTTTCGTCCATTTCAGGTTATGTTGAAGATTCAGGCGAAGGGCGATGGACCGTGCAACAGGCCATTGACACAGCTGTGCCGGCTCCTGTCATCGCCTCTTCTCTCTTTCAACGATTTCGTTCGCGGAAGAAGGATGCCTTTTCCGATAAAGTACTGGCCGCCCTGAGACAGGAATTTGGCGGGCATGCCGTTTTAAAGGCGGGGCCCCAAAGAAGCCATTCCTCCTCAGGGGTTCTCAAAACGAAAACCGGTGTGGCCAAAAACAGATTGTGAAACCAAACAATTCAAAGATCCAGGGGACAAAATGGATTCAAAGAATCATGAAGTGAAAACCCAGACTATTTTTCGGACGTCGGGATCCTGTGAGATCAAAATTCCGAATCCCTGCGGTTTTATTATCTTCGGGGCTTCGGGAGATCTTACAAGAAGGAAGATCATTCCTTCCTTTTACCGCCTTCAGAAAAACAGGTTGCTTCCAGAGAGATTTTTCATCCTCGGAACGAGCCGAACGGAGATGGGCGCGGATCAATTCCGCGAGAAGATGCTCTCAGCAGTGAAGGAAGCCTTTCCAGGAGACTTCGATGAAACCTGCTGGAAAGAATTTGCACCGCTTCTTCATTATTCTCCGATCCGTTATGACTTCCAGGAATCCTATGGGAAGTCTCTCAGGGAAAACCTTATTCAACTCGAAAAAAAATATCAGACCGGGGGAAATCGAACCTTTTACCTCGCTCTTCCCCCTTCCCTTTATGAGCCCGTCATCCTCAACCTTGGCGCGATCAACCTGTCGCAGGAAGGAAGGGCCCATACCCATGTGGTCATCGAAAAACCCTTTGGCCGCGACCTCGATTCCGCCAGAAGATTGAATCAGGTTTTGAAACACTCTTTTCAGGAAACCGAAATCTTTCGGATCGACCATTATCTCGCTCTGGAGACAGTCCAGAATATCCTGATGTTCCGTTTTGCAAACTCTATCTTCGAACCCCTGTGGAACCGGCGATATATTGACCATGTCCAGATCACCGTTTCAGAAACGCTGGGAATTGAACAAAGGGCCGGATATTATGAGGAAGCCGGGATATTAAGGGACATGTTCCAGAACCATATGTTTCAACTCCTTGCCCTGACCGCCATGGAGCCTCCTGCGGTCTTTGCAGCCGATCCTGTAAGGGATGAGAAGGTCAAGGTTTTCCGCTCCATTAGACCTTTCCCGTTAGACCGATTTAATGAGTGCGTCGCCATCGGGCAATATGGAAAGGGGAAGATCAACCGACAACCCGTCCCCGGCTATAGAGAAGAAGCAGGCGTTTCTGAAAAAACGACAACATCGACCTTCGCGGCCATGAAGGTTTTGATCGATAACTGGCGATGGAACGGGATACCCTTTTATCTTCGCTCCGGGAAAAGGCTGTCGAGACGGAAAACGGAGATATCCATTCACTTCAGGCCGGTTCCGCACTTGATGTTCTCAAACACACTCAACGAACCGATCGAACCGAATACCCTGGCGCTGAGGGTGCATCCGGATGAAGGCATGGATCTCATCCTCCAGGCCAAAAACTCGGGCTCCAGAGTTTGCCTCAATCCGATCTCGATGAATTTTTCCTATCAGAAGGATGTTTTAATGGATGCCTACGAGTGGGTGCTGCTGAATTGCTTGAGTGATGATCAACTCCTCTTTGTGAGAGAAGACGGGGTCGAACAGACATGGGCCTTGCTCACCCCGGTCATCGACAAGCTCGAATCAATGGTATCCAAAGAAGAATTCCCCAATTATGCTGCGGGCTCGTCAGGGCCGGAGGAGGCAGATTTATTGATCAAAAGAGATGGCCGAGAATGGAGACCCCTGTAATTGAAACATCGAATTTGAAGATTGAAGTGCTGCCAAATTTAGAAGCCCTCAGCCACCGTGCTGCCTCGTTCTTTGTGGCTGCCTCAGGGAATTCGATCGCAACAAAAAAAAGATTTGCAGTGGCTATCTCAGGAGGATTTACTCCGAGAGGACTATACAAGCTTCTGGGTTCTGTCCCTTATCGCGATCAGGTCAACTGGCAACATGTCCATTTCTTCTGGGTGGATGAACGTTGTGTGCCCAAGGACCATGAAAAAAGTAATTTCAAAGCCGCTTGGGATAGTTTTCTGTCAAGTATCCCCATACCGGATGGAAACATACAAAGGATCAGGGGGGAAGAGGAACCTGAGAAGGCAGCCGTGGATTATGAGGAGGATATCAAAAAGTATTTTGGAATATCGGAATTACCAGTGTTTGATCTGATTATTCTTGGGATGGGAGAAGATGGCCATACAGCTTCACTCTTTCCCGGTTCAAAGTTACTTAAGGAAACAATCCGGCTTGCTGTTCCGGTATATCTACCGAAACCCACCTGCAATAGAATCACCCTAACCTTCCCGATCCTGAACAATGCCGCTCAAATACTTTTTCTTGTTGCAGGTCGTTCAAAGGCATCTATTTTGTCCGAGATTTTAGGAGATAGAGAAAAAAAGAAACGGTTTCCTGCAGGATTAATCAACCCCGTCCATGGATATATGACATGGTTGATTGATCAAGAGGCGGTTGAAAGATTAAGGGGGTTAAAATATTAAAGATACTTTTGGTGACGCAATGGCAGGAATAAAAACGAAAGCGCCCCGGAGGGTGCTCGCAGGGGACATTGGCGGAACAAAAACTCGCCTGACAGTTTTTTGTTATGAGCGACAGCAATGTCGCTTGACCATTGAAAAGACTTTTCATAGCAAAGACTATCCGAGTTTGGAGGTGATCCTCAGGGAATTTCTTCAGGGACAGGAGAAGATCGCTTCGGCTTGCTTTGGTATAGCCGGGCCAGTGACCGGTGGAATCGTAAAAACGACTAACCTCCCATGGGTAATCGATATACAATCGATTCAAAAAGAACTGTCCGTCAAAAAAGTGGAAATCATCAATGATTTGGTAGCCAATGCTTATGGTATTTTTTTATTGAAAAAAAGGGACTTCGATGTCCTTAATGCCGGCGAAATGAAAAAGGGGAATGCAGCGCTTTTATCAGCCGGGACAGGTCTTGGGGAGGCGATTCTTTTCTGGGATGGGAAGCAATATGTGCCATCCCCTTCCGAAGGGGGGCATGTTGAGTTCGGTCCAAAAAACAAATTAGAGATCGAGCTGTTCCGATATCTTTTTGATCGATTCGGTCATGTCAGCTACGAACGGGTCCTTTCTGGAAAAGGCCTGCTTCACATCTACCAGTTTCTAAAGGAGTCAAAAAGATACAGTAGCGAGCCAGAATGGCTCTCCAAAAAAATGGAACAAGAAGACCCTGCTGCTGTGATTTCTGAAATGGCTCAGCAGAAGAGGAACAAATTGTGTGTAAAGGCGCTGGATATGTTTGTTTCCATTTACGGCGCTGCTGCCGGGAATCTGGCCCTTCAGGTCATGGCGATCGGGGGAATTTATATCGGAGGCGGGATCGCCCCGAAGATCATCTGGAAATTGAAGGATGGAACGTTCATGGAAGCCTTTAAAGATAAGGGACGGTTCTCCGGAATGGCGGCAACGATTCCTGTCAAAGTCATCATGAATGACCGGACAGCCCTTCTGGGCGCTGCCCGGTATGCCATGGAACTCTTGGGTCAGCGATGAGATATCCCACCCATTGAGCGGGATATCTCCCGGAGATGGAAAATTAATTTTTGTACAGTTTCCCGGCCCAGCACACTTGGCTGTAGCGGGCAGGCACAAGCAATGGAAATCATAGTTATCCCCTCCCCCTTGATGGGGGAGGGTTAGGGTGGGGGTGGACATAGTTCAATCTCCCCCCCACCTCAATCCTCCCCCACAAGGGGGGAGGAGGTTTTTTGTTGTTGTTTTCTAAATAAAACACACCGGGGATCATGATGAATCACATTGAACTTTGGGAACGATATAAGAAGTATCTGAATGTCAATCCTGATTTAGGGTTGATGATTGACATCAGCCGCATGAACTTCCCAGAGGATTATTTTGATGCGATGGAACCTCGAATTCAGAAGGCTTTTAGGGATATGGATGCCCTTGAATCGGGAGTCATCGCTAACCCTGATGAAAAACGGATGGTCGGCCATTACTGGTTGCGTGCTCCTGATTTGGCGCCCAACTTAGAAATGCGCCATGAGATAGAGGAGACGCTTCATTCCATCAAAAACTTTGTCCGAAAGGTTCATACGAGGAAGATCAAGGCTCCGAATGGCAGACTCTTTTCCAGACTTCTCCTCGTTGGCATCGGGGGGTCCGCCCTTGGGCCTCAATTCGTTTCTCGTGCGTTGGGAACATCCAAAGACCCGATGAAACCCTACTTTTTTGATAATTCAGACCCGGACGGGATGGACCTTGTGTTGGAACAGATCGGAGATGGCATTTCAGAGACACTCACACTGGTCATCTCCAAAAGCGGAAAGACCATCGAAACCCGAAATGGGATGCTCGAGGCAAAGGCCGCCTATGAGTCAAAGGGTCTTTCCTTCGGAAAATATGCGGTTGCGATTACCGGACCAGAGAGCAACCTGGACCTTATTGCAAAAAAGGATAACTGGCTTGCGAGATTTCCAATGTGGGACTGGGTGGGTGGGCGCACCTCCGAGACCTCTGTCGTAGGACTCCTCCCCGCTGCACTCCAGGGGATCGATATCGATTCACTATTGGAAGGAGCCCGGCTCTGCGATGAAGTCACCCGAAAAAAAGAGGCCCGATCGAACCCTGCCGCCTTATTGTCCCTGATGTGGCATCACGCAACCGGGGGTCGGGGTAAAAAGGATATGATCATCCTTCCTTACAAGGATCGACTCGAGCTCTTTCCTAAATATCTTCAGCAGCTCGTCATGGAATCCCTCGGCAAGGAAAGGGACCTCGACGGCCGGATGGTCAACCAGGGGATTTCGGTCTATGGGAACAAGGGCTCAACCGACCAGCATGCCTATATCCAGCAGCTCCGTGAGGGGGTGAACAATTTCTTTGTCACCTTTATTGAAGTGGTTAAAGACCGCGATGGGCCTTCTCTGCAGGTGGATCCGGATGTCACCAGTGGCGATTACCTCAGTGGTTTCCTCCAGGGGACGCGAAGGGCTTTGAGCGAAAAAGGGAGAGAATCGATCACGATTACCCTTGAGGAGGTAAATGCCCGCTCACTGGGGGTCCTGATCGCTCTTTACGAAAGAGCGGTCGGTTTCTATGCGTCGCTCATCGATGTGAACGCCTACCATCAACCCGGTGTCGAGGCCGGTAAAAAAGCCGCAGGGTTGGTGATTCAACTCCAAAGTGCAGCCCTTTCCTATCTTCGAAAGGAGAAAGGGGGATCCTTTACTCCCGAGGAGATCGCCTCCGCCATAGGAAAACCGGAAGAAGCGGAAACGGTCTTCAAACTACTCGAACATGCGGCGGCCAATAAGGGCCACCGTATCAAAAAGATGCCGGGGCCGTCCCCATTTGACGCCCGCTATCAGGCTAAACTTAAATAGGAGATGGGCATGAACAATTTCGAGAAACAGATTTCTGGGACAGATCGTATCGGATTATACAGCTTAAAAATCGAAACCCTGCAGGTAAACCTTGGGCTTCGATGCAACCAGCAGTGCGTCCACTGTCATCTTGAGGCATCCCCCTTGCGAAGGGAAATGATGGATTGGCCAACCATGCAGCTCGTCCTTGAGGCAGCGGCAAATATCGATTGCCGGTTTGTCGACCTCACTGGCGGAGCCCCGGAGATCAATCCGAATTTCCGTCGTTTCGTTTCAGTCCTTCGCCAGGAAGGTCATCCCGTTCAGGTCCGGACAAACCTTTCTGTCCTTCTGGAACCAGGTTTGGAGGAACTGCCGGAGTTCTTTCATAACCACCAGGTTCAGCTCGTAGCATCCCTGCCGTGTTATCTGGAAGAAAACGTCTGTGCTCAGCGGGGGAATGGCGTTTATGAGAAAAGCGTTGAAGCCATCAAACGACTGAACGCCCTCGGCTACGGCTCCAACACAGAGTACCCTCTGAGCCTGGTTTACAACCCCGGAGGACCATTCCTCCCCCCTTCCCAGTCGGCCCTTGAAGAAGACTACCGGCGGGAACTTGGACAGCGGCTCGGCATCACCTTCACCCGTCTCCTCACCATCACCAACATGCCCCTGGGACGGTTTCGCAGGGAACTGGTCCGGAAAAACCAGGAATGGAGCTATCTGGAACTTCTCCGAAAATCCTTCAACCCCCAAACGGTGAATGGATTGATGTGCCGCCACCAAATCAGCGTGGGGTGGGATGGCACGCTTTATGATTGCGACTTCAACCTGGCCATTGGCCTTCGGGTGGATCATGGAGCTCCGGACCACATTAATTCTTTCAGGGAAATGGATCTCAAGGCCCGTCGCATCGTGACGGGTGAACACTGCTTTGGCTGCACGGCAGGGTTCGGATCCTCCTGCAGCGGGGCGCTCTCTTAAGACTGCCAGAAAGGAGATAAAGAAATGAAGACGTGGATCATTTTCATAGGCTTGGCCATCTCCCTTACGATCTTAACCGGGTTCACCCTGGACAATGCGATCGTGCCCAAGGAAGACATCCTGTCGGGGGGGCCTCCCAAAGACGGGATCCCTGCCCTTCTGAAACCCAAATTCGTTCAACCCGATGAAGCCAAATTTCTTAAACCCAGCGATCAGGTTCTCGGTGTTCGATTGGAAGGTCAGGCGAAGGCCTACCCCATCAACATTCTCAACTGGCACGAGGCGGTGAATGACACCCTCGGGAAGACACCGCTTGTGGCCACGTTTTGACCCCTCACCCAAACGGGAGTGGTCTACTCCAGAATCGTTGAAGGCAAGCTTTATACCTTTGGAATTTCCGGGCGACTCTATAAGAGCAACGTCCTCCTCTACGACCATCAAACAGAAAGCCTCTGGTCCCAGTTGATGGAAATGGCTATTGCAGGTCCTTTGGTTAAGAAAAGGCTCCAGAAGATCACCTCAAAGCGAACTTCCTGGAAGGCGTGGAGAAAAGAGAACCCCCAGACGCTGGTGCTCTCTACAGATACGGGTTATCAGAGGGATTATTCCGTGGATCCGTATGAGGGTTATTATCGAACTCTCGGTATATGGTTTCCCGTTGGAAAAGTGCGGACGGATTTGTCCCCCAAGGAGATGGTCCTTGGTATTGAGTTGGATGGCAAAGCCAAGGCATACCCGATCTCCCTATTAAGAAAAAAACCCGGGATCCTGAGGGACAAGGTTGGCGGGAAGGGTATTGAGATCGAGGTGTCTCCGGATGGGGAGGTTGCTGGGGTTCGTAATGAGCAGGGCCAGGCGATTCCTTCCATCTTCTCCTATTGGTTCGCCTGGCAGTCTTTTCACACGGAGACCTCAGTTTACAAGGATTAAATAGGAGGGAAGATAACATGTCTGGAAAAGAATTTCAGCTACCGGAAACCTTTTTGAAAATCGTCAAGGAGGATCGAGAATATAGTATCTTCCTGCTGGAGGGTGAAAATCTGATCTTCTTTCCTGCCTGACCCGAAGGGGAATGGAACATCGGCGATGTTCATCACTCCAGTCAGCATCGAAGAGCGACAGAAGCGGAGATGAAACATTACTTCGGACAGATTGCCCCAAAAATGGACTGGAGGAAAGCGAAGGAGAAGCGATGGCGGAGCGTGGATGCCTTCGGTAAGGAAGGAAGTCGGAAAAAGGAAGCAGGGATTAAAAAGAGTATATTACCGTAATCCATACAAAGGGCAAACAGAGACCCTATCGATCAAGGGAGAAGAAAATGAATCAGATTCCAGAAGTCCTGCCCCATGATGTTTACAATGAAGCATTGGTTTCCAATGTTCGCCCAACCGACTGGCAAAATCCTGACCCCGCGTCCCGTTATAACCTGGTGGTTATCGGGGCGGGCACAGCAGGTCTGGTCACGGCCGCTGGTGCAGCAGGATTAGGAGCAAAGGTTGCCCTTGTTGAACGACACCTTCTGGGAGGAGACTGCCTGAATGTGGGCTGTGTCCCCTCAAAATGCATTATCCGGTCCTCTCGGGTTGTCACGGAATTGCGTGATGCCGGTCAATTTGGCGTTCGTGTCCCTGAGGGAATTGAGGTGGATTTCCCTACCGTCATGGAACGGATGAGACGTCTCCGAGCCCGGATCAGTGACCATGACTCGGCCAGGCGGTTCAAAGAACTGGGGGTGGATGTGTTCCTAGGAGAGGGACGATTCACGAGTCCTGATACGGCGGAGGTTGAAGGGAAAACCTTAAAGTTTAAGAAGGCTGTCATCGCAACAGGCACGAGACCGGTCCATCCGGCTATTGATGGAATAGCCGAAGTTGGTTTTCTCACGAACGAGACCGTATTCTCCCTTACTGAGAGACCACGACGCCTGGCCGTCATTGGCGGGGGTCCCATCGGATGTGAGTTGGCCCAGGCGTTTCGACGGCTGGGTTCTGAGGTGGTTCTCTTTCATAATGCTTCCCATATTTTGAATCGTGAAGACAGTGATGCGGCAGAAATTATTCAGCAGTCCTTCATTCGCGATGGGATCCGTTTGATCCTCAACTGTAAGACCAAGAAAGTCGAAAGGAAAAACGGAGACAAGGTCATCCATATTGATTGTGGGGGGAAAACAGACACGATCGCTGTGGACGAAATCTTGGCCGGTGCGGGAAGATCTCCCAATGTGGAGGGCTTGAACCTTGAAGGTGTTGGGGTCAAGTACGACAAGAGGGAGGGAGTAGAGGTAAACGAACAGTTACAGACAACCAATCCCAGAATCTATGCCGCTGGCGACATCTGTCTGAAATACAAATTCACTCATACCGCAGACGCAACCGCCCGGATGGTCATCCAGAATGCCTTATTTTTTGGACGAAAAAAAGTGAGCGCCTTGACGATTCCATGGTGCACCTACACCGACCCGGAAATTGCACACGTTGGGATGTACGAGAAGGATGCCAAGGAGAAGGGAATTGACGTGGAAACATACGTGAAGCTACTAAAGGATGTGGACCGGGCCATCGCGGATGGAGAGGAAGAAGGGTTTGTCAAGGTCCACGTCAAAAAGGGAACGGATCAAATTTTGGGAGCAACGATCGTGGCCCGTCACGCCGGAGAGATGATCAGTGAAATGACACTGGCGATCGTGGGCAACCTGGGACTGAAAACACTCTCCAATGTGATCCATACATACCCCACTCAGGCCGAAGCCATCAAACAGGTCGCCGATGCCTATAATCGTACCCGGTTGACTCCTTTCATCAAGGGGTTGTTTAGGAAATGGCTGGCATGGAGGCGGTAATTAGGACAAAAGGTTCAATAAAACATGAAAGAAACCATACGACAGCCCACTCAAAATCGCAAGGGAGCAACAATAAAGGCGTTTCTGTTTATCGCATTTATCATTTTCGCTATTTACATTGTCCGCTTTACTCCGATCAAAGAATTTTTCACACAAGCGGCGCTAAGTAATTTTCTGGAAACTGCAGGCATATGGGCTCCTCTGTTTTTTATATTTGTATATGCAGTGGGGGTTTGCTTGTTCGTGCCAGGCACTCTGCTCACCGCTCTTGGGGCTGCTATCTTCGGTCCCTATTGGGGATTCTTATATGTCTGGATAGGGGCCATGGCTGGAGCCAGTGCCGCCTTCTGGATTGGAAGAACCCTGGGAAGAGAATTTGCAGCTTCCGTGATCGGCGACCGCCTGAGAAAATACGACAATGCAATTGAACGGAATGGGTTTGCCACGGTTCTCTATTTGCGTCTGGTCTATTTTCCCTTCACTCCCATGAACTTCGGCATGGGACTGACCAAGGTACGGTTCCGGGACTATTTTTTCGGGACGGGATCAGGCATCATCGTGGGAACATTCATCTTCACCTTTTTCATAGGCACCTTAAAGGAGATTTGGGTCAGTGGGAATTGGGGTCAATTCCTCTCTTTGAAAGTCTTCTTTTCGATCGGTCTCTTTATCTTCTCCTTATTCATCCCCAGGATCATCAAGAAGCTTAAGAAGGAGAAGTAACCCCGAACAACAGAAAGAATGAAAGGAGAACATTATGGCAAAAATAGGATCTACCTCTTTGGATTCCAATGATCTCTGTCCGGAGCTCGAATTAAAACTGGTCTCTGGAGAAATCTTACGCCTTCCCGAAGGAACTGGTGATGGTTACGGCGTTATCCTCATCTATCGTGGCCACTGGTGACCCTTCTGTACTCAGCAGTTGGCTGATTACCAATCACTCATCAAGGAGTTCGAATATGAACAGATTAGGATCATTGCCGGTTCAGTCGATCCGATAGAGAAGGCAAAGGAAACGGTTGAGAAATTGGGACTCACTTATCCGGTCGGTTACGGGATGGATCCAGAAGAAATATCACGTATCACCGGATCATTTTATGAGAAAGAGAGGAAGATTCTTCATGCGACAGGGTTACTCATCCGTCCGGACAAAAGGATCAGTGTGGCCTGTTATAGCACAGGGCCCATTGGCCGCCTGACCGCAAAAGATGTTTTGAGCCTTGTCAAATTTTATAAAAGTAAAAAATAGTCAGATATCAAAGGCGGCCACAGACGCCAAGATGAACCACCATTTTCGGCAGATTGCCCCTCAAATGGACTGGACGGATGCCAAAATTAAACCGTGGCAAGAGGTTGACGCCTTTGGAAAGGAGGGGGGCCGAAAAAAAAGAGGTTCAGGGATAGAATCTTACCAAAATCACGCATTTAACTTCTTGAAAAGTAAATGAGACTGATGAAGATTCTTTTCAAAGCGCTAAACAGTTACTAAAATCGTAATCATGAAAAAGCCCTTTACAAAAAAGACCCGATCGAATTAAAATGCGTAACCATGACCATCAGAAAGATACTCAGCCGTGATTTCCTTCTCACCTTTTCTGCTCAATTGACCTTTTCTTTCTCTCTTTTCATTCTCATTCCAACCCTTCCGATCTACCTTGCAAGGCGGGGGGCCGCCGAAGCAGAGATCGGCATATTGATCGGAACCTCCAGCGTCTCCTCTCTCATCCTGAGACCCTTTATCGGAAGGGCCCTTTCACGAATCCCTGAAAGAAACTTCATGCTCGGGGGCGCCCTCCTCTTCATCCTCTGCTCCATCGCCTATATCCTTTTGCCCCCCTTCTGGCCTTTCTTAATGATCAGGGTTCTTCAGGGATTTGGGTTTGCGCTCTTCTATACGGCATCGACCACCTTCATCGCCAATATCAGTCCGGAGGCCCACCGGGGGCAGAGTCTCAGCTACTTCTTCCTCGCCTTCAATTTTGCTTTTGCTCTGGCGCCCTCCTTCGGGATGTTCCTGATCAACCGCTTCAATTTCACGTTTCTCTTTCTGGTCTGCGCGGCCCTCTCCTTTGGCTCCCTCTTCTTCTCCGCCCGATTGAAAAAGAGGGGGGAAGATGCTCCGGAAACTCCACCGACGGAGGATCGGTCCTTTCTCTCCCGAAAGGCTCTTCCGCCTGCCATCATGGCCTTCTTCACTCATATCATCTGGGGAGCGTTAACCGCTTTCTTCCCTCTTTACGCTCTGGAGCATGGAATGAGCAACCCCGGACTTTTCTTTGCGGCATTTGCCGTCATGCTGATTCTGGGCCGGACTTTCGGCGGAAGGATATTGGACCTCTACAGCAGAGAAAAGGTGATTATGCCCTGCCTTCTTACCTATATTATGGCAACGGTCATCCTCGCCTTCTCGGAAACAACACCCATGTTTATTCTGGTCGCCGTCATTTGGGGCGCTGGAAATGCCTTTGCCTTCCCGGCCTTCGTTGCCTATGCGATCGACCTCGCCGGCCCCTCCCGGGGATCGGCGCTGGGGACATTCACAGCCCTCTCTGATCTGGGAGTTGGGCTGGGCGCCGTGATCATGGGCATCGTGCTGCGTCTGACCAGCTTTCAGACGATGTTCCTCTGCCTGGCGTTCACGGGTATCCTCAATTTTATTTACTTCTATCTCTTCGTGATGAGAAAGGCAAAAATTTGACAGGGCCGTTTATATGATGGAGCAGGTCGAAAGATGAGAATATTGGTGATTGTCAATCCTGCGGCAGGGGGCGGAAAAACCCTTCGTCTTCTTCCCAGTGTGAAACGCTGGCTCTCCGAATCCATTCACGATTTTCTCTTCACCATCCCGGAATCACCGGATGAAATGCGTTCTGAAATTGTTAGGGTCTCGGCACAGGGATTCGACGCCGTCCTCCTCCTCGGGGGAGATGGAACCGTCCATGACGCCCTTCCGGCAATCCTCAGCGTGAACATTCCCTTCGGATATCTTCCAGGTGGGAGGGGCAATGATTTTGCCCGGAACACCGGCTTTACAACAAATTTAAGAAAAAGTTGCCTCATTCCTTCCCATCCATCGTTTCATCAATTGGATTTGCCGATCATCAATCAAACGCCTTTTATCAGCACGGCCTATGTAGGGTTCGATGCTGAAGTCAGCAGGCTGGCCAATGATGGGAAGGGGTGCTTTGATGGAAAGTTAGGATATACGATATGTGTGATGAGGGCCCTTAGAAATTTTAAACCTTTTGAAATAGAGATGACCATCGATGGTCGCCGTTTCAGAGAACGTGTCATGTTGATAACCGTTGCCAATGGGGCTTATTACGGAGGAGGGATGAAAATTGCTCCGCAGGCCATCATGGATGATGGGGTGCTGGATATCTGCATTGTAAAAGAGATCTCAAAATTGGAACTGTTAAGACAGTTCCCAAAGGTTTTTAACGGAACTCACGCCACCCATCCTAAAATCATCATGGCCTCCGGCAAAAAAATAAAAATCACTTCGGGTGAATCTCGAGAAATTTTTTCAGATGGTGAATACGTAGGGGTTCTCCCTGTGGAATGCACCATTGGTTCTCAGTCCCTCCAGGTCCTGTTCCCTTTTGAAGAAAAGGAGAAAAAATGAAATCCGTTAAAAAATGGTTGGCGATGGTGGGTATTGCAATTCTTTTCTTTCCCTGCCTCCTTTTTGGAAAAGAAATACATCTCACCCTCATCCATACGAATGACATGCATTCCCATCTTTTGGGCCTCCCGTCCAATCTCGATTATTCCCCTTTAAAAACAGGCGACGATACAACCGTGGGGGGATGGGCAAGGATCGCATCGGTCATTCAATCGGAGAAGGCAAAGCGGACCAACCCTTCCCTTGTGCTCGATGCGGGAGATTTTCTCATGGGCTCTTTCTTTCATATGATTTCAAGGGAGGAGGCCGTGGAACTCCGTCTGATGAAAGAGATGGGCTACGATGCGATCACGCTGGGAAATCATGAATTCGACCTCATGCCCGGAGGGCTGGCAAGAATCATCGCCTCTGCCCACCAAAAAGGGGGACTGCCGGAGATCGTCTTTTCAAGCGCCATTTTTGACAAAGAGAACCCTGAAGACGATACGCTTGAAGAAGTTTTTAGAAAGGGCTGGGTCAAACCCTTCCTCGTGAAAGAGGTCCAGGGAATCCGGATCGGTCTTTTCGGGATCATGGGAAAGGATGCGGCGGAAGTCTCACCCTTTGCCCGGCCGCTCAAATTCAAAAATCCTATCGAAACAGCCCGTGAGATGGTGAAGATTTTAAGGGAGAAGGAAAAGGTGGATCTGGTCATCTGCCTCTCGCACAGCGGACTCCGGGAGAAGAAGTCCCGCTCGGAGGATGAACAACTGGCAAAAGAAGTCCAGGGAATTGATATCATCGTCAGCGGTCATACGCATACGAAACTTGCCAGGCCCCTTGTCGTGGACAAGACGATCATCGTTCAGGCTTATGCCCACGGGAAGAATGTGGGAGTCCTCGATCTGGCCTATGAGAACGGCCAGGTGAAATTGAAGGGATATGATCTGATCGATATTGACGATCGCATCCCCGGAGATGAGAAAATTCAAAAGAAGATCGAATCCTATATCGACGTCATTGACAAAACGATTCTCAAGGATCGTCACCTCTCTTTCTATAAAGTGATTGCAAAGACAGATTTTGATTTGACGCTCAAGCCCGAAGAATCGAATCTTGGCAACCTGATTGCCGACTCGATCCGGTGGGCCATCAACAGGATCGACTATGACAGAAACGACCCTGCCAGCAAAGTGGTCATTGCCATTGAATCCAATGGCGCTATCAGGGATAACCTCCTCAAAGGAAGGACCGGAGACATTGCCGTCTGCGACCTTTTTCGCGCGGTGCCCCTGGGCATCAGCAGAGGGGACGAAAGCATGGGATATCCCTTCATCACCTGCTATCTTTACGGCCATGAGATCAAAAAAATACTTGAGGTCGTGACGAGCATCCACCCTAAAAAGGGAAACAAGTTTTTCCTTCAGGTCTCCGGAGTCAAATTTACATATAATCCAAACAGGATGCTCTTCGATCGCGTGACTGACATCCGGATCGGAAGCGAGGAAGAGGGATATGTCCCCTTCGATTATTCCGAATCGAACAGGGCCCTTTACCGGATCGCCGCCAACCTCTATAATGCGACCTTTCTTAATTTCGTGGGCCGTTTTACCTACCGTCTCCTTGAAATCGTTCCAAAAGATAGAAATGGCAACCCCGTTGTCGTTGCGAACCCAAAAGGCAACCCTTTTGACCTCCTTCTCTCATTGAGAGTGGATGCTGATAGAGAGAAACCAGGGACTCAGGAGCTCAAACAATGGGTTGCTCTGATGGACTATGTGAGGAGTTTCCCGGATAAGGATGGGGATGGGATCCCTGACATCCCTGAAAAATATAGAGGGAAGCTCGGAAGGATTACCAAAGAGCCGAGCTGGAACCCTGTTTCCCTCCTTTCGCGTGGCGCCACTGTCACCTGGATCGCCTTCGGCGCAATCGTCATCATCCTTCTTATCGTCGGATCGGCGATTTACCTTGTGCTGAGGAAGGTGAAAGGGATGGCTCAAAGCAAAAAGGCTTTTCAGGCTTCTCATAGAAAATAGATCGTCCCCCCGTTTTCTGTGTAATCGGTCATAATCTGTGTAATCAGAGATTTCCAGACTTTTTTAGAAATCTCTGGAAATCTGTTTGACAAAATCAATGAGCAAGTATAGGATTTTAGGAAATTAGACACCTGCAATTCAATAATTGTTGGCAGACAGGGGCGGATGAAGATCAAACGCCGAGATCGTCCAAGGGACTCGGCACCCCCTAATGGAGTAGGTGGGGACGTTGGTGCAAAGAGAAATAAAAAGAGATATAAAATTTGACATGGGGTACGGAAAGGAGTAAATTGGGGTTATTCCAAGGTTAGCGAGACGGTGCGGAGATTAGAATACACTGGAACGTCGGTGTCGCGGTTTCTGGAGATGACGACGGCATTGGTGAACTGGATGGTGAAACTGGAGGAGATGACGGAGTTGGATGGATGGGGCAAGTAATTTGCATTTACCCCTACGTCCCCCTCACGTTGCGTTAGTACCACGCAACCAAATAACTGAATTTCGCGTTCTGACCGAAAGCAAGAAGAAAAACAAAGGCCGCCATTCGGGCGGCAAAGGCGCAGTTGATAGTCCGAAAGAGGTCGCCGACGGAAAAGAACTATTTGTTAGACTCTCATCATATGAAAACGATAAGAGAATCGACTTCATTAACAAAAAACTCAAGCCGGGAACATTTGCAACGACAAACGATGACTATAATGTCTGTGTAAGAACAAGTGATGACCCAATTGACAGATACGCATTACCAAATGATGAAACCATAAAATGGGCGTTCTGTATTCAGCCTAAAAAAGATGATATCCTTCAACGAGGGATAGTACAGCCAGCCTTCAGCCACGATGGGGGCGGCATAGAAGTCTTTTTTGAATATGGGACTTCAGAGAAAACCTACTTAGACAAGCGACCCTATGGGAAATAGAACAAAAAAAAAGGTAGAACTCAAAGAGGAATATGTCCAGTATCTTTCGGAACTGCCGGAAAGTGGCATGGGCTACCAAATTGTTGATATAACGTTCAAAGATGGGCACCAACTAAAGAACAGAATTGTGGTAAATTCACAATTCTTATTGCTAGAGGATGACGAAAATATCGATCCTTTACTGATTGACAAAATAGAACTCAAAAAATAATGAAGGCAGTGGGGTCAGACCTGATTGTTGGCGTGCCCAGCGAAGGGTAGCGCATTCTAACGGGTGGAAGTCCCGTCATGGTAGAAGCCAGAGCCATGTAGCTTGGATGGCAGGGGGTAGTGGAAACGCTGTCCTCTGAAGCCCATCGACAAAGCCCCGTATAGCGGGGTGAGCAACTATCCGGGTCGTAACTTGCGTGAACGTAAAAGTAGCCTCGTAAAAGTCAAGTACTACTGGTCGAGCCTTTCAATTTTAGGCGAAGGCAGAATCCTCTTACTGACATTGGCTGGGTAGTAAGAGGGCGGTGGCGGGGTATCAGCGGCGACACGGATAGAGAGAGGCGTTATCAACTGGGGAAGCCCTCCTCGTCCCTGACGGAAACGTCAGGAGCAGGGTAGGTTCTATAAGTTGGAAGACGAAGTGAACCGAGAGGCGAGAGGGTGGCGGATGAGTCCGTAGTAGTGAGGATGGTAAGGACAACATAACCTTACCGGAGCGAAGGGGCTCTGCTGTATCTCAGATCTTTCGACGGGGGGGAGGCGGGGGAGAATGAGAAAATCTTCCGTAAATCTGCAGGAACTGAGGCGAAAGATATACAGCAAAGCGAAGACCGATTCGGTTGGAAGCGGTGGAGTAGGGAAGATATTTACGTTATCTTTATATCTTTATCCGAAAGCAACTCCAGACCGATAGGTGTATAGGCTTTGTTGCGAAGAGAACAGGAAAGCCGTATGAGGGAAAACCTCACGTACGGTTTGAGGTGGCAGGGGATGGAAAAGTGTTATGGTGAACCTAAACGGGCACGAAGCCGGAAACGGCGGACACGGCCAAGGTGACACCTAAAGTAACTCGCCATTCCTTGACCCTACAGTTTAAAACAAAAATGTGTTGCGCCCATCAAAGCAATCAATCCGACTGGGAATAAGCCTGTTTTGGATTGACAAAGACTGTTCCCCCGCGGGTTATTTAAATCGTTCGGCAGTAAATAAAAGAGTAGAAAGGCAGGTTGTTTGTGGAGATAAAGTTCTCCCGTCATGCAAAAAGAAGAGCGACATTATATCAAATTCCGGAGGCCACAATTTTAAAGGTTCTCGAAGGAAAAGAGTTGACCCATGGGAATCATGAGATCATAGAATACGTTGAAGGATTTAAGTATCCATTGAAAAGCGTGGTTACCATGGCATATGATATAATAACAGTAAAAACAAACTATCCCCTGAAGAAAGGAAGAAAAGGATGAAAGTTTACTACGATGATGAAGTAGATGCTTTATATTTAAAGCTGGGAGATGAGACTCCAGAAGGAGTTATAGAAATTTCAGAAGGTGTTAATTTAGATACAACTTCTGAAGACAAAATAGTCGGCATAGAAATTCTGGATGCCTCAAAAAAAATAGATTTAAAAACGATGCTATCTTATACCCTTGAATTTGAAAAAGATTTGATAATTCAAAAGACTGCCTAACAAGACACTGCCCTTAGGGCGGCTAAGGGCCACCGCTGATTTTCAATCGTAGGGCGTATTCTAAATCATCCTATTGGACCACAATAGAAATTTCCTTTATAGAGGGGCGGTGATAAAGAAAAGATAGGGCAAGGCTGATTTTTTAGGCCTACCAGCTTCCGCCGCCACCTCCGCCGAACCCGCCTCCGGAGGAACCGCCTCCTCCGCCACCGCTTCCTCTCGGTGCAGAAAACATGGCGGAGCTGAGGCTTGATGAGACTGAACTGATAGAATGTGAAAAGGCATATGGGCTGAAGGTCCTGAATCCACCGGGGGATACATACCAGTCCGTCAGGACATCTTTTGAAGGTGCGGCTTGCGATTTAAGGGGGAAGTCCACACAGTAAAAAGAACAAGCCATACGGTCTACGATTTGAAATATCATATGGTATGGGTTCCCAAATACCGCAAGATGATTTTGAAGGGGGATCTGGCCAAAAGGGTTAGAGAGGTTTTCGCAGAGATAGCCGAGAGGTATGAGTTTGAGATAGATACGATGGAGGTGAAGGAAGATCACATTCATTTGTTTTTGACAGCGCCTCCGCGATATTCTCCGGCTCGGGTGGTGCAAATCATAAAGAGTATATCAGCCAAAGTGGTGTTTAAGGAGTTTCCAGAGGTGAAGAGACAGCTTTGGGGAGGAGAGTTTTGGAGTGACGGGTATTTTGTTAGGTCTGTTGGGGACAAGGTAACCTCAGGCGTCATACGTCGGTACATAAAGTATCAGCACCACGAGCAGTTGAGTTTTGATTTTTAATACCCCGCAGCTCTGCTGCGGGGTATTTTATTTACATAGTTTCCTGCCTTTAGGATACGTCTTCACAGCCCAAAACTGGCGGGTAATAATTCTGAAACTTGAGATTAAGGCAAAAATTAACGTCAGCACACCTAGACAAAAAAGATGCCACCAGTAGCATGAGATCTCACTTGGGTATGAAAACCGGAGATACAATGGGATAAGGACTATGAGGTAACTTGAACAGTAGAGAAAATTGAGCATCGCAGACCAACTGTCTAATTCGCTTTGAATCCCCTGAACTTTTTTGTCAGGAGAATTTCGGAGTAACCACCGTTCAGTGTCAAGGTCGAACATCACATTAATGGATCGCTTCGACTGATACTCATCTGGTACCCCAGGGTACTTAAGGTACCGTTTATATAGAAATATGATCAAAAACGCAAAACCATGAACGGTTGCCCCTGTGTGGACTGAATAGACTAAAACACCGACCAGTGCCGCCGCGAGCACAACTGTCCAGGTTGGATAGACTGATTGATTTTGAAATAAACGGATGCAAGGGGCGGAGGCTAATAGCACAAATAGCGCTACAAATCCTGGCGCGATATATCGCAAGATTATATCGATACGCGACAATATTTTATCAATCACATCAACCACATTCTTCGCCTCCCTTCATTCTGGCTTTGTTCTCCCTAACAAAACAAACTTCAGACTTCCATATCCATTTTTCCGCCTCAGCACGCTCAAGAGATCTTACCCTAATAGAGGGTGATCGGGGTTTTAGTTTAAGGCATTGAAAACATTTCACAAATCTCTTTTTTTTCAAAGCTGGCAAATTCCTTATTTTCGACTTATGATGTTCTCCGACAGGAGGCACCATGGAACCATTACTCAAAAACATTTCGGCTATCATTCCAGATGAAAAGATCGATCGCGAACTTTCTTTTCCTTGTCCTGATAGAGGACCGCGTTCTGATCTTAAACCTTCTCATCTGTATCGCATTCATCTCTTGCTTTGTCTCAAACGCCTTGTTTCATTTCGGCAACTTCATAAGGATATGAAGCATTATAGAGATTGGAGATCTTTTGCTCATCTCAAAAACAAGAATCAAGTCCCCTCTCTTGATGTCTTGAGTCGATTTCGTCAAAGAGGATCGAATCTCTTTCGCCAAATCAATCAGCTTTATCTCAAAATGATTTTCGATATTGTTGGTGTTCCTGAAGCAGTAGTCACCGTGCCTGATTCCACAGACATTGAGGCGGCCACAAAAGGCTACACAAAAAAAGTGTGGTTGCCATGGACATTGCGACCATCCACGATTTTATACAGCTAAGGAAGCGGCCAAAGGACATCGCACTAAGAAATCTGGCCAATCTGAATGGTTTGTCGGTTATAAAAAACACACGCTTCGTATTCTCTTCCTAAATCAATCACCTATTTGGTCTATCCCCGCGATAACCATTGTAAAACCAGCGAATACGGGCGATGGTGACGTATTATCGGAGATGATTCTTCTCTGGCCGCAGTATCTTCCTGCACCGATCATTGTCGCGGATATGGGGTATCTTCAAGCCGAACGAAAAAAACAATTACGAGAACAATACAAGATTGCTCTCATTACTCGTGTTCGGGCTTCCATGAAACCGCCACAGAATTTTGGCCTGGAACCCGATGGTTGCCCAACGTGTTTCTGGGGACAACGCCTTCGTCACGATTTTTTCGATTGGGAAAAACAAAAACACCTTTATCTCAAACCCGATGAGGGACAAAAATGTTACCAATGCCCTTTCTCATTTTATTGTCCGCAAGAATTTTGGCTCTCTCCTGAAATCCACGAAACTTATCTCTGCGCCCAACCGCTTCACACAAGCCTTGCTCAAAAACTTCTTCAGTATGCCAGACCAATTGCCGAACCAGCATTCAACGAAGATAAAAATCGGTTCATGTTGAAATCTCTTTTCATCAACAGCTTGTCTCTTGCTGAATTTGCAAGCCTCTTAGTTGATTCGGCAAAACTTTTAACTACGCTTGTTCGCTTGAAAGAAACTCACGGAAAGCAACTGAAAAAAACATCAAATCGGTTGCTCGATCAGCTCAAATTACCCCTGTTTTCGTGAAAACCCCGATCACCCTCTAATATCAAAAAAACAAGCATTAATTCGCCATTTGCTCATTATGGCAAATAGTTACCGTGGTCCGACCCACCACTCGTTCAACACTCTGTTCTCATAGTGAAGAGTGTTCCCAAAATCAGAACGGGTTTCTAACTTGCTGTTTTTATAAAGGATAAAATATTTTCTTTATAGGATGTCCCCTGGAACCCCTGCATTTTTTTTAGTCTTTCTTCTTTACAACCGTGTTGGCCAGGGCTTCGATTACCGTCAAAACTACGCAGGAGTCCATATCTCCTTTCCCCTGCGATTTTGCCGCTCTGAGCATCTCCCTGGCAATACTGGCCGCTGGCAGAGAAACTCCACATTCTTCGGCTAACTTCAAAGCGGTGGAGAGGTCTTTGTACATGTTGTTGGTGGAAAAATGCGCAGTGAAGTCCCGCTTGATCATTCTCGGCCCTCGGGTTTCCATGGCTCCGGTTCGCGCCCCGCCGACAGAAGTAATCTCAATGACCTTCCGAGGGTCAATTCCGGCCTTACTGGCCAGGACCAACGCTTCGGCAGCCGCCTCAATAGCCACGCCCATGATAAGGTTATTCACCAATTTAAGCGTTGTCCCCATGCCATTTACACCCGCGTAAACAACCTTGGCGGCCATCTTTTCAAAGATGGGAAGGCAGGATTCAAAAATCTCCTTGGGCCCCCCCACCATAATCCCCAATTTGCCATCAGAAGCCACTTTGGGGTTACCGGTTACCGGAGCATCCAGCACGGACACCCCGCTGATCTTGGCCCGCTTGGCAATAGACCTGGACATCTCCGGAGCGATGCTGCTCATATCAATCAGGATCATCAGGCCCGGATGCGCGCCTTCCAGAACCCCCTCGGCCCCGCAGGATACTTCTTCTGAGGCTGCCGAATCCGTTACCATGGTAATCACTACATCAGAGGTCTGGGCCACGGCCTTGGGGGATTTTCCCCAGGTGGCCCCGGCAGCCAACAGGCTTTTTGCCCGATCGGCGGTCCGGTTCCAAACCGTCAATGGATAACCAGCTTCCAGAAGCCGTTTCGACATAGGCTGCCCCATTAGGCCAAGTCCGATAAAACCAATACGTAGCATAATTTTCTCCCCCATACTCAATTTGTGATAGGCGCCAGGGTAAATTTTTTTTGACAACGTTCAGGACATCGTTTACTTTCGTTCTTTGATAATCAAATAGCCACAGCCCGTTATATCATGAACACCCAATTCTTATTTAAGGAGGTGTTCATGAAAAAGAAGATGAAACAACGGGCACCAACAGTGCAAAGGTATCTCGCCGGAGAAAACCCAGAGGTCATCTGCGCCTCGCTGGGCAAAACGACCCGATGGCTGTACAAGTGGGTAGCACGGCACACCCCGAATGATCCAACGTGGTTTGAAGATCAATCTCGGCGTCCTCTTTCCAGTCCCTACCGCACCCCTGCGGAGATCGAAAAGATCGTGGAGATGGTTCGATTGAACCTATACAACAAAGGCCGCTTCTGCGGCAATCAGGTCATCCAATGGGAGCCGATCGATATGGAAGTCCAACAGGTTCCCTCCCTCAGTACCATTGGCCGTATCTTATGCCGCCGCCAATTAACCCATCGTCGGACCGGAAGATACATACTGAAGGGCAAGAAATATTCTAATCTTTCGGCGCTTTTACCCAATCAAACCCACCTGCCTGTGCCTAGCAGACAGGTCAGGTTGATCTGGTCGGTCCCTGTTATCTTACTGGCCCGATCCGGTTCTACAGCCTAAATGCCATCGATACCGCGATCAACCGGTGCGGAATAGAGCCAATGCCCTCCAAGGTAGCCCAAAGCGTTTTGACCGCTGTTTATACGCTCTGGCTGCGTTTGGGCATCCCGGAGAACCTTCGGGTGGACAATGAACTGGCTTTTACGGAAGCCCGACCCATCCACGAGGCATGGGATCTTTTATTCGTCTCTGCCTGCATTATGGAGTCCATCTCTGGTTCATTCCACCTTCCGAGCCGTGGTGGAATGGAGTCGTCGAGAAGTTTAATGATCATTACCAGCAGAAGTTTCTCGACAAAGTCGCCATGTCCTCCATGTCACAGCTTCGGCAAGAATCACTGGCATTCGAGCACCGGCATAACAGCACTTATCGCTACAGCAAGATCAAAGGGAAAACTCCTCTCAAGGCATTGGCTGACATGGAGAAAAAATTGATCTTCCCGAGCAAGAGCGATGCCCCTAGACATCCCTTGGATAAGCCGGAGGAAAGTTGATAGCATTTCGTTCGATTCATTCGAAGCGACTGCCGGCTCAACATCTACAGCGAAATGTTCTCCGCTCCACCAGAGACCCAGTACGAATACGCTGTGGCTACTATCGACGTCAAAGAACAAAAGTTAAAGCTCTTTCTGGATACGATCCAGATCGAAGAATACGATTATCGACCACGATGACCGGTGCTGCTGGTCACGGCATCATAAGATACAAAGCCTCAAAGCTTCGAGTTAACGATGTCGTGACCATTTTTTGAGTAAACGATGTCCTGAACGTTGTCATTTACTTCTTTACTCAACCTTGCCGATTTGCCGCACAGCCGTGGCAAGTCTCTGGGCATCTTTATCCCAGAATTTTTTGAATTCGTCCGCATCCATGTAAGAAATCGGGGTTTCCATCTTTTCCATGGCCGATTTGAATTCCGGAACGCTCACGGCCTGGCGAGTTGCCTCTCTGAGGATTTTAATTACTGCCGGCGGAGTGGCTCTGGGGGCGAATAACCCGGACCAGATATAGAACTCGACATCTTCGTATCCCAATTCTTTTAAAGTTGGCGCATCGGGCAAGGCCTGTAGCCTTTTTCCCCCCCAACCGGCCAGAACCCGCAGGGTTCCAGCTTTGATGTGTGGAATAGAAACATTCGGCCCCCCAGACAGAGATTCCACATGACCCCCTAATAAAGCCGTAAGGGCCGGTCCGCCGCCGGCTGTGGGAATGTGCCGGAGTTTGATCCCGGCAGCGTGGGCAAACATTTCCATGGCCACGTGCATAGTGCCATAGACTCCGGAAGAGGCGTATTTGATTTCATTAGGGCGGCGCTTGGCATCTTCGACGAACTCCGCAACATTCTTCCAGGGAGCTTCTTTCTTGATGACCAAAATCGTGGGGTCAGAAGTCAACAGAGCGATAGGAGCGAAATCTTCCATCTTGTAGGTCTGCGGCCGGCCGAAAATCTTGTCAACTTCCGGTATGACCGAAATGCTGGAAAGAGCTACCATCAGCGTGTATCCATCAGGCTTGGACACAGCCGCCGCCTGCATGCCTACCGCACCGCCGGCGCCTCCCCTGTTGGCCACCACCACGGGCTGCTTCAATATTTTTTCCATCGCAGCCGCCAGAGGGCGGGCAACCAGATCAGCCACCCCACCCGGGGGAAAAGGAACAATAACCTGCACTGGTCTAGAAGGATAGGCCTCCTGAGCAACTGCAAGATTGTGGACCAACCCCAAAAACCCTGCGCCGACGAATACAGTAACCAAGAATACGATTGATTTCCTAAGTTTCATAATTTTACCCTCCTTTGTTTTTAAAGCGTTCGCTTTCACAGGTTTTCTTACTCTCTTCTTACGTTTCTTCGTCCTTTTCAACCTTGGTAAATCTTTCTCTCCAATCCTTCCCCTTCTTCACCAGGGGCTTCAAAGCGAGTATAATCATAACCAAAGTCGCTACCAAAAATACCACTGAGATCGGGCGCTGGACAAAAATCATATAACTTCCGGCAGACATGGCCAGGGCCTGTCGGAAACTCATCTCGACGATCGGAGCCAAGACAACTCCTAAGACCATGGGAGCTGGTTCAAAATCATATTTACGTAAAACATACCCCAGGATACCCATCACAATCATGATCCAGACATCTACAATACTGCTATTGACCGCGTAAACCCCGACCACGCATAACATTAATATCGTCGGGTAGAGGATTTTGTAAGGAACCCTCAAAAAGTTCACAAAAATGCCCACGAGAGGAAGGTTCAAAAGAAGGAGAATAAAGTTCCCCACGTACATGCTGGCTATTAATCCCCAGAAGATGACGGGTTGTTCTTTAATCAACATGGGTCCCGGATTAATTCCATGGACCATCAAGGCGGCCAATAAAACAGCCGGGATAGGTCCGGTGGGCACGCCGAGAGCTAACATGGGCACGAGGGCTCCGCAGCTGGCGGCATTGTTCGCTGACTCCGGGCCGGCCACCCCCTCAATCGCCCCCTTGCCGAATCGTTCCGGGTGCTTGGAAACTCTCCGTTCCACTGCATAGGAGATGAAAGTGGAAATGATGTGGGCTGAGCCTGGAATTATACCGATCAGGAAGCCGAGCAGGGAACCACGCCCGATAGGGGCCATGGAGTCCCTTAACTCTTTCTTTGATGGCAAAAGATCCTTCAGGCGAGGCTTGATGACTTCCGGTCTGATGGATTGGCCGGCCGTTGTTAAAATTTCCGAGATGCCGAAAAGCCCCACGGCCACAGGAACAATCCCGATTCCGTCTCCCAGGGCCACCAATCCATATGAAAAACGAAAATAACCGCTAAAATGATCGATGCCAATCATGCCAAAAAGGAGGCCCAACACTATCATGGTCAGATTCTTGACCATTGGTCCTCCGGTCATGTATCCGAGCACCAAGAGTCCCAGGACCAGCAGAGAAAAATATTCCGGTGGACCGAAACGCAAGGCATATTTCGCCAGAGGAGGCGCCAGGAGCATTAAACCAATGACGCTGGCTGTCCCGGCAATATAAGAGCCGATGGCCGATATAGCCAAGGCTGGGCCGGCCCTTCCTTTCTGAGCCAGGGCGTACCCGTCGATGCAAGTCATGACCGAAGCCGCTTCCCCCGGAATCCTCATCAATATCGACGTGGTGGAACCCCCGTACATGGCTCCATAGTAAATCCCGGACAAAAGGATTATGGCTGAGGTGGGATTCAACCCAAAAGTTGTCGGCAGGAGTAAACTTATCCCGGCAAGCGGACCAACCCCTGGAAGAACCCCCACCAGCGTACCAACAAGGCAGCCCATGAACCCATAGAAAAAATTCATCGGGATTAAGGCTGTTGAAAAACCCAAATATAAATTTTGCAGAGTTTCGCCCATTAAAACCCCAGACCTCCTCGCGGAAGGATAACTTTGAGCATGGTATCAAATAACCAAAAAGAGCCGAAGGAGAGGCCCACGCTCAAGCTGAAAACCATCCACCACTTTAGACGCTCCATAACTCCGAACAGGAAGACCATTAGGATAAGCATGGTAAGGCGGTATCCCAAAGTTTCCAAGGTCAAGGTGGTGAAAACAGAACCGGCCAAAATGGCTAAGGCATGAAGCCCTTCTGACCACTTTACCGATCTCCAAGAGCTGGCCAGACGGCCCCAGACAATCAGGATAACTCCCAGAATAGCCAGGAACGAGGAGAGGAGCAACGGCAGGTATCCGGGGCCTGGCCGGCTGTGCGTGCCCAGGGGTAAGACACGAGTTTCTATCATCACGAAAACCGCTAACAGAAGAAGGATGATTCCGCTTAGGCGATCTTTGGTCATACGGGTTTTCCCCATGCCCTCATTTTGGGGGCTTCATCTCTTTGGCTTTCTTTTCAGCAGCCGCCCATTCTTTGAACTTGGTAAGTTCTTCAGGGATCATGGGATAAATGTTTTTGGGTTCAGGGAAGGTCCTGTTCCTTACGTCCTTTACATACTCGGTCAAAGCTTCCGTGCAAACTTTGGCCACTTCGGCGTAGCGCTTGACGAATTTTGGGGTAAAGGCTTCGAATATCCCCAGCATGTCGCTGACAATGAGAAGTTGACCATCACAGTGTGGCCCGGCGCCGATGCTCAAAACCGGGATGGTGAGAAGGTCGCGGATATAACCGGAAACTTCAGGAGGAATCGCCTCCAGAAGGATCAGGGCCGCGCCCGCTTCCTGCACGGCCAGAGCATCTTCGATTTGAGCCTTGGCACTCTCCAGAGTCCGCCCCTGGGCTTTGAACCCGCCCAACTGCGAGGAGCTTTGAGGGGTAAGTCCGATATGTCCCATCACCAGCATTCCCGCATCCACGATAGCTTTAATGCGGCTGGCCACGCGTACCCCGCCCTCTAATTTGACCGCATCCACTCGCGCTTCCTTGAAAAAGCGGCCGGCATTCTCCACCGCTGCTTCATCCATGGTCTGGTAGGAAAGAAAAGGCATGTCTCCGACAACGAAAGTATTCGGGGCGCCCCGGCGAACTGCCTCGCTGTGGACAATCATCTGATTCATGGTTACGGGCATGGTTCCCTCATACCCGTAGACGCACATACCCAGAGAATCCCCCACCAGGATCATATCGATCCCGGCTTTCTCGGCGAAGGTGGCGGTGGGAAAATCATAACTGGTAATGTAGGTAACCTGCTCCCCCTTCTCTTTCATCCCATAAAAATCCTGAATGCTCTTCTTTTTTTTCATAACTCCTCCTGCCCTCAGAAAGCATTGTTGATAATTTTTATAATATCTTCCACGGTTAACTGCCTGGCACAACGGCTCAAGAGCCGTTGTTCTTTATGGGCGTCAATGGCCCACCGTTTCACTCTGGATTCTTCCTGAACCGCACCCAGGTCTTTCAAGGACCCGGGCAAATCAAGATTCTTGAGCAGCGCCCGAATTGCTTCGATGGCTTTATCGGCTGCCTCACGTTCGGATAACCCGTAAATATTTTCCCCCATGGCCTCCGCCATTTCGGCGAACTTGGGGGTTTTGGCCACTTTAATATATTCGAAACACGAGGGCATAAGGGCGCTCAAGGTCGTGCCATGTGAGGTATGGTATTCCCCACCGATGGGATAGGCTATGGCATGAATCAGGCTGGTGCCCGAGTTCTGTAAAACAAACGAAGACATCATCGATCCCATAGCCACATAGTAACGCGCTTCCAGATCTCGGCCATCTGCATAGGCTGGCCCAACCCATCGGGTAATCATGGACATGGCGTTAATGGCAATGGCATCGGTCAAGGGGTTGGCGCCCTGGGAAACAAAGGGTTCGGCGGCATGGATGAAAGCATCGATTCCCGCAGCAGCCGTAACCTGCGGCGGGGAAGTTATGGTAAGCATGGGATCGATAAGCGCCACATTGGGCTGAAGGGCCTGTGAAGCAACCGCTTTTTTAACATGATCTTCCACATCCACGAAAATGGCGTGTTTGGTAATCTCGGCGCCGGTTCCGGCTGTGGTCGGGATCATAATCGTAGGTTTGCCCCGGCGGGCAACTTTTTCCACGCCGAAATAGTCTTTGGTTACTCCTGGATTGGTGGTAAGGGCCGAGGCCATCTTAGCCACGTCCATTACGCTTCCTCCACCCAGGCCGATGAAAACAAGGAACTTTCCCTCACGCGCTACCTCAGCCGCGCGTTCCACAACCGTGGTGTATGGTTCCTGCTCCATCCGGTCATAGATTTCAAATTCCAAAGACTTCGCCTTTAGGGATGAAATTACTTTTTCAGCGATACCGGCCTTGCTCACATGCGGGCCGGTAATCAATAAAATTCGCCCGGCTCCTAATTTCTTGGCGTAATCACCAACCTTACTCACAACGTCCATACCGAATAGGATGTCCGGTGTGTTGAAGGGAATGGTTTGAAACATTTTTTAAAACCTCCTTTCTTTTCATCATACAGTAAATTTTGGCTGAGGAATCTCTCCGCTCCGCGCAGGCATCTTAAAGAACTGATTAACAACGCGACGCCCACCCTCCAGTTTGACCGCATCCACAGATGCTTCTTTAAAGAACCGGCCTTCGTTCTGCACTGCTTCATCAACATTTTTCTGGTAGGAAAGAAACGGCATGTCCCCGATCACATACGTTTTAAGTGTCCCCTCCGAACAGCCTGAGAATGAACAACCATGTGGTCCTTTGTCACCGGTAATGTTCCCTCGTAGCCATATATGCACATACCCAATGAATCGCCGACCAAGAGTAAGTCTATTCCCGAACGTTCCGCCAACGTAGCTGTTGGGAAGTCATAAGCGGTTTTAAAAATGACCTTTCCCTGTCGACTTTTCATTTCGACAAAGTCCAATACCGTTTTCTTATTCATAAAACACTTGCCTTCCCGTCAATTTTATTGGTATACCTTATCATGCGTACCATGACGTAATCCTGCTATCTTTTCTCAAAACCAAGTCTCATTGAGACTGTTTTAGCAACCGCCATTACATCTGGCTTTATTTTTTCCATCTTTTCAATTGTCATTCTCAAGCTTGGACCCGCAATGCTTATTGCCGCAATGCAGTTTCCAGTGTAATTAAAAATTGGAACTGCTATGCACCGAACCCCCAAGGCAAGTTCTTCGTCGTCAACTGCATACCCTTTCTCTCGTATCTCAGTTAGTTGTCCCAATAATTCTGAAATGGAAGTAATGGTGTTTGGCGTGCGGCGTTCCAATTTCTTCTTATGAAAAAGTTTCCGAACATCCATTTCTGGACGATTGGCAAGCATTACCTTTCCCAAGGCTGTACAATGTAAAGGTACATGGCAGCCAATGGCTAGATCCATGCGTAATAAATGGGAACTCTCTATTTTGTCTGCATAAACAACATCAATGCCATCCAGAATTCCCAAATTTGTTGTTTCTTCATGCCGAGCTTTCAGATCCAAAAGGAAAGAATGAGCAATTTGCCTCACTTCCATGCGATTTGCAACGACCATCCCCCACTCAAAAAGTTTGAAAGATAACCTGTAACGAGCATCTTCTGATTGTTCTAACAGGCCCAAACTGCGTAGAGTAGCCAAAAAACGGTGGGCATGGCTTCGATGCATAACAAGCTTCTTGCCAATTTCTGATACGGAGAGTTCTCCTTCCACTGCAAGCAATTCTAAAATGTTCTTGGCTTTCTCCAAGGACTTTATTTGATAATAAGGAGGTTTTTTCATTTGCATTTGCGTCAATTATTGATTGACGCTTGTATCATAATCGTTAATCTTTGTCAAGAAAAATTTTTCCTGTGTCGTAATCCCTCGGTAACGGGGGGTTAAGAAAAGCTTACGTTCTGATTCTCGATGTGTTAAACATGAATCATGGACGAAGCGATCAGGTATCGTGGCAAGGTTTTTGGTCCAAGAGAGATCGATGAGATTAGAGAAGTCATAGCAGCCCATCGGGAGCGAAGCCGATGGTTCATCTCCAGAGAGCTATGCCGTAGGTGAGGTTGGACCCAGCCCAATGGCGTTCTCAAGGATATGATCTGTCGGGGGTTATTGGTACGCTTAGAAGCTCAAGGGCTGATTGAGCTTCCTCCTCGTGGCAAGATTCCTCCCTATCATTTGTCTCCGTGTAAAAAGCCTGCAAACGTTCAAATTGATCAGACTCCGGTGGAAGGCAAATTATCGGATCTGAGGCCCATTGAACTTCTTCAAGTCAGGCGGACTCCTTTACAAAAGCTCTATAACAGTCTCATCGAGCAATATCACTATTTGAGGTATACTCGACCTGTGGGAGAGCATCTGGAGTATCTTGCCCTGGCCAGGGGTCGGGTGGTGGCCTGTCTGGGGTGGTGTTCCGCTCCCCGTCACCTTGGATGTCGAGATCGTTATTTAGGGTGGACCCAAGAGCAGCGGCTCAAGAATCTTTATCGAGTGCTGATCAATACCCGGTTTCTCATTTTGCCATAGGTAAAGGTTCCTCATTTAGCCTCTCATCTTTTAGGATTGATGGCTCGAAGGATTTCACGGGACTGGCAGGAGATTTATCATCATGAGGTGGTCTGGCTGGAGACGTTTGTCGACCCGGAGCGGGGGTTTTCGGGGACCTGCTATAAAGTTGAGATCCAAACGGTACTATGGGCAACTCCGACTCCCTTGCCGACCGGATGAAACTTCGTTTCCTTATATCCACCCGTTGCCGCCTGCGCAACATCGACAAGGGCCTCCCGTGCTATCCCTCATGACTTCCCCTGCGTGTCACCCCTGCTACCCCGGAAGTCCATCTGTCGGTTCTGGCAGTTTTCGTCAGGACAGATGCCCCAGCCTTCCCCTAACGTCCACAGGGTCGGCAACTCCTTCCTCAATTACGAGGCTACATGTAGGTTCGCTTACGCTGCAACCCGCAGGTTTGCTTGACTCACTTACTGAGCCTTTGTCAGGGAACTCAGTGCTTCAGGTTACCCTTAACACCTCCCTCCAGCTACGTGGGCGAACTGCCGAATTCCCACGGTCGGACTTTAACCGACAAGCCTTGCGTCTTACACGGCATACGGA